>JAESGW010000287.1_pt1 | contig 74219 bp, 68 predicted proteins | sample 9269791 | NCBI WGS metagenome assembly JAESGW01 (sample SAMN16773120, study PRJNA677053) | algae metagenome | isolation source: Aphanocapsa lilacina HA4352-LM1 and co-occurring heterotrophs from near cave... | place: USA: Maniniholo cave, near Haena, Kauai, HI | collected 2009-07-28 | reverse complement strand
GCTCATCGCCAACGGCAAAGCCACAAAACTCGCCCTCATCGCTGTCGCCAGAAAGCTCCTCGTCACCGCAAACGCCATCCTTAAGACCGGGCAGCCATTCCAAGCCTAACAACACAGTTGCCCGCCTGCGCGGGGATGACGCCGGTGGTATGGCGGGTCATGGTAGGGCGGTGCAGTTCGTCCGTAAGCTCTAGAGCGTCGCAAGCAGCGCCACGCCGCGCGGCGACAGCCGGTAGCCGACCTCGAGGCTGATGGTCAGGCCCAGCGCCTTGAGCTTGCGGATGTTGAGCTTGAAGTCGGCGCGCTCGAGCCCGGCGATCTCGGCCAGCGTCGTCGAGACCACGCCGGGACGCGCGGCGATCAACTGCAGCGCCTGTTTCGTCCATGGCGCCGGCGCCGCCTTGTCGAGCTTTTGCAGCTTGGTCGCCAGCGTCTTCAGCTCGTCGGCGTCGGGCACCGCCTCGCGCAGCGTGTCACGCGGATCGGGGCCGGCCGGATGGAGACGGATGCGGTAGCACGTGCCCCGCTGCGCCTCGAACATGGCGATGACACCGGCGCGATCCCTGTAGCCGGCGACGCGCGCCTCCTCCTCGGTCACCTCGCCAGGCTCGATCGCCTCGACCGAATCGATGCCGACCATGCCGAGCTGCGTCCGTACCGTACCGCCCGGCTTGACGGTCGGCTTCTTCCAGCGCCGGAACGCCAGCGTGCACTGGCCGGCGAAGATGGCTTCGAGGTCTTTGGTGCGAAACAGCATGGACCGAACTCTACCCGGAGTTTCACGTGATGCAACGGGTGCTACCAAAGTATGCCAACCGGACAGGAGCCCCAGGGCTTCCAGCCTTGAAATCGATTGCATAACATGTTGAGCTACGCCTGAGCGGATCCTGGGGAGCATAACCGCTCACCCAAAATGCCTCGCCAGTAGGCACCATCCGTTCGAGGGAGATCATCGTTGGCCGATATGGAGACGCGCGACAACAAGCGCGCCAAGGCTCGCCAGCCGCGTCGCGCCGCGGGCAAGCCGGGTGGCAAGCCGACCCTGCGTACCATTGCGGAAATGACCGGGCTCGCCATCACCACGATCTCGCGCGCCCTCAACAATGCACCCGAGCTGTCGGAGGAGACGCGCGTCCGGGTGCAGAAGATCGCCGCCGAAGTCGGCTATGTGCCCGACCGCACGGCGCTGCGGCTGAAAACCGGGCGCACCCATGTGGTCAGCCTGATTCTCGATCCGCACGACGAGATCCTCGGCTTCGGCCAGTCGATGGTCTCGGGCCTGACCGAGGCGCTGCGCGGCACGCCCTACCATCTGGTCATTACCCCGATGTTCACCGGCGGGGCGCCGATCGATCCGATCCGCTATATCCTGCGCAACAAGGCGGCGGATGGGGTGATCTTCTCGCGCACCCAGCCCGATGATAGCAGGGTGAAGTTGCTGATGGAGGAGAACTTTCCCTTCGTCTCGCATGGCCGCACCGCCTTCCCCTCGGCCCACCCTTACGTCGACTACGACAACTCCGCCTTCGCCCACCACGCGGTGATGCGGCTCAAGGCCAAGGGCTGCCGCAAGGTGACGATCATCCTGCCGCCAATGCGCTTCAGCTTCGGCCATCACCTGCGCGACGGCTTCATGGCGGCGATCAAGGAGACCGGGCTCGCCCATGAGATCATCGACGGCGCGACGCTCGACAACACCGCCGACCAGATCCGCCTTGCCACCATGCAGCGCGTCGCCGAGCCTGATGCCCCGGACGGCTTCATCTGCACCGGCGACGCCGCGGCCCTGTCGATCATGGCGGGAATCACCGATGCCGGCCGCGAGATCGGCAAGGATGTGCAGATGGTGGTGAAGCAGACCTCAGGCATTTTCAGCCAGGTCCGCCCCAAGGTCGACGCGATCTTCGAAGACACGGCGCTCGCCGGCAAGCAGATGGGCGAACTGCTGCTCCGCCGCATCAATGGCGAACCGGCGGAAGAGCTGCAGATCTTGCATGAGCCGGAGATTTGGTTTTAGCCAATAGCAACCGCCGAGCGTGGGCCCCCCCCCAGCTTCGCTACGGGCCACGGGCCCTAGCTGCGCTACCCTCCCCACAAGGGGGAGGGAGACGCTTGAACCAAGAGCGCGGCTATCTTCTCCCTCCCCCTTGTGGGGAGGGCAGCAGAGCTCGTGAGCGAAGCGAACTAGCGTCGCTGGGTGGGGGAGGGCCCCACGCTCGGGTCCCGAGGCCCGTTACCGACCGCCCTCGATCTTCCGATGCCGCTGGTTCACCCCGCCCTTGCCATAGGGATAATCCGCCACTTCCGGCGCGCTGGCGTCGGTGAGCGTCTGCGCGTTCTCCGCATCGAGCTTGAGATCGGCCGCCTTGAGGTTGTCGGCCAGCTGCTCGCGGGTGCGGGCGCCGAGGATCACCGAAGTGACGGCTGGGCGGTCGGCGAGCCAGGCCAGCGCCACTTGCGCCATCGACACGCCGAGCGATTTTGCCACCGCTTCCACCGCGGCGATAATCCGCCAGGTCCGCTCCTGCTCGTTGCGCGGACCGTAGGATTCCTGCCCGCGATTGGGGTTCTCGCCGAGCCGCGTCGAACCCGTCGGCAGCTGGTCACGCTTGTACTTGCCGGTGAGCCAGCCGCCGCCGAGCGGCGACCAGGGCAGGAGCCCGATACCGGCGTCGACCGCCGCCGGCACGATCTCGTGCTCGATATCGCGGACCAGCAGATTGTAGTGCGGCTGCAGGGTGATCGGCGGCGCGAGGCTGCCGGCCCTGGCGATCCACGATGCCTTGGTCAGCTGCCAGCCGATGAAGTTGGAAAAGCCGTAATAGCCGATCTTGCCGTTGCGGATCGCGTCGTCGAGGAAGCGCAGCGTCTCCTCGAGCGGGGTCAGCGCGTCGAAGGCATGCATTTGGTAGAGATCGATATGCTCGACCCCCAGCCGGCTCAACGAGGCGTCGAGGGCCTGGTTGAGGTGGCGGCGTGACAGCCCCAGGTCGTTCGGCCCGTTGCCCATCGGGAAGCGCGCCTTGGTGGTGATCAGCACCTGCTTGGCCGCTTCCGGCCGCGCCTTCAGCCAGTGCCCGACGATCTCTTCCGACGTCCCGGCCGAGTAGACGTCGGCGGTGTCGAGGAAGTTGCCGCCGGCCGCCACATAGTCGTCCATCAGCTGAAACGACGTCGCCTCATCCGCCTCGGCCCCGAACGTCATGGTGCCCAGCGTCTGGGTGGAGACGACGGCGCCGCTATTGCCGAGCTTACGATACTGCATGATTTCCCTCGATCGATTGAATCGCTTCAAGGGCGTTGATAAGCGCTGCGGGTGTCATGGTCCAGTCGAACTATCGGATGAAATGGGTGGGGTGCCGACTGATAGAGACGGCCCCCTCCCGGCCTCCCCCATGAAGGGGGAGGTGAAGAGTCGAGGCTCTGTCTTCGATCGTGCCAGATGCACCAGCGGGGCACCTCCCCCTTTATGGGGGAGGATGGGAGGGGGCCGTCTCTATCAGCACCTACCCCTCGATCTCCTCGCGCAGCGCCTCGAGTTCCAACCACTCGTCCTCGGCCTTGCCGAGCGCCGCCTGGGCCTTTTCCAGCGCCTTGCCGGTATCGGTGAACGTCTTGGGGTCGCGGGCATAGAGGCTGCGATCGGCCAGCGTCGCGTTCAGCTTGCCGATCTCGGCTTCGAGCTTCCTGATCTCCTTGGGGAGCGTCTCGAGCGCGTGCTTCTGCTTGAAGCTGAGCTTTTGCTTCTGCGCCGGCGGCGCCGACGGAGCCGGCGCTGCGCGCTCGACCCTCGGCTTCGTTGCGCTGACCGGCGCCGTCACGCCGTAGCCACGCTGGCTCACCATGTCGGAATAGCCGCCCGGATACTCGGTCCATTGCCCGCCGCCATCCGACACCACCACTGAGGTCGCGACGCGATCGAGGAAATCGCGGTCGTGGCTGACGACGATCACTGTGCCCGGATAGTCGGCCAGCATTTCCTGCAACAGGTCGAGCGTTTCGAGGTCGAGGTCGTTAGTAGGTTCGTCCAGCACCAATACGTTCGAGGGCAGCGACAGGACGCGCGCCAGCACCAGCCTTCCGCGCTCGCCGCCCGAGAGCTTGCTGACCGCCGTGCCGGCCTGCTCGGGGCCGAACAGAAAATCCTTGAGGTAGCCCATGAAGTGCTTGGGGCTCCCGTTGATGATGAGGGTGTCCGAACCGCCGCCGGTCACCGCTTCCTTCAGCGTCATGTCGGCGCTGAGCGTGGCGCGGCGCTGGTCGAGGCTGGCGAGCTCGAGATTGGCGCCGAGCCGCACCGTGCCGCTGTCGGGCGGCAACTCGCCGGTCAACAGCTTGATCAGGGTGGTCTTGCCCGCGCCATTGGCGCCGATGATCCCCAGGCGGTCGCCGCGGATCACCCTCGTGGTGAAATCCTTGACGATGACGCGATCGCCATAGGCCTTGGAGATGTCCTTGGCCTCGATCACCAGCTTGCCTGAGGTCTCGCCCTCGGCCACCGAGATCTTCACCTCGCCGACGCCGCGCTTCAGGTCGCGCCGTTCCTGGCGCAGCGCGAACAGGCCGTCGAGCCGGCGCACATTGCGCTTGCGCCGGGCGGTGACGCCATAGGTCAGCCAGTGCTCCTCGCGGACGATCTGCCGGTCGAGCTTGTGCCGGGCGGTTTCCTCTTCCTCCAGCACCTGGTCGCGCCACTCCTCGAAGCCGCCGAACCCCTTGTCGAGCCGGCGGGTGACGCCGCGATCGAGCCAGACGGTCGAGCGCGTGAGGTCGGCAAGGAAGCGCCGGTCGTGGCTGATGATCACCAGCGCCGAGCGGATGGTCGAGAGCTCGTTCTCCAGCCACTCGATGGCCGGCAGGTCGAGATGGTTGGTAGGCTCGTCGAGCAGGATAATGTCGGGCTCGGGCGCCAGCACTCGCGCCAGCGCGGCGCGACGGGCCTCGCCGCCGGAGAGCCGCTGCGGCTCCTCGTTGCCGGTGAGGCCGAGCGCGTTGAGCAGGTAGGTGGCGCGGTAGTGGTCGTCGCCGGCCTGCATGCCGGCTTCGACATAGGCGAGGACGTTGGCGTAGGCCGACAGGTCCGGCTCCTGCGGCAGATAGCGGATCGTGGCGCCCGGCTGCAGGAAGCGCCGGCCGCCATCGGGCTCGATCTCGCCGGCGGCGATCTTCAACAGCGTCGATTTGCCCGAACCGTTGCGGCCGACCAGCGCCACTTTCTCGCCCGGCAGCAGGGAAAGTTCGGCGCCCTCCAGCAGCTCGCTGGAGCCCAGGCGCAGGCGGATTTGCTGCAGAAACAGAATGGGCGCGGCGGCCATCGGCTAGTCCGGGTTCAGTGGGTTCGGGGGCATAGAGCATGCGCGCGCCGTGAGATCAACGCGGAGCGCCGTGCTGGCTGCGAAGAGGAATGAACCGGGGCTGAAACCCGGAGTCACAAGCCGTTCAACTGCCGCTTGGCAAAAGCGCCGGGCCTCGGGCTACGGGGCATGCCGGGCAGGTGGCCGAGGGCCAGAGCGAGATCAGGAAGAGTTGTGAGACTTTTCCGGTCCGATCTCGCGCCAAGTGAGGGCTTGGAGCTGGAGTGCGATTCCAAGAAACGCAATCCTGCTCCAGGCAACTTGGGCCCTTCGCCGCCTGCCGGCAACCCCAGAGAGAGACTGGGTTCCGCCGCACGACCAACGCCCTCGGGTCGGGCGCGTGTGGCGAAAGGGCGGATGCCGGACGGTTGGAGTCGGTCCGGCATCCGCCGCTACTAAGCCTCAGCAACCACCTTCCGTCTGCTTTCACACCCACGGAGTCATTCCCGCGGAAAGCGGGAACCTCTGTCTTGGTGCCGCAGGCGAGATCGCAAACAGAGGTCCCCGCTTTCGCGGGGAATGACCCGCCGCAGGCAAATGTGCGTGAGGAAGGCCTCCGAACTGCAACTATGACCGATCAGCTCAGTGCGCCGCTTCGCGGATCAGCACCGGTTCCATGTCTTCGAACTTCAGGCCCAGCCGATCGCGCAGCGAGCGCCGCTTGGAAGCAAGGTCGGCTATGGTATAGCTCTCGAGCACGTTGAAGAACGCCCCCAGCGCCTCGCGCAGCGCCGCGTTGACGTCGCAGCTGTCGGCCAGCGGGCAGGTCACGTCGCCATCCTCGAAGCACTCGGCCATCGAGAAGCTCTCTTCGGTGAGGCGGACGGTGTCGAGCAGGGTGATCTCGTCAGCCGGGCGGCCGAGCTTGATGCCCCCGCGGCGGCCGCGCACCGTCTCGATCAGGCCGTTTTCGACCAGGGGCTTGATCAGCTTGAACAGGAACAGTTCCGAAATCGCGTGCGCCTTGGCGATGTCGGCGACCCGGCTGAGGCCGGGCGCATTGACCGCACAATAGATCAGCGTGCGGATGGCGTAGTTGGACTGGCGAGTCAGTCTCATCGAATCTCCGATTCGGCGCGTCACGCCGACTTCTTGCTGCTTCCCCACGCAAAGCCTCGGATATCAAGGGGTCTCTGCGGCTGGCTGGGGTCTGGAACCGTGCATACTTTATAACGGTTCTAAACTTAGTCAAGAAACATGACGCCGCAGTTCAGGATTGTGCGGCAGCTCTGGATGTGCGGACGGGAGATCGGGCCCGCCCGCACCACGTGGGGTTACTTGTCGAGATAGGGCCGGTGCAGTGCTAGGTCGGCCTCGCCCATCCGGTCCTGTGCGGTAAAGCTCTGGTGCCAGTAGGGGTAGGGGAGATTCGGTTGGCTGACCGCGTCGAGCTTTGCCACGTCCTCGGCGGTGAGTTTCAGCTCGACCGATTTCAGGTTGTCCTCGAACTGCGCGGTGCTGCGCCCACCGATGATCACCGAGGCCACCAGCGGCCGCTGCAACAGCCAGGCCAGCGACACCTGCGCGCCGGAAACGCCGTGCGCTGCTGCTACCTCGTTGACGACATCGACGATGTCCCAGAGCCGGCCCGCGTCGTAGATCGGCGGCTCCCGGAAGCCGGTGACCTGCCGCCCGCTCTCCGGCTTGGAGTTGCGGGTGTACTTGCCCGACAGCCAACCGCCGGCGAGCGGCGACCAGACGAGCAAGCCGACCCCCTGATCGAGCCCGAGCGGTACCAGCTCGAACTCGGCCTCGCGCGAATAGAGGGTATAGTGGATCTGCTGGGCTACGAAACGCTGGTAGTGCGCGGCATCGGCGATGGAAAGCGCCTTCATCAGGTGCCAGGCCGAAAAGTTCGATGAGGCGGCGTATCGGATCTTGCCCTGCTTCACCAGCGTATCGAGCGCCTCGACGGTCTCCTCGAGCGGCGTCAGGCCATCCCACTCGTGCACGTGATAGATGTCGATGACGTCGGTTCTCAGCCGCCGCAGCGAGTTCTCGCATTCGCGGATGATGTGCCAGCGGCTGAGTCCGCGATCGTTCGGGCCTGGACCGGTCGGAAAGCGCACCTTGGAGGAAATCAGCAGCCTGTCGCGCCGTCCCTCCACCAGCGCTTCGCCGATCATGCTTTCGGACTTGCCGGCGTTGTAGACATTGGCGGTGTCGATCAGGTTGATCCCGCGATCGAGGCAGAGGTCGATCTGACGCTGCGCGTCCTTGAGTTCGGTTTCTCCCCACGAACCGTCATTGCCGAATGTCACGGTGCCGATAGACAGCGACGAGACCTTGAGGCCGGAACGGCCGAGCAATCGATAGTCCATGCAATCCTCCAGGAAGTGTCGGCGCGGACCCTAAACCAGCGCGACGACAATGGGGAGTGCCCATGGGCACCACAGAGCGCCGACCGCCACCGGGTGCGGTTGCACCGATAGTCGGCTGGTCCAGGGACGCTGATCTCGCAACCAGTTTGGCATGCGTTAACAAACCGCTACTCGGCTCGTCAGGCAACGGTCAGCGCCGCCGCCTTACTCTGCAGCTCGGAGGTGGTGGAGGTGATCGCTTACATCGTGCAGTTGCCAAGGGGCGACATCAGGCGCTTCGGCATGTTCAGCAGTATCGTTGTGCAGTCCGAGGAGATCCCCTCGATCGTCAGCATCGAGCCCGGCTACGCGGTGCGGCTGATGCGCGCCGAGACTCAGATGGCTGCCGTCATGGGGTACATGTTCCCGGCCTGGCGGATAGAGCGGCTGACAGAGACGACGCGCCGCCCGTCGTCAGGCCGGCCAGTGCTGCTGCACCCGCCCATCCTCGCTCTCAAGAAAGACCCGGTTATCGCCTCGGGTCCGGCGAGCCATGTCGACCGCGGCGCGGACCGCCCGATCCAGCGTTGAATGGTTCGCGAGGATGGTAGGGCCGACGCTCAGGGTCCAGCGACCCTGGTTCGGGGACACGAGAAATCGGAGAGGCTGCATCATCTGTTGCGTGCGCCGATCCTGTTACGAGGACACCAGCGTGCGCAATGCGGCGTTATCGGCGCGTTAACCGTTTGGCTGGTCAGGAAACGACGGTGATTTTCTCGCTGGCGCGGGTGACGCCGGTATAGAGCCAGCGTTGCCGGTCCTCGCGGAACACATGGCTTTCGTCGAACAGGTAGACATTGTCCCACTGGCTGCCCTGCGCCTTGTGCACGGTGAGGCAGTAGCCGAAAGTGAACTCGTCGTACTGGCGCCGCTCCGGCCAGCTGAGCTGGTCCTCCTCGCCGGAAAAGAACGCCGCGTGGGTGACGACCTTGGCCTGCGTCGCCTTGGCGCCGGTGACCTCGTCGGGGTCGAGCGTCATCGAGTAGCGGGCATTGGAGCGCTTTTTCACTTCCGCCGCGGTCCAGATCTGGCCGTTGAGCAGCTTCTTGATCGGGTTGTTGCGGAGGCAGACCAGGCGATCGCCGGCCACCGGCTCGTGCCGGGGCAATTCCTTGATCTCGCGAATGCGGTCGTTATAGGCGACGCGTGTCTTGTTGCGGCCGGCCAGCACCTGGTCGGCCTGCATCACCGCGTCGCGGTCGACATCGGCGCGCGGGATGACGAGACTCTCGCCATAGCGGCCATGCTCCAGATAGCCACCCTCACGGATCTCCATCGACATGCGGATAATGGGGTTGTCCGCCGCCTGGCGGTGGATCTCGGTCAGCATGTAGTCGGGTTCGTCCGCGGTGAAGAAGCCGGCGCCCTGCACCGGCGGCAGCTGGAACGGATCGCCCAGCACCAGCACCTTGGTGCCGAAGCTGAGCAGGTCCCGGCCGAGCTGCTCATCGACCATCGACACTTCGTCGATGACGATCAGGTCGGCCGTCAGTGCTTCGCTTTCCGGGTCGAGCGCGAATTTCGGCTCGCCATCCTTCTCGCTGACCAGCGCATAAATCAGCGAGTGGATGGTTGAAGCGCCGCGCGCCCCGTACTTGCGCATCACCATCGCCGCCTTGCCGGTGAAGGCTGCATACTTCACCGACTTCACCCCCTGGGCGAGATGGCGGGCGAGCGTCGATTTGCCGGTACCCGCCCAGCCGAACAGCCGGAACACCTGTTTGGCGTCCTTGTCCTTCAGCCAGCGCGACACGGCCTGCAGCGCTTCATCCTGTTGCGGCGACCACTCCATCAGGCGATGCGCACCGTGACGCTGCCGATACCGGCGATCGAGCCTTCCAGCAGGTCGCCCTGCACCACGGCGGAGACGCCGGCCGGCGTGCCGGTAAAGATCAGGTCGCCCGGGAACAGTTCGAAATATTTCGAAAGCTCGGCAATCACGTGCGGCAGGTCCCAGGTCATGTCGGCGATATCGGCCGACTGCCGGGTCTCGCCGTTGACGCGCAGCTCGATGGCGCCCCTGAGCGGGGTCGGGATGCCCTTGGCCGGGACCAGCGCGCCGATCGGCGCCGAGTGATCGAACCCTTTGGCCACTTCCCAGGGCTTTGCGCCCTTCTTGGCCCAGGCCTGCAGGTCGCGGCGCGTCAGGTCGATGCCGACCGCATAGCCCCAGACATGGTTCATTGCGTCGGCGACGGCGATGGTCTTGCCGCCGGTGCCGATGGCGGCCACCAGTTCGATTTCGTGGTGATGGTTGCTGGTCTCGGATGGATAGGGCGAATCGGCGCCGCCGGTCACCAGCGCATCGGCGGGCTTCGCAAAGAAGAACGGCGGCTCGGCATTGGGATCATGTCCCATCTCACGCGCGTGCTCGGCATAGTTGCGGCCCACGCAATAGATGCGGCGAACCGGGAACAGGCCCCCGCCGGCGACAGGGACGGCGGGCTGCGGCGGCGGCGCGATAACGTAATCGGACATCGTGGTTCCCATACTCTGAGGCGGGCCACCCTAATCGAATCGCTCGTGGGACAAAATGAGAACTTTGCCATTCGGCAAGTTCGTTGGGGGCAGCCCAATGCGCATTTGTGCCGCTTGACTTGCCCCGGGCCGTCGGGCTCCGCTGGCCCGAGCTTGAGGGAGCAAACTGTGACCGCCATCGACCCGTTCGACATTCCCAACCTCGTGCCGGACTTCGAGGCCGTAAAGACTGGCAATCTCGCAGCCAGCGCCCGCACCCGCGCGACGCTCAAAAGCCGGCTTGACCTACGCTATGGCGGTGGTCCCCGTCAGCGGCTCGACCTGTTCTTTCCCGAAAACCCCACTGGGCCGTTGCCGATCCACATGTTCATCCATGGCGGCTACTGGTTCTTGAACGACAAGGAAATGTTCGCCTTTCCGGCCGAGACCATCACCCGCAACGGCGCCATTGCGGCGATTGTCGAATACACCCTGATCCCCAATGCCCGCATGGCACAGCTGGTGGATGAAGTCCGGCAGGCGGCGCGCTGGCTGGTGGCCAACGCGGCAAGCTTCGGCGGCGACCCCGCGGCCTTCTCGGCCTCGGGCCACTCGGCCGGCGGCCACCTCGCCAGCTATCTGGCGGCGCGCGCCCCGCACGAGGCGCATGCCCCAGGCATCCCGCTAAAGTCGCTGCTGCTGGTCTCTGGGCTCTACGACCTGCATCCGATCACCCGGAGCTACCTGCAGCCGAGTCTGTCGCTGACCGATGAGGAGGTGGCGAACTACTCGCCGCTCGGCGCCGAGCAACTGGCGGGGCCCGAAGTGGTGGTGGCGGTCGGCCACAACGAGACCGAACCGTTTCACCTCCAGGCCCAGGACCTCTGCTTTGCCGCCGGGCAGCGCGGCCTCAATTATGAGCGCATCACGCTGCCCGATCTCGACCACATGACCATCGTCCGCGACATGGGCAGGCCACAAAGCCGCATGGGCGGGCTGCTGGCGGAGGCCATTGCGGCGTCGCGGGGATAAACTGAAAGGCACTATTTGGGCCACCAACTCGGTGTCATCCCAGCGAAAGCTGGGACCCATCTCACCGGTTGCGCCAGCTGATAGTTGGGTCCCAGCTTTCGCTGGGATGACATCCGGTGGAGGAGGCGAGTCGGCTGGGCATCTCCCCCGCCGATACCGTCAGGATGATGGCCCTCAAACCTCGATATCGAACACCAGCAGCCCCTTGATCCCGCCCTCGAGCGCCGCAACCAACCGCTTGCCTGCTTCCTTGTGTCTGCCATCCACCAGGTACGCGTCCCGCGCCGCGGCGTCCGGGAAGTCCATGGTAAAACCGTCGACAAAGCCCTGGTGCAGGCCCTCGGGCGAGACGTTCGGCCCGTAGCTCATCTGATCGATCTCGAGGTGCACGCCGAGAGCGGCGAGCTGCTCGTAGATCCCCTGCTTTTCGGCAGCCGGGACATCGGCGCGGAATTTCAGGAACACGCAGTGCCGGATGGTCATCAGTAGGTGGTCCTGCCGCCCGAGAGATCGAACACCGAGGCGGTGGTGAAACTGTTCTCCTTGCTCACCAGCCAGGCGACCATGTTGGCGAGTTCGTCCACCTCGAGGAAGCGGCCGCGCGGGATGCGGCTCAGCATGTACTCGATGAACTCCTTGGTGACTTCCTTGAGGATGGCGGTATTGGCGACGGCCGGGGTGATGGCATTGACCGCAATATCGTATTTGGCGACTTCCTTGCCCAGCGCCTTCACCAGCCCGAGCACGCCGGATTTCGAGGCGGCATAGGCGGCCGCATTGGGGTTGCCCTCCTTGCCGGCGACCGACGAGATGTTGACGATGCGGCCATAGTTGCGCGCCTTCATCGAGGGGATCACCACCCGGTTGACGTAGAAGGTGCCGTTGAGGTTGATCTCGATGACGCGCCGCCATTCGTCGAGCCCATACTCGTCGAGCGGCGCGTTCTTGCCGGCAATGCCGGCCGAGTTGAGCAGGATCGACACCGGTCCGACCGCTTTCTCCACCGTGGCGTGTGCGGCGGCGAGCCCGTCATAATCGGTGATGTCGACCGTCTGGCTCGAGGCCTCGGCCCCGAGCAGCCCGACCGCCACCTGCAATGCCTCGGCATCGCGGTCCCACAGGCTGACTTTGGCGCCCGAGGCGATGAAGCGCTTGGCGCAGGCGAGGCCGAAGCCCGAGGCGCCGCCGGTGATCACCGCCACCTGCCCGTTGAGATCGATCTGATTCACGTCTGTTCCCTCGCTGCCGGTTCCCGGCGGTTTCCTTGCAGCAACGGCTAACATGTCAGTTGTGGTGAAACCAGCCCGCCGCGCCTGTCGACACTGTGACCATCAAGGTGATTGCCGTGCAAGGCGCTGCCGTGTGAGGGTTATTTACGGCTGGTGGCACGAGAGCAGGGGGCTGCACTCGGCTGGCCGACGCGAGGCAAGACGCGCCATGGCCTACAAACCCTTCGATGCCGATGCGCTGATCGATGCGGCGGCGCCGCTGCTGCAGCTGCGCATCGCGCCCGAGCACCGCGCCGGCATCAAGCTCAACCTGAAGACCGCTTCGAAGATGGCGGCTTTGGTCGAGCAGGTGAAGCTCGACGACGACGCCGAGCCGGCGCCGGTGTATCGCACATGAAGGCGACCGCCGACGCCGTCGAGATCGCCGAGGCCGTCAAGAGCGGCGCCACCACGGCGCGCGCCGTGACCGAGGCGGCGCTCAAGCGCATCGAGCAGCACAACCCGATGCTGGGCGCCTTCACTGACCTGACGGCGGCCCGGGCGCTGGAGCAGGCGGAGCTCGTCGACAGCAAGATCCGCAACGCCATGGATCCCGGTCCGCTCGCCGGCGTGCCGTTCGCGGTCAAGAATCTCTACGACATCAAGGGGGTTACGACCCGCGCCGGCTCGAAGATCAATCGCGACAACCCGCCGGCAGTCCGCGATGCAACGCTGGTGAGCCGTCTCGAAGCCGCGGGCGCCGTGCTGCTCGGTGGCCTCAACATGGACGAATATGCCTACGGCTTCACCGGCGAGAACGCCCATGACGGCCCGTCGCGCAACCCGCATGCTCTAGACAGGATGACGGGCGGCTCGTCGGCCGGGCCTGCCGCCGCGGTGGCAGGCGGGCTGGTGCCGCTGAGCCTCGGCTCCGACACCAACGGCTCTATCCGGGTGCCGGCCTCGTTCTGCGGGCTGTTCGGGCTGAAGCCGACTTACGGCCGGCTGAGCCGGGCCCACAGTTTCCCCTTCGTCTCGAGCCTCGATCATCTCGGCCCGTTCGCCCGCTCGACCCGCGACCTGGCGCTGGCCTATGACACGATGCAGGGGTTCGACGAGGCCGACCCGGCGCAGACCAAGCGAGTGAACGAGCCGACTTTCGCCCGGCTGAAGCATCCGATCCCTGGGCTGCGCATCGCCGTGGCCGGCGAGTATTTTCTTGGTGCGCCCGAAGTGCAGGCTGAGGTGCAGAAGGTGGCAAAGGCCCTCGAGGTGACCAAGACCGTCATCTTGCCCGATGCGCAGGCAGCCCGCGCCGCCGCTTTCCTCATCACCATGGCCGAGGGGGCGGCGCTGCATCTCGAGCGACTGCGGGAGCGTCCCGATGATTTCGATCCAGAGGTGCGCGACCGGCTGCTGGCCGGCACCATCCTGCCTGCTGTCTGGGTGGAGCGGGCGCAGAAACTGCGCCGGGTGTTCCGCGATCGGGTGCTGAAACTGTTCAACGGCGTCGACGCCATCCTCGCCCCGGCAACGCCGATGAGGGCGCCGCTGCTCGGCCAGAAAACCGCTGTCTTCGGCGGCGTCGAACTGCCGGTACGGCCCAACCTCGGTATTTTCACCCAGCCGATCTCGTTCATCGGCCTGCCGGTGGTGACGGTTCCGGTGTGGCAGGACGGCGAGGACCTGCCGCTCGGCATCCAGGTGATCGCCGCGCCCTGGCGCGAAGACGTGTGCCTGAGGATCGCCCACCAGCTGGAAACGGCGGGCGTGTGCAAAGCGCCGGTGGCGCAGGGGTTTGCGGATTGAGCTGACCCGATGGACGCCGGTGGCTGTGGACCCCCACCCCTGTCCCCTCCCCGCAAGGGGGAGGGAGACCCTCACACTGACATCGCAGTCTGCGTCTCCCTCCCGCTTGCGGGGAGGGGACAGGGGTGGGGGGCAGCCCGCGCCAGCCCAGCGGCTAACCCAGGCCTTAAGCCGTCCAGCCGCCGTCGATGATCTGCACCTGGCCCGTCGTGTACGTCGCACCCGCGAGATACACCGCGAGGTCAGCGACCTCTTCCGGCTGGCCGATGCGGCCGATCGGCTGGCGGGCGATGAAGGCCTTCTTGGCCGCTTCGAAATCGCCGGTGGCGTGCCAGCGTTCGTGCAGCGACGGCGATTCCACCGTGCCCGGGCAGATGGCGTTCACCCGGATGCCCTTGTCGGTATAGTCGGCGGCCATCGACTTGGTGAGCCCGACCACTGCGGCCTTCGAGATGGTGTAGGCGGCGCGGTTCGGCACCGCAGTCACCGACGATGCGACGGTCGCCATGTTGATGATGCAGCCATCCTTGCGCTCCAGCATCTGCGGCAGCACCGCCTTGATGGCGCGGATCTGCGCCCAGACGTTGAGATCGAAGGCGAACTCGAGGTCCTTGTCGGGCATCTCGAGCACAGTGCCCGACTGCACCACGCCGGCGCAGTTGAACAGGATGTCGATACGGCCGATCTCGGCCACCGCCTTGTTCACTTCCTCGGTGCTCAAGACGTTGAGCACCCGGGTGGTGACGCCGGGGGTGCCGTCGAGCTCTTTCAGTTTGGCGGCATTGATGTCGGTAGCGATCACCTTGGCGCCGGCCTTGACGAAGGCGTGCACCGAGGCGAGGCCGATGCCCTGTGCCGCGGCGGTGATGAGAACGATCTTGCCGCTGATATCGGCCATGGGGAAGTCTCCAGTTCTTGCTTGGTGTCTCAGGCGAGGGGCGCGTCGGCCGCGCGCCTCGCGGTGTAGATGGCGGTGGTCATGTTGCGCGCGACCCGGCCGCCGAATTGGTTCACCGCGATTCCCGCCAGACCGTCGAGCAGGCGGAGTTGCTCCGGCGCCGGTAGTGCGGTGACGTTTGAATAGGTGGCATAGAGGGCGCGAACCCCCTCGGCATCGAGCTCAAGCGTCCAGCGCATGAATTCCGGCGCGTCGGCAACAAAGCCGGTGGCGGTGAAATCGGCGAGGCGCGCTGTGGTATCGAGGGCGAATGGCGTCTGCCCTGAACCGCCGCCGGAATTGCTCAGCCGATGGCCGTCGAACAGGTGCGTGGTCGCGTCGTGGAATGGGTCGGGCCGGCTCTCATCGCCGAACACGTTCCAGATTAGCCCGATGGCGCCGTTGCGGCGCAGCAGCCCGTGTAGACGTCGCAGCGCCGGTCTCGTATCGAGCCAATGGAAGGCGGTAGCGCTCACTGCAAGGTCGAAACTGTCGGGCGCCAGCTCCGCATCCTCGAAGGCTTCGGCGATTACGATGAGGCGCGGATCAGCAGCCTTGCGGCCGAGAAAACCGGCAAGGCGGGGGTCAGGCTCGACCGCGACGAGGCTCTTGGGATCATGCGCAAGGAGCGGCAGGGTGGCGAGGCCGGTGCCCGCGCCGATCTCGAGAATGTCGATGCGCGAGCCGAGGCCGGCGCCATCGACCAGCGCCTCCCATGTTGCCGGCGGGTAGGGCGGCCGGGCGGCGTGATAATTCGCCGGGTCAGCGCCGAACGCCTCCCTGCCAAAACTCCGCTCCAGGCTGGCAACGATCGGCACGGGTGCGGCGCTCCTTGGATGCTCTAGAGATGGATCGAGTGCGAGCCTTCGACGGTCATCCGCTCGATGGCGTCGAGGTCCCAGGCGATGCCCAGGCCCGGTTTTGAAGACGGGATGGCCTTACCATCCCGGATGGTCATCCGTTCAGTCGTCAATTGGTCTAGCTGCGGGATGTACTCGACCCAGCGGCCGTTCGGGATGGCGGCGCAGAGCCCGACATGCAGCTCCATCAGGAAATGCGGGCAGACCGCGATGTTGAAGGCCTCCGCCATGTGAGCGACCTTCAGCCACGGTGTGATGCCGCCGACCCGGCCGACATCGACCTGGATGATCGAGCAGGCATGCCGCTCGAGATACTCGCGGAAATGCATCGCCGAATAGAGGCTCTCGCCGATGGCGATGGGGATCGAGGTGTGCTCGACGAGCCGGGTATGTCCGGAAATATCCTCGGCGGTCAGCGGCTCCTCGAACCAGCCGATATCGAGCGGCTCATAGGCCCGGGCCCGGCGGATCGCCTCGTCGACATTGAAGCGCTGGTTGGCATCGGTGAAGATCTCGAAGCCAGGCCCGACCGCCTCGCGCACCGCGCCGATGCGGCGCACGTCCTCGTGGATCGGCCGGCCGACTTTCAGCTTGCAGCCGCCGAAACCATCGGCTTTGGCGCGCAGCGCATCTTCGATCAGCGCCGCCTCTTCGAGATGCAGCCAGCCGCCCTCGGTGGTGTAAAGCGGGATCGCATCCTGCGCCCCGCCGGCGAGGAGATGCAGCGGCAGCCCGAGCTTGCGCGCTTGCAGGTCCCACAACGCCGTATCGATGGCGGCAAGCGCGATCGAGGTGATGGCGCCGGTCGTCGTGGCGTGGGTGAGAAACAGCAGGTCGCGCCAGATCTTCTCGATCTCGTTGGCTTCGCGGCCGATAGTGGCGGGCACCAGCGTGCGCTTCAACAGCTCGATCACCGAGTGGCCACCGGTGCCGATGGTATAGCTGTAGCCGGTGCCGGTCACCCCGTCCGCATCGGTGATGCGGACGATCGGCGTTTCCTGCGACACGAAGGACTGGATGGCGTCGACCCGCTTTACCTTGGGTTTGAGGTCGACCATCAGCACTTCGACCCGCGCGATCCGCGCCATGGCTTCCTCCCGAGGCGATGCGCACACCGGCTGTTTCCGGCTTGTTGTGCATATGTGAAAAGACTATTCGTGAGTAAGCACGTGAGGTTTGCGGCGTCAATTGCGCCGAAGGGGGGAGGGCGCATGGTTCAGGTCGAGGATCTGGAGAAGTATCGCGCCCCGGCCCTCGACAAGGGTCTCGATATCCTCGAGCTGCTGGCGGCGACCGAGGAAAGCCTCAGCCAGGCCGAGATCGCCAAGGCGCTCGATCGCTCGCCCAACGAGATCTATCGCATGCTGGATCGCCTGGTGCGCCGCGGTTTCGTCCGTCGTACCTCGGCGGATCGTTACGAAGTGACGCTGAAGCTGTTCGAACTGGCGCATGCCCGCCCGCCACTGCAGCGGCTGCTCAGCCAGGCCATGCCGGTGATGCGGCGCTTCGCCCGCGACGCGCAGCAGGCCTGCCACCTTGCCATCTACGACCGCGGCAACCTGGTGGTGGCGGCGCAGGTCGATGGGCCGGGCTACTGGAACGTCTCGGTGCGGGTCGGCTCGCGCATCAGCCTGATCAATACCGGCTCGGGCCATGTGCTGCTGGCCTTCGCCGCGGCCGACGAACGGCGGCTGATGCTGGACGAGCAGGATCAGCCCGAGCAGCTGAGCCCGGCGCTGGAAGAGCGGCTGACCCGGGTGCGCCAGCAGGGTTTTGAGAACATGCAGAGCCTGCAGATTGCCGGCGTGAACAACCTGTCGGTACCGATCCTCGGGCCCATGGGCCGCGTCCTCGCGGTATTTACCTGCCCCTATTCGGAGCGGCTCGACGTCAAGACGGCGCCCGGGTGCGATGCGGCGTTGCAGCTGCTGATCGCCTGCGGCCAGGAAATTTCGCAGCGGCGGGCGAGTTACTAAGGCTTGCACGCGCCACCAACGCGGGGTCATTCCCGCGAAAGCGGGAACCTCTGTTTTGGTGCCCCGCGGCGAGATCGCAAACGGAGGTCCCCGCTTTCGCGGGGATGACCCGGTGGGGTGGACCCATCGGGAGGACATCCAGGAATCGAGGAGTAACAACCCAATGAAGCGTTACGGAGCAGTGCTGGGGCTGAAGCCCGAGGCGGTGGCCGACTATGTGCGGGTGCACGCCGCGGTTTGGCCGGATGTGCTCAAGCAGATCAGGAACTCCAACATCCGCAACTACTCGATCTTCCTGAAGCAGCCGGAAAACCTGCTGTTCTCGTATTTCGAGTATGTCGGCACCGATTACGCCGCCGACATGGCCGCAATGGCCGCCGATCCGGTGACGCAGGAATGGTGGTCGGTCTGCATGCCGATGCAGCAACCCCTCGAAACCCGCAAGGATGGCGAATGGTGGGCCTCGATCGACGAGGTGTTCCATACCGATTGAGGCGCGCCCGCGATGAAGCCGAAGCTCGCCTTCGCCTACGACCCGCAATTCACCGAGCACGTCTTCGCCGCCGAGCAACTGCAGCGGCTTGCCGGTCTCTGCGATATCCTGCGGCGCGAGCCGCTGCTCGAGCTCACCTCACCGGCCTCGCGTGCGGTGCTGGCCGAGACCGAAATTCTCGTCACCGGCTGGGGCCCGCCGCAGCTCGACGCGACAACGCTGGTGGCAGCGCCGCACCTCAAGCTGATTGCCCACTCGGCCGGCTCGATCAAATACTTCATCGCCCCCGAGGTCGTGGCGCGCGTCGCCGTGACCTCGGCGGTGGTCGCCAACGCCGTGCCGGTGGCCGAGTTCACCGTCGCGGCGATCCTGTTCGCCAACAAGGGCGTGCTGGCTTTCCGCGATATCTACCGGCGTGAGAAGCGGCACCTCCGCTCGCACCCGCTGATGTCCTCCGATCTTGGCAACTACAACAAGACCATCGGCATTATCGGGGCCTCGCGCATCGGGCTCAAAACCATCGAGCTGCTGGCACCTTACGATTTCCAGCTGCTGCTGACTTCGGCCAGCACCACCCCGCGCGAGGCCGCGGCGCTCGGCGTCGAACTGGTCGAGCTCGACGAGCTGATGGCTCGTTCTGACGTCGCTTCGCTGCACGCCCCGGCGCTGCCCTCGACCCGGCACATGATCGATGCCCGCCGGCTGGCGCTGCTGCGCGACGGGGCGACTTTCATCAATACCGCGCGCGGCAGCATCGTTGACCAGGATGCGCTGGTCCGCGAGCTGGTTGATGGTCGTATCAACGCGGTGATCGATGTCACCGAGCCTGAGGTGCTGCCGGCGGATTCGCCGCTCTACGACCTGCCCAACGTGCTGCTCACCCCGCATATTGCCGGCGCCATCGGCGCCGAGCGCGAGCGGCTCGGCACACTCGTGGTCGATGAGATCGAACGCTTCGTCCGCGGCGAGCCGCTGCTGCACCGGGTGCCTTACGAACTGCTCGGGCAATTGGCCTGAGCTGGTTTGACTGTACCGAACTTCCTGATACAAACGCCCTTCAGCGTTTGGGAGCGTAACCATTCATGAGCCGTAACTTCCTGCTCATCGACCCCGAGGAGAGGCCGGAGGTGCTGAAGGCGCTCGCCTCCGAAGTGCGCGTCGCCATCCTCAAGCTGCTGCACGTGCAGGGGGCGATGAATGTCAACGACATCGCCGCCAAGCTCGGCCAGCCGCAATCGACCGTCAGCTCGAACATGCAGACCCTGGTGGAAGCCGGGCTGGTGCGCACCGAGACGCAGAAGGCCCGCAAGGGCAACCAGAAGATCTGCCACAGCCTGTTCGACGAAGTGCTGGTGATGTTCAAGGAGGACATCCGTCCCTTGAAGGCCAACGCCATCGAGGTGGCGATGCCGCTCGGGCTCTATACCAGCTGCGAAGTCTCGGCGCCCTGCGGCCTTTGCTCGACCGAGGGGATCATCGGGCTGCTCGACGTGCCCGACACCTTCCTCGATCCCGACCGCATGAAGACCGGCCTGATCTGGTTCACCCGCGGCTATGTCGAATACCAGTTCCCCAACAATGCGCGGCTGGCGCAGCAAAAGATCACCTCGATGGAGTTCAGCTTCGAGCTGAGTTCGGAAGTGCCCGGCACCAGCGCCGACTGGCCCTCCGACATCACCGTGGGGGTCAATGGCCAGGATATCGGCACCTGGACCTCACCCGGCGATTTCGGCGACAAGCGCGGCGTCTACACCCCGGATTGGTGGAAGTTGAAGGGCAGCCAGTACGGCAAGCTGAAGAGCTTCCGCGTCAATGGCAGCGGCACCTATGTCGACGGCATGAAGATCTCGCCCGTCTCGCTGAAGGATCTCGACCTCGACACCCACCACTCGATCCGGCTCCGGATCGGGGTCAAGGAAGATGCCAAGCACCCGGGTGGCATCAACATTTTCGGTCGCGGCTTCGGCAACTACGACCAGGACATCGTGCTCCGGATTGAGACGGAGTGAGGGGGAGCACGTGAAAGGTGAATGGTGAGTGGTGAATGGTAGGGCGTCAATCGCTCGGCCCCGACCCATTCACCATTCACAATTCACCATTCACGCCCTTCCCCTTGACGCGCCGCGACCGGTTCCATATCAAGCTACGCGATATAAATCACCAAAGCTGGTGACATGGAGGAGCGGATGCGGGCGACGGTAACGGCGCACAAGGACTATACCATCTCGAAGATCGACGACCGGGTTTACGGGGCTTTCCTCGAGCACCTCGGGCGCGCCATCTATACCGGCATCTACGAGCCCGGCCACGCCACTGCCGACAAGAACGGCATGCGCGGCGACGTCGCCCAGCTGGTGCGCGAGCTCAAGGTGCCGATGGTGCGCTATCCGGGCGGCAACTTCGTCTCGGCCTATAACTGGGAAGATGGCGTGGGCCCGCGCGAACAACGGCCGACCCGGCTCGATCTCGCCTGGCACACTTCGGACAGCAACGCGGTAGGCGTGCACGAATTCGCCGACTGGTGCGATCTGGTCGATACCGAGATGATGCTCGCCATCAACCTCGGCTCGCGCGGTCTCGACGATGCCCGCAACTTCCTCGAATACGTCAACGGCCCGACCGGTTCGTACTGGGGTGACCTGCGCAAGAAGAACGGTCGCGCCGATCCGTTCAACGTCAAGCTCTGGTGCCTCGGCAACGAGATGGATGGCCCCTGGCAGGTCGGTCACAAGACCGCGCACGAGTATGGCCGGCTGGCCAACGAAGTGGCCAAGACCATGCGGGCCTTCGACAAGAAGCTCGAGCTCATCGTCTGCGGTTCGTCGCATTCGAACATGCCGACCTATCCCGATTGGGAACGCGAGGTGCTCGAGCATACCTACGACAACGTCGACCACATTTCGCTGCACATGTACTTCGCCAACCGCGAAAACGAGCGGGCGCTGGCCGAAGGCGGCACGGCCGAGGTGCTGGCCAAGAACACCGCCAACTACCTGGCGCTCAACGAAAAGCTCGACCGCTACATCGCCACGGTCGCTTCGACCATCAACTTCGTGAAGTCGAAGAAGCGCTCGAAGCACGACATCTATATCAGCTTCGACGAATGGAACGTCTGGTACCACTCCAACAAGCAGGATCGGAAGATCCTCGACGGCAATGACGGCTGGCCGCATGCGCCGCGCCTGCTCGAAGACATCTACAACTTCGAAGACGTGCTGCAGGTCGGGCTGATCCTCAACACCTTCATCCGCCGTTCCGACGTGGTGAAGCTCGCCTGTATCGCCCAGCTGGTGAACGTCATCGCCCCGATCATGACCGACCCCAAGGGGCAGGCCTGGCGGCAGACGATCTACTATCCGTACTATTTCGCCTCGGTTTATGGCCGCGGCACGGCGCTGCAGCTGGCGGTCAACACCCCCGGCTATGATGCAGAGCATGGCGACAATATCGGCTATGTCGACGTCTCCGGCGTCCACAACGAGGAGGATGGCACCATCAGCTTCTTCGCCGTGAACCGCCACGCCACCGAGTCGATCGATGTCGATCTGAGCCTCGAAGGTTTCGGTGCAGCCACGGTGATCGACCACCAGGTGATGACCCACGCCAACCTGCGCGCCGTCAACACCGCCACCGAACAGACCAACGTTGCCCCATCGAAGGGCACCGGCGCCAAGGTCGACGGCAAGACGCTGTGCGTGAAACTGGCGCCCTACTCGTACCAGATGATCCGCGTGAAGGTCTGATCGGCTCAGAGGTTCTTTCTGGCGCGGCGCGGGCTGACCCCCACCCCTGTCCCCTCCCCGCAGGGGGGAGGGAGACCCTCACACTGACATCGCAGTCTGCGTCTCCCTCCCCCTTTGCGGGGAGGGATCAAGGGTGGGGGGCCACAGCCACCGGCGTCTCAACTCGGGACCAGCCTTTACCCCCATCCGCAAAGCGTGGTTGGGTCCGCCGCTGTTCGCGAGGGCCGACGTGCCGAAATTCTCCGCCAACCTTTCCTTCCTCTATCCCGAGCTGCCATTCCTCGATCGCTTCGCTGCCGCGGCGGCCGACGGGTTCCGGGCGGTGGAATATGCCGTCCCCTATACGACTGAGGCCGAGGACCTGGCGGCGCTCAATACCCGACATGGCCTCGAGCAGGTCTTGTTCAACATGCCGGCCGGTGACTGGGATGGCGGCGAGCGCGGCATTGCCTGCCATCCCGAGCGGATCGAAGAGTTTCGGGCCGGCGTCGATCTCGCGCTCCGCTATGCCGAAGTACTCGGTTGCCGCAAGGTGAACTGCCTCGCCGGCATCGCACCGCCGGGTGTTGCGACCGAACTGCTGGAGGCGACCTTCGTCGCCAACCTCAGCTATGCAGCGCCACGCTTCGCTGCGGCCGGCGTCAACCTGCTGATCGAGCCGATCAACCCGCGCGACATCCCGGGCTTCCACCTCAGCACCGTCCGTCATGCCGAACGGCTGCTTGCCGCAGTCGGCTCGGACAATCTCAAGATCCAGTACGACCTCTACCACCAGCAGGTTACTGCCGGTGACCTGGTCCCGACCTACGAGCGGCTCCGGCACCGGATCGGCCATATCCAGATCGCCGATACGCCGGGCCGGCATGAGCCGGGTACCGGCGAGATCAACTATGGCTTCGTCCTCGGCGAACTCGATCGGCTCGGCTACGAGGGCTGGGTCGGCTGCGAGTATCGACCGCTCGCCGGCTCCGGCGCCGGTCTCGGCTGGATGGCCGCGTTCCGCTAGAGCGCTTTCAGGAAAGATTGCACATTCTTCCACTCAGAAAGCGCGACTGAACCAAGTCCTCCGGCCGATGCCCCGAGTTGCCGCACCGGCTCCCCGTATTGCCCCGGCTTGCCCCGAGTGACCAGCTACGCCTTGGCTGCACTGCCGCCTAGCCTCGCTCCGATCGGTCGGGGTGATTGGGCATGCAGGTTTTTCGTAAGCGCGCGTTTGCCGCGGCGCTGTTGCTGGGTGTGGCTCAGCCGGCGGCGTGGGCGGCTGACGTCGACATTGCCACCAGCACCACCACCGGGGTGAACCTCAACCTTTATGCCGGCACCACGGTGGACATTCTCTCCGGAGTTTCGGTCAGCAACACCCTGCGCGGGCCGACGGTAAGCGGCACCGGCACCTGGACGCTCGGCAACCATGGCAGCGTCAGCGGCCAGATCAAGCTCGACGGCGCCGGGTCGCTGGTCACCAATGCCGGCCTCGTCAGCGGCGGCAACGCCATCATGCTGGTCGGCGGCGGCACTGTGGTCAACGAGCTGGGCGCCACCATCAATGCCTCGAGCAGCGCCATCAGCATCGGCAAGTTCCCCAGCGGCGGCAACCCGGGGGTCGGCCCTGGCGTGGTCAGCAATTCCGGCACCATCACCCAGGTGGTCTCCGGCGGCGACCTGGTGCTGCTGCAGTTCGGCGGCTCGGTGACCAACACCGCCGCCGGCGTGATCACCGGCAATAGCTCCGGCAACGCCGTATCGATCGGGCAGGGCAGCGAGCGCACCGTGATCAATTCGGGCTCGATCATCAACACGCGGCTCACCGGTTTTTCCACCGGCGTGTTCGTGCAGGGCGGCCCGAGCACCATCACCAACAACGCCGGCGCGGTCATCAAGGGGGGCTACAATGGCGTCTACGCCAGCGCCACAGGCGTGCTGACCTTCACCAATGCCGGCACCATCGAATCGACTGGCAGCAACGTCAACTCCAAGGCGGTGGAGGCGACCGGCGGCGGCACCTTCCTCAACTCCGGCACCATCAGCTCGGCAGCGGGCGACGGGCTCTATCTCAATGCTGCGGGCACGGTGACCAACTTGGGCACCATCACCGGCGCCGTCAACGCCATCAACTTCAATGGCAGCAGCACCCGGACGCTCAAGCTCGACACCGGTTCGGTGCTCAACGGGCTGGTAAAGGGCGGCACCGGCACGGACAACCTGATCCTGCTCGGCGCCGGCAGCGAGAGCCTCACGAAGTTCCAGAACTTCGAGGCCGTCTCGATGCAGGGCAACGCCTGGACGCTGAACGACGCCGGCAACTTCTCGACCAGTGCCGAGGTTCAGGCCGGGATGTTGACCGTCGTGGGCACGCTTGCCAGCCCGGCCATCGATATCCGCGCGCTGGGGACCGTCAGAGGCACCGGCACGCTCGCCGGCGCGGTGAACAATGCCGGCACGATCGACCTGACCTCCGGCACCCTGCATGTCTCCGGCGCCTACGCCAATGGCGGCACCGGCGTCCTGCAGGTCGGAGTGACGCCCGTCGCCGCCACCGGCGTGCTGGCCGTATCGGGCGTCGCGACACTCAGCGGCGGCACCGTTCGCGCCCTGACCGCGCCGGGCGTCTACACCGTGGGCAGCGGCTACAAGGTGCTTACCGCGGCCAGCGTTCTCGGCGGCTTCGGCGGCGTGGTCGACGACTCCGCCTTCCTCCAGTTCGTGCTCGATTACGACACACCCGGCGAGGTGTGGCTGCGCGTTTCGGCGATCGCCAACCTCCCGGCGATCGCCGAGACGCCAAACCAGCTCGCCACCGCTACGGCATTGCAGGCAATGCCGGCGAGCCCGCTGTTCGATGCCGTGGTGCCGCTGAGTGCCGCCGATGCGCTGGAGGCGTTCGACGATCTCTCGGGAGAAGTTCACGCTTCGCTGTTGCACGCCCTTGCCGATGCCAGCCGGCACCCGCGTGACTCAGCGCTCGACCGGGTCGACGCCGCCTTCGCGGCGCTGGCCGAAAGCCAGGTCGGCGCCCGCAACGTCTGGGCCCGCGGCTACGGCGCTGCCGGTAGGGTGGAGGGCGACGGCAACGCCGCCGGCTTCGATTTCGGCTCCGGCGGCTTGCTGCTTGGCGCCGACGGTCTGGTGAGCCGCGACGTATTCCTCGGGGTGCTGGCCGGGGTCGGTGGCGTTGCCGTCGACCTGCCCGCGCGGGACTCCCGGGCCGATGCCGCAAGCTACCAGCTCGGCCTCTATGGCGGCGCGGCGCTGGGTGAAGTGCGGCTGGCGTTCGGCGTCGCCTTGGCCGCCAACCAGGTGTCGGTGATACGCACCCCGAGCTTCACCGGCTTCAGCGAGACACTGGATGCCGACTACGCCACGACCACCGCGCAGCTGTTCGGCGAACTCGGATACGCGTTCGAACTCGGCGAGATGACGCTGACGCCGTTCGTCAGGGCGGCGCTGATCGGCCAGTCTGGCGGCAGCTACTCCGAGAGCGGCGGCGGTGCGGCGCTGAGCGGTGCTTCGAACGACATCGGCGCAGCGGTATTGACCGCCGGCCTCGAGGCGGCGCGCCGCTTCGTGCTTGGTGATGGCCTGGTCGTCGCCGCCCGCGGCAGCATCGCGCTGCAGCGCACCACGGGAGACCAACCGACCGCCACGCACGGCTTTGCCGGCGGCGCGCCGTTCACGGTTGATGGTGCCAGGCTCGGCGATACCGCTCTGCTGCTCGAAGCCGGGCTCGGCGCGGAGCTGGCGCCGGGGGTGAGCCTCGATCTCGGTCACCACGGCCAGTTCGGCAGCACACAATCGGCGCATGCGGTGAAGCTCACCCTGTCGGGGAAGCTCTGAGGTACGGGCGCCCTCCAGCACCTACCGGCGTCCGAGCAGAAGGCCCCCTCACCCGCCGCTTTGCGGCGACCTCTCCCCCAGAGGGAGAGGTGGCGTGACGGCAAGATCGCGCCCCATCGCACCTCTCCCTGGGGGGAGAGGTCGGCCGCAGGCCGGGTGAGGGGGCCTTTCTCGGACGCCAGTGGTAGGTGACGACCGCAGGAGTTTGTTTCTCTTTTGTTCCCATGCTACAATCGCCCGCGAACAAGGAACCATCCCATGGCCAATCGCGGCGGAAGCGCCGATCTGCCGCTGCATGGCGGCCGGGTGCCGAAATGGCTGAGCGAGCGCATGGCGCGGCTCGGTGCCGTGATCTGCCAGGCCATCGTCATGGAATATGGCCGCGACGAGCTGCTGAGCCGGCTGGCGCATCCGTTCTGGTTCCAGTCGTTCGGCGCGGTTATGGGGATGGATTGGCATTCCTCCGGCATCACCACCAGCGTCATCGGCGCGCTGAAGGGTGGGCTCCGCCCGCTGGAGCGTGAGCTGGGGCTGCATGTCTGCGGCGGCCGGGGCCGGCACTCGCGCAAGACCCCCGATGAGCTGGTGGCAATCGGCAACCGCGTCGGCTTCGACGGCGCCGCCCTGGCCAAGGCCAGCCGGCTGGTGGCCAAGGTCGACAGCGCCGCGGTGCAGGACGGGTTCGAACTTTATCTCCACGGTTTCATCGTCGCCGATGACGGCCATTGGGTGGTGGTGCAGCAGGGCATGAAGGGCGACGCCAAGACCGCGCGCCGCTACCACTGGCGCTCCGAGGGGCTACGCAGTTTCGTCGAGCAGCCGCATGCGGCGATCGAAGGCGCCGCAGAGGGGACCATCGTCAACCTGACCGACGTCAGGGCGGCGCGCTCGCGCACCTCGCAGGTCGATATCCTGGGCGGCATGGGACCGGATGCCATCGTCCGCGAAGTCGGTCGCATCGAGGGCATTGTCGAGCCGCCTCCAGTCGAGGACGACCAGCCGCTGCTGCCGCATCTGGTAATGCCCGAGCACCACGATATCCGCCCCAAGGACGTGATGCTGCGCCGGCTGCACGGCAGCCTCGCTGCCGCCGCCGACCGGGCGCCCAGCGATTTCTCCGAGCTGCTGCTGGTACCGGGCGTCGGCGCCCGCACCGTGCGCGCCTTGGCGCAGGTGGCCGAGGTGGTGCACGGCGCACCGCACCGCTTCGCCGATCCGGCCCGCTTCGCCATGGCGCATGGCGGCAAGGATGGGCATCCCTTCCCGGTGCCGCTGAAAGTCTATGACGAGACCATCCGGGTGCTGAAATCGGCGGTCGGCAAGGCAAAACTCGGCCGCGACGAGGAACTCGACGCCATCAAGCGGCTCGACCGCCAATCCCGGCAGCTGGAAGCCGGCGCCACCGGCCCGAGTTTTCACGAGTTCATCGCCGAGGAGAGGCACCGCGCCCCGGAATATGGCGGGCGCACCGTATTCGACGATCTGCCGAGCGCTTATGCTCGCGCCAAGATGCGGGTGTAGTCTGGGAGCTACTGAAGCAGACGGCCCCCTCCCGGCCTCTCCCAACGGGGCGGCGTCGGCGGCTCGCTCGATTGGGACGAGGACCGGCTGTCGCTCTACGGCGAAGCCTCGCTCAAAACCAGCCTCGGGGGAATAGGCGAGAGCTACAGCGTTGGGGCGTCCGCCGGGTTCAAGGGGAAGTTCTAGCGGGTACACACCGGCCGGTATGGTGCTGGGCACATCAAGTGTGGTGCCTGCGATGCCTCTGACGACGCACCTGCTGTGCCCCCCGCGTCCCCTCGCCCCTCTGGGGAGAGGGTCAGGGTGAGGGGCGCCAAGCACACCGGACCAAAGGCACGTCGCCCCCCAAACCACCGACACTCCACTCGCTTGGCGCCTCTCACCCCCGCCCTCTCCCCAAGGGGGCGAGGGGCGCTAGGGGCGCCGTCGGTGCGCGTCCGCTCTAAAGCTCAGTCACCCGCCACCGGCCCTGTGGAACCCCTAACCTTCAGTTCCACCGGCAGCTCGATGTGCTGTGGCGGGCCGCCGGAGAACAGCATCCTTGTCGCAAGGCGCGCCGTCTCGGCCACCGGGGCGGCGATCACCGTCAGCGGCGGATCGGTCAGCGCCGCGGCCGGCGGATCATCGAAACCGACGATCGACAATGCGTCGGGCACCGCGATGCCGCGGCGTTTCGCTTCGGCAATCAGCCCGACAGCCAGTTCGCCGCCCAGTGAGATAACAGCCGTGGCTCCATCAAGCTCGTCCAGCACCAGCCCGGCCGCGCCACCGTAGAGCCGTGTCTCCTCTTCGCTGCCGCAGGCCTCGACGATCGGCATGTCGTCCAGCGACAGCCCCGCTTCGGCCAGCGCCGCGCCGACCCCGGCGAGACGTTCTTCGTCGATCTCGAAGGTCGAAAGCAGCTGCCGAGGTGCGCCGATGGCGCGGTGGAGGATTGGCGCCACATAGCTGCGCCCCAGCGTCGTCACCAGAAACTTGCGATGCCCGAGCTCGAGCAGGTGGCGGGCCAAAGCATGGGCGCCGCCGCGATCGTCGATGCTTACCGAGCTGACATCGGCATCCGCGATCCGGTCCATCACCACGATCGGCATCTTGGCCCTGAGCGCCGGATCGACCGCCCGGACCTGGTCGGCGGTGTGGAGGATCAGGCCATCGACGATGGTTCGCCGGATGGTTTCGGCGCCTGCCTCGCCAAAACCGTCGATCAGCTGGATGGCGGTTCGCTGTGCCTGGCACTCTTCGGCGACCGCGGCGAGGAACTGCCGCATGTAGGGGTTGTCGAACACCCAGGTGATGCCTTCACCCGATGGTACCACGCCGATCACGTTGGCCTTGCCGCTGCTCAGCAGCCGCCCGCGCGGGTCGGGTCCGGCAAAGCCCAGCTCGCGCGCCACCTGCTCGATCCGGGCCCGAACCTCCGGCCGTACCCGCTCGGGGTGGTTGAACACATTGGCCACCGTGGATTTAGAGACCTGGGCGGCTTCGGCGACATCGAGCAGGGTGACGGGCGATTTCATGACGGTATCCTAGCAGACGATTTGCACCGGTGCAAAATACCGCTTGACTCTTTCCAGTGAAGGGCGCATTTGCCGCTCAAGGGGAAATTGCACCGGTGCAATTGCGCTGCAGACGCAGTTGGCGCCAAAAGGAGAACGCGCAATGTTGCGCCATATCGAAGGTCATACTGCCCGGCGGATGCCGGATCGCAACGGCGCCATCCGTGCCGTCGTTTCAACTGCCCTCGCCGTGCTGGTGCTGCTTGCCGGCCCGGCCACGGCCCATAGCGGGCATGCCGGGGTGGAGGCAGAGAACCCGCTCGCCGCGAAGGTGCGCGAGGTCAACGCCCGCTTCACCGACGTGAACGCGGCGGTGGCCGAAGGCTATGCCCCGATCCCCTGTGTCTCGGGGGTCGAGGGTGGCGCCATGGGCATCCACTATGTCAACGGCGCGCTGATCGAGGATGGCGTCGTCGAGATCGGTAAGCCCGAGGCGGTGATGTACGAGCCGCAGGCCGATGGCAGCCTCGAGCTGGTGGCGGTCGAATACATCACCACCAAGGGGCCGGCCAATCTCGACGGGCACTTGTTCAGCTTCACCAACGCACCCAACCGCTACGGCCTGCCGCCGTTCTACGAGCTGCATGTCTGGGCCTGGCGCGCCAACCCCACCGGCACCTTCGCCGACATGAACCCCAACGTCTCCTGCGACGCGACCGTCGCAGCCAGCAACTGAAAAGGATTATCCAGATGAAACGCTATGTCATTGAACGCATGATCCCCGGCGTCGGCAAGCTCTCGGCCGAAGAGCACCGCGAGGCGGCCAAGGTCTCCAACGAGGCGCTGGCCAAGCTCGCCCCCAAGGTCCAGTGGGTGCACTCCTACTTCGCCGACGACATGACCTACTGCGTCTACCTCGCCGACGATCCCGAGGACATCCGTCGCCATGCCGAACTCAGCGGCTTCCCGGCCAACAAGATCACCGAGGTCAGGGTGGTGGTCGATCCCGCAACAGCCGAAGCGGCGTAAAGCGCTTCACGATTGGACGGCAGCGGCATGGCGATTGGGGCGACCCTTGGGCTAGCCCACCGGCGTCATCCCCGCGAAGGCGGGGACCCAGTGCGATCTCCCAGTCTCAGTGGTTGCCCAGGCATCCCACTAGGTTCCCGCCTTCGCGGGAATGACATGCGTGTGTGCTGAGACGTCGCGCTTAGCCGTCAATGAAACCGTGAAACGGTCTGGAAGCATGCGGGCCGAGCGGTGCACAACCGCCCGGCCCGAACTCACGTTCTGCGTAAAACTCAGTCGAAGAAGCCGGCGTCCTCTTCCCTGAGGTAGCGCTTGGCCGCCTTGGCATCGATGTCGAGGCCGAGGCCCGGACCCGGCAACAGCTCGACATGGCTGTCGACGACGATCGGTCCCGACGGCAGGCCGGTGACGATCTCGTTCCAGAAATCGTCGGAGGCCGAGGGGTATTCGAAGGCGATGTAGTTGGCCGGCAGCGTGGCGCAGACATTGATCAGCGCGCCGAGGCCCAGGAGGCCGTTCGCGGTGCCGTGCGGCGCCATCATGATCGAGTGCATATAGGCGTGCTCGGCGACCCACTTGAGTTCGGCAATGCCGCCGATATCGGCCGGATCGGGACCGACGACGCGCACCGCCTGGGTCTCGATCAGTTCCTTGAAGTTGTGGCGCAGGTAGATCTGCTCGCCGGTATGGATCGGCGTCGTGGTCGAGTTGGTCAGCTCGCGATAGGCCTGCGGGTTCACCCACGGCACGTAGTCGCCCGTGAGCATGTCCTCGAGCCACATGATGTTGTACTTTTCGACCGCATTGGCGAACTTGATGGCGTCGTTGAGGAACCAGCCCGGGCCGCAGTCGAGCGCCAGGCTCACCTTGTCGCCCAGCGCTTCCTTCATCGCGATGACGCAGTCGAGCAGGTAGTTGAAGCCGTGCTCGGAGATCTGCCCCTGGTCCATGGCGCCATGGTAGCCGGCCTTCTTGCCGACCGGGCCGTAGTGGAAATCCGGATAGCTGTCCTTCTGGCTGGAGTGGAAGCTCAGCCCCTGCTTGACCATGAAGAACTTCTGCGGCTGTTCGGCCATCCACTTGACGTCGGCGGCGAAATCCTCGGGCCGGTCGCCCGAGCGCTTGCGGCGCACCGAACCGTTATAGACCCGCACCTTGTCGCGCACCTTGCCGCCCAGGAGCTTATAGGCCGGTACGCCCGCCGCCTTGCCGGCAATGTCCCACAGCGCATGCTCGATCACCGAGACGGCGGCGCCGTAGGGCTTGAAGCTGCCGCGCTGGCGGATCTTCATCATGCAGCGCTCGACATCGGTCGGGTCTTCGCCGATCAGCGCGTCACGGAAATGCAGGATGAACGGCTTGAGGTAGGTCTTGGTATATTCCACCTCGCCGATGCCGTAGATGCCTTCGTCGGTGACGATACGGACGATCGGATGCTTGCCGATAACGGCAACGCGCAGGTCGGTAATCTTCATGATAGCTCCTCGTGCCTGCCGGGCGGCAGGCGTCTCCCAATCTGGCCGCCGCGCAGGTGGCCCCTCAAATGACGTTCGGCCGGCAGGGCAAGTGCCCCACTGAGCGCCAAATCAAACAACCCTATCGGCGCAACGTCCTCTGCAGCACGCCCATCTGCTCGATAATGTGACGGCCCGAGCCCTCGACATGCCGCGCCACCACGGCGGCGGCGCCGTCGGCGTCCTGCGCCCGGATGGCCTCGATCAGTTCGCGATGCTCGCGCAGCACCGAGACCCGGCGGCTGAGCGAGGTCGGGAACCGGCGGCTGATGGCGCGCAGGATCTCGCGGTGCTTCCACCACAGCTCCGCGGCATGGCGGTTGTAGTGGCGGTCGTAGATGAACTGGTGGAACCGGGTGTCGAGCAGCCCGTGCACCACCCGGTCCCCAAAATTCACCGCCTCGATCTCGGCCTGGATGCGCTCGAGCTCGACGATATCGGCATCCGATGCGATCGAAACGAACCAGCGGGTCAGCGCCGGCTCGATCAGCATCTCGATCTCGATGATGTCGCGGACGAAATCGGCATCGATCGGCCGCACCCGCGCTCCGCGGTTGGGCTCGATCAAGACGAACCCCTCGCCGCGCAGCTGCTGCAGCGCTTCGCGCACCGGGTTGGTCGAGGTCTGGTAGTTCTCGGCGAGGTCGGCGACCTTCAGTCGCTCATTGGGCCCCAGCCGCCCCGAAACAATGTCCTCGCGGATCATTTCGTAGACGGAGGCCTGCTGCTCGAGGATCTCCTCGGGCTGGTCCGACTTGACGGTCGCCTCGCTCATTGGTCCTGTTTATGCAGCTTTTTTGAGCAAGCCAAGCCCCGTTCGCACGCAAAGCGCGCAAAATAATGTACGACTTTGGTGATGTTGACATACACCGCTTTTGCTGGAAGTCTGCCATACCAGTTGGGAAAAGCCGGCCCCAAGTCCGGTTCCCGAGGCGAGAACAGCGCACGCTGTAAAGGGCTTTGCCACGGCCATTGGCCGGGCGGCGCCTTGATTTGAGGAGGAGGATTTCTCAATGCATAAGAACACCGGCCGGCGTCTGCTCGGCCTTTCGATGGCGGTGCTGAGCGCGGCCACCATGCTGACGACGGCAACGACCGCGTCCTACGCCCAGAGCGTGGACCTTTCGAAGTGGTCGCCGGAATACGTCAAGTCGATTGCCGGCACCAAGCAGTTCGACGCTGCCAAGGACTGCGGCGCGGTTGTGCCGAACGACTATACCGGTTCGGTCAGCTACTGGTACACCGGCCCGTTCGAAGCCGATCCCGAAATTGCCCACACCCAGGACAAGGCCTTCTGGGAGGCCTTCAAGGTCGCCTATCCGAACATTACCACCGACGTGCAGTCGATCACCTATAACGAGCTGCTCGACAAGTTCCGCACCTCGCTGCTCGGCAACTCGGCTCCGGCTGTCATCCGCCTGCAGATCCTCGGTGGCGTCGAGTTCGCCGCCAAGGGCTACCTGCAGCCGCTGAAGCCGGAAGATATCGGCCTGACCGCCGCCGATTTCTGGCCCGGCGCGCTGAAGTCCGTGACCTATGAGGGCACCACCTACGGTCTGCCGACCAACAACGAAACCATGGCGATGATCTGGAACGCCAAGGTGTTCGCCGATGCCGGCCTCGATCCGGAGAATCCGCCGGCCACCTGGGATGATGTCGTCGCCTATTCCAAGACCATCCACGAGAAGCTCGGCATCCCCGGTTACGGCCTCGTCGCCAAGCAGAACGCCGGCAACACGCCGTTCCGCTTCATGCCGCAGATGTGGGCCTATGGCGGTGGCGCGCTCGACGAAGCTTCGGCCGAGCCGGGCTACAAGGACGTCTGGATCAACAACGCGGGCTCGAAGGCCGCGCTGCAGGCAGCGTACCAGATGTACGCGGTCGACAAGTCGGTCCCGACTTCGGCGCTGACCAACACGCAGGGTGAAAACCAGGCGCCGTTCATCGCCGGCAAGCTCGGCATGATGATCGCGCATCCGTCCGAATTCGCCAAGATGAACGACCTCGCCAGTAAGGCCACCGGCTCCGACAAGGTCGTCGCCGACGAAGTGGTCGCCAACATGCGCTACGGCCTGATCCCGGCTGGCCCGGACGGCAAGCGCGCCGTGGTGTTCGGCGGCTCCAACATCCATGTGGTCAAGCCCGAGTTCGTGCAGGGCGGCAAGGTCGACGAGCAGGCCGTCAAGGCGCTGATCTGCTTCTGGAACAGCCCCGAATGGTCGACCAAGCTGGCCTGGGTCGGCTCCAACCCTGGCAACATCAATGGCTTCCTGACCGACGCCATGAAGGAACGCCTCGACACCATCAAGTTCCTCGACGTCACCACCTCGATGCTGCCCAACGGCATCCCGTTCCCGGTGATCCCGCAGGCTCCGGAAATCATGAACATCATCGTTCCGGATATGCTGCAGAACGCCCTCACCGGCAACATGACCGTCGACCAGGCTGCCGAGGATGCGGCCACCAAGGTCAAGGCCATCGTCGACGGCGGCGGCATCTGATCGCCAGACTGAAACACTCTCGGACCGGCGGCACCCGTCGCCGGTCTCTTGCCTTCACAACCAGGGTTATGCGCTGTGAGCACTGTTCCGGGACAAGCCATCTTTCGCGACGTACCCGAGCCCAGGCGCGTCGGCCTGAGCCAGAAGGTGTGGAACAGCCGCTTCGACTATCTTTATGTGGCGCCCGCCCTCATCGTGATGCTGATCGTCATCGGCTATCCGATCTACTACACCATCGAGCTCAGCTTCTTTAATACCCCGGCGAGCCTGGCGCTCAGCGCCAAGCAGTTCAACGGCCTCGACAACTACGTCACCATCCTCACCAGCCCGGTGTTCTGGAAGGTCACCTGGCAGACCGTGCTGTGGACGGTGCTTTCCACCTTCTTTGCCTTCATGATCGGGCTCGGCGCCGCGCTGGCGCTGCATCGCGAGTTCGCCGGTCGCGGCGTGCTGCGGGCGCTGCTGCTCATTCCGTGGGTGGTCAGCGCGGTGGCCGCCTCCTACGTCTGGAAGTGGCTCTATCATTCCGATTTCGGTGCCCTCAGCGCCATGCTCACCCAGGTCGGGCTGATCGACAAGCCGATCAACTTCGTCGACAACACCAACACCTCGCTCTATGCGCTGATCGTCGTGAACGTGTGGAAGGAATTCTCCTTCGCCATGATCATGCTGATGGCGGGCCTGCAGACGGTGCCCGATACGCTCCTGCGCGCCGCGCAGGTCGATGGCGCCAGCCCCTGGCAGCGCTTCTGGCACGTCACTTTCCCGCACCTTTCGGGTGTGTCGATGGTCACCCTGCTGCTGCTCGCAGTGCAGAACTTCAACTCCTTCATCATCCCCTGGATCATGACCGGCGGCGGCCCGGCCGGCTCGTCCGACATCTGGATCACCCACATCTACCAGCTCGCCTTCGGGCGGCAGCGCTGGGGCGTCGCCTCGGCCTATGCGGTGATCCTGTTCATCGTGATGATGGTGCTCGGCTACTTCTATGTCCGCGCACTGACCAAGGGCGACGAAGCGAGGGCCGGCGCATGACCATGGAACTGAGTGCCGGCGCCGCCAAGCGTCGTGGTGCAGGCGGCTGGCGCTGGAGCGGGAGAATCTTCCTCATCCTGCTGCTCGGCTTCACCGTGATGCCGATGATCTGGATGTTCATCACCTCGCTGAAGACCGGCTTTGCGGCGATGCAATACCCGCCGCAGTGGTGGCCGGCCGAGCCGACGCTCGAGAACTACTGGCGCCTGATCGATCCTTCCGGCACAGTCGGTCGCGATTTCATCCAGTATTTCTGGAACAGCATCTGGGTCTCCACCCTCACCACCATCCTGGCGGTGGTGGTAGCGGTGCCGGCGGCCTATGCGTTCTCGCGCTTCCGCTTCCCCGGCCGCACCTTCCTGTTCTTTGCGGTGCTGCTCAGGAACATGTTCCCGGCGGTGGTGTTCCTCGTGCCGCTGTTCATCCTGATGAAGGCGCTGGGGCTGGTGAACACGCATGGTTCGCTCATCCTCACCTACCTGACCTTCGGCCTGCCGCTCGCCATCTGGCTGCTCAAGGGCTTCTACGACAATATCCCGGTGCAGCTCGAACAGGCGGCGCGCATCGATGGCGCGACGCGCTTTCAGGCGTTCCTCCTGATCGTCATGCCGCTGTCGACGCCAGGTATCATTGCCACCTCGATCTACAGCTTCATCGGCGCCTGGAACGAATACATCTACGCCTACACCTTCCTCACCCGGCACGACCAGATGACCCTGCCGGTCGGCATCCAGCGCTTCTTTTCGGAGAACGCAACGGATTGGCCGGGGCTGATGGCCGCCACCTTCATGATGAGCATCCCCGTCGTGGTGCTGTTCCTCGTCCTGCAACGCTACTTCGTGCGCGCCCTGACCGAGGGCGCCGTGAAGCACTAGTGTCTTTGTTTTGTCGCGAGATCGAACCGGAAAGTCTCAGAACTTTTCCTGATCTCGCTCTACCGGAAAGCTCAAGGGAACCCGCATGGCTCAGGTGATCCTCAAGGACGTGGTCAAGAATTACGGCGACGTCTACGCCGTGAACCACGTGTCGCTGACCGTCGAGGACGGGGAGTTCGTGGCTTTGGTCGGCCCGTCCGGCTGCGGCAAGACCACCACGCTCAACCTCGTTGCCGGCCTCATCCCGATGTCGGGCGGCACCATCAGCATCGGCGACCGTGACGTTACCGACCTCGATCCCAAGGATCGGGACATCGCCATGGTGTTCCAGAACTACGCGCTTTACCCGCAGAAATCGGTCTACAAGAACCTCGCCTTCCCGCTGCAGATGCGCAAGCTCGGCAAGGACGAGATCGACAAGCGCGTCCAGGCTGCGGCCAAGACCCTCGATATCGTCCACCTGCTCGAGCGCAAGCCGCGCGAGCTTTCCGGCGGCCAGCAGCAGCGTGTGGCCCTCGGTCGTGCCCTGGTGCGCGAGCCGCGCGCTTTCCTGATGGACGAGCCGCTGTCGAACCTCGACGCCAAGCTTCGTGTGCAGATGCGCTCCGAGATCAAGCGGTTCCACCAGGATCTCAACGCCACCATCATCTACGTGACGCACGACCAGCTCGAGGCGGTCACCATGTCGGACAAGATGGCGGTGATGAATGGCGGCTTCCTGCAGCAATATGACAGCCCGGCCAACGTCTTCGCCAACCCGGTGAACATGTTCGTCGCGAGCTTCGTCGGCTCGCCCGCCATGAGCCTCGTGCCGCTGACCGCCGCATCGAAGGATGGCAGGGTGGTGCTCACGAGCCCCGAAGGCTGGGACCTGCCGCTCTCCGACGCCAATGGCCGGAAGGCGCTCAGCGCCAAATCCAGCAAGGTGGTGCTGGGCGGCCGGCACTCCACCATCAAGGTGCACAAGTCCCAGGTGCCGGGCTCGGTGCCGGGCAAGGTCTACACGGTCGAGCCGACCGGCGACGTCACCTTCGCCCAGGTCTTCGTCTCCGGCGCCGTGGTCAATGTCAGCGTCGCCCCGACCTTCCAGCTCAGACCCGACGAGCCGGTGTTCATCGAGTTCGATCAGGAGCGCCTTCACCTGTTTGACGGCGAAACCGAGATGGCGCTCAAGCTCGCATAACCCCCGCCGATTTGTCCCTTACATCGGGCGGCCCGGTAGCGACCGCTCCCCAGCCGAGGCCACAACCCCCATGACTTCGAACCCTGCCGAAGACGCGCTCAACCGCGTCAATACCAGTTCCCGCCCGTCGGACCTGCGGATCACCGATATCCGGGTGGCCGAGATCACCGGCGCGCCGTTCCGCTCGGCGCTCTTAAAAATCTACACCAACCAGGGCATTGTCGGCCTCGGCGAAGTGCGCGACGGCGCCAGCGCCACCTATGCGCTGATGCTGAAATCCCGCCTGCTCGGCGAGAACCCTTGCGACGTCGACCGGCTGTTCCGTCGCATCAAGCAGTTCGGCGGCCACGGCCGGCAGGGCGGCGGTGTCTCGGCCATCGAGATCGCGCTGTGGGATCTCGCAGGCAAGGCCTATGGCGCGCCGATCTACCAGATGCTGGGCGGCAAGTTCCGCGACAATGTCCGCTGCTATTGCGACACCGATGCGGATCGCCCGAGCGGCACCGAGATGGGCAAGCGCCTGAAAGAGCGCATGGACAAGGGGTTCACCTTCCTCAAGATGGACCTGGGGCTGATGGAAATCGCCCATATCCCCGGCGCCGTCGTCGGCCCGGCCGGCGTACTCGAAGGATTCAAGCAGCATGCCGGCGGCATCCGCGCCAGCAACAACGAGGAGCGCAAGGCGCGCAACCTCGTCTACGACGCGCAGAACGTCATGCACCCCTTTACTGGCCTGCACTTCTCCGAAAAGGGCCTCGACCTGCTCGAGCAGTACATTGCCGAAGTGCGCGAGGTGATCGGGCCCGAGATCCCGCTGGCCATCGACCATCTCGGCCACATCTCGCTGCAGGACGGCATCCGCCTGGCGCAGCGCATCGAGAAATACACCCCGGCCTGGCTCGAGGACGTGATCCCCTGGCAGCATGCCGAGAGCTATCGCCGGCTGCAGGAAGCGACCTCGGTGCCGATCTGCACCGGCGAGGACATCTATCTCAAGGAGGGTTTCGAGCCGCTGTTCAACGCCGGCATCTCGGTCATCCATCCCGACATCCTCACCACCGGCGGCATCCTCGAGACCAAGAAGATCGGCGACGCCGCGCAGGACCACGGCATTGCCATGGCCATCCACATGGCCGAGAGCCCGATCGCCGCGATTGCCGCGGCCCACATCGCCACCGCCACCGAGAACTTCCTCGCGCTCGAGTATCACTCGGTCGATGTGCCGTGGTGGGACGATATCGTCACCGGCTTCGATGGCCCGATCGTCAGGAACGGCTTCATCGAACTCAGCGACAAGCCGGGCCTCGGCATCGATGATCTCAACGACGAGGTGCTGCGGCAGCACCTGCAGCCGGGGGTCACCGACATCTGGCAGCCGACCGACCAGTGGGACAATGACATGTCCTGGGATCGCACCTGGTCCTGAGCGAGCTTGGAGCGACGCGTCAAATGAAGATCAAGGAAATCAAGGTCATCGTCTGCTCGCCCGGGCGGAACTTCACCACCGTGAAGGTCATCACCGACGAGGGCGTCTACGGCATCGGCGATGGCACGGTGAATGGCCGCGAGCTGTCGGTCGCGTCCTATCTCGAAGATCACGTCGCCCCGGCGCTGATCGGCATGGATCCGCTCCGCACCGAAGATATCTGGCAGTATCTCTACAAGGGCGCCTATTGGCGTCGCGGCCCTATCACCATGGCGGCGATCTCGGCCATCGACATGGCGCTGTGGGACATCAAGGCCAAGGTCGCCGGCCTGCCGCTCTACCAGCTGCTTGGCGGCCGCTCGCGCGACAAGGTGATGGTCTATCGCCATGCTTCCGGCCTCGAGATTTCCGAGGTGGTCGAGGGCGTACTCGCCATCAAGGAAACCGGGGTCGAGGCGATCCGCGCCCAGGTCGCCATCCCCGGCCTGCCGCCGATCTACGGCACCGGCGATTCCACCGACACCGCGGCGCTGAAGGGCCGCGGCGCCATCGTGCCGCACGAGGAAGTCTGGGCGACGCACAAATACCTGCCGCTGGTGCCAAAACTGTTCGAAAAGGTCCGCGATGCGGTCGGTTGGGACCTGCACCTGCTGCACGACGTGCATCACCGCCTGACCCCGATCGAGGCCGCCCGCCTCGGTAAGGACCTCGAGCCCTACCGGCTGTTCTGGCTCGAGGACGCCATCCCCGCCGAGTTGCAGGAAGGCTTCCGCATCATCCGGCAGCACACCACGCAGCCCCTCGCTGTGGGCGAAGTGTTCAACTCGATCTACGACACCCACACGCTGATCACCGAGCAGCTGATCGATTATGCCCGCGTCACCTCGACCCATGCCGGCGGCGTTACCGGCATCAAGAAGATCTTCGATCTCGCGGCGATCTACCATGTGAAGTCGGCCTGCCACGGCCCGCAGGATGTGTCGCCCATCGCCATGGGCTGCAACATCCACGTCGACGTGGCGATCCCGAATTTCGGCATCCAGGAATTCGCCAGCTACACCGCACAGATGTTCGACGTGTTTAGATGCGCCTGGTCTTATGACCGTGGCTACCTGCAGCCGGGCGAAGTGCCGGGCCACGGCGTCGACTTCGACGAAGCTCTCGCCGCCAAGTACCCCTACAAGCAGGCTTACCTGCCGATCGCCCGTCTTGAAGACGGCGCCATGACCAGCTGGTGAGGAGACCACAGTGAAGATCACCGCCATCAAGCCGTATCCGGTCTGGGTCGGCCATCGCAACCAGCTGATCGTCAAGATCGAGACCGATGCCGGGATTTTCGGCTGGGGCGAAAGCGGGCTCAGCGGCCGCGAGAAGGCCGTGGTCGGCGCACTCGAGCACTATGCGCAGTTCCTCGTCGGGCGCGATCCGATGCAGATCGGTGCGCTGTGGCAGGAAATGTACCGCAGCCAGTATTTCGAGGGCGGACGCGTCCTCACCGCAGCGCAGTCGGCACTCGATATCGCGCTCTATGACATCAAGGGCAAGGCGCTCGGCGTCCCGGTCTATGAGCTGCTCGGCGGCAAGCACCGCAACTTCATTCCGACCTTCGCCTCGACCGGTTCGATCAGCGGCGAAGAGACCATCGAGGATGCCAGGAAACTGATGGCGCGCGGCTGGTCGACCATCCGCTTTTTCCCGGCCGAGTGGAACGACGCCCAGGGCATTTTCGAGCCGCGGGAGTCGATCGGCAAGACCGCGAAGTTCCTGGTGAAGGCCCGCGAGGCGCTGGGCGATGACGTGGTGCTGGGCATCGACTATCACCACCGGCTGTCGGTGGCCGAGACCGCCAGCTTCTGCCAGAAGATGCCATCCGGTACCCTCGATTTCCTCGAGGAGCCGATCCGCGACGAAACCCCGGAAGCTTACGAGAATCTCAGGAAGCTCACCGACGTGCCCTTCGCCATCGGCGAGGAGTTCTCCTCGAAGTGGCAGTTCCTGCCTTACATCGAGCGCGGCATCCACCAGTACAACCGGCTCGACCTGTGCAATGTCGGCGGCTTCACCGAAGCCATGAAGGTCGCCGGCTGGTCCGAGGCGCATTATGTCGACCTGATGCCGCACAATCCGCTCGGCCCGATCTGCACCGCCGCGACCATCCACTTCTCGGCCGCGACGCCGAATTTCTTCGCGCTCGAAGTACGGGCCAATGCCACCGACCTTTATGCCGGCACGCCGACGGCCGAGCTGTTCCCGAAGATGCCGCTGCTCGATGGCGCGGTATTCCAGGTGCCCGATGCTCCAGGCCTCGGCATTGAAATCAATGAAGCCCTGCTCGACAAGGACAGCTTCAAGTTCTGGGAGGCGCCCCACCTGAAGCGCCGCGACGGTTCGGTCACCAACTGGTAGACCCAAGCTCATTGGAGGAGATATTTATGGTCCACATCATGCAAAGCCCGATTCCGGCGTTCAAGCGTCCGAGCAAGGACGTTATCGCCGCGCTGAAGGATATCGGCACCGCCACCGTGGCCGGCTCGCTCGGCCATTCCGGCTTCCGCAACCCGCACATGGTCGGCCCGGTCAGCCAGTATAAGGGCAAGTCCATCGTCGGCACGGCCCTGACGCTGCAGTTCATGCCGCAGCGCCCCGACCTGTTCAGCGAGGGCGAATACTCGGATCCCGAAAAGCAGCTGCACCGCCACGTGCTGTATGAAGTCGAGGAGAACGACGTCGTGGTGGTCGATGCACGCGGCGACATGAGCTCGGGCGTGTTCGGCGACATGATGTCGACCTACTTCAAGGGCCGCAAGGGCGCCGGCATCGTCATCGATGGCGTCATGCGCGACAAGCCCAATGTCGACAAGCTCGATCTCGCCATCTGGATGCGCGGCTGGACCCCGAACTACCACGTCCAGGTCTCGATCTGGCCGTCGGCGGTGAACGTGCCGATCTCCTGCGGCGGCGTCATGGTTATCCCCGGCGACATCATCATGGCCGACGATGACGGCGTCGTCGTCCTGCCGCAGTCGATGGCCGAAAAGGTCATCGAGGATTCCAAGAAGCACGCCGAGTGGGAAGTGTTCAGCCGCGAAAAGCTCACCGCCGGTGAATCGCTCCGCCGCTACTACCCGCTGCACCCCGATGCCGAAGAAGAATACCAGGCCTGGCGCAAGGCCAAAGGCCTGCCGCCGAGCCCCAGCCACTGAGGGCCTGCTGCTGCGAAATGATAAGGGCGCCCTGGTGGCGCCCTTTCTCATTCATGCCGTGTTGCCCCGCGCGCGATGCGAAGGCATCATCTCGACACTTGGGGGACTGGATGGCTTTCGGCGTCTTCATTCACAGAGCGGACTCGATCTACGAGGACACGCCGGCCGAGCAGTATCAATTTCCCGCTCAGTACCTCTCACGCGCGACCCAGTTCGTTGGCGACTGGATCGTCTACTATGAGCCAAGGAAGGTGCCCAACTCGCATGGCTACTTCGCCGTAGCCAAGGTCAGAGACATCGTCCCGGACGGCAACTCGTCAGGGATGTTCTTGGCACTGATCGAGCCGGGCTCCTATCTGGAATTCGCCACCCCTGTGCCCTTCCAGGGGGACGAGGGGATCACCGAAACAGGTTTGTTGAACGAGGTTGGGCGGATATCGGGCCGCGCGCAGGCTGCGGTTCGGCCTTTGTCGGCGCGCGACTTCTCGAAGATCGTTTCGCGCGGCATGTCGGAGCATGACATCTTGCCACGCACCGAAGAAGCGGTCGCCGGCTTCAACGAGCAGCAAGCACCGTTTCTTGGAGAAGAACAGGAACGCGTCCGCGTTGACATTCTCACCTCACGGATCGTCCGAGATCGCGCCTTCCGAAGCGTGGTTCTTCGCGCCTACGGGGAGCGCTGCGCCGTAACGGGCCTGAAGCTGATCAACGGCGGTGGTCGAGCGGAGGTTGCTGCCGCCCACATCCGGCCGGTCGAGCGCAACGGACCGGACATGGTCAACAACGGCGTTGCCTTATCCGGCACCGTGCACTGGATGTTCGACCGTGGGCTAATCACGTTCTCCGACGATCTCGAGATACTCATCTCCCGTCACGTCAATGACCGAGACGGGGTGGAGTCCCTGATCAACAAGACCAGGCGGATGATCGGCCCGCTTGCCGGGCGAGATAGACCTCACCCGGCGTTTCTTGGATGGCACCGCGAGAACGTCTTCAAGACGTAACGCAGTTTGGTCGATTAGGCATCCAGTCCCGCTCGCGCCCCTCCGAGCTGCGCTAGGCGGCAAGCCGCCAAGCTTCGCTCCCCCGTCAATCAAGGGGGAGGTGGGCCGGTGCTTGTGTCCTCGCGGGTGCCCAGGGCTGGATCGGCACCTCCCCCTTGAAGGGGGAGGTTGGGAGGGGGTGTGCCGCACGCTCGATGTCGAGGCGGACGGCGGCTAGTCAAGCCTTGCCCAAAAACTCCGCCATCCGGATCAGCCCCTGCATGTAGCCAATCGCGTGCGAGCGGCCGCGGTGGTTCCAGTCGCTGTCGCCGTCCATCTTGGGCACGTGATCGTCGAGCAGGAAGCCGTCAAAGCCGTTCTTGGCCAAGAGGACGATGACCTCCGCCGGGTCGAAATTGCCGTCGCCGATGAAGCACTCGACGAAGTTCGGCACCGAACCCTTCACGTCGCGGAAGTGGATGTAGGAGATCCGGCCCTTCGGCGCGAAATACTCGATCATCTCGTTGACGTTCTTTTTGCCGCCTTCCATCTCCGAGCAGCAGCCGAGGCAGAGATCGAGCGACCAGGCCTCCGAGCGGCCGACCAGGTCATAGGCCTTCTTGAAATTCTCCGGCTTGTAGAACAGGCGCGCCACGCCGCCCAGCATCGGCACCGGCGGATCGTCGGGATGGAGCGCCAGCTTCAGTCCCTCCTCTTCGGCCACCGGCAGCACTGCCTTCATGAAGTACTCGTAGTTGCTCCACATCTGGTCTTCGGTGATCAGCGGGCCGTCCTTGCCGAACAGCGGCATCGACGAGGCGCGGCCGAGCGTCGTCGGCATGAACGAGCGCAGCAGCTCAAGATTGTCGATATTGGCTTCGACCACCGCCATGTCGAACTGGCGCGCGACGGCGCCGCCACGGGTCGCCGCATCGCGCTTGGTGGTCCACACCGAGTTGGGCATGAAGTGCAGCCCCAGCACCGGGATGCCGGCGCGCGCCACGGCGCGGATCGTCGCCTGGTAGTTCTCGATCTGCTCGTCGCGGCCTTCGAGGCCCATCATCGCCTTGTGGTAGAAATGCGTGGGGACGTTCTCGATCGCTTCGAACTTGAGGCCCGCGGCCTCCACCTGGTCGACCAGCGCCCTGACGTCCTTCTGCTCCCAGCGGCTGTCGCCGGGCAGCGTCGGGTTGTTCATCTGCAACCCGGTGGCGCCGATCTGCGCCGCAAAGCGCAGCCTTTCCTCGCTCAGTTCATGGAACTGGCCTACCGCAACCCTGATACCCATCGTGTTCTTTCCGTTCTGAACTTCAATTCGTGACTGTCACCGGGTCATCCCCGCGAAAGCGGGGATCTCCGTTCTCGTTGCTCGCGACCCCGCTCGTGGCGCCAAACAGAGTTTCCCGCTTTCGCGGGAATGACCCGGTGGTGGAGGCAAGTTTGCCGCGTTCATCCCTTGACCGATCCCTCGGTCATCCCCGCCACCATGAAACGCTGGGCCACGAAATAGAGGATCATCAGCGGCACCGACGAGATCGCCGCGCCCGCCATCAGTGGCCCCCAGGGCAGGACGTCGGAGGTGATGAGATAGTTGAGCGCCAAGGGCGCCGTGCGGACGCTCTCCGATGTAGTCAGCACCAGCGCGAACAGCAGCTCATTCCAGGCGCCGGTGAAGGTGAAGATGGCGACTGCGGCGAGGCCGGGTGCGGAGAGCGGCAGGGTGATGCGCAGCAGCGCCCCGAACCGGCTCAGCCCGTCGATCATTCCCTGTTCTTCCAGCTCACGCGGCACGCCGCGGAAATAGCCCTGCAGCAGCCAGGTGGAGAGCGGCAGCGAGAAAGTGAGGTAGACGAGGATCAGGCCCTGCAGTGAGTTGCCGAGCTTCAGCTGCGCCATGACGATCGACAGCGGGATGAACAGCAGCGAACCCGGCGTGAGATAGGCAAACAGGATCAGCCGGCCGATAACGCCGCGGAAGCGGTAGCGGAACCGCACCATCGAGTAAGCCGCGAACGACGAGATGATCACCGAGATGACAGTGACGGTCGAGGCGACGATGAAGCTGTTGCGGATCGACAGCAGGAACTGTCCGTCGGCAAGCAGCTTCTCGAAATTGGCGAGGCTGAAGCGGGATGGCCATAGCGATGGGACCCTGAGGATGTCGCGTGGCAGCTTCAGCGAGGTCGCCAGCATCCAGTAAACCGGGAACAGCACGAGGATGACCGCGACGATCAACGCGGCATAGCTCAGCAGCCGGCCGATCAGGAAGCGGCGCCGCGCCGAGGCGCCGGCATTAGGCGGCGCCGCACTGGCGACTTCGGCGAGACTGGCCATTATTCCTCCCTCCGCATCATCAGCGAGGTGGCAAAGATCACGAGGATGGCCAGCACCGGCAGCATGTAGACCGACACCGCGGCCGCCTCGCCGATGCGCTGGGTCTGCATGCCGAAATAGGCCAGCACCGGGAACACCATGGTGGCATCGGACGGGCCACCGGCTGTGAGCAGCCAGACATGTTCGAAGCCGTTGGCAGTCCAGATCGAACTCAATAGCGTGGTGACGATGATTACCGGCAGGATGCTGGGTATGGTGACGTTCCAGAACCGCTGCCAGGTGTTGGCGCCATCGACGATCGCCGCCTCGTAAAGTTCCTTGGGCACCGATTGCAGCGCCGCGAGGATCGAGATGAACCAGAACGGAAAGCCGCGCCACACCGAGGCGATGATCACCGAAGCCATGGCGGTGTTGCGGGTGCCGAGCCAGTCGACGGTACCGGCGTAGAGCCCGGTCTGATTGAGGATCAGGTTGATGCCGCCGCCGATCGGCTGGTACAGCACGCGCCAGGTGAGGAAGGCGACGAAGGCCGGCATGGCCCAGGGCAGCATCAGGAACGAGCGGAAGATACCGCGGCCCGGCAGGTTCTGGTGCACCAGCAGGGCGAGGCCGAGCCCGATCACCAGCTTCAAGACGTCCGATACCAGCACGATGACGATGGTGTTGCGGATCGCCGCCCAGAAGGTGGCGGTCCCCGCCAGGTACTCGAAATTCTTGAATCCGATGAAATTGCCGGCGCTGCCGATCACCATGTCGGTGAACGACACCCAGATGGCAAAGAAGAACGGATAGGCGACGAGCCCGAGTATCAGCAGCACCACCGGTGCGACGAGCGCATAGGCGAACAGCTTGAGCTTGAAGCCACCGCCGAAGCGGCGGCGGGGCGCTGAGTTTTGGGTGGCAATGGTCATGGTCGGTGCTCTTGGCTACCCCTCACCCTAGCCCTCTCCCCAAAGGGGCGAGGGGACGCACTTTGCACCGGCAGTGCCACAACTCCCCCTCGCCCCCTTTGGGGAGAGGGTCGGGGTGAGGGGTAGCCAAGCGCGCGGATCGTTCAATCGAACATCCTTCCAAAAACACCCGCGGATGGCCCCGGGAGGAACCATCCGCGGCAGGGAGGAACGTCAATCAGTACTTGTCGTAGATCGCCTGGCCCTGGGTCTGCGCTTCGGCGATCGCCTGGTCGAAGTCCCAGCCATCCACCACGACGCGCTGGGCCAGCTTGGGGATCAGGAAGTTGGAGCCGAGATCGGCGAAGGCGGCGTTGTTGACATCCGGGTAGGCCGGGGCGGTGCCGTTCTTGGCGAGGCCGAGCAGGCCGACGAGGATGGTATTGGTGCCATCGAACGCCGGGAGCCTTTCCTGGTTCGCCAGCACCGGGCCATAGATCGCCACGTTGAAGTAGGCGTTCATGAACTCGGGGCTGGAAAGGTGCTCGAGCAGCGCCTTGGCCTCGTCCTGCACCGGGCTCGCCTTGGTGATGGCGCGCACCTGCACGTCGATCGGCGAGATGATGCCCTTCGGCCCGCCCGGCAGCGGCGAGAAGGCGCTGGCTTCGAACAGTTCCGGATCGTCCTTCTTGGCGGCGATACCGACCGAGCCGGTATTGGCGATGAAGCCGGCCTGGCCCGAGAGATAGGCCTGGTTGTCGCCGGCGCCGTCCCACGTGGTGTTGCCGGGCGAGAACAGGCCCTTGTCCCAGGCGCTCTTCAGCCAGGTGAGCCACAGCCGCGTCTCGGGCGAGTCGATCGTCACCTTCTTGCCGGCATCGTCGGCGATGCGGCCGCCGAACGACTGCAGCACCGCAACTTGCAGGTTCGCGTCACCGACATTGGAGAGAGCGAGGCCGAGCCCCGAGACCGGCGCCTTGTTGATCGCTTCCGCCTGAGTCACCAGTTCGTCCCAGGTCTTGGGCGCTTCGGTGAAGCCGGCCGGCTCGAGCAGATCCTTGCGCCTGAGCAGCAGGTTGCCGTTGACGCCGAAGGGGATGCCGACACGGGCGATGCCGCCATCGGCGGTGAGGTCGGTCGCCGTATCGGGGCCGGAGAACCAGCCGCCCTGCGCGTCGCCGATCTTCTTGTAGAGGTCGCCGACATCGGAGAACTGGCTCTGCCGCGCCAGCAGCCGGGCGAGGCCGAGGCCCATGTCGAGCGCATCCGGCATGGTGTTGGACGACACTGCCGCCGAGACCTTCTGGGTGGTCTCGTTCTGGTTGATCATCACCACTTCGGTGGCGACGCCATTCGCCGCGCCCCAGGCATTGATGGTGTCGGTCAGCAGCTTGTTGGCGTCGTCCGAAAAGATCAGGCCACCCCAGTAGGTCAGCTTCTTGCCCTGCGCCAGAGCGGGCATCGGGAAGCTGCTGGCGGCGGCCAGGGCCAGGCCGCTCGCGGCGGTCGTGAGCACGCGTCGGCGCGACCAGCCGGTCGGCTTGATGTCGGATGATTTGGTCATGGGCTCTCCTCCAAGATGAGCGCGTATGCGGCTTGGCGATTGCGGCGACGCTGCCGGACTGATCGCTCGGACGATCAGGCTTCGATAAGTCGGTCCGCCTCCCCGCGGGGTCCCGATTGAGTCGGAGCGGGAGAGCCCAAACGGCCGACCGCTCACAGTTTCTCGTAGCGCCAGCTTTTAAATATATTTATTAGCGCTAATAAGAGCGTATTATGGGGCTCGAACAACTGTCAATGTGCGATCGGCTAGGAGAAAAGGATGAGGGGTGAAATCGAGAATGCCGGCTATGCCGCGTTCTTTGACGCTCTCATCGATGGCCGGCTGAAACTCGGCCAGACCTTGACGCAGGACGAACTCTGCAAGGTGTTGGGCCTGTCGCTGTCGCCGATGCGCGAGACGACGACCCTGCTCGAAGCCGAAGGGCTGATCACCGTCCGCCGCAAGGTGGGCATCACCATCTTCTATCCGGACGTGAAATTCGTCGGCAACTGCTTCCAGTTCCGTGGCCTGCTCGAACGCGAGGGGCTCCGGAAATTCGCGCAGACGGTGACACCTGTCTGGATCGACGCGATGCGCGACGAGCATCGGGCGATCATCGATTTCGTCCGCCGGACCAACGACATGGAACGCTACCGCGTGCCGGTGAAGCTGCTCGAACGCAAGTTCCACGATGCCTTCGTCGCTGCCTTCGAGAACGACCAGATCAGCGTCAACTATGCGCGGTTGACCCAGAAGATGTACCTGCTGCGCCTGCACAACCTCAATGCAGTCGGCCCCGCCAACACCGTGACCTCGATGGAGGAGCATCTGGTGATCATCGACGCACTGAAGGCCGGCGATGTCGAAGCCGCCTGCGACGGGCTGGACCGGCATTTGCAGGGCGTGTTGCACCGCGTGCTCACCACCTGACGCGCCGGGCGCCATGACTGACCGGATTCCGCTTGAGATGGACGAGTTGCGGGCGGTCGCGGCCTATGCCGCATACTGCGCCGGGACCGTGCTGGCTATCTTCGAGGCGCAGCATCCCGACGATGCGAGGCCGCGCCAGGCGATCGCCGCGGCGCATGCCTTTGCTGAGGGCGGTGCGCGGGGCAAGTTGCTGCGGGATACCGCCTGGGCAGCGCTCAAAGCCGCGGAACAGACCGGCTCTGCAGCGGCCGGCGAGGCGGCCCGCGCCGCGATGGCAGCAGCCGGTGCCGCTTACCTCCATCCTCTGCCCAACGCTACCCAGGTCAAGCACATCCTCGGCGCCGCGGCCCATGCGGCACGCGCAACGGAGCTCGATGCCGGTGACGATCCGGCCCTCGGCGCCCGCCACCTCGATGTGCTGCGCCCGGCTCTGACGCCCACCGTGCTCGCCGTGCTCAGCCGCTACCCGGCCGCGCCTGCCGGAGGCGGGCGTGGCGGCACGCTGCTGCGTGCACTCGACCAGGCGCTACGCGGTTAGTCTGCAGTCGCCTGATGCCGCTTCCGCGAGCATTGCAGCAACTCCGCCGCCGTCCCCTCAGTCGCAAGTCGAATCCCGCGCCCGGTTGACAACCACCGGCACCGGCGCTTAGCTGTCCCTAATATGAAACGCTCGTTCCAGATACGGAACGTAAGGACGGGCGACCGGAGGAAGTTCATGAGTGACGCGGCGCTCTCGCCCGTGCTTGAGGCACGCAATATCTCGCGCCATTTCGGTGCCGTGGTGGCGCTCGCCGACGCTTCGCTCACGCTCAGGCCGCGCGAGGTGGTGGGGCTGGTCGGCGACAACGGCGCCGGCAAATCGACGCTGTTGAAGATCCTCTCCGGCATCGTCACCCCGTCGGGCGGCGACATCGTCATCGACAACAAGCCCGTGGCGCTGAAGCGCGCCCAGGACGCCATGGATGCCGGGATCGAGACCGTCTACCAGGACCTGGCGCTGGTCGACACCATGTCGGCCTACCAGAACGTCTATCTCGGCCGCGAGGAACTCTCGACCAACCCGCTCGCCCGGCTGTTCAACCTCGTCGACGATCGCCGCATGCGTGAGCGGGCCCGTGAAGTGCTCGACATGCTCAAGGTGAAGATCCCCTCGATCAATGTTTCGGTGAAGGGCATGTCGGGCGGCCAGCGCCAGTGTCTCGCCATCGCCCGGGCGCTGCTCTGGGGCCGACGCATCGTCATCCTCGATGAGCCGACTGCGGCGCTCGGGGTACGTGAAACCGGCCAGGTACTCGAGGTGATCCGCGACCTGCGCCAGCACGACGTCTCGGTGATCATCGTCAGCCACAACATGCAGCAGCTGATGAGCGTCGCCGACCGCATCACCGTGATGCGGCTGGGTCGTTCGATCGCCACTCGCACCGTCAAGGATACCGAGGTCAACGAAATCGTCGGGCTGATTACCGGCGCCATTCCGGGCGATTCGCCCGAAGCGCGCGCCGCCCAGGTTGCCGCCTGAGGCAAGCCTCGGGCCGCATCAATTACGTTCGCAAAGGGAGGAGACCTATCTTGCGCAACTCAGTACGTGCATTCGCCGTCATGGCGCTTTCGGTGCCCGCGATCATCGGCATTGCCGGCGTCGCGGAAGCCCAGGACAAGTTCAAGCTCGGCATGGCCGTGGGTGGCAACACCTGCTGCGAGTGGATGAAGGCGCAGGGCGACGTCGCTCGGGCCCTCGCCGAAAAGGCGGGCTGGGACTATGTCGAGCTATCCAACAACAACGACCCGGCGACGGCGCTGAAGAACGCCCAGATCTTCGTCCAGGAAGGCGTCGACGCGGTCATCCAGTTCAATGGCCAGCCCTCGTCGAACCCGGCCATCTCGGCCGTGCTGAAGCAGGCCAATATCCCGGTCGTCACTTACGACATCGCCGATCCCGGCATGTATTTCGTCGGTATCGACAACCTCGGCGCCGGCATTGCCGGGGGCGAACAGCTGGGCAAGCTGATCAAGGAAAAGTGGAACTGCGAGCCCGACCTGGTGATCTCGGCCGAGGGCGCCGCGGCCGGCATCGTCAACGAGTGGCGCACTGGCGGCATGCGCACCGGCTTGAAGAACATCTGCCCCGATATCCCCGAGGCCAAGTGGGTCGGCTTCGAAAGCCAGGGCGATGCCGCAGTCGGCCTGCCGGCGGCCCGCGACCTGCTCGCCGCCCATCCCGATGCCAAGAAGATGGCTGTCGTCGGCCTCAACGATGGTGGCGTGCTGGCGCTGATCAACGCCGCCGAACAGCTCGGCCGCGCCGATGAAGTGGTGGGCTGGGGCCAGGACGGCGCCTTCATCACCGGCGACAACGTCAATCCGCACCTCGCCGGTTCGGTGTTCTACTTCCTCGAGGGCTACGCCGTGTATGCCATCAGGGACGTAATCGGCCCGATCGCCGCCGGCAACGTGCCGCCGCTCAAGGCCGATGCCGGCGATCCGGCCTCCAAGGTGCAGCCGTGCCCGGTCTCGGCCGAACAGGCCAAGTCGGTGCCCGACATGCCGGAACGCGTCGCCCAACTGCTCGCTGCCCCGGCGGGCACGACCGAGTACGAGCTGTTCTGCCCGAACAAGTGAGTTGAACTGACTGGAAGGTCGGTGCGCGTTGCCTCACCCCCACCCTAGCTTTGCTACAGGTCCACTGGACCTTAGCAACGCTACCCTCCCCACAAGGGGGAGGGAGAGGCTGCGGCACCATCCTCGCCACCGGTCTCCCTCCCCTTGATGGGGAGGGCAGTGCAGCTTGGCCCTCGCGACAGCGAGGCCTAGCGGAACTGGGTGGGGTGGAGCCCGGTGCACTGCCCCTTCCAACGACCTCCTCGACTTCCCGTGTATCCCTCGGAACCACCGATGTCCCTCACCCAAGCCACCGAGACCGCGCCGCCGGCTGTCCCGCTCCGGGTCCGTTTCGGTGGCTGGGGCACGGCCATCATGTTGGTTGCGGTGTGGCTGCTGCTGATCGCCGCCACCGCACTCTACCGCCCCGACTTCCTGTCGCAGCAGACGGTGCTGGCCATCGCCTTCACCATGTCGATCGTCGGCGTGCTGGCGATCGGGCAGGGGCTGGTGGCCATCTCGGGCGGCTTCATCGACCTGAGCCAGCCGGCCGGCATGATCACCGCCAGCCTTGTCGCGGTGCGGCTGTCGGAAGCCGGCCTGCCGCTGCCGGTGGTGATCCTCGGCGCCATCCTTACCGGCATGGTCTGGGGGGCGTTCAATGCGGCAATCATCGTCTTCGCCAAGCTGAACCCGGTCATCGTGACGCTCGCCACCAACTTCATCGGTTTGGCGGCTTTGTTCCTGGTGTTCCAGCTCGCCGAAGTGCCGCTCAATTCGCCGATCTACCAGTTCGGCCGCGCCAGCTTCCTCGGCCTGCCGGCAATCTTCTGGCCGATGCTGGCTTTGGTGCTGGTGGTCGGGTTCCTGTTGCCGCGCACCCGCTACGGCCGTCGCGCCACCGCCGTCGGCGGCAATCGCGCTGCCGCCAAGGCGCGTGGCATTTCGCTCAGGGCAACCCGTTTCGCCATCTTCATCGCCGCCGGTGGCTTTGTCGGCTTTGCCGCGGTGCTGTTTGCCGCCACCGCCGGACCGTTCAACCCCGGCTCCGGCAACGCCATGCAACTGAACATCATCGCCGCGGTGATCCTCGCCGGCATTTCGCTCGCCGGTGGGCGCGGCAATTTCTGGATGCTGCTCCTCAGCGTCGGCTTTCTCTCCACCATCCCGACGTCGCTGGTGTTCTTCGGGCTCAGCTCCGACACCCAGTCGATCTTCCAGGGCCTGATCCTCGTCATCGCCGTCGCCATCGACGGCTACCGGGCCCGGAAGGGAACGCCATGACCCACACCTCTGCTTCCACCCTGCCGCCGGCGCCACACCATCCGTGGCGTGAGTTGCTGACCGGCTCGGTCGCCTCGATCAGTTTCACCTTCATCGCCGTGGTGGCGGTGGGCTGGTTCTGGGTCGGCCCGAAATTTCTCAGCTTCGGCAACATCTCGATCATGGGTACCTTCCTGATCGTGCCGCTGATCGTCGGCGCCTTTTCTGGCATGGCGCTGCTCTCGGGCGTCGTCGACCTCTCCATCGGTTCGATGGTCGGCTTTTCCTCGGCCATATTCGCGCTCTTGATCTCGCTCGGCTGGGATCCGGCCAGTGCGGCGGCGGTGACACTCATCGCCTGCCTCTGCTTCGGCGGCATCAACGCCATCGCTATTGTCGGCTTCGGCGCCGAGCCGATCGCCGCGACCCTCGGCATGCTGGTGGCGTTGCGCGGCATCGCCTGGGTGCTGCTCGGCTCGCAGGGCGCCATCTTTGCTTTCAACATCGATATGTTCAACCTGGTCAGCACCACGGTGTTCGGGCTGCCGCTGTTCTTCCTCCTCGCCATCCTCTTGACCGCCATCGCCGCGTTGATCGTCACCAGGACCCGCGTCGGCCGGCACGTGCAGGCGGTGGGCGGCGACGACAAGGCGGCGGCGCGCGCCGGCATCTCGGTCAAGAAGGTGCGGGTCGCGGCGCTGCTGCTCTCGTCCTTCGGCGCCGGGCTCGGCGGCATCGTCTATGCCGCGCAACTCGGCAGCGCGGCGCGGGCCACCGGCGTCGGGCTCGAGTTCCAGGTCTACGCGGCGCTGATGATCGGCGGCTACTCGATCCTGCGCGGCGGCGTCGGCAATCCGGTCGGCGGGGCGCTGGGCCTGCTGGCAGTAGCCGGGGTTTCCAACATTCTCGATCTCAAGGCGATCAGCCCCTACTACGTAAACATCATTGTCGGCCTGCTGCTGCTCGCCGCAGTCCTGCTCGACCGCCTGCGCGGCGGCGACGCCTACGAATAATAACCAGTTATCACCCGATTCAAGGATAGGTCGCCGTGAAGATCTCCGACATCACCATCAAGACGTTCCGCACCTATGCCGACCGCTGGGATGTCGGCCACGCGCTGCCTTTGCCCAACACCCAGATGATGCAGACGGTGCTCACCATCCACACCGACGAAGGTGTGGTCGGGCACTATTTCGGTGGCGGTTCGCACGGCGACAACGAGGGCCTCAACGTCGTCGACCAGCAGCAGATCCTGTGGCGCATCAAGGATCTGCTGGTCGGGCAGGATCCGATGGATCGCGAAATGATCTGGAAGTGGATGTGGGTCGCCAACGTCCAGGAGAACGTCGCCTCGGTGATCGACAACGCGCTGTGGGACCTTGCCGGCCGCTATGCCAACCTGCCGGTCTATAAGCTGATGGGCGGCGCCGGTCGCGAAAAGGTCAAGGCCTATGCCTCGACCTACCCCAATATCGGCAAGCCACACGTCTATGCCGAGCACGCGCTGGCCTGCAAAAACGAAGGCTACATCGCCTACAAGATCCACCCGCACTATTTCTGGAACCCCGAGACCGGCCAGCCGACACCCGGCCGCCCCTCCAACATCAAGGCCGATATCGAGACCTGCCACCTGGTGCGCGAGGCGGTTGGTCCCGATTACGTGCTGATGTTCGACCCCTGGGGCACTTACATGACCATGGAGGAGGCGATCCAGGTCGGCCGCGAGCTCGAAAAGCTCAACTTCTACTGGTACGAGCACCCGATGCCGGAATACCGCACCGAGAGCTATGTGCGGCTCAGCCGGGAATTGCAGATCCCGATCCTCTCGCCCGAGATCATTGCCGGCGGGGTGTTCAGCCGCGCCGAGTGGATCCTGCGCGGCGCCGGCGACATGAGCCGCATCGATGTGGTGCGCGGCGGCATCACCGGAGCAAGGAAGACGGCCATCGTCGCCGAGGCCTATGGGCTGCGCTGCGAGATGCACATGGCCGGCTGGGGCAACCTGCAGGTCATCGGCGCCACCTCCGAGGACACCTCGGAATATTACGAGAAGGGCCTGCTCGCACCGGGCGTCGATTACGACGCGCCGCACCCCTACCTCAAGAACACTGTCGATAAGATCGATTCCGAGGGCTTCGTCCACATGCCCAAGGGCCCTGGCATGGGCTACGAAATCGAGTGGGACTATATCGACGACAACCTGATCGAACCCAACGCCACGACCAAGAAGACCCATTGGTGATCGATCTGTCCGCGATGTTGCCATACCCACCGGCCGGCACCCTCCCCTTGACGGGGAGGGATGGGGTGGGGTGTGCGGAGCCAGCGGACAGGCCGATGGGTACCGGGCTTCCCGCCCCCCACCCCTCCCTCCCCGCAAGGGGGAGGGTGACCCGACTGCGACCTCCGCGCGTCAACGCGGCATCGAGGAGCTGACGACCCAATGTCGAGCATCACCCGGTCAGTCCAGGCCATGGACCTCTTGGCCCGCAAAGGCCCGCTGGGAGTCCGTGCCGTCGCGCAGCAATTGCAGCTGCCGCTCGGCTCGGTGCACCGGATGCTGCTCGACCTCGCCGAGGAAGGGGTGGTCGACCGCACCCCGTCCGGTGAGTGGGAGCTCAGCTTCCGGCTGCTCGAGATCACCGGCCTGCAGCTCGAGCGCATCGATTTGCCGCGGCTCTGCCGGCCGTTCGCCGAGCAGATCGCCGAGGCCACTCGGGAGACGGTCAACGTCAATGCGCTGAGCGGCATGTTCGGAGTGTGCATCGACAAGGTGCGCGGCAACGAGGGCATGCAGCTCGATATGCGCATCGGCTCGCGCGGCCCGCTGAACTGCGGCGGCGCCGGCAAGGCCATGCTATCCTACATGCCCGAGGCGCGGCAGGAGGAGGTCTATACCCACCCGCTGCCGGCCCTCACCAGCCACACCATCGTCGATGCCGACCGGCTGCGCGAGGAGATCGCCCGCATTCGCGAACGCTTCTATTCGATCGACGACCAGGAAGTGCTGATGGGCGTCTATTGCGTCGCCGTGCCGCTGCTCGATCGCTCCGGCCACTCGGTCGGCGCCATGAGCGTCACCGGTCCATCGGTGAAAAAGCCCGGCGGCGACAACGTCATGCCGGTGGTCGCCATGCTGTGGGACGCCTGCGAGCACGTCAGCCGCCGGCTCGGCTATGCCGGCGAGTGGCCGCCGACGGCAGCGGCCGCAAGGCTGGCGGGATGATGATGAGTTCTGGCGCTGAGAAAAAGGCCCCCTCACCCGGATCGCGCTGCGATCCGACCTCTCCCCCAAAGGGAGAGGTGACCCTGTGGCGAGATCGTGCCGGTCCTTCACCTCTCCCTTGGGGGAGAGGTCGGCGCGCAGCGCCGGGTGAGGGGGCCTTTCCCACGCCGTTGACCTCCCTTGGAGCACCCGTCTGATGGTTCGCATCGCCTGGATGATGAAACTGAAGCCCGGCAACGAGGCGATCTACAAGCTCAAGCACGACGAGATCTGGCCCGAGATGCTTGCGGCCATGCGGCACGACGGCGTCCGCACCTTCTCGATCTACCGCAACGGGCTCGACCTCTTCGCCTACATGGAGCGCGACACGGCGCCCGATCCCGGCACTGAGGTCAGTGAGCTGACCTGGCGCTGGTGGGAGATGATGGCGCCCTACATGGAAACCAATTCCGACTTCTCGCCGGTGCAACGCCCGGTCGAGGAAATGTTCAACTTCGAAAATCGCTGAGAGAGCCACTGCCCATGACTTCCGCCATCAGGGGCGTTGTGCCCATTCTCGTCACGCCATTCCACCTCGATGGCCGAATTGATGAGGAGAGCCTTGCACGCCTGATCGAGTTCAACGTCGCGGCAGGTGTGCACGGCCTCGGCGTGGCGCTGGGCAGCGAGGTGTTCAAATTCAGCGAGGCCGAGCGGGCGCAGATCACCGCCGCCACGGTGAAGGCGGTGAACCGCCGGGTGCCTGTCATCATCAACACCGGCGCCGCCGGCACCGACCTTGCGGTGTTCTACTCGAAGGCCGCCGAAGCCGCCGGCGCCGATGCGCTGATGGTGATCCCGCCCTCGTTCATGCCGGTGAGTTCGGAGGAGATCTTCGACTACTACCGGGCCATCGATGCGGCGGTCGGCATCCCGATCATCCTGCAGGATGTGCCGCAGGGGCCGGTTTCGCCGGGGCTGGCGCTGCGCATCGCCGACGCCTGCAGGAACGTCAGCTACATCAAGGTCGAGACCCAGCCGGTGACCGGCAAGGTACAGGCCATGGCCGACGCGGTGGGGGAGCGGCTGACCGTTTTCGGCGGCGCCGGCGGCAGCTACTTCATCGAGGAGCTCCGGCGCGGCGCGCATGGCACCATGCCGTTCTGCAGCCAGCCGGCCGACTTCGTCGCGGTCTGGGACGCGTTCCAGCGCGGCGACGAGGCGGCGGCACGCCAGCGTTTCGATGCGACCATCATGGCGGTGAACCGGCTGGGCAACCAGGGCGGCGACATCTTCTACGCCATCCACAAGCAGTTGCTGGTGCGGCGCGGCATCATCCGCAACGCCTTCGTGCGCAGCCCGACCACCGCGATCGATCCGATCACCCAGCGCGAGATCGACGAGCTGCTGGCGGCCATTGTTCCTGATCCGGTCGCCTTCGGAGCCTGAGATGGAGCCGTTTGCGCTCAGCCGGCTCGGTCGGACCGGCCTCGAGCTGCCCCGGCTCGGGCTGGGCGGCGCCTCGCTCGGCAACATCTTCAGCGTCGTCCCCGAAGCCCAGGCTGACGCCACCGTCGATGCGGCGTGGGACGCCGGGGTGCGCTTTTACGATACCTCGCCCTGGTATGGCCGCGGCTTGAGCGAGCATCGCATTGGGCGTGGGCTCTATCTCCGCCCGCCGGGTGAGGCGATCGTTTCAACCAAGGTCGGCCGGGTCTTGTTCCCGCCCGACGACCTTGCCGCCTTCGCGGCAAGCGAACGCAGCTGGCCAAACGGGCTGCAATTCCGGCACCGGCACGACTACAGCTATGCCGGGGTGATGCGGAGCTACGAGGACAGCCTGCAACGGCTGCGACGCAATCGCGTCGATGTGCTGGTCATCCACGATCTCGACCTCGCCAACCTCGGCAGCGAGGAGCTGGTGCGCCGTCACCTCGACGAGCTCGACGCCGGTGGCGGCATGCGGGCGCTCACCGAGCTGAAGGCCGCAGGGCTGATCAAGGCAATCGGCGCCGGGGTCAACCGCCTGGGCACCATCCCGGGCTTCCTCGAACGCTTCGAGCTCGATTTCTTCCTCGTGGCGCTGCCCTACACACTGGCCGAACAGCCGGTGCTCGACCAGGAGTTCCCGCTCTGCGAGGACCGCGGGGTCGGAGTGATCATCGGCGGCGTCTTCGCTTCCGGAATTCTTGCCACCGGGCCGATGCAAGGCGCCCGCTACAACTACCAGATCGCCAATGCCGGGCAGTTGAACCGGATCGGCCGCATCGAGGCGGTGTGCCAACGGCACGGCGTACCGCTCGCGGCGGCGGCTTTGCAGTTCACCCTGCATCATCCGATCGTCGCCTCGGTGATCCCCGGGGCGTTCCACCCCGAGCATCCGCGCCGCAACGTCGAAAGCATGCGGGTGGAGATTCCGGCCGACCTGTGGGCCGAGCTCAAGCACGACGGCCTGCTGCGCAAGGATGCGCCGACGCCTTAGAGTTCCACGGATGCGGCCAGTTGCCCGCGGATCACCTCTCCCTTGGGGGAGAGGTCGGGCCGAAGGCCCGGGTGAGGGGGCCTTCCCCACGCTCGGTGTCTGCGGCAAGGCCCCCTCACCCTGACCCTCTCCCCCAAGGGAGAGGGGACGCCAACTGGACGTCCAGAGAACGCGAGACGCTACGCGAGTCGCGCCAGATACGGCACCGCCTGCGCGCCCTTCAGTTTCTCCGCCAGCCGCGCCACATAAAGCTCCGACGCGTGGTTGGCGATGCTGAACCCGTGGCTCTCGCGCCAGATCTCGCCGATCGAGATGGCGTTGGCGTCCTGGTGCGTCAGGTAGACGAAATCGGCCCCCGGATGGAGGATCACTTCCTCGCCAAAATGCTCGAACGGGAAGGTCGGCACCATCGAGATGAAGTCGTCGGCATTGACCACGCGCGTGATCGGCAGGCTGGCGAGCTTGCCGGCGCCCACTGCGTTGGTTACTCGTGGCTGGCCGAAGGTGGTGGTTCGGGCGAGATTGTAGCCCTCATCCTTCAGATAGAGCGACAGCACCGCGGCGATGCCGGCGCCCATCGAGTAGCCGCTGAGATAGGTCCGGTAATCCTTGCGCAGCTGCGGCGCGACTTCGGCGCGCACCGCGAGCGCGCTCTCTTCGAAGCCCCGGTGCAGCGGGATGCCGTGCCGGGCTTCGGGCTTCAAAAAGATGTCGAAGTCCTCCAGCCAGTCCTTGAGGTTCAGTGAGCCGGGCATCGACAGGTATTGCGCCTTCCTGCCGTGATCCTGCTCGACCACGTAGCGCACGCCGACCGCCGGGATCTGACCGACCTTGGTCACATTGGGCCACCGCGCCCGGATCTCGGCTTCGCTGCGCTGCGAGTCGTCGGCGCGCCGGGCCATCTGATGCAGGTGCGGGAAATCGACCTTCGCCTTGTCGACCTTGCTGCCGAGGCTGTTGAGTGCCTGCGGGCTGATCGAGGTACAGGCGGCGATCGGCAGTGCCACGAGGCCGCCGAGCACCATGCGCCGGCTGATCGCCGCCGCCGTCGGTCTGTCGTCCCGGTCCACTTGTCGCTTGGCCCCGCTGTCACGCTGCCGTGACCATGCCACAGACCGTACCGCGCTGTCAGGTGGCCGGACGGCTATCGTCGGGCTGGGCTTTCGACTTCAGCGCATCCTCGCGAAACTCGAACCACATGGCGTTGAGGATGCCGAAGCTGCAGGCGAGGCCAACGCCTAGGATCCAGGAAAAATACCACATCGGAAGGCACTCCTAAGCTAGTAGGCGTTGGGGTTCTTGTTGAGGCTCTCGGTCGTCACCGGGCCGCGCATCACCCGGAACACCCAACTGGTGTAGACGAGGATGATCGGCAGGAAGACGATCGCTGCGCACAGCATGACGAACAGCGTCAGCTGGCTCGATGAGGCATCCCACACCGTTAGGCTCGACTGCGGGTCGATCGACGAGGGCAGGAGGAACGGGAACAGCGACAGCCCGGCCGTGGCGATGATGCCGAAGATGGCGAGGCTCGAGCCGAGCAGCGCCACCAGCCGGGCCCCGGCGCCGAGCGCCCACCACGCAATGAGGCTGCCGAACAGCGCCAGGATCGGCAGGGCCATCGTCCACGGCATGGCGCCGTAATTGCTGCCCCAGGCACCGACCTCGCGCACCACCTCTTTGCCCAGCGGGTTCGATGGGGCGATGGTCATCGGCGGGCCGATCAGGCGGTAGCCTTCGAGCACGTAGAGCACCAGCACCCCGCCGATGACGAACAGCACGATCGTCGCCAGCGCCGACCAGCGCCCGTACTTGCGGGCCCGCTCGGCGATCTCGCCCTCGGTACGGCCGGCGATCACCGCGGCGCCCTGCGTCACGATCATCGCGAGGCTGACCAGACCTGAGAGCAGGGCGAACGGCGTCAAGAGGCCGAAGAAGTTGCCGCTATAGGTAATGCGCTGCGTCACATCGAGCTGGAACGGCGCGCCGAGAAACACGTTGCCGACCGCGACGCCGAAGATCAGCGTCGGCAGGAACCCGCCTATGAACAAGGCCGCATCCCAGGTGGCGCGCCAGCGCGGGTTGTTCACCTTGCCGCGGAACTTGAAGCCCACCGGGCGGATGATCAGCGCCAGGAGGATGGCGATCATCGCGATGTAGAAGCCCGAAAAGCTCACCGCATAGAGTTGCGGCCAGGCGGCGAAGATGGCGCCGCCGCCGAGGATCAGCCACACCTGGTTGCCCTCCCAGGTCGGGCCGACGAGGTTGATCAGCACGCGCCGTTCCTCGTCGGTCTTGGCGACGAAGGGCAGGAGCGTTCCGACCCCGAGGTCGCGGCCGCCCATCACGGCAAAGCCGATCAACAGGATGCCGAGCAGGGCCCACCACAGGATGCGCAGCGTTTCATAGTCGAGAGGAATGGTGCTCATCGGGCTGGTCCTTACTTTGCGGGGGCGATCGTTGCGGTTTCGACCGGCTCGACCGACTGATCGAAGTTCAGCTTGTCGGATGGGCCGTGCTTGATGGTGCGGACCATCAGCCAGACCATGACGATGAGCAGCGCCGTGTAGAGCAGCATGAAGAAGCTCAGCGAGATGACGAGATCCCAGAAGGTGAGCCCCGAGGCGGCATAGAAGGTGGGCAGTACGCCTTCCACCACCCAGGGTTGCCGGCCGTACTCGGCGATGAACCAACCCAACTCGATGGCGATCCACGGCAGCGGCAGCACCGCGACGGCCACCCAGAGCAGCCAGCGCGGCTTTTCGATCCGGTGCGTCGAGGCTTTCCAGAACCACAGCGCGAAGAAGGCGATGAAGAAGAAGCCGGCGCCGACCATGATGCGGAAGCTCCAGAACAGCGGCCATACGTCGGGCACGGTATCGAGCGCCGCCCGGGCGATTTCCTCGCCCGTGGCGTTCTCGACATCGGGGCGATACTTCTTCAGCAGCAGCGCATAGCCCAGATCGGCCTTGGCTGCATCGAACGTGGCGCGCGCCATGGCGTCGTAGCGGTCGGCCCTGATCGCATCGAGCGCCTTGTAGGCTTCGACGCCGTTGGCGATGCGCAGCGCGGCATGCTCGGTGAGTTCGGTGATCCCCGGCAGGTCGCGATCGAGCGAGCGCGTGGTGATGAGGCCCAGCACCCAGGGGAACTGCACCTCGAAGGCCGGGCGGCCGTCACTGCCCGGAATGGCGAACAGGGTGAGCGCAGCGGGGGCCGGCTCGGTGTGATACATCGCCTCCATCGCGGCGATCTTCATCTTCTGGTGCTCGGTCGCCACATAGCCCGACTCGTCGCCAAGCACGACGACACTGAGCGCCGAAGCGAGGCCGAAGCTGGCGGCGACGACGATCGAGCGCTTGGCCAGTTCCAGGTGCCTGCCGCTCAACAGGAACATCGCGCTCACCGCCAGGACGAACACTGCGCCGCAGACATAGCCGGCCGAGACGGTGTGGACGAACTTGGCCTGCGCCACCGGGTTGAACAGCACCGCCATGAAGTCGGTGACTTCCATGCGCATCGTATCGGGGTTGAAGGCCGCGCCCACCGGGTTCTGCATCCAGCCATTGGCGATGAGGATCCACAGTGCCGAGAAGTTGGCGCCCAGCGCCACCAGCCAGGTGACGGCGAGGTGCGCCACCGGCTTCAGCCGATCCCAGCCGAAAAAGAACAGCCCCACCAGCGTCGCCTCGAGGAAGAAGGCCATCAGCCCTTCTATGGCCAGCGGCGCGCCGAACACGTCGCCGACATAGTGGCTGTAATAGCTCCAGTTCATGCCGAACTGGAATTCCATCACCACGCCGGTAGCGACGCCCATGGCGAAATTGATACCGAACAGCACCCCCCAGAACAGCGTCGCCTTGCGCCAGACCACCCGTCCGGTCATCACATAGACGCTCTCCATGATCGCCATCACGAAGCTGAGCCCCAGAGTCAGGGGCACGAACAGGAAATGGTACATCGCTGTCGCAGCGAACTGGATGCGCGACAGATCGACGACGATGGGATCGACCATGGGGATGCCTCGTGTTGTCCGGCCCAAGTCAGCAAGTCTGCACTCAACTGGCCGAAATGCTTGCCGCAGTTACATGCTTTCACGTCGCATCGCCTTGATCCAGATCAAGGCGATGCGCATGACTATATGCCAGGTTTGGAGACCGTCTCCACACGGTAGGTCAATGGACGATAAGGCGAAAATCGCGGGGCGCTGGCTGAACCGCCTCGCGGCAGCCGACCGGCCGTTGCTTGTCGCGGTGCTCGGCCTGCCGCTGCTGGCCGGCGCCCTGCTGGTGGCGCAGGCCATGGTGCTGGCGGGGCTGCTGCATCGCGCCGTCGTCGAGGGCGCTGGGCTCACGACACTGCTGCCGCAACTGGGGCTGCTGGCGAGCCTCCTCGTCATCCGCATCGTACTCGGTGGCCTCGGCGAAGTAGCGGCCGTACGCTTCGGTGAAGCGATCAAGGCGCGGCTGCGTGCCGGGTTGGTCGCCGATCTGCTGCGTCGCCCGCCCACCTGGACCGCAGCGAAGAGTTCTGGGGCGCTGTCGAGCACCGTGCTCGAACAGGTCGAAGCGCTCGACGGCTATTTCACCCGCTACCTGCCGGCCATGCTGCAGGCGGCGATCCTGCCGATCGCCTTCGCCGTCATCGCCTTGTCCATCGATTGGATCGTCGGGCTGTTGTTCCTGATCACGGCGCCGCTGATCCCGGTGTTCATGGCGCTGGCCGGCTGGGGCGCCGAGGCGGCGAGCCGCTCGCAGGCCGCCGCACTGAACCGGCTGAGCGGCCGCTTTGCCGACCGGCTGCGCGGCCTCGTGACACTGAAGCTGTTCGGGCAGGACGCGACGGAGACGGCGCGGGTGCGGCTTGCTTCGGACGAGTTGCGGGTCCGCACCATGCGGGTGATGCGCATCGCCTTCCTCAGTTCGGCGGTGCTCGAATTTTTCGCGGCGCTCGGGGTCGCCGGGGTAGCGCTCTATGTCGGGCTGACGTTCCTCGACCTCGTCAACGTCCACGGTACCGAACTGACCCTGGCTGCCGGGATGTTCCTGCTGCTGATGGCGCCCGAGGTTTACCAGCCGCTGCGCCTCTTGGCGGCGCACTACCACGACCGGGCCTCGGCGCGGGCCGCCGTGGCGGAGATCGAGCGTGAGCTCGATGCGCTGCCGGGGGAGGCGGCACCCTTGGCCGCCGTCGCCACTGCTGCCGCAGCCACGGGCGCCGCGACCATCGAGCTGCGCGCCGTTGCACTGGCCGATCCGACCGGGCGGCCGGTGATCACCGCCGCCGACCTCATGCTGCAGCCCGGCGCCAGCATCGCAGTCCTCGGCGCCAGCGGCATCGGCAAATCGACGCTGCTGGAAGCGATGGCCGGGTTGCGTGCCTTTAGCGGCGACATCCGCATCGATGGCCGCGCGCTCGCCGATATTGCCGAGCCGGAGCTGCGCCGGCGCGTCGCCATGCTGGGCCAGCGGCCACGGCTGTTCGCCGGCAGCATCACCGACAATATCCGGCTGGGGCGGCCCGATGCCGACCATGCCGCGGTGCGCCAGGCGGCGCAACTGGCGCGGGTCACCGACTTCGCCGACGCCCTGCCCGTAGGACTGGCGACGCTGTTGGGCGAAGACGGGCTGGGCCTTTCCGGCGGCGAGATTCAGCGCATCGCGCTCGCCCGCATTTACCTGCGCGACCCCGGGCTGATCCTGCTCGACGAGCCGACCGCCCACCTCGATGCCGCGACCGAGGCGCTGGTGCTCGATAGCCTGGCCGAGTTCGCTGCCGGACGTACCCTCATCGTCGCCACCCATGCGCGGGCCGTCGCGGCGCGTATGGACAAGGTGTTCCGCATCGCCGGCGGCAAGCTGCTGCCGGCGCCCAAGCCGGTCATCACCGATCGCAGCGTGGGGGCGGCATGAGAGCCATTCTCGACTTCGCCCCGCTGCTCGGCCGGTTGAAGGGCCCGATTGTCCTCACCGTGCTGCTGTCGCTGCTGACCCTGTTCGCCGGCATCGGCCTGCTCGGGCTTTCCGGCTGGTTCCTCACCGCGGCGGCGCTGAGCACGCTCGGCTCGGCCTTCAACATCTTTGCGCCATCGGCGGGCGTCCGCGGCCTGTCGTTCATCCGTATCCTCGCGCGCTACGGCGAAAAGCTCAGCGGCCACGACATGACGCTGCGGCTGCTCTCCGACCTCAGGGCCTGGCTGTTCGCCAAACTCTTCCCGCTGGTGCCGCTGGCGCGCCGCTTCGGCCGCGGCGACCTGATCAGCCGGCTGCTCGCCGACATCGAGGCGCTGGATACGGTGTTCCTCGTGGCGCTCGGGCCGATCAGCACCGCGGTGCTGGCCGGGGCTGCGATGACCGTGGTGCTGGCGCTCGCCTTGCCCGGCGCGGCTTTGATCTATGCGCTGCTGTTCTTTGCCGCAGTGCTGCTGGTGCCGGTCGGGCTGGTGCTCGCCTCGCGCACTGCCGGCAGCGAGGTGGTCGCGGCTGGCGCTGCACTGCGCCAGGCAGTGCTCGATGGGCTCGACGGGCATCAGGACCTGCTGCTGTTCGGCGCTGCCGGCGAAGCGGCGGCGAGCGCTGCAGCGGCATCCGAGCAACTGGCGCGGGCCCGTCGGCGGCTTGGCCTGCGTGCCGCGCTGGCTTCGGCGCTCGTGCAGCTGCTGGCCGGCGGCGCGCTGCTCGGCACGCTGGTGGCAGGCTTTGCGGCGCTGGAAGGCGGCGCCATCGAGGGGCCGCTGCTGGCCGGCCTGCTGCTGGCGGTGCTCGCCAGCTTCGAAGCCTCGGCCATGCTGGTGCGCAGCGCCACCCGGCTTGCCGGCGCCGCTTCTGCCGCCGAGCGGCTGCAGGCCATCGCCAGCAGTGCGCCCGCCGTCGCCGAGCCGGTGGCGCCACTGCCGATTCCGGCTGGCGGCGATATGCGTTTCGAGGCGGTGCGCTTTGGTTACGACCCGCAGCACCCGGTGCTCGACGGGCTGAGCTTTGCCGTCCGAACCGGCCAATGCGTCGCGATCACCGGTCCGAGCGGCGCCGGCAAGTCGACCATCGCGCAACTGCTGCTGCGGCTGGTCGACCCCAACGCCGGGACCGTGCGCCTCAACGGCAGTGATCTGCGCGATTTCGCCGGCCCCGAGCTCCACCAGCGGGTCGCGCTGATGACCCAGGACGCACCGGTATTTCTCGATACCATCCGCGCCAATCTCCGCATCGGCCGTTACGACGCCGACGATGCGGCGCTGTGGCGCGCGCTCGAGGCGGTGCACCTCGGAGAGTTCGTTCGCGGCTTGCCTGGGCAACTCGACGCCGTGGCCGGCGAAGCCGGCCGCACCCTGTCGGCTGGGCAGGCCCGCCGCGTCTGTCTCGCCCGAACCCTGCTGTCACGCGCCGACGTCATCGTCTTCGACGAGCCGACCAGCGGGCTCGACGCCGAGACGGAAGCAGCGTTTCTGGCCGAGCTTCCGGAGCTGACCCGCGGCCGAACGGCCGTCGTCATTACCCACGCCGCGGTGCCTGCGACGTTCGACCGCGTGCTGGAACTCAGGGCAGGGCGGTTGGCGGAGCCTACTCGCGTCTGAGCGCCGGGCTCTCAGTCGTCGCCTCCCCCCAAAGGGCAGGGCTATCGCATATGAACGGCCACCGGGCTCTCCGTGGTCCTCCCCCGCGCAGCGGGGGTGGGGGACCAGCGAAGCTGGTGGAGGGGGCGGCCCCACAAATCGGCGCATCCTGCCGCCCCCTCCACCGCCTTCGGCGGTCCCCCTCCCCCGTTGCACGGGGGAGGAGCACGGAGAGGCCAGTGTGAATGACCCATATGCGATAGCCCTCCCCCAAAGGGGCAGGGCTATCGCACATGGAGCACCGGCAGTTGAAGGCACTCACACAACGGCCGGTGGCTCTCCACATGCGAACCTCTGCCTCAAGGGGGACGGGAGCGGACCTACCCGCAGAGTCCCCGCAGTGCCTCGAGGTCCGGCACCTCGACCATGCGGTTATTGGTGATGGTGACCACCCCCGCCTGACGCAGCCTGGTCAGCTGGCGCGAAACCGTCTCCACCGTGAGGCCGAGGAAATCGGCGATGTCGGAGCGGCTAAGCGGCAGCTCGAAGCTTACGCCGTCGACCGGTTCGGCTGCCGGGTCGGCATGCATGGCGATGAGGTAGAGGAAGCTCGCAACCTTCTCCTGCGCAGTCTTCCTCCCCAGCGTCACCATCCAGTCGCGCGCCTCGTCGAGCTCGCGCAGCGTCTGCTGCATCAGCCGGTGCTCGAGCGCCGGGGTGCTGGCAATCAGCTGCTCCAGTGCCGTCCGCGGGATGACGCAGAGGTCGACGGTGGAAGCCGCTTCGGCGGTGAGCACGCTCTCCCGCCCGAACAACCGGCCGAGGAAATCCGGCGCAAACTGCAGGCCGACCAGTTGCTGGCGGCCGTCTTCCAGCACCTTGCTGAGCTTGACCACCCCGCGCATCACGTTGGCATAGGAGTGGATCGGCGTGCTGTCGCCGATCAGCTCGTCACCATGCTCGTGCCGTTCCTTGCGGGTGTGGCGGGCGAATTCGATCAGTTCATCCGGCTTCAGAGCGCCGCACATGCCTCGGTGACGCGCTTCGCAGCTGCGGCACAGCACGGGGGTCTCGGAGTTGTGGATGTCCAGCCGCTCGCCCATTGCGGGTGAGCCTTACACCCTCCCGCGGCGTGGCGGATGGTGAGGTTTGTCGCACGCGGCATTCAGTCTCGGGGGGCGGGTCGCGGCGTATCGCGGGTGTACCACATCACCCAACCAAGCGTACCCATCAAGAGGCTGAAGGCAGCGAGGACGGCGGTAACGACGATGACGGCTTCGGGCGGCATTTTGATCCTCTCTGCTTGATGCTGAGAGATCACCGCACAACGATACGCGACGCTTTGATCCAGATCAAAAGCGTCGCGATTTCCGTAACTTAGGTGAGGGCGAGGCCGGCGCCGGCGCCACGATCGCCTCCCTCCCCCTTTGAGGGGAGGGGAGCAAGGAGCGCCTCAGCGCGCGAACGGCACCGAGGCGGTCAGCACCTGGCCCGAATTGTTGAACTCGACCTCGAAATCGACGGTGATGGCGTTGCCCTTGAGCAGAATCCGCGAGCCGATTCGCACATCGTTGCCGCCCCGATCCTGCTGTTTCTCGCGCAGGTCGAAATTGATCGTGTCGCCCTTGATCTGGCCGACCGCGACGCCGGTAAAGCCGGCATTCGAGCTCATCACCGCCTGATAGCGCTGCGCCTTGTCGTCGAAGGCGATGGTGCCGCTGACCGACAGGTTCATGTCGATCAGGCTGCACCGGCCGGCATAGTTGATCTTGTTGAGGTTACCCTTGGAAATGCCGAGCCGGCATTTGAACGGTTCGGGGTTCTGGCCGCCGACCAGCGCACCGGCTCCCTTCCAGTCGCCCACATAGGATTCGAGGACCTCCACAGGCCCGGAAATCGCCGGCGTCGCAATTCCCACCAGCGTCATGGCGGTGACGGCCATAGCGGCATGCAGGTGCTGTCTCATCTCGTCCCACGCCCTCCAACGGCGTTCATGCGTTCAACAACGCTGAAATCTGTAAGCGGCCGGGTATTCGGTCCGCTTCCATTTTGACTTGCCCGCCCGACGATGCCAGAGATCATGCGGCGGGCAGCAAGAAGCAAGAGCGGCCAGCACATTCTTTTGGTTTGTCCCCCACCGCAAGTCCCAAATGGCCCTCAGTCAAGACCATAGCTCCACCTCGCGCGCCCCGGCGGCGCAGCCGATCGTTGATGCGTCCGGGGTGGATTACACTCTGGAGGTCGCTTCACAGCCGCTTCACATTCTCAGGAACGTCTCGCTCCGCGTCGAAGCTTCGGAGGTGGCGGCAATTGTCGGTCCGTCTGGCAGCGGCAAGACCTCGCTGCTGATGCTGCTGGCGGGGCTGGAGCGCGCTACTTCCGGCAAGGTGGTGGTCGCCGGACAGGACCTGTCGGGGCTGAGCGAGGACGATCTGGCGGTGTTCCGCCGCCATACGCTGGGCATCGTGTTCCAGAGCTTTCACCTGATTCCGTCGCTGACCGCGCTCGACAATGTCGGGTTGGCGCTCGAGATCGCCTCGCCCGACCTGTCATTGGCGCAGACCCGCGAGGCCGCCGCCGCGGCGCTCGAGGCGGTTGGGCTCGGCGGCCGGCTGCACCATCGGCCGGCGGCCCTGTCGGGCGGCGAACAGCAGCGCGTCGGGCTGGCCCGCGCCATGATCGCCAAGCCGCGGCTGCTGCTGGCGGACGAGCCGACCGGCAATCTCGACCAGGAGACCGGTGCGGTGGTGGTCGAACTGATGTTCGATCTGGCCCGCCAGCAGGGCACCGCGGTGGTGCTGATCACCCACGATCCGTCGCTGGCGGCGCGGGCTGACCGGGTGTTCACCATGACCTCAGGCGAGCTGGTCGAAACCCGCTCGGTTGCTACCTGATGCGTGCCATGCTCGCGGCCATGCGCATCGGCCTGCTCGACATGCGCGGCGACTTGCGGCGCTTCGGCCTCCTGATCATCTGCCTCGCCGTCGGCACGGCGCTTATTGCCGGCGTCAGCTCGGTCGGCGCCAGCATCCGGCAGGCGGTGGAGGAAAATGCCGCCGTGCTGATGGGCGGCGATGTCGAACTGTCCCGCGCCGACCGGCAGGCGACGGCCGACGAGCTGGCGCTGATCTCGCGCTTCGGCCGGGTGTCCTATGTCGTCGACACCAATGTGCGGGCCGAGGTGGGCAACGAGAGCGCTTTCGTCGACCTGATCTCGGTCGGCGATACCTATCCGCTGCTCGGCGCCGTCGACAGCCTGCAACTGCCCTCGGGCGAGACGCCGTTCGCCTTCCTGTCGTTCCGTGACGGCAGGTTCGGCGCTCTGGTCAGTCCGCTGATGCTCGACCAGCTCGGCATCGAGGTCGGCGACACGCTGGAGATCGCCGGCACCGAATTCGAGGCGCGCGGCGCCCTCGGTGGCCTGCCCGATGCCGCGGTGCGCGGTTTCCGGCTGGGCCTCCCCGCCGTTATCACCACCGAGGCGCTGGCGGTGCTCTCCGACCGCACCTCGCCGCTGCCCGGGCTTGGCACCTTCTTCCGCTACAAGGTCGTGCTGACCGAAGGCGACGCCGATAGCGGCAAGGCGGCGCTCGAGGCCGCTCTCGCCGATCCGAGCTGGACCATCCGCTCGGCCCGCGAGGGCCTCGGCCCCATGGTGCGCTACTACGACCTGTTCATGCGCTTCCTGGTGATCGTCGGTCTCGCCTCGCTGCTGATCGGCGGGGTCAGTGTCTGGACATCCATTTCGGCCTATGTCGCCGAGCGCGCCAATGTCATCGCCGTGCTGCGCAGCATGGGGGCCGGCCGGGCTCGCATCTTCGTGCATTTCTTCTCGCAGATTGCGGCGCTCGCGGCAGTTGGCGTCGGCATCGGCCTTATCGCCGGTGCCGGCACTGCGCTGGTGGCGCTGCCGGCCATCGGCGCCGCCGTCGGCGTCGAGCTGGCGCCGACCCTCTATGTCCAGCCGCTGCTGGTGGCGGCCGGCGTCGGCTTCCTCATCGCCTTCGCCTTCTCCTACCTGCCCTTGCAGCAGGCCCAGACCATCAGCCCGGTGACGCTGTTCCGCTCCAAGGGGCTCGCCGCGCCGCCGATCGATTGGGCAGGGCTGATCTTTTCGCCGCGCATCGTCCCCCTGGTGCTGGCCGCCGCCCTGTTCCTGTGGCTCGCCGTCATCATGACCAACGATTCGATGCTGGTCGCCGCTTTCGCCATCGTCAGCGTGCTGTCGGTGGTGCTGTTCCAGTTCGGCATCTTCCTCGCCCGGCAGGCGCTGCGGAAGTCGCCCGACCCCGCCAATCGCGTGCTGCGCTATGCGCTGCGCAATATTTCGAGCCCCGGCTCCAACGCCTCCTCGGTGGTGATCTCGGTCGGCCTGGCGCTCGCCATGCTGGTGGTGGTGCTGGTGCTGCAGGTGAACCTGAGGAACGAGTATCTGGGTGCTTCGGTGTTCGACGCCCCGACCCTGGTCGCCTCCGATCTCTTCTCCGACGAGGTCGACGCGCTGCAAAAGCTCAAGGACGAAGGTGGTGACATCACCGCCTTCGCCGCGACACCGATGCTGCGCGGCGCCCTCAGCGCCATCAACGACACCCCGGTGGAGCGGCTGCAGCCGCGCGGACCGGAAGCCTCGTTCCTGCTCTCGGGCGAGGTGCCGCTGACCTACCGGCAAGTGCTGCCGGCAACCTCCAAGCTGGTGGCCGGTACCTGGTGGCCGGTCGATTATCAGGGCCCGCCGCTGGTGTCGCTGCACCAGAGCCTGCGCGCCGGCCTCGGCATCAACCTCGGCGACAAGCTGTCTTTCGCCATCTTCGGCGACACCATCACCGCCGAGGTCGCCAATTTCCGCGATTACTCCTGGCAGGGCGGCATCGATTTCCTCGCCACCTTCTCGCCCGGCGTACTGGAAGAGTACCCCTCGACGCTGCTGGGGGCGATCACCGCGGCGCGCGGTGCGGAGGAGGCGGTGGAGCGTGAGCTCGCCACCCTGCTGCCCGATGTCCGCTTCATTGCCATCGGCGCGACACTGGAGCAGATCACCCGCGCCCTGGGCCAGTTGTCGCTCGCCGCCTCGCTGGTTGGAGGTCTCGCCGTGGGCAATGGCCTCCTGGTGCTGATCGGCAGCCTCGCCACTGGACGCCGGCAGCGCCAGGCCGATGCGGTGATCTCAAAAGTGCTCGGCGCCAAGCGCTTCGACGTGCTGTCGGTTTCGGTGCTGCACTATGTGCTGCTGGCGGCCTTCGCCGCCGTGCTGGCAACGCCGCTCGGCATCGGGCTCGCCTGGATCCTCACCCTGGTGCTGCTCGAGGTCGAGTTCGCCCTCGACGCCTGGACTCTCGCCGCCGTCGATCTCGGCGCCATCCTCATCACCGGCTTCCTCGGCGCGACGACGATCATCGGCGTGCTGCAGCGACGCTCCGCAGGGTTCCTGCGCGAGCCGTGAAGGTTAGCCCAATGCTCTGCCCGTTCCCCACACACGGTGTCATTCCCGCGAAGGCGGGAACCTAGTGGGATGCTTCGGCACCCGCTGGGGCTGAGATATCACACTAGGTCCCCGCCTTCGCGGAAATGACACTGGTGGGGACGTGAGGCCGGGTCACAATGGGGTGACGCTGGCTCTGCGAACCGAGGCTCAGCAAGTCCCCCCAACCGCGGTGTCATCCCCGCGAAAGCGGGGAACTCCGTTTGCGATCGTGCCGCCGGCACGAAAACGGAGGTTCCCCGCTTTCGCGGGAATGACCCGGTGGGTGGGGCACGACCCTGGTGAAGTTGAGGCAGTGGGCCATTCGCCCTCCTCCCAACTGGCTCAACTGCCAAGCCTCAAGCCGCCACCGGCTGCCCCGGAACCTGATCCTGGTCCACATCCTTCTTCTTTGCCGGAAAGGCCAGCGCCAGGGCGGCGGCGGCGATGCCGATGGCGGCCGAAGCGATATAGAGCCAGTGGTAGGTGCCGAACGTATCGTAGAGCCAGCCGCCACCGACCGGGCCGAAGGCCATGCCGATGCTCGAGGTCATCACCATGCCGCCCAGCACCGTGCCCATCACCCGCGGGCTGAAGTAATCGCGCGCCAGCACCGAGTAGAGCGGCATAACCCCGCCATAGGCGAGCCCGAGCACCGCCGCCAGCGCGTAGAACTGCGTCAACTCGCTGACATAGATGTAAACATAGATGCCGACGGCCTGCAGCACGAGGCCCCCGACGATCACCTTACGCACGCCGAGCCGGTCGGCCAGCACGCCGAAGATCAGCCGGCCGAACAGGCCGGCAAGGCCCTCGACGCTGTAGATGCTGGCCGCCGCCAGGGCCGAAGCGCCGCAGATCATGGCGTAGCTGACGGTGTGGAAGATCGGGCCGGAATGCGCAGCACAGCAGAGGAAGAACACCGAGGCGAGGACGATGAACTGCGGCGTGCGCAGCGCCGACCAGCCGCTCGACGCCTCTTTGGGCTGAGCCGCGGCATCCGGCGTGGGGGTCGGCTCGGTCAGTGTCGGGGCACGGCGGATCAACAGCGCCGCCGGCACGATGACGATCAGCGCGCCGATGGCGATGGATAGCATGGCGCTGCGCCACCCATTGGCCTCGATCAGGTAGCTGGCGAATGGGGTGATCACCATCGGCGCAATGCCGCCGCCGATCGATACCAGCGATACCGCGAGGCTGCGGTTCTTGTCGAACCAGCCCAGCGTGGTCGAGATGATCGGCGCGAAATAGGCGCCGCCCGCCGCCCCGACCAGCCCGCCATAGGCGAACTGGAACACCAGGAGGTCATTGGCCTGGCTGCCCAGCAGCAGCCCGGCCCCCAGCAGCACGGTGGCGATCAGCACCACCGGCCGCGCTCCGATGCGATCGCTGAGCGTGCCCCAGCCGAAGCCGGAGACCCCCATGACGATGAAGCCGACGGTCATCGCCGCCGAAATGCCGGCGCGGCTCCAGCCGGTATCCTCGGCCATCGGCTGCAGGTAGACCGGGAGCGCGAACATCGCCCCCATTGCCACGCAGGTGATCAGCGCGCCCGCCGCGACGATGACCCAGCCATAGTGCTTGCTCATTGTTTCGTCCCTCAGAATGTCCTGCCATCTAGACGAGCGGCGGCAGCGCCATTCGACAGCCCGAGACAGAAATATCTGCATCGCCGCCATCACCTCAACCACTTGCAGATTGCAAGTTGTACCCAGCCAGAAACTGCTTGTAAACTGCAAGCGGAATGTTCAATGAAGCGGTGAAGGGGGCCCTCGCCCGTGGATCGAAGATCCGGATGCCCGATCAATCTGTCGGTCGAAGTGCTCGGCGATCGCTGGAGCCTCGTGGTGCTGCGCGACATCATGTTCGGCAACTTCCGCACCTATGGCGAACTGCTTGGCAACTCGCTCGAGGGCATTGCCACCAATATCCTCGCCAGCCGGCTGAAGCGGCTGATGGAGGAGGGGCTGGTGACCGCCGCAGCCGACCCCAACCACAAGCAGCGCACCATCTACAACCTGACGGAAGTGGCCATCGCGCTGGTGCCGGTGATGGTGCAGCTGGGGGCCTGGGGCGCGCAGTTCCTACCCGCCAGCCCGCAACTCTCGGCCCGCGCCATCGCGCTGGCAGAGGGCGGGCCGCAGATGGCGGATGACTTCATGGCCGAGCTCCGCCACCTGCACCTGGGTGCCCCCAGACCGGGGCGCTCGGTGCTGGCCGAGCTCGACGCCGCCTACCAGGCGGCGGCTCAGAAGCCGTAGTTCACCCCGAGCTTGACGATGTGCAGGTCCTGTTGCGCCTCGAGGCTGCCGCCGGCAAAGTTGAGCTCGGAGCCGAGCGCCACGAAATCGTACTCGATGCCGGCAGTGGCGTTCTCGCTGAAGGCGAACTCGGTGCCCAGTCCGACGGTCCAGCCGGTGGCGAGGGCATCGGCGGAGTCCGGCGGTGGCGCCGGCAGCGGTGCGGTCGGGGTCAGCGTCGAGCGCACCCCGCCGGCGGCGAGCCCGCCCTTGGCATAGAGCAGCAGCGTATCGGCGGCATAGCCGACGCGGCCGGTGACGGTGCCGAGCCAGTCGATATCGTAGCTGTAGTCGAGGCTGTTGAGGCCGTCGGTGGCCGAGCCGTCGCCGCCGATCCAGCTCTTCGCCAGGTCCGCCTCGGCGCCGAACACCAGCACCCCGGCTTCGGCGTTGAACCCGGCCCGGACGCCGGCCAGCCAGCCACCGGCCGCGAGGTCGAGCGGATCGGCGAGACCGCCTGGTTCATCCAAGGTGACGTCGCTGTTGCCGCCGCCGAACAGGCCGGCATAGGCACCGGACCAGTCGTAATCCGCCGCCGCGGCAATCGCTTCGGGGTCGTCGACAATCAGGTCGGACGCCGCAGCCGTTCCGCCCGCGAGGCCGAAAACGGCAAGCAGCATGAGCGCAGAAATTCGCATGGTGTGGCCCCCCATCAGTTCGCGCCGGACGAACCTACGGGTAATTGCGTGATGTGGGCGTCATGGATGGAGTGTGCGCAACCGTACACGGGGAGGGGTGCACCGATGCCCGCAGTCCGCGTCCCTCTCCCGCTTGCGGGGGAGGGGGGACCACGCGAAAGCGTGGTGGGAGGGGGGTGCCCCACGCTCAAAAGGCCGGC
>JAESGW010000286.1_pt1 | contig 74292 bp, 53 predicted proteins | sample 9269791 | NCBI WGS metagenome assembly JAESGW01 (sample SAMN16773120, study PRJNA677053) | algae metagenome | isolation source: Aphanocapsa lilacina HA4352-LM1 and co-occurring heterotrophs from near cave... | place: USA: Maniniholo cave, near Haena, Kauai, HI | collected 2009-07-28 | reverse complement strand
TTGCTCAGCCATCAACTTTTGTAGCTGGGCAGGAGACTGTGTAACGGTAAGAGTGAGGAGTTTGGGCATGATGTTTGCTCGGTCAGATATTTCTATTATAGCGCTTATCTATTGCGCTAAATGGTATAACTTCATTTGAGTCTTTATGTATCAATTATAACTTTTCGGGGGCGGGATCGGCCGGTTTTTTTGCCACAATCCGCTGCACAAAGCCGAAACTCGCCACTTAAACAGCCTGTTCGCTGGTGCCCTCCGGCAGCGACAGCAAGGCGGCACCAAAAAAGCAGGTAGCGCCAATAAATGTAAATAAACTATCGGTAACCGGGTTCAACGGCTGACCGCTGCCCGGCAGGACGAAGGCGGCGACAGCCGAGACGCCAAAGGCGATCGAGCCCAGCAGGTTGAGCGCGACGACCCACCACGAGGAGCTGCGCAGTGGACTGCTGCCCAAGGCGCGCTCGACTTCCTGGTAGGCGAGGAGGCTGGAGACCAAAAAACAAACCGATCCCGCGACATCAGGTGTCCAGATGGCAAACTCTTGCTCGCCGACGGTGAGCCTCCGCAGCAGCCCATCGAAGGTGTTGATGTTGAACAGCACGGTCCCTGCCAACTGGATCGCCGTCCACCACCAGTCGAGACGGCGAGGTTCCCAGGAGACAAAGCGGAGGGGCGTTTGGGCTTTGCCGGTGGATTCGAGCAGAGGTGGGGCGTTGATCGCTTCGAAGAATTGCAGGTAGCCGGCAGCGGTAAAAAACAGTGAACCTGCGAAGAAGACCCCCCCGGCAGCAGCGGCGGGCGCCACCGACGAGCCGGTAGCAAACAGCGCCGAACCGACCATAAAGAGCACTGCGATCCACCAGGCGGGACGTCGGGGAGCCCAGAGGGCTGATTCGAGGCGTCCGAGGGGGGTGGGGCGCTTGCGGTGGCGGCGCGAAGTCCAGACGAGCCGCCGGCCGTCCGGTCGCACGAAAGTTTCGCGGATCACAAACGGACCCAGTGTCTTAGCTTCGAGCGCGAACCAGCCTTTGGGCAGCTGCACGTAACCGCGCATGGCTCAGTGGTGGAACGCGGCGTCGGTTTCGTCGTACCGCGGGGCGCTCTGTTTATCCAGTCGCGCAAGCAGCCTGGTTAGATCCGCCATCAGCAAGTCGGCCAGGTCGTAGCTGAAGCCGTTTCGGACCACGACGCGCAGCGCGCAGATATCCTCGCGGTTTTTGGGGAATGTGTACGCGGGCACCTGCCAGCCGCGCTCGCGCAACCCGGCGGAGATGTCGAAGGCGGTGAAGTGGGTGACTGCTTCGCGCAACACAAAGGCAAATACCGGCAGTTCGCTTCCGTCGGTGAGGAGCCGAAACGGACCCATCCTGGCGATTTTGCCCGCCAGGTAGGTGGCCACGTCCCGGCACTCCTTTTGGATGCGTCGGTAACCCGCAAAGCCCAGGCGCAAAAAGTTGTAGTACTGGGCGACCACCTGCGCCCCCGGCCGCGAAAAGTTGAGGGCAAACGTGGGCATGTCGCCGCCCAGATAATTCACCCGAAAGACCAGATCCTCCGGCAGGGCCGCCGCGTCGCGCCAGACCACCCAGCCGACGCCGGGGTATACCAGGCCGTACTTGTGGCCGGAAGTGTTGATCGACGCCACCCGGGGCAACCGAAAATCCCAGACCAGATCCGCCTCGAGAAAGGGGGCAATCATCGCCCCGGAGGCCCCGTCGACGTGAATGGGAATATCGATTCCTGTTTGCTCCTGGAAGGCGTCAAGGGCGGAAGCGATTTCCTGAACCGGCTCGTAGCTGCCGTCGAAGGTGGAACCCAAGATCGCCACGACCCCGATCGTGTTCTCGTCGCAGAGCTTGACCGCTTCGACGCCGCTCAGGTGCAGGCGCTCCCCCGCCATCGGCACGTAGCGCGGCTCGACGTCCCAGTAATTGCAGAATTTTTCCCAGCACACCTGCACGTTGATGCCCATCACCAGATTGGGCCGCTCGGTGTTCTGTCCGGCCCGGCGTCTTTGGTGCCGCCAGCGCCGCTTGAGGGCCAGTCCCCCCAGCATGCACGCTTCGCTGGAGCCGGTGGTCGAGCAACCGGTCGCCGCTTCGCCCGCCGGGCTGTTCCACAGGTGGCTGAGCATGTTGACGCAGCGCTTTTCCAGTTCCGCCGTCTGCGGGTACTCGTCTTTGTCGATCATGTTCTTGTCGCAGCACTCGGCCATCAGCCGGTCGGCCTCGGGCTCCATCCAGGTGGTCACAAAGGTCGCCAGATTGAGCCGGGCGTTGCCGTCCAGCATCAATTCGTCGTGGATGAGCTGGTAGGCCGTCTCGGGCAGCATCGGCTCGGTGGGTAGGCGGTACTTGGGCACTTCCGCCCGCTCCGCCGAGCGCGTAAAGAGCGGATTGACCGCAAGCCGGTCGCCGGTGGGACTGTCCGTGAGCTTCGGGTGTAACGGCATGGTGCGCTCCTAGCCCTCGGGACGGTAGGCGGGGTATTTGGCCAGGATCGCGGCCAGCTTTTGCTTGGTGGCCTGCGGTACGTCCTCGGGTTGGGTGAGCAGGGCGTACTTGAGGGCGGAGTGGCTGGGGCAGGGAGGGGGCGCCGCATGCAGACGTTCCACCGCGGCGCGCACGATGCGCTGGGCGTTCTCGGCGTTCTTGTGCAGGTTGTCGAGGATCAGTTCGACGGTGACCGCGCCGTGGTCGGGATGCCAGCAGTCGTAGTCGGTGACCAGGGCCATCGTCGCGTAGCAAATTTCCGCTTCGCGGGCGAGCTTCGCCTCCTGCAGATTGGTCATGCCGATGATGTCCATGCCCCAGCTGCGGTAGAGCCGCGATTCGGCCAACGTCGAGAAGGCCGGTCCTTCCATGCACACGTAGGTGCCACCGGTGTGGATGCGTGTGTCACCAATCAACTCGACGCTGCGCGCCGCCTCGGCTACCAGGTTTGCTAGTTCCGTGCAGATGGGCTGGTCGAAACCGATGTGGGCCACCAGGCCATCGCCAAAAAAGGTCGAGGGCCGATCCTTGGTGCGGTCGAAAAACTGATCCGGAAAGACGATGTCGCGCGGCCGGTACTCCTCGCGCAGCGAGCCCACCGCCGAGGCGGAGAGGAGATATTCCACCCCCAGCATCTTCATCGCGTAGATGTTCGCCTGGAAGGGCAACTCGGTCGGCAAAAGCCGGTGGCCGCGGCCGTGGCGGGGCAAAAAGGCGACGCGCTCCCCGGCGAGGGTGCCGATGACCAGGGCGTCGGAGGGCGGACCAAAGGGGGTGTTGAACTGCACTTCGACGGTGTCGGCAAGGTCGGCCATCTGGTAGAGACCGCTGCCGCCGATCACCCCGATGCGGGCCTGGGGATAGCTCATGGTGTGGCGGATGCACTGCGCTCTTAGTCTACCGGTCTCGGTTCTTTCACAGTGCATCCGATCCTGGGCAAGCGGGCAGGACTTGCCTGGATGCGAAAGACGCAGGAAGCTCTGGGCCATCAGCCCCGCCGAGACCAGCAGCACCATCGACAGGGCCACCTCGGCCACGACCAGGCCGCCGCGAAATCGGTTGGTGCGTCTTCCGTCCGTCGTACCCCGACCGCCCTCTTTAGAGCGCTTCTGTAGAGATCAAACTTGAGAGCCTGCCGGGCTGGGGCCAACCCGAAAAGCACCCCGCTTATCGTGGCGACGGCCAGGGCAAAACCGAGCACGGTTCCATCGACGCTCACCTCATCGAAGCGGGGAATGTGCGCCCACCAGATCAGATCCAACAATCAGGTGCCCTCCGAAAACAGGTTTTTGTTGCGGGCGATCTCCACCAGTGGGGCCAGGCGCTCCGCCTCCGCCCCCACTACCTGGCGGCCCAGGCGAGTGAGCCGGTAGTAGCGCCGCCGCTCGCCACCGGCTTCGTCTGGTCCTGCGCACTCGACGATGAGCCCCTGGGCAAGCAGGCGTTTGATCGAGTCGTAGAGCGCCCCCGCCCCCAAACGCACCCTACCCTGGGTGTGCTCCTGGACGGCGCGCATGATCCCGTAGCCATGCCGATCGCCGTCGCCCAAAGACAGCAAAATGCCACTTCACCCGGATTCGATATGACCTGCCCGGTCTTGCGGACGCTCCGTGTGGCTTAGGTAGACACGGCGCTGTTTGGTGCAAAACCAATTGCGAGGCTGCAAGGTGACGTTCGGGAAGCGTTGTTGCGTACTCAAAGAGCAAGACATGCTCAAGCAGGCCCGTTTGGAAGAATTGCGGCAGGATACCCAGCTGGGTTTGGAAAGTGGTGAGTCCGCTCCCCTCGATATGGCTGCTATGAAAGCCGAAGCGCGGCGGCGCAGGGGCCGGTGAATCGGGAACTTTCCCATTGACCAGCGATGTCCGGCGACCGGTTGGGAGTCCCCGTAGGTCGGTACCGCGGGTTCACGGAGGTTGGGCGTTAGGCTGGAACTGTTCAGACGGCAGGAGACCCCGGGTGTTCGCCATCGGGTTTTGGGCAATCGTCGGGGCGGCGGTGGGCAGCTGCATCAACGTCGTCGCCCACCGTTTGCCCCAGGGCATTTCGCTGTGGTGGCCGCCTTCGCGCTGCCCCGGCTGCCTGACCCCGCTCGGGCCGCTGGAGAACGTCCCGATATTCGGCTGGTTGTGGCTGGGAGGCAAGTGTCGCCACTGCCGGATGGCGATTCCGGTGCGCTATCTACTGGTGGAACTGGGTACAGCCGGGTTGTTCGGTGTGCTTGCCCGGCACTTTCAGGCGGCCTTCACCCCTACAAGTCTGGTGGAGGTGGCCTGCTGGGGATTTTTTGTGGCGGTGCTTTTGGCTTTGAGCCTCGTTGATCTCGACACGCTCGAATTGCCGGGGGAACTGACCGCTGCCGGGATCGTCGGGGGGCTGGTGTTCCACACGTTTTTTCCGGTCTGGGCAAGCGGCACCTGGGCGAGCGGCCCGCCCGGTCTGGTGGACGCGCTGTACGGACTTCTAGTAGGCATCGGGCTATTCGATGTGATTAGCTACGTCGGCGAGAAGGCGATGGGCAAAGAGGCGATGGGAGGCGCCGATGCGACCCTGGCGGGGCTCATCGGCGTCTGGCTGGGGTGGAAGTTGCTTCTGGTTTCGCTCGCTTTTGGCTTCGGTCTAGGAGCGGTTTTCGGTCTGGCGGGCATCGCCGCCGGACGGCTCAAGCGCGAAGAGCCGCTGCCCTTTGGCCCGTTTCTGGCCCTCGGTGCGCTGGGCGGGCTATTGTTTGGGGAAAGCTGGATAACGAGTTACATGACGCTGTTTTAATCCGATGACCCTCGATGTACAGGTGACGAACGTAACGAGTGCACTGGCCGCCTTGTTGGGCCTCAAAAGCGGCATGGGTGTCGAAATCGCCCCCGAGCAAATCACGATCGCCCAACTGGAGAAGCGGGGCAAGGGTCTGGGCCTCAAGCACCTGGTCACCGCCACGGCCCCCGCGGGGGCCGTGGCGGGAGGCCGCGTCGAAGAGCCCGAAGCGGTGGCCGAAGTGCTGCGTGATTTGATCGCCGATCACCGGCTCAAACCGGGACCGGTGGCCACGGCGATCCCGGGCCGCGAGGCGGTGATCCGCCTGATTCGTCTGCCCGCCGACCTGCAGGCCGACGAGTTGCGCGAGGTGGTCCTCAATCAGGAGGCCGAACTGTACCTGCCGTTTTCGCGCAACGACGCTTTTGTCGATTTTCAGCCGCTCGCAGCGGCGGTCGATCCGGACGGGGTCAAGCGCCAGGAGGTGCTCCTGGTGGCCGCCCAATTGAGCGTCGTCAACTCCTACCTCGAAGCGCTCCGGCGGGCGGGCCTCACCACCAGGGTCGTCGATATCGCGAGCTTTGCGCTGGTGCGGGCTTTGCGCGAGCCGCTCGCCCAGGTTCCTCCCGGCGCGGCGGTGGCCCTGGTGCTGCTTTCTGCCGACGACACCGAGATTTCGATTTTGCTGGAGGGAGTGCCGCAATTCTCGCGCACGGTGAGCCTCGGCACCCGTGAATTTCGCGAGGCGCTGGAGAGCACCCTCGACTTGCCTTCTTTTAAAGCCGCGAATCTGTCGCGGGTGCTGGGCGATCTGGCCGATGAGATCCAGCGCTCGCTCGATTTTTACCAGGCTTCGGGCACCACCGCGCCGGTGCCGCCGGTGGCGCAGGTGCTCCTTGCGGGCAACGGCGCCAACGTCCGGCAAATCGACGAATTTCTCAGGCAACGGCTGGCTCTGCCCGTCTCCCGGGTCGACCCGGTCACAGCCCTCGGCCTGCCCGAAATAAGCGTACCGCCGGGACTGCGCTCGGGCTTCGGCGTCGCCCTCGGTCTGGCCCTGCGGATCTTGTAACCCTCTTTTTCTCGCCCCCCAGCCCATCAGCAAGGACCCATTGCATGTTCACCCCCGAAATCAACTTTCTTAAAGACCGAACGGTCGCAGCCGGCAGCGACGGCTACACGCCTCCTTCCGTCGGGGCGGCCGGTGGGCCAGATCCGCTGCTGGTCGGTGCGGCTGTGCCGATTGCCGCCCTTGCCGTGATGGCCGGGCTCACGCTCTATTTCAACTCCCAGGTGAGCACCAAAGAAGCCGAACTGAATGAACTGGCGGGCCGAGCCGCTCTGCTCGACCGGCAACTGAACGATGTGCGCCAACTGCGCACCGATATCGACAATGAACGCAAGCGCGTCGAGGCGGTGGTCAACCTCTTCGATCTTTCGCGGCCCTGGTCGGCGGTGATGGAGGATCTGCGCCGCCGCGTCCCCGAGGGCGTCTGGCTGAATGTCCTGAGTTCCGCCACCACCAAAGAAGGCGACATCGTCACCCTCGAAGGTTTTGCCCTGCGCTTCGAGGATGTGGCGGCCCTGCAATTGACGCTGCGCGACTCGCCCTTTGTGGCCGATGCGATTGTGGTCGACGCGGTCAAAGAAGAGGGCAAGGATGGCACACCGGCGACCGTCGCCTACAAAATTGAAACCAGGCTCACCGAGCGCAAACTGCGCGAACTGGTCACAGCCCTCGAAAAAACCGGCGCCGTCGGACTGCTTGAAAAACTGCGCCGCGTGCAACGGGAGCAACTGGTGCGATGACGACTACCAACCGCTTTTTGGGCATCGAACTGAATCGCCAGGGCATCGCCCTGTTGGTGGGCCTGGGCGGCCTACTGGTGGTACTGCTTATCGGTCTGCAGATTACCCTCCCCCAGTACAACCGGCTTGCGGACCTCGATGGGCAGATCGCCCAGCGCAATGCTGAGATTGCCTCCAAGCAATCGCTGCTCGCCCAGCTGCCCACCCTCACCGCCGAGCGCGAGCGCTCCGCCCAGCTGCTCGCTTCTGTCGCCTCGCTGATTCCCCCGGCGGAGAAACTGCCCACCCTCCTGGTGGACACCGCCCGCCTCGTAAAAGCCAGCAACGGCGAATTGCGCCAGTTCACTCCCAGTCAGACCAAGGCCCTGCCGGAGGTGGCCGACTCGATCAACATCCAGGCCAATACCGCCAAAATCAGCCTCAACGCTACCTTCGCCGAGGTACTTGCCCTGATGCGCAACTTCGAGCGCCTCGACGCCCTGGTGCGCATCGAGAACGTTTCGCTGCAGCCGCTTGAGATCAAAAACGCCCCGCCGGGCACCCCCCCGAGCCAGCGCCTGGCCGCCGAGTTCGACCTGACGGCCTACGTGCTGGGCAGCGGCCCGCCCTCGACTACCGAGGACGATAAAGGCCCGGGCTCGAAAACCGCGAATTAATCACCCACGGTTGACGCCATGACAATCGAATCTTGCCTTCGGCCCGTTGCCGTCCGCCGCCTCGGGACAGCTGGCCTCTGGTGTGCGCTTGCCCTGTTGGCCTGTTGTACAGCCGAACCTGCCTGGTCGATACCCCAGCGAAGCAAAAGTGCACTCATTCCGTTAGTTTCCTTACCCGCCACCCAGCAAAAGGCACTCGCCGCCGCAGGTAGAGCCGATCCCTTTCGACCGCCCACAGCGGCACTGATCCTTTTGCCCCCACAAGCAACACCCGCTCCCACCTTGAAACCAAAACCGACGCCCCGCGTTGAGGCGCCCAAGGTACTGGGGATCATTTCCACACCCACAGATACCTTCGCGATCGTCGAGCGCGGGGACCAACAGGCGATCGTCCACCCTGGCGATAGGGTCGGGACGGCCGTAGTACAGACCATCTCGGCGCAAACGGGTCAGGTGAGCTTCCGGCAGGGAAGCAGGCGGATAGTGCGTACCCTGGAGGCCCGACCGTGATGAATGGCTCGAAATCTTGGTGTGTGAGCCTGGCGCTGCTTCTGGGGGCTGGGGCGGCGGCGGCCGAAGAACCCCCACCCCGCTTTCGCACCCGGGCGGTCGCCCCGCCTGCGGGTGATATTGCCGGGGAGGAAATCCCCCTGGGCCGGCCGGTGGAATTGGGGAGCGGCGAACGGGTCACCCTGGCGCTCAAGGACGCACCGGTCAGGGAGGTGCTGCAGATTTTGGCCCGCCGGGCCGGGTGCAACGTGCTCTTTGGCGAGGGGGTCAGCGCTCAGCGCGTCTCGATGGATGTGCGCGGCGAGACCCTCGACGATACGTTCAACTTGGTGCTGCACCTGCACAACCTCAAAGCCCGCCGCACCGGCAACACCATCCTGGTGGGCGACGAGATGGCCCACAACCTTCCCCAGACCCGCATGCGCACCTTTCGCCTCAATCAGGCCGATGTGCAGCAGGCGGCCGGAGTCCTGCGCGGACTGGGCGCCCAGGTAGGTTCAACCAACCTCGGCAGTACCCAACCGGGTGCAGCGACCACCAACCCCGATCCTGCCGCTACCGGCGGCCCGTTGCGCGGTGAACTGTTTGTCACCGTCGACGCGCGTACCAATTCGCTGGTGGCCGTCGGCAGCCCCCGCGCCCTGCAGATTGCCCAGGTGCAACTCGCCCAACTCGACGTGCGCCAGCGCCAGGTGATGATCGACGTCAAACTCGTCGATGTCAATCTCAACAACGTCAGCGATCTGGGTTTTCGCCTCGGTGGCTCGGCGGGCAATTTCCAGCTGGGTACGGTGGGGGGCACCGCCGATCTGGGCGCTTTGTATCCGGCAGCGGTGGGCCTCACCGGGGGCGGACCGGGCAACGCGCTCATCTTCAATACCCTGGGCGCCCTCGCCTCGGCGATGGCCCTACGACTCGACACGGCCATCCAGGAAGGGTCCGCCCGGGTGCTCGCTTCTCCCCAATTGCTTGTCGCCTCCGGGGCCAGTTTTTCGAAACCCACCGCCGCCCGCGTCGAAATTACCGACGACGTGGTCGTGGGGGCGACGATTACCACCGACCGGGAAACCGGCCAGAGCACCACCACCGTCAAAGTCGACAAAGTCGGCGTCAGCCTTGAGATCGCCGTCTATCATGTCGACGACAACGGCTTTGTCGATGTCTCCCTCAAACCGCAGGTGAGTTCCATCAACGACATCCAGCGCGACGCGGCGGGCAACGTGGTGACGCTGCTTACCCGCCGCAACCTGGACATCCAGCGGCTGCGGCTGCGCGACGGCGAAACTTTTGTCATCGGCGGCGTCCTCCGCGAAATCGACCGCCAACTGGTCCAAAAAGTGCCGCTGTTGGGAGACTTGCCGGTGCTGGGTGCTTTGTTTCGCTTCCAAAGTAACCAACACGAGCGGCGCGAAGTGGCGCTGATGGTAACTCCCCACATCTTGAACGAATCGGTCCATGAGGCGGCGCCCCTGCGGTAACTGGGTGGGGACACAGGCCGACAAACCCATGGGTCATCAATCGGCAATGCCGGCTTTACCCAGAACCGCCACGTTGTCGGATCCCACGTTGGCGGCAACGATGTCCAGGTCGCCGTCATCGTCTACATCACCCAGCGCTGCAGCATAGGGAGCGGCCCCGGCGGCAGAGGTTGGAGAGCGCGAAAGGGGAAAGCATCTGTCTGCAAGAGTACAGGTGTTCATCGATTTTATGGTCGCGTTGGCCGCCCGGCTCCAAAGGCGCGGCATCGCCGAATCAAGTGTTGCCCGATGGCCTTGATTACTCGGCCCCGACGGCCCGCTTGTTGTTGGCAAACGAATAGAGTCTGTGGCCGGTGAAGCTCAAGACCGCCACACAGGCGGCGCTGATCAGCCGGGCTACGGTCGCGTCCATCTGCGCGTCGTTGATGAGCAACTGCAACAGCCCCAAATTGGCCAGCAGGCTGTTGAGGGCGACGGTGGCGAAGACCACGAACTGCAATCGCCAGTTGTGCCAGTAGACCCCGAAGACGAAGCGGCGGCTCAGGACAAAGTTGGTGGTGAGGCCTGCGAAGAAACTGACGCACAGCGCCGCCACGTACCAGAGCCCCAGTTGGGTGAGGGCCGCAAAGATCCCCACATCCACCACCGTCGCCAGGCCGCCGGTGATCAGGTAGCCCCCCATCTGGGAGCTGAGTTTGGCGATGGGCTCGGGGAGTTTCAATCCCCCGGTCACCGGTCGTGGGGGAGCGGGGGTGGTTTTCTCGCCGGACTTGGCTTCTTCTTGATACTCGCTGTCGGAGTTGACCGACCAGAGGTCGTGCTTGCCGGGGCTGGCGACGTTCTCGGCAGCCAGGATGCCCATCAGCAAACTGTGATCTTGATTGTTGTACTTGAACGCTCCGTAGCGGCCCACCGCCTGCAGGTTGGCAAAACGGCCCAGGTAGTCCTGAATCGTGGCCAGGGCCTGTTTGTAATTACCCGCGTAAATTGGGTAGGTGCGCGGCAGGCGGACCACGAAGCCGTCCGAGACTTTCTGGTTGCCCAACAGCCCAATCCGGCGCAAATCGCGCCCGGCGCGGGCCACCAGTTCGTGGTCGGGCATCTTCCAGGTGCCGTCGAACTGGCACCAGTACTCGCAACACAGCGGTGTGCGGGTCCGATCGCCCAGCATATCCTGCGACCAGTTGGCAAAGTTGGTCACCCGCCCTAACTCGACGGTCGGATCATTGATATAGAGCCAGTTGTCTGGAAAGAGATCTTCTCCTTCGACGAACACGTATACCAGCACCGTGTTGCGAAACTTCAGCGAGCGGGCTGCGGCAAGCACCTCCGCAGGAGCAGTCGGTTCCAACTGCTGGACAAGCAACGACAGGGGAATCGAAGAGATCACGGCGGAGCAGTCCACCACCGCCTCCCGACCGCTCTCGCGGTCTTTGAGGGTGAGGGCGGTAACCCGTTCGCCCGAGCGATGCAGACCCACCACCTCGGTATCGAGCAGGACCGTCTGGCCGTGAGCGGTCAGATAATCGGCGGTGCGCTCGTAGAGTTGCCCCGAACCCAGGCGGGGGAACTGGAACTGGTCGATCAGGCTTTTGACCTTGCCGTCGTTACCCAGCAGGGCATTGCGGACCGCTTTGAGCAGCGACAGCCCTTTGATGCGCTGAGCGGCCCAGTCCGCCGAAATTTCGGTGCAGCGGATGCCCCAGAGCTTTTCGGTGTAGCCCTCGAAGAAAATCTCATACAGCCGCCTGCCGAAGCGGGCACTCACCCACTCGGCAAAATTCTTGGGCGCGCGGTTCGGGAACAGTTGGGCTTCAGCGTAGGAAAACACGATGCGGGCACTTTCGATAAAGCCCAGTGAGAAAAGCGCCTCAAAGGCTTTGAGTGGATAGGAAAAATATTTGCCGCCGTAGTAGATGCGCGTGAGGCGGTTGACCGTCACCTGCTCAGACCCGAGCACCTCATCCCAGAAGGCGAGCACCGGAGCGAGCTTGGTGAAAAAACGGTGGGGACCGTAGTCGAGAATAAAGCCCTGGTGTTCGATGCTGCGGGCCAATCCGCCCACGCAGCGGTCGCGCTCGACGACCACAACGGGGTAACCCAACTTGGTGAGCGTATAGGCGGCGGCAAGGCCCGCCGGCCCAGCTCCCAGAACGTAAACGGGTGCAGAACCCTGGTCGAATTGGGACATGGCGGCTAATCTCAAAGCGGCAGAGGGGTGCGGCGCAGCGGGTAACAGGCTGCAAAGCGTCGGACGGGTTTGCAGGGGCGCACAAGTTGCCAACCACGCTAACGCGATCGCCTCGGACCGACCACCGGCTTCCCCTGCATTGATGAGCCTGTAGACTTTTCGGAAACGGCACAGGTGCAAGCGTGGCTCGGACAATCCTCCCCAACTGGAAAGACGTTGCGGCAATCGTCGGGCTTGCCCTCGTCTGGTGCCTCCTCGCTCTGCTGGTCAATCCCGTGGGGGACTTTCCCCTCAACGACGACTGGGCCTACGCCAAGGCCGTGCAGTCGATTCTGGACAAAGGGGATCTGCAGCTTACCGACTGGGCACCCGCCAGCCAGATCGCTCAGGTGCTGTGGGGGTCGCTATTTTGCCTGCCCGACGGTTTTTCCTTCACGGCGCTGCGCTTATCGACGCTCGTGCTCGCCTGGGTGGGGGCAGCCTCCACCTACGCGCTGGGGCGCGAACTGGGAGCCGGTTTGCCGCTGGCCTTGCTTGGAGCGCTGCTGCTGACGGTCAACCCAATTTACGTGAATCTGGCCTTCACGTTCATGACCGACGTGCCCTTCTACGCCTTCTGCACCCCGGCTATCTGGTTGTTCGTCCGGGGGATCCGCACCGATTCGCGCCGAAGCATTGCCATGGGAACCCTGTTTGCCTGCGCCGCGGTGCTGACGCGCCAGTTTGCCCTGGCGTTGCCGCTCGCCTTTGCTGCGGGCTACCTGGTTAAGCACGGCTCACGGGCAGGTTCGCTGTTCAAAGCCGCATTGCCCGCAGTAGTTATAGTTGCATTTCTTGTCCTCTACCAGGGATGGCTTGCCGCGACCGGGCGGTTGCCCCAGACCTACAGCGAGCAGGCGGGCGAACTGGTGCGGCTGCTCCTGAGTGCGGAGGGCCTGGGCCGCTCGGTCCGTTCGCTGGCGCAAGCGGCGCTCTACGTCGGGCTGTTTCTGGTGCCCTGGCTCATGGTGGCCACCGTCGGTCGCTGGTGGCCACTGGCGTGGCGCCAAAAGTGGTTGGCCGCCGGGGCGGGGGGGGTGTTTGCAGCGGCGATGGTGGCTATTGCCGCCGCCGGCAGCACTTCGCTGCGCGACGCCCTGATCCCCCAAATTTTCGGTGGGGTGCTCTACGACTGCGGCGCCGGCTTTCCGATTCTCAAGGATACTTTTACCCTCTGGCTACCCCATATCCCAACGGCCCCGGCAGGTTTCTGGCTCGCTATCACCGCCCTCGCCGCCGTCGGGGCAGGCCTGATTGCCTTTGTGGCCGTCAGCAGCGGCCGGGGCGAGCGATGGCTCGTCGCCTTCGCCTGGGTGGGTATCGCGCTCTACTTCGTGCTGATTGCCCCACGCACCGCTTCCTACGACCGTTATTTGCTATACTTTTTTCCGCTTGTCATGATCTTCGCCCTCGCGCCACCGCCGCGGGCTGTGCCCGGTGCCCTCCTGGGGGTAGCCCTGGCATTGATTTTGGGCTGCGGGGCATTTGCCGCCGCCACCACCCATGACTACCTGGCCTGGAACCGGGTGCGATGGCAGGTGTTGCGCGCGGCGATGGCCGAGGGGCGGCTCAGTCCCGGCAATACCGACGGCGGCTTCGAATTCAACGGCTGGTATTTGTACGACTCGAGGTACCGCGCCCAACCGGGCAGGAGCTGGTGGTGGGTGGACCGCGACGAATTTGTCTTTGCTTTTGGACCGATCGACGGCTACGCTCTCTACGAGCAGCACCGCGTCGAGCGTTGGATGCCCGTCGGTGTCCAGCAAGTATTTATTTTGCGCCGCTCAGGCCGTTGAGGCTGGTGGGCTGGCGGGCCTGACGCACCAGATTGCTGTACTTGTGAGCCTGGCGGGTCGGCTCCGGCAGCCGATAGCCCCGGCTGCAGCGCAGCACCCATTCGACAGCACTGTCCAGACCCAGACGGTGGCCGGGGGAGACATAGACCGGCTGCACGCGGCTGCGGGTGCGGACGGCGCGCCCCACCACTTCGCCGCGCCAGAGCAAGTCCGCAAGTGAACCGGCCGCTTCGGCCACCTCCCCGGCAAGGCGACCCACCAGAATCGACTTGGCGCAGCCGATCGTGGGCACATCGAGAAAAAGACCCAGGTGGGAGGCGATCCCCAGATGGCGCGGGTGGGCGTAGCCGTGGCCATCGACGATCACCAGGTCCGGCTTCTGAGACAGTTGGCCGATGGCGGCAAGAATCGGCGGCGCCTCGCGAAAGCTCAACAGTCCCGGAATGTAGGGAAAATCCACCGCCGCACTCACCGCCTGCCGGTCGATGACCTCGAGACCCGGATAGCTCAGCACCACCACCACCGCGTGTACTACCGCGTTGGCTTCACGGGGATTGAAGCTCACATCCACCCCGGCGACGCGCTGCACCCTCTCGGGTTCGCCCGTCCGGACGGTCTGGGCCGCCAGTTGTTTTTGTACTTCGATCGCCTGTTGGGGCGTGAGATTCCAGGAATGCATAGCTAAACTCGGGTCGGGTTCGTTCGGGACACACACTTGGAAACTTTCAAAGAAGAGGCGACCGACATCCGCCGGTTCGGCTGCGTGGGCGACGGCAAGTTCGACAACTGGCAGGTGTTGCAAAAAGCACTCGCAGACGGCTGGACGAACCTTTATATACCCGGAGGGTACTGGCGGATCACCCGGCCCCTGGTCGTCCCGGCTTCGCTAACGCGCGGAAGCACCGTGCGCATCGCCGGGCCCAGCAACGCCTACTCCATTATCCTGTGCGACCTGCCCGACACTTACGCCAATCGCGGCGCCCTCGAATACTTCGCCAATGCGGAGGGCTTCTCCTGGGGGATCGTGCTCGAACATCTCCAGTTGCAGGGGAGTCACCGGGGCGGACCCGCCCGCTGCCACGGCATCTACCTCCAGCAGATCGCCTATCCGCTCTTTACCGATGTCGCCATCAACCGCTTCGATGGCGCCGGGCTGCTCATCGACAAGTGCCAGGACGGCGAGTTTCGCAACCTCAATATTCAAGATTGCGGTCGCAGCGCGGGGGATCCCGCCGACCCGGCCCAGACGCTCTATTCGGCGTTGCACCTAACCAACAGCGTGCTTCCAGGCGACGCCTGCAACATGCTGCGCTTCAACGCGCTGCAGTGCGAAAACAACCGCGTCTCGCCCTATATCTCGGTGCGTCTGGGGGTAGGAATCGGCCCAATTGGGATCTTCTTCTCCCAGGTGCACGGCGAAGTGCGCGCAGCCGGACAACAGGGGCAATGCGAATTTCTGCGCGCCGAAGGGGGCGACTTTCAGTGCGAGGGCATGGCACTGGTGGGCTTCAAGACCGGCTTTGTCTTTACGGGCTACGGGGTTGCGACCTTTGCCAACTGCCGCAGCCTTTGCGGCATCCGCCACCCAACCCCCAACATCGTCGCCGGTTCGCTCATCTCCAACTGCCCGGATGTGGGCAACCTTTACAGCAACGCCGTGCGGCCCGGCTTCAAAGTGGTCAACTCCGCCGTGGGCGATGTCCACCTCGATTATCCGGGAGCAGCCAATCAACGCTTCAGTCACTGCGATCTGGGCCGTGTCGCAGTGAACCAGCAGGGCGGCACGGGTCTCGGGGTGTACATCACCCATTGCACCCTGGCCTCACTGACTATCGATGCTGCCACCCACGGCCATTACGCCTTCAACGTGATTACGGGCGATCTGACCTGCCGGGGCCAAAACGGCGACAACCACTTCGTCGATAATCGCGTGCTGGGCAGAACCTCAATCGCCACAGGCAATTGCATCTACACTCCGGCGGCCCGGCAGGCGGCTTCCCCCGTCGCCCTCGATCCGGATTGGGGTTCCCTGGAGCCGATCCCCGACCCGCCCCACCGCTACAGCGCCCGCGAAACCCAAAAACTGACCCAACTGGTCCGTCGTCTGCAGGTGCTGCTGAGGGCCGAAATCGCCCGCCGCCGCGATCTCGAAGCCCGTCTGATCGCCGCGCGACTGCTGGAGGGGCCGACGGCCGAGTGAGCCCATCTCGGCTCAATTTATGCGAACTGCATGTCTATATTTAACGCTGCCAACCACGATTACGTGCGAAGGAAGCCCATAAAAACCGCATTTTTGCGTTACTTCCCTCCCCTCTATGGAGAGTATCAGCCGATTCAGACAGTATATCGAATCCATTGTCTGATATACTGTTACCCATTCTTGCGGTCTGGTTAGTCATGAACGTGCTGTTGTTCTCGCCGATTTTTCCAAAAACCTTCTGGTCCTTTGAGCGGGTGCTCAATTTGATCGGCCGCAAGGTGCTGCTGCCGCCTCTGGGGTTGGTGACGGTGGCGGCGATGCTGCCACAGCCGTGGAATTTTCGCCTGGTGGACCGCAACGTCCGCTTTGAGAGCGAGGCGGATTGGGCCTGGGCGGACCTGGCGATTATCTCGGCGATGATGGTGCAGAAGGACGATTTTTTGCACCTGATCCGCGAAGGGGTGCGCCGGGGCGTCAAGGTGGCGGTAGGCGGTCCCTACCCGACCTCGATTCCCGAGGATGCGCTCGAAGCGGGAGCCGACTATCTGGTTCTAGACGAAGGCGAGTTGACCATTCCGAAGTTTCTGGCGGCCCTGGCCGCGGGCGAGGCGAGCGGGGTGTTCCGGGCCGCCGAGAAGCCCGATGTCACCCTCACCCCGGTGCCGCGCTTCGATTTATTGGAACTGGACGCTTACGATTCGATGTCGGTGCAGTTCTCGCGCGGTTGTCCTTTTCAGTGCGAATTTTGCGACATCATCGTGCTCTACGGGCGCAAGCCGCGCACCAAGACCCCCGAGCAACTGCTCGCCGAACTGCAGGCCCTGGTCGATCTCGGTTGGAACCGCTCGGTATTTGTCGTCGACGACAACTTCATCGGCAACCAGCGCAACGTCAAGCTTATGCTCAAGCAACTTGCCCCCTGGATGCAGGAGCGCGGATTTCCTTTTCGCTTTACCACCGAGGCCTCGATCAATCTGGCCGAAGACGACGAGTTGCTCGAACTGATGGTCGAGGCGGGCTTCGACTCGGTGTTTTTGGGTATCGAGACCCCCGACGAGGAGAGCCTCACCCTCACCCAAAAATTCCAAAACAACCGCAAGCCCCTCAGCGAGTCGTGCCTGAAGATTACCCGGGCGGGGCTGAGGCTTCTGGCCGGATTCATTATCGGCTTCGACAACGAAAAAGCCGGGGCGGGCGGCCGGATCGTCCGCTTTGTCGAGCAAACCGCGATTCCCGACGCGATGTTCAGCATGCTGCAGGCCCTACCCGGTACGGCTCTGTGGAACCGCCTTGAAAAAGAAAACCGGCTGTTGGCGAGCGGCACCGGTATGAACCAGAGCACCCTGATGAACTTCCGCCCCACCCGTCCTATCGAGCAGATCGCCGAAGAGTACGTGGAAGCTTTTTGGGAGTTGTACGAGCCGGCGCGCTTCATGCGCCGCTGCTACCGCCACGCGCTCGATCTAGGCATGCCCAAGGGCAAACGCCCCTTCAAGATGCCCGATTTACCCGAACTGCGTGGCCTGCTCAAGATCATCTGGCTGCAGGGAGTGCAGCGGCCCGAGACGCGCGTTTTGTTCTGGTCGCAGTTGTTGAATCTCCTGCAGCGCAACCCCCAGGTCCTAGGACCCTACCTCACGGTCTGCGCCCACGGCGAGCACTTTTTCGAGTTTCGCGAAGAAATTCGCACCCAGATTCGCACCCAAATGGATCGCACTTTGGCCACAGCAGGGCGCTGAGGATCTTTTCGGACCTGAGTTATTACCCTTGCGGGTCCCTGCGTCCGTCGCGGACGGCAAGGACGGCAAGGCGTTGCGGCTCCCGCCTGTGAACAAGGACAAGAGACGGCGAACTCTCTAGTGCCTTCTATGCTGCCGGGCCGGCCCATGTCGGGAAAGATGGCGAGGTTGCCGAGCACGGCTTCCAGGGGTGCGGCGCAGGGTAGTTGGCCCGCAGCGCTGCAAGACCGATTGGCGCCTACACCGGACCCTCAGAGGCGGTAGGCACCCACGTTGTCCGGCTCGGCTCGGCTTGGGTCCGCCGTTGCGGGCTCGGTCGATTCGAACGCCCTTTCAGCCAGGAACATCAAAAAGCCCACGTTCACCCAGAAAAAGACGTGCAGAAATTCGTAGCCGATGAACATATTGAGCACGATTGCGATAGCACCCAACAGCAGGGCCAGCAGGCGCTCCCGCCCTTCGTCGGCCATCAGCGCCAGCGCCCGGAAAAAATTGCCGAATAACCGCACCAGCATCGCCACGACCAACCCAAAGCCGATCAAGCCGGTCTCAGCAAAAATCTTCAAAAAATCAAAGTTGGGATAGTACGTCTTCGGCAAGAAATCCTTGTTGCCCATCGCCACATAACCCACGAACGGTCCGTACTGACCCGCCCCGATGCCGGTAAACAAATTCGCCAGAATAATCGACACCAGATTGCCGGCGTTCGAGGCGCGCTCGACCACCGCCCCGCTGACTAGTAGATCGCTGAAGGTGTCGTTGAAGGTGGGCAGGGTAGCAATGTAATAGCCCACAGGTGGCAGCAGCACCGCCGAGCCCAGGACGATGCCCAGGCGAAAGCGACGGTAAATCCAGAAGACATATACCAACACCAGCAAAATCGAGACGATCGAAAACTTAGATTGGGAGATGGCTAGAGCCGCCACCCCAGTCAGGGCGATTGGCCAAAATCGGCCGATATAGCGACTTGAAAGCATCAACAGCAACGGCGTCAAAAAGACGATGGCAAATTGCTGCGGCTCGGCGGTAGTCCCCGCGAGACGCGGCAATACTCCGTCGGTCTCCCACACTCCCAAATAACCTCCGAAAGTGTGGGCAAGCACCTCGTTGTCCGTTGTAAAACCCTGGAAATACAAAAACAAAAATCCGTAGGCGAGGGCGATCGAAAGACTCCCCGAAAGCAATAGCAGCCGGATGAGGATATGCTCAATGTGCGAATGGCGGCGCAAGGTAAAGTAGACCACATAGGCCGAGGCAAACGAGGCGAGGTATTTTGCCACATCCGAAGCGAACAAGGGCAGATCAAAGTAAGCGTTGAACACACCCGGATTGCCCAAAAATCGCAACAAAAAATCCACACCCAGATAGACCACAAACAGCACCACAGCCCCCAGGTATCCCCGGGCGAGTCGCCCCGGCCCAGGAGCGACATCGAACAGCAGTGCCGCAAGCACCACCACCAGCCCAAGCCAGCCCGCCAGGCGCTGAACCGGCAGCACCACCCCCAACACGTCCTCGGGAATCCGCAGCCACACAAAGCAGTAGAGTGCCGCGAGCAGGCAGCCAATCGTTCTGAGCATCCGAATCATCTTCAAGCTGGGCTCAGAATAGCAAATATCTCGCTCCTGGCTGCGTCCTACTGCTGGGCCGCCTCCGAGCCGACCAGCATTCCTGGCGCGTACTCCAGAACCCGGCGCAGAAATTGGCCGGTATAAGAATTTTTAACCCCCGCCACCTGCTCCGGGGTGCCGGTGGCCACGATCTGGCCGCCCTTGCGGCCCCCTTCCGGTCCGAGATCGATAATCCAGTCGCACACGCGCAGGATATCCAGATTGTGTTCGATGACGACCACGGTGTTGCCGGTATCCACCAGCTTCACGAGCACGTCGAGCAACTTGTGCACGTCGTAGAAAGACAACCCGGTGCTCGGTTCGTCGAGCAGATAGAGCGTCTTGCCCGTCGAGCGGCGCGACAGTTCGGTGGCGAGTTTGATGCGTTGGGCTTCGCCCCCGGAAAGGGTTGGGGCGGGCTGTCCGAGGCGAATGTAATCGAGCCCCACCTGCCGGAGCGTCTCCAGCTTGTTGATCGCCTTGGGGATGTTCTCAAAAAACTGGCAGGCTTCCTCGACGGTCATCTCCAGCACATCGGCGATCGTTTTGTTTTTGTATTTGACCTGGAGGGTCTCGCGGTTGTAGCGCTTGCCCTTGCAGACGTCGCACTGCACATAGACATCGGGCAGGAAGTTCATGGCGATGACGTTGACGCCTTCGCCCTTGCACGCCTCGCACCGCCCGCCCTTGACGTTGAAGGAGAAGCGGCCCGGCTCGTAGCCGCGCGCCTTCGCTTCGATAGTCATCGAAAAGATTTCGCGAATGGCGTCGAAAGCCCCGGTGTAGGTGGCCGGATTCGAGCGCGGCGTGCGGCCGATGGGCGACTGGTCGATGACGATCACTTTGTCGAGGTGGGCGACGCCCTCGACCGCTTCGACCCCGTGCGGCCGGGGGCTGGTGCGGCCGAAGTGGTGCTTGAGGTAGGGGTAGAGAATTTCGTTGATGAGCGTCGATTTGCCGGAGCCGGACACACCGGTGACACAGACGAATTTGCCCAACGGAATTTCGACATCGACCGAGCGCAAATTGTTGCGCGCCGCGCCCCGGATCGAAAGGCTCAGACCGTTGCCGAAGCGGCGGACGGCGGGAGTCTCGATGCGCCGCCTGCCCGAGAGGTACGCGCCGGTGATCGATTCGGGGCAGATCACGATGTCCTCGACGGTTCCCTGGGCCACCACCCGGCCGCCATGGACTCCAGCGCCGGGGCCGATGTCGATTAAATGATCGGCAGCGCGCATTGTATCCTCGTCGTGCTCGACGACCAGAAGCGTGTTGTCCAGGGAGCGCAGCCTGAATAGCGTGCGCAACAGCCGCTCGTTGTCGCGCTGGTGCAGGCCGATCGACGGTTCGTCCAGCACGTAGAGCACCCCAGTAAGCCCCGAGCCGATCTGGGTGGCAAGGCGGATGCGCTGGGCTTCACCCCCCGAAAGCGTGTTGGCCGAGCGGTCGAGGGTCAGGTATTCGAGGCCGACATCAACCAGAAACTGCAGCCGGGCGCGAATTTCCCGCAAGACCTCGTGGGCGATGCGCGCCTGCCGCTCGCTGAGGGTGAGCGTGTCAAGCATCCCCAGACAGGTGTCGATGGGCACCGAGGTAAATTCGAGAATCGAATGGCCCGCAATTTTGACCGCCGTCACCTGGGGCTTGAGGCGGGTGCCTTTGCACTCGGCGCAGGGCTGGGAGACGATGTATTGTTCGAGCTTGAGCTTGACCCGCTCGGAGGCGGCCTCCGCCAGACGGCGCTTGAGCCCCGGGATTACCCCTTCGAACTTGGTGAAGTAGCCGCGGGTGTTGTTGTAGAACGACTCGGCATCCACGAACACCCGCTCCTCCAAGCCGTAGAGGATCGTCTGCCGCTGGGTGCGGGTCAGCAGATGCCACGGGGAGGCGGGGGAGAAGCCGAGTTGCTTGCCTAGACTCTTGAGTAACTCACCGTAGTAGGGGTTACTCGACTCCGCCCAGGGCAAAACGGCTTCGCTCACCGGTTTGGCCGGGTCGGGCACCACCAGATCCGGGGAGAATTCTTGGATGGCTCCTAGGCCATGGCAACTCGGACAGGCGCCGTAGGGCGAGTTGAACGAGAACATCCGCGGCGAGAGTTCCTCCATCACCGAGCCGTGTACCGGGCAGGCGTAGTTGGCGGAGAAGACCATTTCGATGCCCACCTCGCTCTCGCTGTCGTGCAGGCCATGGCGCCGGGAAATTTCTACCAGGTGCGCGCGCTCTTCGTCGTCGCGCGGCAACAGTTCGACTACGACTGTTCCCTCGGCACGCTCGAGGGCGGTGGCGAGCGAATCGGCCAGCCGCTCGGCGATTCCCTCGCGCCGCACCAACCGATCGACGACGATCTCGACGGTGTGGCTTTGATTCTTTTCCAGTTCGATCTTTTCGCCCAGTTCGTGGACGCGCCCATCGACGCGCACCCGCACAAAACCCTCCGAAGCGAGGGCCGAAAGCAGCTTGGCGTGGGTGCCTTTTTTGCCGCGCACGACCGGGGCGAGCAATTGAAAGCGCGTGCCCTCCGGTAACTCGAGCACCCGATCGACAATCTGCTCGATGGTCTGCGGCTCGATGGGTAGACCGCACACCGGACAAAAGGGCTTGCCCGCCCGCCCGAACAACAGGCGCAAATAATCGTAAATCTCGGTGACCGTACCCACGGTCGAGCGTGGGTTGTGGGAGGTCGATTTTTGATCGATCGAGATGGCGGGGCTCAGGCCGTCGATATGATCGACATCGGGCTTGTCGAGTTGGCCCAAAAACTGGCGGGCGTAGGCTGAGAGCGATTCGACATAGCGGCGCTGCCCCTCGGCAAAAATCGTGTCGAAAGCCAGCGAAGATTTTCCGGAGCCTGACACCCCGGTAATCACCACCAGTTGGTTGCGGGGAATCTTCAAGGAAATGTTCTTGAGGTTATGCTGGCGCGCTCCCTGGATGTGAATGCAATCTTTGCCGCCGCCGTTGCCGTTCATCATCCCCCACGCACTGGTTGCAAAATTTTAAAGAACGTTACTCTATGGTATCCGCCGACTTGGCCGACGGCAGACGGCAGGGCTTCCCGTGCCGTCCAATTTACCATGGACATGGACGAAGATCCACAGCCTTTGTGCGTCGTTCAGCCGTGCATTTCCTACAAAAAGTGGAAGATGGCTGCGCAACTATGTTTTAAAAAAAGTATGTCACACCAAAGGCCCGTCCTCCCCAGCCAACAGCGTCAACGTGGGTGCTGCTGCCGAGCGTGCTGTGGAATAGCAACCCATCAATTATTGCAGATAGGAAAGCCATGAACTCGTTCCGGATTTTGTTGAAAGTAGAAATAATTCTCTTGACGACCGCTGCAACGCTTGCGTTCGCTGTTGCGGTTCAGGCGGCTCCCGGTACAGCACAGCTTGCTCAGGCAGCGGACCCTTGTGAGGACGCGCGCAGGCAACTGCTGGCGCTCAAAAGCGATGTGGAATTCGAAAAAACCCGCATCGAGGTCGATCAATCCACCCAGCTGGCTGCAGAAAGCCGCATCGGCCAGCTGAACTGGCAAATCAAATCCAAACAGGTCGAACTAAAAAAGTGTGAGCGGGGCTCCTGATAGCCGCGCTGCAGGCTTCGGTTTGCGGCAAATGCGCAGTTTTACGCCAGGCTGCGTTGATTCGCCTAAGCTACTTTGCTTGACATCGCTGCAGGATGTCATAGATTATCAGAGCGTCAGTGGTTCTACGAAGTTTACATATGCACATAAACCAAAAACCCTCTTGGCGCAATGCTTTGCTTTCAAAAACTTGGCGACACTGGGTGCTTTGCGCATGCATCCCCTTAGCGGCGGCGGCAGCCCTTGGCCCGGCGACATCGGCCCTCTGGTCCCAACCGGTCGCCGGACAGACCACCGAAGAGGACGTGATTGTCTCGGGCCTCGACAGCCGATTGTTCGATCCAGAATTTGACCAGGACAACAACCGCTTTGTCTGGTCTGGCAACGACGGCAAAGTCTGGATCGGCAAAATCGATCCGGTGACCGGAAATTTCGATCCGCCTTCCGGCAAGAGCAAGCTGGTGGCCGAGGACGCTGCGCGCACTCTCGACGTGGGCAATGGCCCAGAATGGGTGTACTCCGCTGCCGGAGATGTGGTGACCTATACTGCGCTTGACGCGAACGGAGTGCGATTTTTGGCGAAGGCCAAATTTGCCGAAGGCCAGTGGGTGTCGTCTTTGCTAGAGGACGGTAAAAACGGCTTTGGACCGGTTGGCAGCCTAGATCCCGGTGATCCGAAGCCGCGGATTTCCTATCCAAAAGTGGTCAACAATGGCGCGGCCCTCATCCTCAAGTGGCGCAACATTGACAACGCCAGTACCGAGGAACGGGTGCCGGGTGAGCAGGTGCAGGGGTTGCGATGGGTGCCGGGCAAGCGCCAGTTGACGGTCAACGCCGTGGTTAACGGCGTGCGTCAGGCGTTTTTGTACGATGTCGACACCAAAGTTTTTGAACAGCTCACCTTCGATTCCGGCCCCAAAGAAAGTGTCTTCATGTGGCAGGCGCCGGAGTTCGACAACGAATACATTTTCTTCGCGCTCATCAACGAGAGCAGCCTTGGGGTCTACCGCAAAATCGAAGGGGTGTGGACCAAGATAGCCGCGGTCAAACCGCCCTCCAAGGGCAAATTTATTCAGTCTCCAGAGCCGTTTGTCTACAACGGCAAGTCGTATTTGATTATGGCTTCCTCCAATAGCCCGCAATCGACCACCCGCACAGCCCTGACCGAAATTTGGCTGGCGGGGATCGACCCGGCGGCACCCTTTTATTACCAGTGCAGCGACCCGTCGGAGAAGACCCGCAAAGACCCGGAAGTCTACATCACCCAGAATGGACCGTATATCTATTACTCTGCGGTGCCCGCCCCCGGCGAAAGTGCGGTGATCTACCGCTGCGACAGCAAACTCGGACCGCCCCTGCCGTAGCGGTTGTCGAAGGCTTGGCTCCGGAACCTGAAAGCTCCGGGGCAATTCGCTTACGGTGACGGCCCGAGCCCGGTGTCGGCCCAAAAGACAGCCGGGGTTTTGGGGTCGAGCAAAACCAAAAAGTAAATCAATGGTTCACTATCGGCAATGAAGACCTCCGGATCGGTGCGCACCCGGGGAGGTGCGGGTTAAAGCCCGGTCTCACACCGGTAGATGGCTGAGATGAGTGGTGTGAGAAAGGCTAGGTAATAAATCATCGGACCGTCGTTTGTAATGAACACTTCCGGGTCTTTGCGGACTCTGGGGGTTGCGTCGCTCAGTTGCCGGTAAAAGGGGGCCTCCGGGTCGATCCCCGCCAGCCAAATTTCGGTGGGGATCGTCTTACTCGCTTGGTCCGCGCTGCTGGAGGCGACCACAAAGATATAGGATTTGCCCTCGTACACCAGCAGTTCCGGCGACCAAAGGTAGTCATTGCTCGTCGGCGGCTTGAGCGTATTGATCTTCGTCCAGGCTCCGCCAACCTTTCGGTAGACACCGATTTCGCGCTCGTTGATGAGGGTGAAAAACAGGTACTCGTTGGCGTACTCGGGCGCTTGCCACATAAAGATCGCTTTTTTAATGCCGCCGTCGAAGGTGAGCTGTTCGAGCACACCGCTGTCGACGTCATACATGAACCCTTGCCGCCCACTGCCGACGCGCTCGGTGAGCACTAGCGCCCGTCTGCCGTCCACCCAGCGCCCGCCCGGCGGCTGGGAGCCGGGGATCGCCTCTTCGGCGGATGGTTCGTCGAGCCCGCGCCAAAAAGTGACCTGTTTGCGGTTCTCATCGCGGCCAATGTACGAAATGCGCGGAGACGGATCGCCGCGATCGAGGCTGCCGATCGGTCCGAAGCGACCGCGGCCGTTCTCGAGAATCCCCCCGGACCAGACGCCGTCCTGCAGGCGGGCGCGGCCGAGGGCGTAGCGGCCGTTGTCGAACTTGGTGTAGACAATCTGGGGTTCGCTGCTGGTGAAGACCCACTCGGGGCCGTTGCCGATCACCTCGACTGGGACCGCGCCGCTGTCGACGGCGATGCTTTTGCCGTCGGCTGGTTCGAAGTTGCCCGTCTGCGGATCGACATTGCCGATCCAGACGTCCCCGGCGCTGTCCACCCAGGTGAAGCGAGCATTGTCCTGATCGAATTCAGGGTCGATAATCGGCGCTTCGGTGATCAAAATATCGGTGGGGACAAACTGGGCAAGGGCAGATTTGTGTTGACTTGTACAGCAAAAAATAGCGAACGAGAGTGACAAAATAGCCGGAAATTTGTAGGGATTAATCAGCATCGAAAAAATTTTGTAGGGTTGACAAATACAGGCAGTTGCAGGTGGTGGATCCTCCATTCAATAGTCAAACGGCTACCGAGCGCCCGGAAGCAGACCGGGTTGGCCCGTCCGGCTTTCTAAGCGCGCAGGACCAACGTGAGTATATTATAAATGCGCACATTTACTCATAGCGCCAGGAAAGTCCTGCTCCTTCACTTGGGTGCTCGCCGGAGATCTTTATAAGATTTTCCTGCACTTCCGCCTGGGAACGGCTTATCGTATGTGCGTAGCGTCCTGTTGGTATAGAAGTTGCATGTATCTGAGAACACGCAATGATTTCCCTCCGGCCTTCCCAGTTGGTTTATTCGAGCAGCAATGGCAGCGCTCCTGCCGCTGGCTGCTGGCGATGGTCGCCTCAATCGGGACTGGTGTTTCCTGGCCTGGCCCGACCCACGCCGATGTGATCGTCTCCGATCCGAGTGTGCGGCTTTTTGATCCGGAGTTTGATCAGGCTGGGGAACGGTTTACCTGGGTTGCGCAGGATGGTCGCGTGTTTATTGGCTACGTCGATCGGGCGACGGGCAATTTTGTGCCCCCGAACGGGGCGGCGGTGCTGGTGGCGGAGGGGGCCCTGACGGTGCCCAACGAGGTGGGCAACGGCCCCGAGTGGGTCTTCACCAGCAGCGAACCCCAGATTGTCTAACTGCGGCGAATGCTGCGGGTGGGCGCACCGTGGCCCGCGCCCGCAAGCAGGGCGAAGTGTGGATCTCAGAAGTGCTCCCCTTCGGCAACAACCGCTTTGCGCCCATCGGCAGCCTCGACCGCGGCGATCCGTCTCCGCGCATTTCTTATTTGCAGCGCACGACCGAGCAGGCCACCACCGATATTCTCACCAAATGGCGTAACCTGGACGATGCGGGTAGTGAACAACAAGTCCCCGGCGCGGATGTGCAGGGTCTGCGCTGGGTGGAAGGGCGGCGGGCGATGACCTACAGCGCGGTGGTGCAGGGTGTGCGCCAGGCCTTTTTGTACGACATCGACACCCAAAAGCTCGAACAACTCACCTTCGATGCCGGCCCTAAGGAGAGCGTCTTTATGTGGCAGGCGCCGGAATATGGGGACGAGTACCTGTTTTTTGCGCTCATCAACGAGAGCAGCCTCGGGATCTACCGCCAGGTAAACGGCGCCTGGAGCAAGATCTACGCGCTCAAACCGCCATCGAAGGGTAGGTTTGTCCAGTCGCCGGAATTTTTCAAGCACAACGGCAAATCTTATGTATTTATGGTCACCTCGGACAGTCCGCTGTCCACCAATAAGGACTTGCCTTCGGACATCTGGCTGGCGGGGATCGATCCGAATGCGCCCGATTTTCGCCAGTGCAGCGATGCAAGTGAAAAGGTGTGCAAGGATCCGGAGGTCTTTATTACCGACCTCGGACCGTTCCTGTACTACGCGGCCAAACCTGAAGGCGGCGCTTTTCCGGTAATTTACCGCTGTGACACCGGCCTCGGCCCCAGGCAGTAAGGACTACTTGCGGCGCAGGTCGACAGCACCGTTGCTGAATTTGACCAGCCCGTCCGACTGCAGATAGGCGCGGGCGCGCTCGTCGCCTTTGAGATAGGCGTCCCAGAAGGCAGCGGTGGCCACTTTGACATAGCCGAATATGGCCGTCTGATCTGCCCCGCCGCGCGCCCGCATGCCGCCGCCCATCCGTCCGCCGCCCTCACCTCCCCCAGCCCGAAACCGCTCCTGCAACCGTTCGCGCATCTGCGGGGGAAGATTGCCCAGGCGTCCTGCCTGGGGCTCTTGCTCTGCGCCTTGCCCGGCGAAGCGGCCGGTGTAGGAGCCGTGGTTCGCCCCTTCGATAAGCAGACCGTACTTGTCACCGCGCGGGGCAAGCGTAAACGGTTCGAGCTTCTCCTGCGGCCCCTGGCCGGTGATTCCGCGGTCGAGCGAGCCGGTCACCGTCATCGTCGGGCGGTTCATCGCCTCCCACGAGCGCTCGGTGAGGCCCTGCTGGCCGCTGCCCTGGGCGGAGAGCAACAGAATCGCCCGCACCCGGTTGTCAGCAAAGCTCACGGCCCGCCCACCGCCGGGAATATCGATGCGCGCGCCGCCGATGAGCATGGCGGTAAAAGCTCCCAGCGAGTGACCGCCCACCCCGATATTGCGCGCATCGGGTTTGCCCTTGAGGTCGGGGATCTGCCTTTCGAGTTCTCCCAGGGAGCCAATCACCAAAGAAATGTCCCGGGCGCGGTTTTGCCAGGCCCCCGGGTCATTGGCCAGGCGCTTTGCCGACTGGAGCATGCCGCCCGTTTGGGCCTGACCTGTAGCCCGCTGCAGGGCGATCGAATCGGCGTGGGTCGGATTGAGGCACACGTAGCCGCGGCCGGCCCAGAAGCGGGCGATCAGCGCTTTTTCTTTGCCGGAACCGCCCGAGCCGTGGGAGAAGACAATCACCGGGTAGCGCCCCGGTTGCTGCGGATAGGCCGCGTACACGGGCAGTTCCTTGCCGCGCTCGCGGTCGAAGAGCACCACCTGCTCAGCCTCAGCGACGGCGTAAGGGCCGTCGGCCAGCAAGGCTTCGCTTTGCGAAGCGAGGGCGACGGGGGCCGCTGCCGCCGGGATCGGCGGCAAAGCCGAACCAGCCAGCAAGCCCGACAGTGCCAGAAGGACAAAAAAGCGCATGTTATCTCTCCGATTGAATCTACAGGTGCGGACGCTGCGATGGGATGAGCGGTTCAGAGCCGACGGGTCTGGGGCGCGCTTGCGGCCAGGGGCTGCGTCCCGTTGCTTTGCCGGGTAGGGCGAAGATGCTGCCACAGTCCGAGGCCCCCTACGTAAGCGTATCCGAGCACGTAGAGCAACAAAAACGGCAGCATACCCCAGGCGCGTCCCTGGACAGCCAGGAGCATCCCCCAACCGGCATAGAGGCTCAGGGCGAGTTCCACAAAACTGCCCCAATCGAAGGGGAGGCGGTAGCGCTTGTGCTCCCAGCGATCGCCCCCGGCCACCACGGCAAATTTGGGGGTGCGCCGAAAAGCGCCTCCCCGGTCAAAAAGGCCCGCGAGTACAGCGCGACTATTCGAAAGCGACAACCCGGTCCCAAGAACCGCAAGCAGCGCCACCGCCGCGAGTGAGCGGCGCCAACCGCACGGATCAAGATCGCGCCGGGCCGTCAGGTAAAGCGTCGGCGGCCCGAAGGTGGCAGGCACCATCAGCGCTCCCCAGACCAGGCTGAGCGGGTGCTGCCCCACCCAACTGACCGTCAACAGCGGCACCGAACACAGCACAATCCAGACCATCAGCGGATGGACCGCGTAGCCGGTCAAGTGCAGCACCGCCTGTAGCTTTTGCATCGGGCTGCCCCCACAGCTCATCACCCGGCCGAGCAATTTGCGGGCGCACTGGATGCTGCCTTTGGCCCAACGGTACTGCTGCATTTTGTAGGCGGCCATCGAGACCGGCAACTCGGCCGGGGCGACGATCCGCCCGTCATAGACCGCTTTCCAACCGGCCAACTGGCAGCGGTAACTGAGGTCGAGATCTTCTGCAAGGGTGTCGGCCTGCCAGCCGCCACCGGCTTCGATCGCCCGCTTGCGCCACACACCGGCGGTGCCGTTGAAATTGAAGTAGTAGCCGTTGGCGCAGCGCGCCTGCTGTTCGACGGCGAAGTGGCCGTCGATACCGAGCGCCTGCAACCGGGTCAACAGCGAATAGCCCGGGTTGGTGTGTCCCCAGCGCGTCTGCACCAGCCCGACGCGCCCATCGGCAAAGTGCACCAGGGCGCGCTTCAACCAGTCCGGGGGCGGCAAAAAGTCCGCATCGAAGATGGCGATGTATTCACCGTTCGCCAGGGGTGTGGCGGCGGCCAGGGCGCCGGCTTTAAAGCCGTGGCGCTCTTTGCGATGCAAATGTTCGATACTGAAGCCGAGCCGCCGTTGCTCCTCAATGGCGGCGGCCAGCAGTTGGACCGTCTCGTCGGTGGAATCGTCGAGCACCTGGATGTGCAGGGCCTCCCGCGGGTAGTCGAGGGCGCAGGCCGCCGCAAGCAGGCGGCGACAGACGTACAGTTCATTGAAAACCGGCAGCTGCACCGTCACCAGCGGCCACCGCCCGGGAGCAGGCGGCACCGGCGGCGGCACCCCGCGCCGGGCGGTCAGCCAGTAGGCGTTGATCCCGTAGGTGAAAAGCCACAGGGCTGCCAGGCTGTTGAGCACCAGCAGCGCAAAAGCCCAAATCTCAACCAGCGTGTTCGACGCTCCTGTGGACTGAGACGATGCGGTTGTGAGCATCGACGTACACCACCTGGGGTTGGTGGTGCTCCAGTTCAACAGCCGTGCCCTGGCCGTAGGCCAGGATAATCACCCGATCGCCGGCTGCTGCCAAACGGGCCGCTGCACCGTTGAGGACCACCGCCCCAGAACCTTCGCTGGCCTCGATGGCGTAGGTGACCAGGCGCGCGCCGTTGCTGAGGTTGACGACGTGCACCTGTTCGTGGGGCAGGATACCCGCCGCCGCGAGCAGACTGCTGTCGATGCTGATCGAACCCACATACTCCAGACAGGCTCCAGTCACGGTGGCGCGGTGGATTTTGCCGAGTAGCACGGTGCGTAGCATGGGCTCCTTACCCCCCTTGGTTGGTTTACGGCGTGTAGGCCGCGATGGATTGGTCCACAAGTCGTTGAGCCACTTCCACCCCCTGCCAGCCGGTGATCTCGGTCACCTTTTTTTCAAGGCGTTTGTAGGTGGCAAAAAATTCGGCAATCTCGTCAAGGCGGTGCTGGGCGATGTCCGAAAGATCCTTGACCCCTGCGTAGCGCGGATCTTTGACGGGCACACAGAGAATCTTCTCGTCCCCCTCGCCGCTGTCGATCATCCCGAGCACCCCGATCGGCCGCGCAGCGATAAGACATCCTGTAAAAGTCGGCTCGTCCATCAATACCAGCCCATCGAGCGGATCGCCGTCATCCGCCAGCGTCTTCGGGACAAAACCGTAATCGCCCGGATAGTACACTGCAGCATAGAGCACACGGTCGAGGGCAAAAATCCCCAGGTCCTTGTCGAACTCAAACTTGTTATGGGAACGTCCGGGAATTTCCACCAGAACGTTGATCAGGCCCTCCTTCGGGCGGGCGGGAATCTTACTCAAGTCGATCACGATACCCCCTTCGGATGCATGCGATAGCCATCTTAGGGCATCGTACCAGGGGAGACGGACAAACTAAAGGAAGTTGCAATACGACGGAGCAGCCGCACTTTTCCCCAACTTGCCCGCCAAAGATCACCGAATCGATGCGACCCGTCAACAAGCCCAATTTGTGGAATTTCAGCAATTCAGTTTGCACAAGATATCTTTATTACAACCCATCTTAATAAATCCAGTAAATACTAAGACTTACTGTGAATTTCACTTCTTTAGTGCTTTAAAACACACATTCCAGCGAAGCGGTGAAACAGGCACGATGGCGCCTCTTGTTGGGCTTGACAAAGCCGGGATACGCAACCAAAGTGTGTTCAAGAACTTGCAAGATCCGATGAAAGTATGATAACTATGCATCGGAGAGCGGCGGGGTTGCGGGGGCCTGCCCGTCCGAGTTGAAGGTTTGAGCTTGAAATTGGTGCCGAACGTACCTACCGGAACGCTGGGCAACGGTGTAAGTGGCTACAACCTGTTCTATTCGGGGGTGATTGAATTGTGTCCACCAAATAGCTCGTCAGGCAGCCCGACAAGTGCGTTGCCTTGCTTTGGTAGGTCGCATTTATTTGCTGGTCGTAGGTTGTTCCGGGGTTTGCTTTGAACTGTTTCTCAAGAAAGATCGGACATTTTTTGGCAGCCTCACCCAATCGACGCATATTTTACAGAGGATTTAGAGAAGATGAACTTTGCCTGCTTAGCGATAAGTCCTATTGAATTTACCTATCCCGGTATTGCCATTGCCACAGTGCGCGCGGGCGGAGTCGGCATTTTGGACAGGGAGTTCTGTCCGGACGGTGCGCTACCGGTAGCCGCGGCCAGTCTGCGCAAGTTGCGCGAGGCGGCTGGAGCGGCGGGCGGCGTGTGCGGCTTGCGGCTTGCGGCAGGCCAGGTGGGTACGAGTGTCGAATTGCTGCGGGAGCTTCAAGGTCAACCCCACTGGCTGGTGATCAGCGCCTGGGAAGCGGACGAACTTGCCGCCATCCTGGCGGGTCTGGGCGCGGTCGAGGGGCGCCGGGTGCTGCTGGAGGTCATCGATATCGAGCAAGCCGAGCGGCTTGCGCACACCGGGGTGGCGGTGGATGGGCTGGTGGCCCGCGGCCACGAGTGCGGCGGCTGGGTGGGCGAGGATTCGGCGTTCGTGCTTGCGCAGAAGTTGTTGCAGGCGGGGTTCGGTCCGCTGTACGTGGAGGGCGGCATTGGGGTGCACACGGCGGCGGCCTGCCGGGTGGCGGGAGCGGCCGGGGTGGTGCTCGACGACCAAATGTGGCTGATGCCCGAATCGCCCCTTGATCCCGAGCGGCAGCGCCACCTGAACGAGCTCAACGGTCAGGAAGCCGTTGCGCTGGGGGAGCGGCTCGACATTCCCTGCCGGGTGCTCGCGCGGCCCGGCTTTGCGGCGATCGCCTCTTTGCAGGCGCTCGCCGAGCGCCTCGATCTGGGCGAGGATCGCCCTCAGTGCCTCCGCCAGTGGCGCATCGAGGCTGCAGAGCGTATCGGCTGGGGCGATCCGGCTGCGACGGCCTGGCCGCTGGGGCAGGCAATCGGTCTGGCAGCAAGTCTGCGCGATCGCTACCGCACCACTGGCCGCCTGGTGCAGGCCATCCTCAAGGAGAGCGCCAGGATCATCGAGACGGCTCGCCGCCTGCAGCCGCTCAAGCCCGCTGCGCCGCTTGCCGAGTCGCACCGCACCGAGTACCCGATCGTTCAGGGGCCGATGACCCGGGTGAGCGACACGGCCGAATTTGCCGAAGCGGTCGCAGGGGGCGGCGGCCTGCCGCTGCTGGCTCTGGCGCTGATGCGCGGCGAGCAGGTGCATGCGCTACTGAGCAAGACCCGCGCCCTGCTCGGGGATCGTAGCTGGGGAGTAGGCATTTTGGGTTTTGTCTCCCACGCGCTGCGCGAAGAGCAACTCAAGGCCGTCAAAGAAATCAAGCCGCCCTTCGCCCTGATTGCCGGAGGGCGGCCCGACCAGGCGGCCCACCTCGAATCGATCGGCATCGCCACCTACATCCACGTGCCGGTGCCCCGCTTGCTCAAGATGTTCCTGGAGCAGGGCGCCTGCCGTTTCGTCTTCGAGGGGCGCGAGTGCGGCGGCCACGTCGGCCCGCTCAGCAGCTTCCTGCTCTGGGAAAGCATGGTGCAGATGCTGCTTGCCGAAGTCGGCCCCGACAAGGCTGGGCGCATGCACATTCTGTTTGCCGGCGGTATCCACGACGCGGCCTCGGCGGCGATGGTGAGCGCTCTGGCCGCTCCTCTGGCGGAGAGGGGCATGAAGGTCGGGGTGCTGATGGGCAGCGCCTATCTGTTCACCGAAGAGGCGGTCTCCTGCGGTGCTATCGTCCCGCAGTTCCAGCAGCAGGCCATCGCCTGCCGGCGCACGATCAACCTGGAGACCGGTCCGGGCCATGCCAGCCGCTGCGCGGTGACGCCTTTTGCCCACGAGTTCTACCAGACGCGCCGCCGGATGCTCCAGGCGGGCAATTCGGCAGAAGAAGTCAAAAACGGTCTCGAGGATCTGACCCTGGGCCGCCTGCGCACCGCCTCAAAGGGTATGGTGCGCGGCTCCGCGGGCATCGAGGTGGTCGATGAACCCACCCAGATCAAAGACGGCATGTACATGATTGGCCAGGTGGCCACGATGCGCGACCGGGTCTGCACCGTGCGCGACCTGCACGCCACGGTGAGTGAAATCGGCAGCGAGCAGCTGGCCGGTTTCGCGGAGTCCGCAGTCGAAGCTGACCAGGACGTTCACGCCAACCGCCCCTGCGACATCGCCGTGGTCGGCATCGGCACGCTGCTGCCGGGAGCGCTCGACGGCCAGACCTACTGGGAAAACATCCTCAAAAAAGTGAGCACGATCAGCGAGATCCCTGCCCACCGCTGGGACTGGCGGCTCTACTTCGACAGCGACCCCAACAAGCGCGACAAGGTCTACTCGCGCTGGGGCAGTTTCCTGGAGGACGTGCCCTTCGACCCGGTGCGCTTCGGTATTCCGCCCAAATCGCTGCGCTCGATCGAGCCGATGCAGCTATTGGCCCTGGAGGCGGTGCGCCAGGCGATTGCCGACGCCGGTTACGAGACGGGTGAATTTGACCGCGAGCACACTTCGGTGATTTTCGGCATCGGCGGCAGCGTCGGCGACCTAGGTCAACAGTACGCGGCGCGCTCCGAGATTCCCCGCATCGTCGGCCACACCGACCCCGAGGTCTACGACCGCCTGCCCGAGTGGACCGAGGAGTCCTTCCCGGGTCTGCTGGCCAACGTCGTCGCCGGCCGGGTGGCCAACCGCTTCAACTTCGGCGGCTCCAACTTCACCGTCGATGCCGCCTGCGCCTCGTCGCTCGCCGCCATCCACCTGGCGGTGCGCGACTTGGAAACGGGCCACAGCGCGATGGTGATCGCCGGGGGCGTCGACACCAGCCAGGGACCGTTCCCGTACTTTTGCTTCAGCAAGACCCAGGCGCTCACTCCGGGCGGCAAGCCGCGGCCCTTTGATCAGGCGGCCGACGGCATCGTGATCGGTGAAGGGCTGGCGATGGTGGTCCTCAAGCGCCTGGCCGACGCCGAGCGCGACGGCGACCGCATCTACGCGGTGATCAAGTCGACCGCCGGTTCCAGCGACGGCAAGGCGCTCGGCATGACCGCCCCCCTGCCGGCGGGCCAGAAGCGCGCCGTGCAGCGGGCCTACCGCAAGGCCGGTTTCTCGCCCAAGACACTGGGGCTTTACGAAGCCCACGGCACCGGCACCGCCCTCGGGGATCGCTCGGAGCTGACCACCCTCACCGAGACGCTGGTGGCCGAGCAGGCGCAGAGCAAGTCCTGCGCCATCGGCTCAGTGAAGGTGCTCATCGGTCACACCAAGAGCACCGCCGGGGTGGCGGCTCTCATCAAAGCCTCACTGGCACTGCACCGGCGGGTGCTGCCCGCCCATGCGATCGACACGCCCCTGGCAGCGATCTCCGATCCGCAAAGCCCGGTCTATCTCCTCTCGGATGCACGCCCCTGGTTTGCCGAGGCGGGGCATCCGCGCCGGGCCGGGGTGAGTGCGTTTGGTTTTGGCGGCACCAACTTCCACGCCGTGCTTGAAGAGTACACCGGTGGCGGGCGCGCGTGCGCCCCCGGCGCCGACGGCTGGCCGCTGGAGCTGTTTGTCTGGCAGGCGGGCGGCAAGGACGCCTTGCTCAAAGACTTGCGCGCTATCCGGCAGGCGGCAACTTCCGGGGTCAGTCACTCCCTGCGCGATCTGGCCTATACCTGCGCGCGCCAGGCCCAAACTCGCGGCGTTCAGCCGTTTCGCCTCGCCATCGTCGCAGACAACCTCAAGGAGTTGTCCCAGGCCATCGAGCAGGCGGAGGTTGCCCTCGCTTCCTCCCAGCCGGTGGAGTTGCCCGACCACATCCGCCTGGGCCTCGGTCCCGCCGTCCCGGCCGAGCGCGTCGCCTTCGTCTTTCCCGGCCAGGGTTCGCAGTACCCGAACATGGGTCGAGAAGCCGCCCTTTATCGGCCGGAGTTGCGCGACAGCATCGAAGCGGCCGACGCACTCCTGGCGGGCCGATTGCCGCGGGCACTGAGTGCCTTTATTTATCCGCCCGCCGCCCACGGCGAAGCCGACGAGACCCGCCAGCGGCAGGAACTCACCCGCACCCAGGTGGCCCAACCGGCGCTCGGGGCTATCGAAGCGGGTTTTCTCGATTTGGCGGCGAGTTTGGGTCTTGCACCGGCGGTGGTCTGCGGCCACAGCTACGGCGAGTACGCGGCGCTGCATGCGGCGGGTGTGCTCACGCGCGAGGATTTTCTGCGCCTGTCGGAGGTGAGAGGCCGGGTGATGGCCGCCGCCTGCGGCGAAGGGGACGGAGCGATGGCGGCGGTGATGGCCGACCGGGCGTGGGTCGAGGCGATCCTGGCCGAACTCGGCAGCGGCGAGGTGATCGTGGCCAACCACAACGCCCCGAACCAGATTGTTCTCTCTGGCGACAGACCAAAGCTCCTCCAGATCGTCGAACATCTCGTCGAGCAGGGCGGCAACGCCAGGATGCTCGACGTGGCGGGCGCGTTCCATTCGCCCCGGGTACAGGCCGCCCAGGCTCCGATGACAGAGGCGATTCAGCAGGCGGCGGTCCAACCGCCGACGCTGCCGGTGTACGCCAACGCCAACGCTCGCCCGTACCCGTCGGATCCCCAGGCTATCCGTGAACAACTGGGCGACCATTTGCTCAATTCCGTCGAATTCGTCGAGCAGATCCGCGCGATGCATACCGCCGGGGCGCGGGTCTTCATCGAAATTGGTCCGAAGATGGTGCTCACCCGCCTCATCGGCCAGATTCTCACAGGCAGCGAGCACACGGCTGTGTCCCTGGACGGCCAGGGTGGCGGTTTGCGGGGATTGCTGCTGGCCCTGGGAACGCTTGCAGCCAGCGGTGTCAGTGTGCGCTGGTCGGCACTGTTCGACGGGCGCCCGGCCCAACTGCTCAGCCCGGCCCAACTGGCCGCTTCCAAGCCGCCCCGCTCCGCCACCGCCTGGCTGATCAACGGCGGTGTGGCGCGGCCCGCAGGCGAACCGGTAGCCTACACCGGCAAAAAACCGCCTTTGACACTGGAAACCGCCCCGCGGGTCACCGCCGTCGTCGCGCCCCGGGAGCAACCTGCTACCCCGCCGCCACCGGCACCGGCAAAGCCTGCCGCCCCGGTTCAAGCCGCCACTACCCCAGCGCCGCCGTCCGCCCCGGCGATCACCGTCGTCAGCCACGCCGCCAACGGCACGGCGTCGGCCCCGGCTTCCGCCTCCCCCAATGGACGCACCAACGGTCACATGCCGGTTGCTCCCGCCGCCGCCGCCCCTGTTTCTTCGGTTCCTGTTTCACCCGTCGCCCCCCCTGGCGCGTCGGCTGGACCGTCCAAGCTACCCACCACGCAAGGCAACTCCATGTCGAACGACCTCGCCCTGCAGGCCTACATGGCCTACCAGCAGACCATGCGCCAGTTCCTAGCGACCGAGGAGCAAGTGATGCGCCACTTCCTGCAGTTTGCCGCCGGCAGACCGCTAAGTGCGCCCCCAGCTCCCGCCGCCCCACCCATGCTGAGCGCCATGTCCCCGGCGGCACCGGCGCTGCCTGCGCCCGCACCCGTTGTGTTGCCGACGGCTTCGCCTCCGGCTCCACCGCCACCCACTCCCACTGCTCCGCTCGCGGTCCACCCGCCAATTCTCCCGGTTGTGCCCGTGGCCAACGGTTCTGCAGCCCACGGCGCACCGGCACCGGCAAAGAGTGCTAACGGTGCGGCCACGCTGGCCCCGGCTGCCCCGGCTCCAGCCGCCGCCGCCCCCGCCATCCGGTTCGACCGCGAGGGATTGACGCGGATGATTCTGGAGTTGGTGAGCGAGCGCACCGGTTACCCGGCGGAGGTGCTCGGCCTCGATCAAGACGTCGAAGCGGAACTGGGTATCGATTCGATCAAGCGCGTCGAGATTATGGGGGCGCTGCAAAAGGCGCTGCCCGCCGAGTGGACGACGCCCTTGCAAAGCCAGATGGAGTCGCTGACCCGCGCCAAAACGCTCAACATCCTCATCGAGCAATTGCTCGCCCTGGGTGGTGCGAGCGCGTCGCCTGCCGTTGCTGCCCCGGCTCCAGCCGCCGCCGCCCCCGCCATCCGGTTCGACCGCGAGGGATTGACGCGGATGATTCTGGAGTTGGTGAGCGAGCGCACCGGTTACCCGGCGGAGGTGCTCGGCCTCGATCAAGACGTCGAAGCGGAACTGGGTATCGATTCGATCAAGCGCGTCGAGATTATGGGGGCGCTGCAAAAGGCGCTGCCCGCCGAGTGGACGACGCCCTTGCAAAGCCAGATGGAGTCGCTGACCCGCGCCAAAACGCTCAACATCCTCATCGAGCAATTGCTCGCCCTGGGTGCTATCCCCTCCACGGCCGCCGAGGGGGGCCAAAGCCCAAAAAAATCCTCGTCCGCGGCTGAGGCCGCGCCGCGCTACCTGATGGAAGCGCGGACCCTGCCTCTACCGCGGACTGAGGGCCGCACCCTGAGCGGCCTGTTTTTGATTGCCGAGGACGAACTGGGAGTAGCGGGCGCCCTGGTGCCCGCTCTCCAGGCCGCCGGGGCGCGCAGCGCCTTGATCCCCGCCGCCGTGCTGCAATCGCCCGAGTTGCTCGGTACCTGCGTGCGCGAGTTGCGCGAGCGCTTCGGCCCGGCGTCGGGTGTAGTGCACCTGACGGCCCTCGCCCGGCCGGGCTCGCCCCAGAGCCTCGCCGAGTGGCGAGTGCATACCCAGGTGCAGGCCAAGAGTTTCTTTCAAATGCTTCACGACTGCAGCGCCGATCTGCTCGCGGCTGGGGCGAACGCCCATGTCGTGGCCGCTTCCTACCTGGGGGGGCAACTGGGCCGGGGGGGTATCATCGGCCCCGGTCTTGCCGTCGGCGGAGCCGCCTGTGGATTTGTAAAAACCGTCGCCCAGGAATGGCCCGAGGCCCACGCAAAGGCCCTCGACTTCGACGAGAGCCAGAATCCGGCTCAGATGGCCGCGTGCATCGTGGCCGAACTGCTGGCGGCCGACAGCCGCCAGGAGGTGGGCTACCCGGGCGGACGGCGCACCGTTTTCCAGGCCACCCCGGCACCCTTTACCGGTGATGGGCCACCCCGGCTGGTCCCGGGCCGCGACTGGGTGACCCTGGTCGTGGGCGGCGCGCGCGGGATCACCGCTGAGATCGCGGCGGACCTGGCGGCGACCGGCATGACCCTTATCGTCTGCGCCCGCTCCCCGGTTCCCACCCCTGAATCGGTGGAGACGGCGGGCATCGAAAATATCGCCACCCTGCGCAAGATCTTTCTGACCCGGCTGCAGGCGTCCGGCCGCACCCCCACCCCCGCCGCCATCGAGCAGCAGGTGCAAAACCTGCTCAAGGAGCGGGCCATCTCCCGGAACCTGGCGCGCTTCGAGCAGTTGGGCGCCCGGGTGGGTTACCACAGCGTCGGCAGTGAGGCGGATCTGATCGCGCTGGTCGAGGACATCTACGCCCGCTACGGTCGCCTGGACGCGGTGATCAACGGAGCGGGAATCATCGAGGACAAGCTGATTGCCGACAAGAGCTTCGAGTCTTTTAGCCGCGTCTTCGACACCAAAGTCGATCTCGCCTTTACTTTGACCCGCTGCCTGCGGCCGGAGACCCTCAAGCTGGTGGTCTTGTTCAGCTCGGTGGCCGGACGCTTCGGCAACCGCGGCCAGGTGGATTATGCCGCCGCCAACGAAATGCTCAACCGCATGGCTTTTGAGATGCGCCGCCAGTGGCCCGCCGCCCGCGTGATCTCCTTTAACTGGGGACCGTGGGACTCGGGCATGGCGACCGAGGCCATCAAAGCCCAGTTCCGCAAGCGCAATGTCGTGCCGATTTCGCTAGCGGCGGGCCGACAGGCTTTCCTCGACGAGTTGGCCTACGGCCAGCTCGCAGATATCGAAGTGGTGGTCGGCGAAGGCCCTTGGGAGACCGCCGAGGCCACCCGCGGCAACTTCAAGCCCGAGGCCGCGGCTACCGCCCCGGTGCGGCCCTTCGCCTTGATCCGCACGCCGTTTGTGCTGCAACCCAACACCAGCGTCACGCTCGATCACACCTTCACCCTGGCGAGCGATCCCTACCTGCGCGATCACTCCATGGATGGCAAAGCGGTGCTGCCTGCGACGGTCGCCCTCGAATGGCTGGCCGAGTTCGTCCAGAATGCCTGGCCCGATCAGATCGTCTTGGAGGTGCGCGACTTGCGCGTGCTGCGCGGCGTCGTTCTCGATGCCGACAGCGGTGCAGGGGCGAGCAAGCGGGTGACTTTGAGTGCCCGCGCCTCCGTCCACGCCGACGCCGACGCCCTTGAGGTGAGCGCCGAAATTTTCGATCCCGAGAAAAAAGCGCCGTTTTACCGGGCATTGGTGGTTATGCGCCCCCGGCTTGAGGGGGCAGCTGTTGAGGTGCCTGCGCCGCTTGCGGTCGCGGGTAGTACCCTCGATGTCGCCACCGCCTACCGGGATCACACCTTCCACGGTCCGCACTTCCAGTTGCTCACCGCCCTCGACCGCCTAGGCGAGCAGGGCATCGACGCGCGGGTGCGGCCGAGCGAGCCCGCCCGCTTCTTCGAGACCGCCGAAACCTTACCCGGTTGGCTTTTCGATCCGGGTCTTCTGGATACGATTCCGCAGCTGGCGCTATTTTGGGCGCGCACCCACCAGGGCTCTTTTGCCCTTCCCAGTCGCATCGGCCGGGTGGTCCGCTTCGACAGCGAACCGCTTGCAGCCCCGCTGCGCATCGCCTTTCGCCTCACCAGCGTCCGCGATCACCAGATTGTCTACGACGCGACGGTGATCGACTCCCAGGGGCGGGTGCGGCTGGTGCTCGAAGACGGTGAGAGCAACTGTTCGCGTGCGCTCAATCGATTGGCGAGGTGTCCATGAACCCCATCGAGCCCGTCGCCATCGTCGGCATGGCCGCGCTGTTCCCAAAGGCGGCCACCGCCGGCGATTTTTGGCAGAACATCGTCGACAAAGTCGACGCGGTGAGCGAGGCGCCGGCTTCCTGGGCACGGCACTACTTCGACCCGACTTCACAAGAGCAAGACCGGATCTACACCTGCAAGGGCGGTTTTTTGGGTGAACTGGCCGAATTCGATCCGACCGAATTCGGGATCATGCCCAATACCCTGGATGCCGCCGAGCCCGACCACTTTATCGCCCTCAAACTTGCCCGCGATGCCCTGGCCGACGCGGGCTACCTCAATCGACCCTTCAACCGCAAAAAAGCGGGAATCATCCTTGGCCACGGCGTCTACGTCAACCGGGGCCACATGGCGATGCTCCAGCAGACCCTGGTGCTGGACCAGACTATGGATACCCTGCGGCGGGTCTGTCCGGAACTGGGCGAAGAAGCCCTGGCCACTGTGCACAGGGCTCTGCGCAAGAGTGCCCCCGCCTTTAACGCCGAGGTGGTGCCGGGCATGGTGCCGAACGTGATCACCGGCCGGATCGCCAACCGTCTCGATTTGATGGGACCCAACTATCTGGTCGATGCCGCCTGCGCCTCGGGGCTCATCGTCGTCGAACTGGCCATGAAAGAACTGGCGAGCGGCCGGTGCGACCTGGTTCTGGCCGGTGGGGTGCAAGCTTCGCTGCCGCCGCAGTACAATATGGCCTTTTGCCAGTTGGGGGCGCTCTCGCGCACCAATATCCGGCCCTTCGATCGGGCCGCCGACGGCAACGTCATGGGCGAGGGCTGCGGCATCCTTGTGCTCAAGCGCCTGGCCGACGCCGAGCTGGATGGCGATCGCATCTACGCGGTGGTGCGCGGCGTCGGCAGCTCCAGCAACGGCAAAGCCCTCGGCATGCTCGCCCCGCGCCTGGAGGGCGAAGTGCTGGCTCTTGAAGAGGCGTACTCGCTTACCGGCATCGACCCGGCCTCGGTGGATCTGGTCGAAGCCCACGGCACCGGTATCCCGGTGGGCGATCGCACCGAGATGGAAGCGCTCGCCCAGGTCTATGGAGCGCGCGAGGGAGACCTGCCCCGCGTCGGCATGGGTTCGGTCAAATCGATGATCGGCCACTGCATCCCGGCTTCGGGGGCAGCAAGCTTCATCAAAATGGCGCTTGCCCTCTACCACAAAGTGCTGCCGCCGACGTTGCTCGATGCGGTCAATCCGGACCTGGGGGTCGAGAAGACGCCCTTCTACCTGAACAATGCCACCCGGCCCTGGGTGAGTGCCAACCAGCGCCCCCGCCGCGCCGGGATCAACGCCTTCGGCTTCGGCGGGATCAACGCCCACGCCATTCTCGAAGAGCACACCCCCACCGGTCCCGATACGGTTTTGCACCGGCGCTGGCCCACCGAGCTGGTAGTCTTCGCCGCGGACGATCGCCCGGGGCTAATCGCCAAGATCGAGCGCACTCTGGCTGTGCACCCCGCCCTCCCGCTCGCCCAGATCGCCTGCAACCAGGCGGCCGGGACCGCCGGAGATTGCCGTCTGGCCGTCGTCGCCAAGGACCGGGCGGATCTCGATAAAAAACTCAGGCAAGCCGTCGAGAAGCTCAAAGAACCCGGCCGCGTCCGTCTGCGCGGCGGCGTGATGTACGGCGAGGTCACCTCCGAAATGGCAGACGCGCAGACAGCGATGATCTTCCCGGGCGAAGGTTGCCAGTACCCAAACATGCTCGCCGATCTGTGTCTGCACTTTCCGGTGGTGCGCGAGTGGTTCGATTTTCTTGATTCGGCCCTGGGCGCAGATAGGCCGCACCCGCCCAGCCGCTACATCTTTCCGCCGCCCACCGCCATCGACGCACAGGTCCAGGAACAGACCCACGGGGCGATCTATCAGATGGAACTGGCCGTTGCCTCGGTGGCCACCGCCAGCATGGCCCTCTACGAACTGCTCCAGCAATTTGAGATCAAAGCGGATGTGATGGTCGGCCACAGCACCGGCGAACTCACCAGCCTCGTGGCCTCGGGCGTGGTGCGCCTCACGGACCGCTCCCAGATGATGGAAAAGTTGCTGTTGCTCAATGGGCTCTACCAGCGGCTCGAACAGATGAATATCGTGCCGCGCGGGGCGCTGCTGGCGGTGGGAGCGGTCAAAAGCGACGATCTACAGCGGGTGCTGGCGGATCTCGAAGGCCGGCTGCACCTGGCAATGGACAACTGCCCGAACCAGGTGGTGCTTTTTGGCGACGAGCAGGCCATCACCGAAGCCGGTGAGCGGCTGCAGGCGGCCGGGGCTATCTGCAGCCGCCTGCCTTTCGACCGTGCCTATCACACACCGCTCTTCGAAGGGGCGGGCAAGGTACTGCGGGGCTTCTACGACGCCCTCGATGTCGGTCCCGGCCACACGCCGCTGTTCAGCTGCGCCAGCGTCGGGCTCTTTCCGGACGATCCGGAGGGCATCCGCACCCTCGGCGAGCGGCAGTGGCCCTCGCGGGTGCGTTTTCGCGAGACCCTCGAAGCGCTCTATAGCCAGGGGGTGCGCCACTTCGTCGAGGTGGGACCGAGCGGCAACCTGACGGGCTTTGTGGACGACGTGCTCAAAGGCCGCGACTACAAAGCCGTGCCGGTCAACAGCCAGCGCAAGAGCGGCCTGGAACAACTTCAGCATCTGGTGGGCCAACTGTTCGTCTCGGGCAAGCACGTCAGCTTCGCGCCTTTTTATAGCCGACGCGGACTGCTTCCTCAGCCTCCGGCACCGGGGGAAGCCAAACCGAAGCGCCGGGGCCGCGTTCTGGATCTGACGCTGCCGCACATGGAGTTGCCGCCGGATTTTGTGCTGCCCGAGCGGCAGGCTCCCGCCGTTCCCGTCCCTGCGCCCCAAGCCGCCACCAACGGCTCACATCCGCCGAGTCCGCTCCCCGCGCCCGCGCCCGTATCCACACGCTCCCCGTCCCAGGAGCCGGCAGTAGCGGCCCTGGCCACGCTCGAACGAGCCGTCCCGATTGCGGAGAATCCGCCCGCTGCCCCCGCGCCCATCCAGACACCTACCAGTGGCCACGATCTGGGGGCCGCTGCGGTCATCGCCGACCACTTCGCCTTGATGCAGGAGTTTCTGGCAAGCCAGGACCGCATGCTCAGCGCCCTGCTGACCGGTGCGCCCGCCGAGGCCGCAGAAGTGGCCGTCAGCGCCGATCCCGGGCCGCTCTTGGGTCAGGTGATCCATCTGGATGCGCAGTCGCTGGTTTGCCGCCGCCGCTTCACCATCGACGAGGACGTCTTCCTGCGCGACCATACCCTGGGGGGCAACCCCTCGGCGCTGCAGCCTGCGCTGTTGCCCCTGCCGATTCTGCCCTTCACCACGAGCATGGAGCTTCTGGCGGAGGCGGCGGTGTATCTGGCCGGTGGAAACGGTGTGGTCACCGCTATGGGCGAGGTGCGCGGCTTTCGCTGGCTTGCCCTCGACCGCGGCGCCCTTACCGTCGAAGCGGTACTGCGGCGGCTTCCGGACGGCCGCTACCAGGCGCAGCTTTTTCAGCTAAGCGACGAAGATGCAAGCGTGCGGCTGTCGGCTTTCGAGGCAGTGATCGCAGTCGCCGCCGACTACCCGAGCGCCCCGGCCCCCCGCGACCTCGATCCCGGCGCGCTGTGGCCGCTCAGCGAAGAGTTGGCGGACGACCGGCTCTACAGCACCGGCATGTTCCACGGGCCGCGCTTCCAGAGCCTCAAGCACATCCACTGCTGCGGCGAACGGGGCATCCAGGCGGATCTAGGCGTCTGGGGCACCGGGGACTTTTTTGCCGACGGCCGCCTGGGCGTCTTTCAGATCGAGCAGAGCCTGATCGACGCGGCGGGGCAGCTTGCGGCCTTCTGGCTCTCGCAGGATATCGACAGCCCCGAGTTCAGCATGTTTCCGTTCCAGGTGCGCTCCTTCGAGCAGTTCGGAGCGTCCCCCCCGCCCGGTACCCGGCTGTTGTGCCGTTGCACCTCGCGCTACTTGAGCGAGAATGCCACCGAATCGCACCTCGATTACATCGATGGCGAAGGGCGCGTGCTGTACCGCCTCACCGGCTGGCAGAGCCGTTTCTTTCTCTCGCCGCCGCGCTACCAGGATTTCCGGGTGGCGCCGCAGGTCAACTATCTGTCCGAGCCCTGGATGCAGGCCGAGACCGGGCTATTTGTCCGGCGTTACGAGAATCCGGGTGACTACCTCGAAGAGAGCTGGGAAATCTGGAAGCGGGTCACCGCCCACCTGATCTTGAACGAGGCGGAGCGCACCCACTGGTATGCCCTGCCCGATCAAGGCCCCCGGCGGCGGGACTGGCTTTTGGGTCGCCTCGCAGCCAAAGAAGCCCTCCGGCAATGGACCGAGGCGGCCTACGGCCTGCAACTCGCCCCTGCCGACTTTGAGATTCTAGGCAACGCACGCGGTAAACCGGTGGTTTCCTGCGCGGCCCTGGCAGCCTTCGGTCCATTGCCGGAAGTCTCGATTGCCCACAGCGAAGGGCACGCGGTGGCGGCGGTCGCCTACGATCTGGCCTTGGGGATCGATTTGCAGCGCCTGGAGCGGCTCGGTTCCACCGATTGGCTCACCGCCGCCTTCGATCCGTCCGAACTGGCACTGGTGAGTTCGCCTACGGACCTGGCCCTCATCGGCCTCTGGTCCGCCAAAGAAGCCGCCGCCAAGGCCTTCGGCACGGGCCTGGAGGGGGCGCCCCGGCGGTGGCAGGTGGTGGCGCGCAACCCGGAGGGCACCGAGATGACCATCGTCCACGGCGAGCACCGCTTTGGTGTGCGGCTCTGGTACGCCCCCGGCGAAGTTTTTGCCGTCTGCGGTTGGCAACCTTAACCATTTACAAGAGAAAGCCGATGACAGTCACACTCCAGAAAGTCGAAACCGAAATCATCGAAATATTGATGGAGATGACCGCAGATTGGGACCTTGATGTCGAGCAGATCCAGCCCCAGACCAGCCTGGTCGAAGAACTCGAATTTGCTTCGATCGACTACGTGCATCTGGTGGTGGAAATCGAGGAGCACTTTCAGCGCAAACTCGATTTCAGCGAATTGATTTTGCGCGACGGCAAGTACGTCAGCGATATCTCCGTCCAGGAACTGGTCAGCTTTGTAACCCGTAAACTCAATCAGGATTAGCCATGACTCGAACTTTAGCAATCGGTTTGGACGGGGCCACTTTCACGGTGCTCGACCAGATGGTCGAAGAACTGCCCGGCCTCGGTCTGGCCATGCCCTTTATGAAAAAAATCTTCGAGCAGGGCTCCCGCTCCAAGTTGCTCTCGACGCCCAACCCGCTCACCCCACCCGCCTGGGTCTCGTTTATGACCGGGCGTACCCCGGGCAACCACGGCGTCTACGACTTCATCCGCATGGAAGAAAAGGGCGATGACGTCTTCTACACGCTCTACGACGCCCGTGACGTGCAGACCGAGATGATCTGGTCGATCGCCACCCGGGCGGGCAAAAAAGTGGTTGCCCTCAACTATCCGTTTACCGCCCCGCCCCGGCCCAACACCGGTTCGCTGGTGCCCGGTTTCACCCACTGGAAGCACCTGCGGCGCAGCACTTCGCCTCCTGAACTGTACGAACGCCTCAAAGAACTGCCCGACTTCAGCCCCAAAAACCTCGCCTGGGACTTCGAGCACGAAAAGCAGATCATGGAAGCGCTCAACCAGGGGGATCTAGCCGATTGGATCCGCTACCATATCCGCCGCGACGAAAACTGGTTCGCAGTGGCCAAGAAGCTGCTCACCGAAGATAATCCGGATCTGATGGCGGTGCTCTTCGACGGCACCGACAAACTCCAGCACCAGATCTACTACTATCTCGATCCGAACTTGATCCCCGAGGAGCCGAGCGAAGGGTACCTCACCCTGCGCGCCCTCTCGTTCGAATATTTTCGCAAGCTGGATAGCTGGATTGAGCAACTGGTGGAATTGGCCGGTCCCGACTGCCAGGTGTTCCTCAACTCCGACCACGGCTTTACGGCCTCTTTTGAGGTCGTACGCATCAACGCCTACCTCGCCGAAAAGGGCTACCTGGTGCTCAAGGCGGGTGACGGCAACGACGACGGCCGTCCCACCGCCTCCTGGTTCGCCAACGTCGACTTCACTAAGACGAGCGCCTACTGTCCGACCCCCTCAAGCAACGGCATCGTCATTCGCGTCGCCGTCAAATCGGGCGATCCCGGCATTGCCCCCGAGGAGTACAAGGCATTTCGCGAACGGCTCATCGCCGATCTCGAAGCGCTCGTCGACCCGACCACCGGTGAGCGGGTCATCACCGCCGTGCGCAAGCGCGAGGACATCTACAACGGAGCGGCCTTGCCCGAAGCCCCGGATCTGACCCTCACCCTGCGCGACCACGGCTTCGTGTCGATCCGCGATGTGTACCCGGTGGTTGAGAAGCGGCCCGAACCACTGGGTACCCACCACCCCGACGGGGTGTTTCTGGCCTTCGGCCCCGGCATTCGCTCGGGCTTTGTGGGTGAGCGCCACAATATCCACGACGCGCCCGCCACGCTGCTCTACAGCCTCGGCCTACCCATCCCCGACAACTTCGAGGGCAAGGTCACCGTCGACTTTTTCAACGACGAGTACCTGATGGTGAACCCCGTGCGCACCGGCGAGGCGGCCCTGGCAGGCCAGGGTAAAACCGACGAAGGCAGCATCAGCGAAGCCGAAAAGGCGAAGCTGCTCGAACAGCTGCAGATGCTCGGCTACGTCGAGTAGTACCCCATGGGCAACCCCGAACCGCGGCCCGGCCTGCGCCTGGAAGATCTGCGCAAGACCTGCCGCAACGGCCTTGGAGACGGCTTCAACAGCTATGCCCACGCAATGGGCTGGTTCGAGGGCCGACTCTACGTGGGCACCACCCGCGCCGTGCTGCAGAAGCTCAAGACGATGATCCCCCTGCAGACCGAATTCTGGCCCGTGGACGCCTCGGATCTGACGGCAACGGACTTTGAGGAGCGCGTCGCCCCTGCTGAGATCTGGCGCTTCGACCCGGTGAGCGACCACTGGGAGCGGGTCTTCCGCTCGCCACTCATCTTGGGTTCCCACGGTCAGTACATCGCCCGCGAGATGGGCTTTCGTTCGCTGACCCTGTTTCAGGGCGCCTCGGACAGCAGACCGACCCTCTACCTGGGCAATTTCTCCCGCGCCCAGGGACCGGGAGCGCAGATCGTCCGCTCAGAAGACGGCGTGCACTTCGAGGCGGTCTCCGAAGGCGGCCTGATGGGTCTCGCCTTTACGAGCATCCGCCTGCTGGTGCCCTTCAAGGGCAAGCTCTTTACCGCCCCCACCGGGGCCAAAGGCGGCAACCAGAACGCCAGCGGCGTCTGCATGATCTTCGAGAGCGACGATCCGGCCGGCGGCATCTGGCGGGCGGTCAACGAACCCGGCTTCGGCGATCCCGGCAACCTGACGGTGTTTATCATGAACACCTTCGAGGATCACCTTTACGCAGGCACCTTCAACAACGCCGGTTTTCAGTTGTGGCGCACCGACGCGGAAGGTCAACCGCCCTACCGCTGGGAGTGCGTGATCCAGGGCGGTGCGGGCCGCGGCGCCCTCAACCAGGTGGCGGTCAGTTTGATTCCCTTCAAAGGCGCGCTGTACCTGGGAACGGGTATCCAGAACGGCGGCTGCGACCTGAAAAACAACATCGGCCCGGCTGGGGCGGAGATTTTGCGGGTCCATCCGGACGGCTCCTGGGATTTATTGGTCGGCGAGCGGCGCGCCGACGGGCGCTTTCCGGCCAGCGGCTTTACCGACGGCTTCAACAACGTGCGCAACGGCTACATCTGGCGGATGGGCGCCCACGACGGCTGGCTGTACGCCGGTACGATGAACTGGAGTTCGATCTTGCGCTACATGAGCCCCGATATCGCCACGAGTGCAAAAGTCCGCCGGATCATCGAACTGATTGGCCTCGACAACCTGGTGGACGAAGAGGGCGGTTCTGAACTCTGGCGCACTTTCGACGGCGAGAATTGGTTGCCGGTGGACCGGCGCGGTTTCGGCAACGTCTACAACTACGGCATCCGCAACATCGTCTCGACCCCGGCGGGCCTGTTTATCGGCACCGCCAATCCCTTCGGCCCCAGAGTCGCCGTCAAAGCCGAGGGCCAGTGGACTTACGCCGACAATCCCCTGGGTGGTTTGGAAGTCTGGCTGGGGAACCGCGCCCCGGTTCAGCCAGCTGCGCTCACGCCTCCGGCACTGCTTTCGAGCTGCAACGGTTTGCGGGAATCTTTCTCACAGGTTCATTCTCTGTAGCAAGAAGGAACTACAAACCTTTTCCACAAATGATATGCTCTTCCAAGAGCTGGATGCTTGAGCCTGGGAAAATGGCATCGATAATTTGTGCTATAGCTATCGCCATTTAGGTTAGGACGTAGCCTGTTGGAGAACGGCATCCATGGCATTGCGCAAATGCCCGCAATCGCCTAGAGCGGTTCGCGACCTGACTCTACATAACCACACGCTGGGATGCTCCCTGCGCAAGCATTCTACAGCATCGGGTGTGCAGTAAGCACCCGAAAACCGCTCTAACCCTGATCTGTCAGACTGAGACTTTTCAACGAAGGCAGGGCGTTTCAGCCCACGAGACATTAACGTTTCATCCATGTCTGACAGATCAGGGATATTTTGTTCGGACTATGCAGTGTCGTCGTAAATTCTGAATCCGGTCGCCCCGATCGTCCCGACGCAGTTTTGAAAGTCGGCCGTCCCTCGTATCTTTGACGCTCGAAAATAGCGCGGTCTTTTAGGAGTCGAGTTCGGCGAGGGACATCCACCGCTCGGTCGCTTCGTCGAGGTGGCGGGTCAATTCACCCATGCGCTCGTAGACGGCGTTGGCCTGGGTGAAATCACCGGGATCAGCGCTGCCCAGGCTCTGTTCCAGTTGGGTACGCTCATCCTCCATCTGGGCGATTTTGGCTTCCAGGGTCTGCAGCTCGCGCTTTTCTTTGGATGAAAGCTTGCGCGGCCGGTCGGGGGATGGTATTTCGCTCGATTTGGGTTTGGCCGCTGGAGCGGGTTTGGCGAATTTTGCCGTTGCAGCCTGGGTGTCTTCTTCGGCTTTTTTGTGCTCCAGGTAGATGCTGTAATTGCCGGGGTACTGGCGGATGAGTCCGTTCTCCTCGAAGGCAAAAATCGTGTCCACCACCCGATCCAAAAAGTAGCGGTCGTGGGAGACGGCGATGACACAGCCGTTAAAATCCTCGAGGTACTCTTCGAGCACCGCCAGGGTGGGCACGTCCAGATCGTTGGTCGGCTCGTCGAGGATCAGCACGTTGGGGGCGGCCATCAACTCGCGCAGCAGAAACAACCGGCGCTTCTCACCGCCCGAGAGCTGCTCCAGCGGCACGTACTGCTGGTTGGGCGCAAAAAGAAAGCGCTCCAACATCTGCGAGGCGGTGATCACCGCGCCGCCCTCCAGCTTGACCAGTTCGCCCACCGCCTTGATGTAGTCGATCACCCGCTGGTTGTCGTCCATGGCGGCAAGCAATGCTTCCGAGTGCTGGTCGAAGTAGCCGATGTGGACGGTGGAACCGATCTCGACGGTGCCCGCATCTGCACTCTGGCGGCCGGTGATGATGTCCATCAGGGTCGATTTGCCGGCACCGTTGCCGCCGATGATGCCGATACGATCCTCCGGGGTGAATTTGTAGCTGAAGCGGTCGATGAGCGTCCGGCCGTTATGGGCCTTGCTGACGTTTTCCAGTTCGATCACTTTGCTGCCGAGGCGGCGGCCGGGGGTGGCGATTTCGACTTTGCCCTTGGCCTGGCGAAATGGCTGCTCCTGCAGGGCGCGCGCGCGCTCGATGCGGGCTTTTTGCTTGGTGGAGCGGGCCTTGGGTCCGCGCTTGAGCCATTCGAGTTCGCGGCGCAACACCCCCCGGTGTTTGCGCTGGCTGCTTGCTTCGGCATCCTCGGCGAGTGCCTTTTTCTCCAGATAGTAGGCGTAGTTGCCGCTGTAGGTGGTCAGTGCACCCCGGTCCAATTCCAGAATGCGGCCGGTGACTTTGTCGAGAAAGTAACGGTCGTGGGTGACCAGTACCAGGGCGCCGCGAAAGCGGCCCAGGTAGCTTTGCAGCCATTCCACCGAGAGCGCGTCGAGATGGTTGGTAGGTTCGTCCAGCAACAGCACGTCCGGTTCGGCAAGTAGCGCGGTGGCGAGAGCAATGCGCCGACGGTAGCCCCCGGAGAGCGTGCCGACTCTGGCCTCAAAATCGGCGATGCCGAGCTTGGTGAGGACGATCTTCGCCTGGGTCTCCAGTTCCCAGGCTCCGCCGGTCTCCATGCGCTGCATCAGGGCGGCCAGGCGGGCATTCAGCGCCGGGTCGTCCGGGTGGTGCGTAAGTTTGGCCACCAACTGCTCGTACTCGCGTACCAGGTCCATCCGCTCGCCGCTGTCGGCGAACACCTGCTCGATGACTGTGCGCTCGGGATCCAGTTCCGGCTGCTGGGGCAAATAGACCACCCGTGCCCCGTGGCCTGTCTGGATCTGGCCCGCATCGACCGCTTCGAGCCTGGCCAGGATCTTGAGCAACGTCGATTTGCCCGAGCCGTTGGTGCCGATGAGCCCCACCTTGTCCCCGGTCTCCAGGCTGAAGGTGGCACCCTCCAGGAGTACCTTTAGGCCAAGGCTCTTGCGTACTGATTGCAGCGAAATCAAGCCCATGGTCGGTCGATAGCGGGTCTCCGCCCCATGCTAACCACTCCTGTGGGCACAGTCGGTGCAGGCCAAAGTGCTTAGGCTAGATGGTGAACCCGATTTGGAGTGCGCTTTGGATACCGATGCAAGCGCCCACAATCCGCTGTTGCAACTAGATTACGAGCCGGCCTTTAGCGCGCTCGGGAACGACTATTACGACTTGGTGGCCGCCGCCCCTTTTCCCGAGCACCGGCTGCGCTTTCGGGGCGACGGGGTTTTGCGGCTGTTGGGCCTCGATCCGGCCACCGTCGGCGACGAGCACTTTATCGAAGCGTTCGGCCGCTTCGAGGGCCGCGGGCCGTTTCTGGCAATGCGCTACCACGGCTACCAGTTCGGCGAGTACAACCCCCACCTGGGCGATGGGCGCGGCTTTCTGTACGGACAGGTGCGTGGCCTGGACGGCGAACTGTACGACCTTGGCACCAAGGGTTCGGGCACCACGCCTTATTCGCGCGGCGGCGACGGGCGGCTCACCCTCAAAGGCGGTCTGCGCGAGGTGCTGGCCTCCGAGGCGCTGCACCACCTGGGGGTGCGCACTTCCCGCAGCCTGAGTCTGATCGAAACGGGCGAGGCGCTCTGGCGCGGCGACGAACCTTCGCCCACGCGCTCTGCGGTGCTGGTGCGTACGAGCCGCTCCCACATTCGCTTCGGCACCTTTGAGCGGCTCCACTACTTGAAGCGTAAGGACTTGACCCAGAAGTTGCTCGACTATGTGATCGCTTACTATTACCCGCACTACGCAGCCGAACCCGAGCGCTACGCCCTTTTCTACCGCGAACTGGTGGGACGGACGGCGGAGTTGGCCGCCCAGTGGATGGCGGTGGGCTTTACCCACGCCGTGCTCAACACCGACAACATGTCGATTTGCGCCGAGAGCTTCGACTACGGCCCCTACGCCTTTATCGACACGTTCGATCCGGGCTTTACCGCCGCCTACTTCGACCACTACGGCCGCTACAGCTACGGCAACCAGCCGCTTATCTGCCGGCTCAATCTGGAGGCGCTGCAGATCCCTTTGGCGATGGTGGTTCCGGCCTCGGATCTGGAGGCGGGTCTGGCCGTCTTCGACGCGCACTACACCGGCCACTACACGGCCCGGATGCTCGCCAAGCTGGGCTTCGGAGCGCTCGATCCGGGTCTGGGGGCGTCCCTGCTCAACGCGACGTTGCTCTACCTGGAGGCGGCCCAGGCGGGCTACCACGACTTTTTCCGGGCGCTTGCCGCCGCGTTCGAGCGCCGCTGGCGCGAAGATCAAGGGGCGATTGTCGCCCCGGCGGCCGGGGCGCAGGAAGCCTTCGAGCCGTGGCGCGACGCCTACTTCCGCGCCCTCGCCAGCCTGCCCGAAGCGGAGTCGGAGCGCGTCGGCGAAAGGCTGCACCGCCACAACCCCTTCACAGTGCTGCTGCGTCCGGCCATCGAGGCGGTTTGGGCCGCCATCGATCAAGACGACGACTGGCAGCTGTTCCACGATTTGATCGGCCGTTTGCGCCGACCCAACAGCGCTAGCTAGAGCAGGTGTCAGGTGGGAAAACCGCGTTGCCAGGCGGGCATTTCTTTGAGGCGCGCGATGTCTCGGGCCGGCGGGGCGCCGAAGGTGCGCTTGTACTCCCGGCTGAACTGGGACGGGCTCTCGTAGCCGACCAGATGACCGGCCTCGGCCGCAGCGAGCGACTGCGACAAGATCAGCTTGCGCGCCTCCTGCAGACGCAGTTGCTTTTGGTACTGCAGCGGACTCATGGAGGTGACGGCCCTGAAATGCTCGTGGAAGGTCGAAGGGCTCATGCCCGCCTCGGCGGCGACGGTATCGACACGGAATGGCTCGCGAAAGTGGCGCTTGATCCAGACGATGGCGCGGTTGACCTGCTGCAGCTTGCCCTCGGCGCTGGCGATCTGCCGCAGCTTCGAGCCCTGCTCGCCCAGCAGCAGGCGGTAGAGTATCTCGCGCTCGGCAAGCGGCGCCAGAACTGGAATGTCGCGCGGCGCCGCGAGCAGTCGCACCAGGCGGACGCAGGCGTCCAACAGATCGGGCGTGACGGCGCTGATCGAGAGGGCCGGTTGCGGGGGGTCGCCCTCGCCGCCGGCCGCCTTGGCTTCCAGCATCAGCGCGCCGAGCACACCCGGATCGAGATCGAGGCGCAAACAGAGGTAGGGCGTGCCCGGACTGGCTTCGAGGATCTGACCCACGATCGGCACAGCGACCGATGCGACAAGGTATTCGGCGCGGTCGTAAAGGTGGACCGTTCGCCCGGCCATGACGCGCTTGCGCCCCTGGGCGACAAAGCATACGGCGGGCTGTTGGATCGTATGGATTTGCTCGATCGGCTGCGACGAACGTACCACAACCACGCGGGGAATGGCCGTGGCGTGAACGCCATCGGTCCCGGTGCACCGTTCGAGCAGACGGGCAAGTTCGAGCGCCGATGTGACAAGCTTATCGTCCTGCATTGCCGATGTTTTGGCCAAGATGCCCAAGTCGTAACACACGCTCCGTCTCTTCTTCTAAACCGCCCCGACCGAAATCTTTCGGAGGATTGTGCAAGAACGGACGAGTTCTGGTCTACCGTCCGACGGACTCTGGAGGATATCTTGCTGCCATGGCCGGTGCGAATGGCCCCGCCAAACCGAGAAGAAATCCGATGGCAAAGATCAAAGGAAAAGTTGTGGTGATTACCGGCGCTTCCAGCGGGATCGGTGAAGCCACAGCCCGCCTGCTCGCCGAGGGCGGCGCCCATGTCGTCGCCGGTGCGCGTCGCGTCGAGCGGCTCGAAAAGCTGGTCGCGGGCATCGCGGACAAAGGCGGCTCCGCCCGTTTGCGCGCGGTGGACGTGACGAGCCGCGCGGACACCCAGGCCCTCGTCGATTTTGCCAGGGCCGAATTCGGCCGGGTCGATGTGCTCATCAACAACGCCGGTGTGATGCCGCTCTCGCCGCTCGCCGCGCTCAAAGTCGAGGAGTGGGACCGGATGATCGACGTGAACATCCGCGGCGTTCTGCACGGCATCGCCGCCGTTCTGCCCGGCATGGAGGCGCAGGGCTCCGGTCAAATCATCAACATCGCCTCCATCGGGGCGCACGCGGTTTCCCCCACCGCTGCCGTCTACTGCGCGACAAAGTATGCCGTCTGGGCAATTTCCGACGGCCTGCGGCAGGAAACCGACAAGATCCGCGTGACAGTCATCTCGCCGGGCGTCACCGAATCGGAGCTAGCCGAAAGCATCTCGGACGCGGCCGGGCGCGACGCGATGAAGACGTACCGCCAGATCGCGATCCCGGCGGAGGCGGTCGCGCGGGCCATCGCTTACGCCATCGAGCAACCCGGCGACGTCGATGTCGGCGAAATCGTCGTGCGTCCGACCGCGAGCCCGCATTGAGCCTTGGGGCAGGCGCCGGGTTGAAAACCGTTGCCCGCCCGGGTTTTGAGCAGCCGACCGTTTTTACGCGTGATAAGCGCTTCAAGGCTGCCCAAGTGTAGCTGACACTCGACACCTGCTCAAGTGATTGCCCCAGGATCGGCTTCGGGACGGCTGAGCCACCAGGCCCAGGCGATCAGTACCGCCTGTAAAGGTAGCCTCAGCCAGTACAGCAGTGGAATGTGAGGGATCCCCTGCAGGACGATGTCGTTGACGGCCATGTTGACATTGGCGGGAAAAACGGCGATGAACAGAGCGACCAGTCCCCAGGCAGCCGCTCGACGCAAAGGCGGAATCAGCAAACCGATGCCGCCCAAGATCTCAAAAAAACCGCTCACGTAGACGAGCAATGCGGGGGCAGGCAGATAGTCGGGCACGATTTTGATAAACGGTGCCGGGCTGAGAAAGTGCAGCGTGCCTGCGACAATCACAAACGCGCTCATCAGTACTCGCAGAGGGAGCTTGTAACGGTTCAAGGCTTCTTGTAACGATGGTTTGCCGTTCACAGGCTAGCCGCAAACACCATCGAGTCGCAGTGGGATCGAGTCAGAGCGGCACTCGCGAAAGATACGGGCGGGATTTTCCTTCGATAGGACGGCAAAGCCAGGAGCGCAGACGGACACAAAAAGCGTCCATAATTCCCCAATTACAAGGAAGAGAACCCTTCTGCAAAGGGAATTTCAGGCAGTAGCACCGGTGTTCTTTTACGATCCGAACCGGAGATTTCAAGGAGCGCTGTATGCGCACACCCCTCGTCCGGCCCCTTCTGCAAGGATTGGGCACGGTCGGTCTATGGCTGGGTAGTTTGGTCTACGGAGTACCCGTGGCTTGGGCGGTTCCTGGCGCTGTCGATGCGCCGCCCGCCGGCGACCTGGTATTGGAGCCGTTGGGCAGGCAGGTGACCCGCTTGGCGGAGCGGTTGGGCGGTCGGGTCGGTGCTGCCATCGTGCACGTCGAATCGGGGCGGACGGTCACCCTCAAGGGAGCCGAGCGCTTTTCGATGGCGAGCGTCTACAAACTTCCAATCGCCATCGCCGTTCTCGATAGGGTCGATGGCGGCGAGTTGAACCTCGAACGCAAACTGACCGTCAAGGCGAGCGACCTGCGTCCGAACAGTCCGCTCGCCGAGCGCCGGGATGCGGTCGGTTCGGTGCTGAGCGTGCGCGAATTGATCGAACTAATGATGATCTACAGCGACAACTCCGCAAGCGATCTGCTGCTAAGCCTGGCCGGGGGCGGTGAAGCGGTGACAAGGCGGCTGCAAACGCTAAAGATCACCGGTCTGCGCGTCGATCGCCCGGAACTGGAACTACTGGCAGACGGCGGCGGGGTGCGGCAATTGCCGGCCGCCTCGGACCTGACGCTGGAGCGCTTCGAACGTTTGCTTGCGGCGGTCTCTCCCGCCGCCCGGGAGGAAGCGCAGCGGCAATTCCAGAGCGATCCGCGCGACACAGCCACGCCGGAGGCGGTTGGCCGCCTGCTGGTGCGTCTGCAGCGCGGCGACATCCTCAAGCCAGAGTCCAACCGGCTGTTGCTTGGGATCATGGAGCGCTGCGCCACCGGTGCGAAGCGCATTCCCGGCAACCTGCCCTCAGGAACCACCGTCGCCCACAAAACCGGCACCAATCCAGGCGGCTACAACGACGCCGGGATCGTTACCCTGCCGGGCAAGGCCGGTCATCTGGCCGTGGCCGTCTTTGTCCAGGCGCCTGGGCAACCGCCCGCCGAGCGCGAGCGGCTCATCGCCGAGATCGCCCGCGCCGGGTTCGATTATTTTGCGGGGCCGGGCGCGGCTGTTCGCTAGGGCACGATCCCGCGGGGCCGGAGTGGTAGCGTAAAAAATGTTTTGCAACGCGAGGCCCGAAATTGTCCCCGCTACACCGGATCTTTGCTGTTGTCTTGCTCGGGCTCGGGGTATTCCTGGGCGATGTCGCCGCCGCCCCACCCCCGATCGAGACGAAGACCGCCGGATTCGACCGGCGCGACGGCTTCTTTCCGCTCTACTGGGACGGCGGGGAGGGCAGAATCTGGCTGGAGATCCCGCGCCTCGATGAAGAATTTCTCTACGTGGTCTCGCTGCCGGCGGGTCTTGGCTCCAACGACGTCGGCCTCGATCGTGGGCAGTTGGGCAGCGAGCGCGTCGTCCGCTTCGAGCGGGTCGGGCCGAAGGTGCTTTTGGTGATGCCCAACCCGCGCTTTCGCGCCACAAGCGCCAACCCGGCCGAACGCCGGGCGGTACGCGAAGCGTTCGCCGAGAGCGTGCTCTGGGGTTTTACGGTCGCGGCCGAATCGGGCGGGCGGCTGCTCGTCGATGCGACCGATTTTGTCGTGCGCGACGCTCACGGCGTCGTCGAGCGGCTCAAACGCACCCGCCAGGGCGCTTTCAAGCTCGACCCGAGCCGCAGCGCGCCCCATCTGGAGCGCACCAAAGCCTTTGCCGACAACACCGAGATGGAGGCCAGGCTCACCTTTACCGGCGAGGATCCCGGCAACTTCGTGCTGGATGTGGCCGCGGACCCGCAGGCGATCTCCCTGCGGGTCCGCCATTCATTCGTGCGCCTGCCCAATGCGGGATTCGAACCCGTTCCAGCCGATCCGCGATCGAGCTATCTCACCACCGGCTGGGCCGATTACGCAGCTCCGATTGGCGAACCGATCGCCAGGCGATTTATTCTTCGCCACCGCTTGGTGAAAAAAGATCCCGCCGCTGCGCTGAGTGAACCGGTAAAACCGATTGTCTATTACCTAGATCCCGGCACACCCGAGCCGGTGCGCACGGCGTTGCTCGAGGGGGCGCGCTGGTGGGAGGCGGCCTTTGAGGCGGCGGGATTTAAGCATGCCTTTCGCGTCGAGATGCTGCCGGAGGGTGCGGACCCCCTCGATGTGCGCTACAACGTCATCCAGTGGGTGCACCGGGCCACCCGCGGCTGGAGCTACGGCGCTTCGGTGGCCGATCCGCGCACCGGCGAAATCATCAAAGGTCATGTCACCCTCGGTTCTCTGCGGGTCCGCCAGGACTACTTGATTGCCGAAGGCCGGCTCGCACCTTACACCAAAAACCCCGACGGCCCGGCCGGCGAAAGCGCCGACCCGATGCTGGCGATGTCGCTCGCGCGCCTGCGGCAGCTCTCTGCCCACGAGGTCGGCCATACCCTGGGTTTGTTGCACAACTTTGCCGCCTCCAACACCGGCCGCGCCTCGGTGATGGACTATCCGGCCCCCTGGACCCCGCTTGGAACCGACGGCTTGCCCCGTCTGGAGGAAGCCTACGCCACCGGCATCGGCGCGTGGGACAAAACCGCCATCCGCTTCGGCTACACGCAGTTCGCCCCCGGAGCGGACGCGCGCGCGGGCCGCGAGGCGATCCTCGCCGAGGCCCGCGCCCGGGGCCTGAAATACCTGGCCGACCCGGACGCGCGGCCAATCGCCTCCGCCCAGCCGCTTGCCAACCTCTGGGACAACGGCAAAGACCCGCTGGTCGGTCTGCGGACCGAGATGGCGGCGCGGCGGGCCGGGCTCGCCCGCTTCGGCGAGGGCAATATCCGCACCGGGATGCCACTGGCCACCCTCGAAGAGGTGCTGGTGCCGCTCTATCTTGGCCATCGCTACGCGCTCACGGCGGCAAGCAAGCTGCTGGGGGGCGCCGAATACGGCTACGCCCTGCGCGGCGACGGCCAGCCGCCGCCAAAAACCGTTCCCGCCTCCAGCCAGCGGGCCGGGCTGGAGCTGTTGCTTGCGGCGGTAAGCCCTGCCGAGTTGCGGGTGCCCCCCGCCGCCCGCGCCCTGATTGCCCCGCGTCCGCCCGATTACGAGCGCACGCGCGAATTATTCTCCGGCCACACCGGCGCCCTTTTCGATCCTTACGCTCCGGCAGAAGCGGTGACACGCCACACCTTCGCGCTGCTGTGCGAACCGGAGCGCGCCGCCCGCCTTGCCTACCAGAAAGATTTCGATGCGAGCCTGCCGGATCTGGCCGAGGTGCTGGGCGCGGTTACCGCCCGCATCTGGCAATCTCCCGGCGCCACCGACCCCTACGACGCGGCGCTGCAGCGCGTTGCCCAGGACGCCTGGATCGGCGCTCTGCTGGATCTGGCCGCCCACGCGAACAACCCGCTTGCGGTGCGCTCGGCAGTCCACCGGCACCTGCAAAATCTTGTGAACTGGCTGGGCCGCAACCCCGGAACGGACGAACCCACCCGCGCCCACCGCGGCTACCAGCGCGCGCAACTTGCCGGTTACCTCAAGCGCGACTACCAGCCGCGCAAACCGGAGGACCGCCCGGCCATTCCTCCCGGCGAGCCTATTGGGTCGCAGGAACGCGAATAGCAAAGACCCGTCCGCCTCAGCGTCCGATGACAAAAAAGGCGACGGGACTGACCGCCCTGCCTGCGCTCGTCGTCACCGTCAGGCGGCCTGTGGCGGCGCCCGCGGGCACCACCGCCCGGATCTCGCTGTCGGAGACGACCGTGAACTGGGCCGGGATGCGCCGCCGCCCCGAGCCGTCGCGGAAGGTGACGGCGGTGGCGGCGGTGAAGCCCGTGCCGGTGAGGGTCACCTCGGTGCCGACGGGGCCCGAGCGCGGAGCAAGGGAGGCGATGGCGGGGAGGGCAGTCTGTTGGGTAATGTTTTGAAATACTATGACGGTTTCGGATCTATAGTTGGCCGTGGCGATGTCGAGATCGCCGTCGCCGTCGATGTCCCCCAAGGCCACCGATTTGGGACGGTTCCCGGCCACGAAGGCTTGGGCGGGGGCGAAGCTGCCACCGCCGACGTTCAGCAAGACAGACACATCTTTTGAGTAAAAATTGGCGGAGGCGACATCCAGGTCGCCGTCGCCATCCAGGTCCCCCAGCGCCACAGAGCTGGGGGAGTATCCGACCGCGAACGATTGGGCGGGAGCGAAGGTGCCGGTGCCGTCGTTCAGCAGCACGGACACGTTACCGTAGGAGGGATACGAGCCGCGGTTGGCCGTGGCGACATCCAGGTCGCCGTCGCCGTCCAGGTCCCCCAAGGCCACAGAGCGGGGCGAATCCCCTGCCGCGAACGATCGGGCGGGGGCGAAAGTGCCGGTGCCGTCGTTCAGCAGCACGGACACGTCGTCGGAGTCTGCATTGGCCGTGGCGATGTCGGTGTCGCCGTCGCCGTCGATGTCCCCCAAGGCCACCGATTGCGGTGAGTCCCCGGCGGGGAAACTCGGGGCGACCAGAAAATTCACCTGTCCCACCGCGGGCGAAGACCACACCCCCAGCACCGCCGAAAGCCCCAGACTCCACCACCACCGCATCGCGCAGCTTCCGCCACCGCTCACAAACCCATGCCCCATCGATTGCCCCGGCTTTCGTGAAAGGAATCGCACTCACTGTATTCGATGCCGGCGCACAACCGATGTGCCTTGCGCGACGGCAACAATGCAAGAGCGGCAGGCGTGTCGGTCGTTCGTGTGAAAGCAGGGCGCCGCCAGTCTGAGGGGCATCTTTGTAGGACGACGGCAGCCGCACGGCGTTTGCCGCCTGCGCTTTTTGACTTATCCTGTATGGCGACATCCGATTGACGCTGCGTTGAGGATTGCCCGATGGAAGAGCGTTTCGACCGGTCCGAGCAACGGCTTGACCAGCATCGGGAATTGATAGTGGAATTGCGCGCAGCCACCCTTGCCAACAGCCAGCGCATCGGCGAACTGCAGGAAGCCACCTTAATCAACGCCCAGAACTTCGATCGGCTGGCAAATATTGGTGAGCGCTTCATCACTGTTGTGGTCGAGGCCCTCACCGAGCTGCGCGGCAGCACCGCCCGCCTCGACCTGGCCGTCGAGGAACTGCGCGCCTCCAACCGCCGCCAGGAAGCGATCAACGACTACCTCATCCGCAAAGACCGGGAGCGCGGCAACGGCAACTGAAGCGCTTCGCCTGCCTTATTGGCGAAGATTACAAGCCGTCGCGCAGATGGGGCCTGATAAAGAGAATGTCCTTTTGCAGCAAAAGCCCCCCGCTTTGAGAGCGCCAGTTGCCGGCGTCGTCGCCGTAGACCAAGCCCAATCGGTCGATCCTTTGCAGCAATTCGAGAAAAGACGGCATGGTGTCGGGCGGCGGTTCGAGGGTTAGTTCGACGACGAGCGCGTCCACCTGGGTCAGGAAATCCCTGGCGCCCTCCAGCACCAGATGCTCGCCAAATTGCACATCGATTTTGAGCAGACCGCGGCCACGGATCTGTTTTTGCTGGGCCAACGCATCCAGCGTCGTGACCTGCACGCTCCTGCGGGAGTGCTCTGCGTCGCTGTGCAGATAGCGCAGAGAACTGCCGTACAAGTTGGCATCGACCAGGAGCGTCGCTTTGCCCGCGCGCTCGGCAACGGCCTCGTAAACCCATTCAAATTCGGGGTGGAGTTCGGCATAACGGCGATCCGAGCGCACGTGTTCCTCGCCCAGCGGATCGATCAAGATGAACCGGGCGGCGGGAAACAACTGGCAAACCACATCGGACCAGATGCCCGTCGAAGCGCCGACATCGATCACAAAGTCGGGCCGCCAGTGGGGAGTGAGGCGGCGCAAAGCCGTGTAAACCGGGTGGTACTCGCGCCAGATGCTTCTTGGTACCGGCGGCTCTACGTAGGGGGCAACTTTCCAGAGCTGCCTTGCGGCAAACACTTTGAACTGTAAGCTATCCAGAATCAATTCCAAACGAGCGAGGAGTCTGTCCGGGGCGTTATGAAACTTCTTATTCAGCTCGTCGGTCAGGTTGGCCAGTGGGTCGGGCAAGGGTATTTTTTCCTGTTAGGTCAAGAACAGCAAAAGTAGTCGCACTAAAATAGTGTCGACCAAAATTGCAGCTTATTCCATACGCACATAGCCCGATTGCGCAACGGTCCCAGTTACTACTTACGAAGTCGAGTGACAAACAGAGTGACAGCGTTGGATGGGTGTATTATCGGGCGCTGTCTATGCAACGGCAATCCCAAGATCGGACGAAAAATCGGCGCGCAAACCGTCCGTACCGGAGCGCTCCCGCCTCACGGCCCGAGCACGAAAAACACGGTGGGACTGACGGCCTGCCCCTCCGGCGCCTCCACGGTGATGCGGCCGGTCTTGGCCTCCTCTGGCACCACCGCCCGGATCTCGCTGTCGGAGAGGACCGTGAACTCGGCCGGGATCCGCCGCTGCGGGAAGCCGAGGCGGAAGGTGACGGCGGTGGCGCCGGTGAAGCCCGTGCCGGTGAGGGTCACCTCGGTGCCAGCGGGGCCGCCGGCGGGCGAGAGGGCGACAATGGTCAAGGGGGAAACATCCTGCGTGATGTTCTCCAGCACCGACACGTCGGAGGAGTCTAAGTTTGCGGTGGCAACGTCCAAGTCGCCGTCGCCGTCCAGGTCACCCAAGGCCACAGAGTTGGGAATGTGCCCGACCGCGAAAGATTGGGCGGGGCCGAAGCTGCCACCGCCGCTGTTCAGCAGCACAGACACGCTGTCGGAGAAGAAGTTGGCCGTAGCGATGTCAAGGTCGCCGTCGCCGTCCAAATCCCCCAATGCCAACGAATCGGGCTCATCCCCGGCCGCAAACGATTGGGCGGGGGCGAAGCTGCCGTCGCCATTGTTCAGCAGCACAGACACGTTGTTGGAGAGTGCGTTGACCGTGGCGAGGTCCAGGTCGCCGTCGCCGTCGAGGTCCCCCAACGCCACCGAGACGGGAACGTCCCCGGCCTCTAATTCTTGGGCGGGGCCGAAGCTGCCGTCGCCGTTGTTCAGCAAGACAGACACGGTGTCCAAAAAGGAGCCACCAACGGCGATATCGAGGTCGCCGTCGCCGTCGAGGTCCCCCAACGCCACCGAGTAGGGAATGTCCCCGGCCAAAAAGGTTTGGGCGGGGGCGAAGCTGCCGTTGCCCCTGTTCAGCAGCACCTGCACGTCGATCTCGTTTAACCCATAAAAGCCGGGGTCCGCGGCGACGATGTCCAGGTCGCCGTCGCCGTCGAGGTCCCCCAACGCCACAGAAACGATGACTTGCCCGGCCACAAAGGACCGGGCGGGGGCGAGGCTGCCGTCGCCGTTGTTCAGCAGCACCGACACGTCGCCGGTGCCTCCGTTGGCCGTGGCAACGTCCAGGTCGCCGTCGCCGTCCAGGTCGCCCAAGGCCACAGATTCGGGACGACTCCCGGCCGCAAACGACCGGGCGGGAGCGAAGCTGCCGTCGCCACTGTTCAGCAGCACCGACACGTTGTCTATGAAGTCGGGAGGCGAGCCGCTGTTGGCCGTGACGAGGTCGAGGTCGCCGTCGCCGTCCAGATCCCCCGACGCCACAGACACGGGATCGTCGCCAATGGGTATACTCTGGGCGGGCAAAAACTCCACCTGCGCCCCCACCGGCGACGCCCACACCCCCAGCGCCGCCGCCAGACCCAGGCCCCACCACCGCGCCGCGCGGCCCCGCCGACACCCCACACCCACCCATCCCATAGCCCACCTTGCCTTCGTAGGAAAGAATGGTGTTTATGATACCAGGTGGCACCGGACAACCGTCGTGCCCTTCGCGACCACCACCGGCAAGGGCGTGCCCATATCCAGCACGGTGCAGCGTCAAAGGTCAGGCGACCGGACGTTCTTGTTCCTGTACGCTTAGCGGGATTTTGTACCGACAGTTTCAGAATTGACGAACTGCTCCAGGACGGCTTTTCGCAACAAAGCGGGCGGCAACAGTCCCTGGGCCAGGATGAAGTCGTGGAACTTTTGGGCGCCGAAGCGGCTGCCCATTTGCTTCTCGGCGTCTTTGCGCAGCTCGCTGAGCCGCGTGTAGCCGTAGAAGTACGAAGTCGCCCGGCCGGGAGCACAGAATGGACCGCCGAGCGCGCGACGCCAGGGCGGTTCAAGATCTGCCAACCCACCGTCGAACCCTCGGGGCGGCGTCCGCACAGCCTGGCAATGCGGTTGGCAAACTCCCCACCCCGGTCTGTGTGCCATTCTTGTAGCACGATGGCAGCACAGCGTGATTCGGCGCAAGCTCAGAGGCATACTCTGTACAGCGACACGTTTGTTGATGGTTGATCGAGGATTACCCGATGGAAGAACGTCTTGACCGGTCTGAACAGCGCCTTGACCAGCACGGCGAGTTGATAGCGGAGCTGCGGGCGGCCACCCTGGCCAACAGCCAGCGTATTGGCGAACTGCAGGAGGCCACCGTGACCAACAGTCAAAACCTCGCTCGGCTGGCCAATCTCGGTGAACGATTTATCAACGTGGCCGTAGATACTATTGCTAGACTCGACCAGAACGTCATCGAACTGCGGGAGGCGGTCGATGAACTGAGGGCTTCCAATCGTCGTCAGGAAGCGATCAACGACTACCTCATCCGCAAAGACCGGGAGCGCGGCAACGGCAACCCCGGTTGATACCAAATCCGCTCAATTCACTGCGCAGTCGGCGGCGGGCGCTCAGCGGACGTTGGCCGCGCCGGACCCTGTGGCGACGAACAGCTCCAGGACGGCTTTTCGCAGCAGCGCGGGCGGCAACAGCCCCTGGGCCAGGATGAAGTCGTGGAACTTTTGGGCGTCGAAGCGGCTGCCCATTTGCTTCTCGGCGTCTTTGCGCAGCTCGCTGAGCCGCGTGTAGCCGTAGAAGTAGGAAGTCGCCTGGCCGGGGGCGCGGAAGGTGTAGCGCTCGACTTCCTGGTTGGCGAAGGGCTGCGAGAGCATCACCTCCTGGGTGAGCACCCGCATCGCCTCCTCGCGCGTCACCGTGCCCGCCTGCAGACCCGGATCGAGAAAGGCGCGGGCGGCGCGCTGCAGGCGGGCCTGCAGCGAGATGAGCTGTCCCTCGGGGGGCATAAAGGGCAGGGTGATCGCCTCCGCGTACAGCGCCCAACCCTCGACGTTGGTGCTGTTGAAGGCATAAATGGCGCGGGCGGTGGAGACGCCCTTTTCGACTAGAGAGGCAAATTGCAATTCGTGGCCGGGGCGGGCTTCGTGGGCGGTGAGCGTCCAGGAGGCGGCGGCGTGGGTAAAATCGTCCACCCTCTCGGACTTGCCGGCGGAAGTGCCGGGCGGGGCCGGGATGTTCAGAGGCAAGATAAATTCGCCTTGCTCGCCTTTATTGCCCAACAGCCGGGGTGGGCGCATGTTGGGGGCCGGGGTGGCGGCACTTTCGGCGGCGGAAGCCAGGCGGATGCGCGCGGGGCGATCGGGGAGGGTGACGAGCTTCTCGCGGCGGATGATTTGCTCGATTTGACCGAGGCGCTCCTGGTAGTGGGGCAGGATCGCCTCACCGAGCAGTTGTTCTTTTTTGAGATCGCGGATGACGTCGCGGTAGTCGGTGGAACGGTAGCCCTTCGCTTTGGCCACCTGGGGAGCGAGCGCCTGCATCTGCCGCTGGATGTCGGCAAAGGCGGCGCGCGCCAGGACTGTCAGTTCGGCCGGGGGCAGATCGACGCCGTACTGCTTGAGGGCAAACGCGTACAGTTCCGGCGGCTGGCGAAAATCGTTCCTGGCTTTGGGGAGCACTTCCTTGCGCAAAAAGCCGTCGTAGGCGGTTAGTTCGCTTTTGAGCCGCGCGAGCGGTTCCTGATAACTGGCGATATTGTACTTCTCGAAAAGTTGGCCCATCCCCGCGACGAAGGAAGCGTTGTTGGCAAGGTCCTTTTCGAGCTGCGCCTGGAACGGATACAAGATCCCCGGTTGGTTCAGCCGCTCGCGGATGCGCTGCTGGGCCAGTTGTGTAATCGGCTGATAACCCGGCTCCAGACCCGCATAGCGCTTGAGGCGGACCAGGGCGGCGGGACGGCGGGCGGGGACCACCTGGTCGTCGAGCAGGCTGCGCAGACTCCCAAACAGGAGTTGCGACATGTTGAAGTAGGGAAGTGTATACTTGCGGTTCAACTCGAACCCGCGGGCGTTGTCCCGGGCCGCCTCGATCAAAATTTCGAGATCCTGGCGCACAAGCGGGTCTTTCTCGGCGGCGAGCCGCCGCTCCAGTTCGGCCGCCGCCTCGGTAAACGCCGTTTGCTGGCGCTGGTCGTAACCGACGCCCAGATCGCTGATGCGCTCGTCCAAACCGTCGATACCGAAGGAAGTCGCCTGCTCAGGAGCGAAGCGCGCCGTCACCTCCAACAACAGCCGGGCGTTCGCGTCGCTGCGCGCGATCCAGGCGGGCCGCGCCGTGGCCGTCCGGGGAACATCCGCCTGGGCCAAGGCGGCCATCGGTACCAGCGGATTGAAACCTGCCAGCAAAATCAACGTCAAAGAAGCATGAGCGCGCCACACGGCCAGGGGCATACAACCTCGGTGGATACAATCGCCCATTGTAGACAGGTGGGCCGCTGGAAGGGTTCCAGCGCCCCCGCGTGGCGCGCTTGACATGGACAAAGGACCATAAATGGGCTATAATCCTACTGCCGACCGGGAATCCGGCGTGTATTGAGCTTGTAATATGCTTGTAGTACAATAAAAGTGTGTCCGGGCCGGGTGGACCGGGCGTACTGAGAGAAGAGGAGGGTGAGTGATGAACCGCCAGTCTATTGAGAGCCGTTGCCCCCACTGTGGCAGTCCCAGCAGTCGAATCTCGCGCCGCCGGGGCATCGAGCGGCTGGCCCCCTTCTTCGGTCTGTCGAGCCACCGCTGCTGCTGCTGCGCTGCAATTTTCTTCATCGATACCGCCGCTATTGCCGAGCCGCCCGTCGAACCCCAGGCGCCCCGCGCCACCGTTGGGGTGATCTAATCAACCGACCCTTGCCGTTGGCGGGCTTTGGGGTGACGATCGACACCATGAGCGTTCCTTCCCCAAAGCTTGCCGTGATCGGCGACGTCCACGGCAGTGCCGAGCAGTTGTTTACACTGCTGGCGCGCCTGCCCGCCGGTTACGAACCGGTCTTCGTGGGGGATTTTGTCGATCGCGGACCTGACCCGGTGCGGGTGCTCGACACGCTCATCACCCAGCGCTATCGGGCCGTAAAGGGCAACCACGACGACAAACTCCTGCGGGCGCTCAAGGGCAACCCCGTGCAGGTGGGTGGCGGCCTTGCCGCCACCCTGGAGCGCATCCGCTCCCAGAGCGCCCCCTGGCGCGAGCGGCTGATAGCCTGGCTTGCCGGGTTGCCGACGGTGCTGCTCTTCCCGCAGATCGCTGTCGTACATGCCTACTGGAGCCCCACCTGTGCGAGCGACGAACACCTGTGGGGGCCGCGCTTCCATGACACTCAGGGCAAGATTTACCGCATCCGCTGGTGGGACATGCCCGAGTACTGGACCCCCGGCATCCAGGTGGTCTTCGGGCACTACCACACACCGGTGCTCACCCCCCAGGCGGTCTGCGTCGATTTCGGAGCGCCCGAGGGGCCGCTTGCGGCTTACCTCACCGACAGCCAGGAGTTTCTAATCGAACCTCCCCGCCCGGTAGCGTCGCCGGGTGGTTTTCTTTGAGCCGGGCGAGTACCCGGGGGAGCAGGTCCGCCTGTTTGCTCGAAGCCTGGGCTTTGAGGCAGACGAAGCGCTCGAAGGGGCTTAAGGCCCGCCAAAATGCCGCCTCCAGATCCAGCCGATTGCTATCGGCCTGCCAGGGAGCCGGGTCGGGATCGATAGTCACCAGGGCAAAGCCGTACTTGCGGGCCAGTTCCTCCAGCCGCGCGCGGTAGAAATCCGCCTGCTCGGCGCCTTCGCCCGGCAGGGCCACCAGTTCCTCGCGCTCGGCGGTATCCAGCAGTTGCCAGTGGCGCAGGCTCACCTTGGTGGCGCACCGATCCAGCTTGTAGCGCACACCCATCGGCATGCACTCCAGTTCGGGCCAAAAGTCCTGTTCAAAAAACAACAGCGCGTCCGGGTGCATTCAGATTCTCCGCTCAGCCAGACCAGCCTAGAGCAGGTTTCGGGTGCAAGGGGTCAGGCGGTGGGCCTGGAAGGGTGGTCTGTCGAAGTTTTTGGCCAATCTGCCGGTTGCCGCTCGTCCTGTGGGTGCCATTTGAACAGTTGAGCAACAAACAGATTTCAGGGCCATCCCCGAAGGACTGCAGGCCGTCGTACCCGCCGGGTCGCTTCGATGCAGGCGACGAGAAGCCCGGCGCAACGCCTACTCCCGTCGCAGCGGCTCTGCCCGAGGGTTCTTGCAACGCCGGGCGCCGTTTGGGCAAAGTGAACGCATCGATCGACAAAAACCGCCCATGCATTACCTGGCACTCGCCTGCGATTACGACGGCACCCTGGCCACCGACGGCCGCGTCGACGATCGCACCCTCGAAGCCCTCGAACGCCTGCGCAACTCCGGCCGCAAGCTGCTGCTGGTCACCGGCCGAGAATTGGACGATCTCACGCGCGTCTTTGCCCATCTCGAACTTTTCGAGCGGGTGGTGGCCGAGAACGGCGCCCTGCTCTACCGGCCCGCGAGCAAAGAAGCAGTCCGCCTGGGTCCCGAGCCGCCCGAGGCGTTCGTCGAGCGGCTGCGCGAGCGGGGCGTCTCGCCGCTTTCGCTCGGGCGGGTGATCGTGGCTACCTGGGAGCCGAACGAGACGGCCGTACTCGAAGCGATCCGCGACCTGGGACTCGAACTGCAGGTGATCTTTAATAAAGGAGCGGTGATGGTCCTGCCGCCCGGGGTCAACAAGGCGAGCGGCCTGGCGGTGGCTCTGGAGGAATTGGGGTTGTCGGCGCACAACGTCGTGGGCGTGGGGGACGCCGAGAACGACCACGCCTTTTTGAGAGCCTGCGAGTGCGCCGTGGCGGTCGCCAACGCCCTGCCGATGCTCAAAGAACAGGCCGACCTCGTGACTGCGGGGGCGCGGGGGGCGGGGGTGATCGAGCTGGTTGAACGGCTCGTCGATTCGGACCTCGAAGATCTCGAGCCGGGCATCGAGCGCCACAATATCTTGCTCGGCACCGGCACCGACCGGAGCGAGATCAGCCTGCGCCCCTACGGCACGAGCGTACTGCTCGCGGGCACCTCCGGCGGCGGCAAATCGACCTTCACCGCCGGCATGCTCGAACGTGTGATCGAGCAGGGCTACCAGTTCTGCCTGGTCGATCCGGAGGGCGACTACGAGCAATTCGAGGGCTCCCTCGTTCTGGGCGACAGTTCCCAACCCCCGCAACCCGCCAAGGTGCTCGAACTGCTCGCCCAACCCGACCAAAACGTCATCGTCAACCTACTGGGAGTGCAGCTTGCCGATCGTCCGGGCTACTTCGCCGATCTGCTGCCGCAGTTGCAACTGCTGCGGGTGCAGACGGGTCGCCCCCACTGGATTGTCGTTGACGAGGCCCATCACCTGCTGCCCTCCACCTGGGACCCGGCGACGCTGACGCTGCCCCATGCCCTTCAGGGCATGGTGCTGGTGACGGTGCACCCGGAGAGCGTTTCAGCGGCAGCCCTGCTGCCCGTCGACAGCGTCTACGCCGTCGGCGAACACCCCGCGCGGACGATCGCCGCCTTCTGCGAGCGGATCGGCTTGAGCGCGCCGCAGCTCGATCCGCCGAAGCTGCAGCCTGGCGAGGTGATGGCCTGGGACCGGCACACCGGGGAAGCGCCGTATCTGTTTCGCATCGCCCCGCCCCGCGCCGAGCGCCGCCGCCACCTGCGCAAATACGCCGAGGGCAAACTCGGTGAAGACAGGAGCTTCTATTTTCGCGGTCCGCAGGCGCGGCTCAACCTGCGCGCCCACAACCTGGAGCTGTTCCGGCAGATGGCGGTGGGCGTCGACGAGGAGACCTGGCTGTTTCACCTGCGCTCGGGCGACTACTCGTGCTGGTTTCGCGAGGCGATCAAAGACCGCGACCTTGCGGAGGAAGCGGCCCGCATCGAAGCAGATCGAGCGCTTTCTGCCACCGAGAGCCGCGAACGCATCCTGGATGCCGTCGAGCGCCGCTACACCGCCCCGGCCTGATTGGTTTGCGCCGCCATTCAGTCGGACCTCGACGCAAAAACGGGGGCGACATCCGTATAGGATCGGTGTTCTTGTCGAAGAAACTGTTCCTATAGCTAGGCCGTTCCTCCGAAAAGACCAAATTGCTCCCTACAAACTGCCAACCGAGCCGCCGTCCACCCGCCAATTCGCACCCACTACAAAGCTCGACCGCTCAGAACATAAAAAGGCAATGACATCCGCCACCTCCTGCGGACGACCGCGCCGCTTCAGTTCGAGATAGGGACGATTCTGCTCCAAGAAAGTGCTGACCGCCTCCTCGATGCTGATGCCCATCTGTTGCGAACGCTTTTCCATCATGGCGTCCGTCATCGGAGTGGCGACGAATGCGGGGGAGACGGTGTTCACCAGCACACCGTCCCCGGCATAGGCTTTGGATAAATTCTTGGCCAGATTGAGCACCCCCGCTTTGCAGGCACAGTACGGCATTTCTTCAGGATAGGGCTGCAGAGCGTCCTCTGAACTCAGCAAAATCACCCGTCCCCAACCCGCCTCGCGCATCGCCGGAATAAAGGCGCGACAGGTTCGGACAACCGCCATCAGATCGACTTCGATGGTTTTGTACCAATCTTGATCGCTCAGCTCGAGAAAATCCTTACTCGCACCTGTGATCCCTGCGGCATGGACAAGAATGTGAACGGCGCCAAAGCGCTCAAGAATCCGACGTCTGGCGCTCTCGACGTCATCCGGCTTGGTCAGGTCGGCCTGCACCCCAAAGACCTCGCCAAATTTTCCAATCTCTTCGGTTGCCCGCTCAAGCGACTCCGACGTTCTATCCGTTACGGCAACGCTTGCACCTTCTTGGGCAAGCCGTTCGGCGGTTGCTTTACCAATACCGGAGTCACCCCCCGTGACGACAGCGACCTTGCCGGTGAGACCCAAATCCATAGCTCATTTCCTGGTACACGCTGTAACTGTGATGACAGGTTTCGCTGCCGCGGAGAATCCTTCGGTTGGTAGATTTTGGCTCTACGGACATCGAGCGGAGCGGCCGCCTTGGGGCTTCAGGAGGAGGACATCAAGGTGACGAACTCCTCAGCGGTGGTCGGGTGCAGCGCCATCGTCGCATCGAAGTCGCGCTTGGTGGCCCCCATGGTGACGGCGATCGCCACCGACTGGATGATTTCAGCGGCGTCCTTGCCGACCATGTGCACTCCCACGACCCGGTCGCTTTGTCTATCGACGACGAGCTTGATCCAGGTGCGCTCGTCGCGGCCCGCTAGATTGTAATACAGCGAGCGGAAGCGGGCCCGGTAGACTGTGACGCTCGCTTCGCCCAACTGCCGTTTGGCCTCGGCCTCGCTCAGACCGACCGTGCCTACCTCCGGCTGGCTGAACACCGCCGTCGGGATGGTGTTGTAGTTCACCCGGGTAGGCAGGTTGGCGAACTCGCGATCCGCAAAGGCCCGACCTTCGGCGATGGCGACGGGAGTCAGCATCACGCGGTTGGTGCAATCGCCCACGGCGTAGATGTGGGGCTGGTTGGTCCGGGCGCGCTCGTCCACCGCTAGGGCCCCTTTGACAATTTCCACCCCGGCGTTGTCGAGCCCGAGGCCGCCGATATTAGGCGCACGACCGACCGCGAACAGCACGCCCGCATCGACGGTGAGGCCCGAACTTCGAGCGCCCGCAAGGCTCAAGCTGAGGCCCGCTGCGGTCTTTTCGATCTTTTCGACCTCGGTGTCGGGGCAAAAGGCAATGCCGTGATTAGCCATGCTCTGCTGCAGGTGCAGGCGGATGTCCTCGTCGAAGCCGCGCAAAATCGCATCGCCGCGCAGGATCTGGGTGACTTGGGAGCCGAGGCTGTTCATCAGGCAGGCAAATTCCACACCGATATAGCCGCCGCCAATCACCGCAAGCCGGTCGGGTTGCTCGGGCAGTTTGAACATCCGGCGGGAGGTGGCGACGTATTCGATGCCGGGGGTGGGCGGCAGTACCGCCTCGCTGCCCACGGCGATCAAGATCTTGGTGGCTGTGAATTTTCGCCCGTCCACTTCCACGGTGCGCGGATCGATGAAACCGGCGTGGCCGTAAACCAACCGGATACCCATGTTCTCAAGCAGCCCCACGTGCAGGGCACTCAAGCGTCGGATCTCGCGATCGACGGCACTCACCAGGGTTTGCCAGTCGAAGCGCGCCTCGACTTTCTGCCAGCCGTAGCCCACCGCGTCCTCGTACAGGTGCGCAAAGTGCGAAGCGTAGACCATCAACTTTTTGGGGATGCAGCCGCGGATCACGCAGGTGCCGCCTACTAGATCTTCTTCGATGAGGATTACCTTCGCCCCGTGGCCTGCCGCGCGCTTGGCCGCGGCCAGCCCCCCGGAACCGGCGCCGATTACCAGCAAATCGCAGCTCTCAGATGCCACGGGGTTCCTCTACAAATTTGGGTGCGGAGCGGACGGCGAGTGCAAAAAGCGGACCACTTGCGCCACCTGCTCGCCCGCGGCCGTCAACAATGTGCCGCTGCCCAGGCAGAACGGGCACGGGAGTGCCGCTCCGCCGTAATCCTCGCACATAGCCTCCCAGGCGGTGTACCAGGTCGTGGTGCTCCAGTCCTGCCGCTGTCGGCACAGGGCTTCAGGCAGCTTGGGGTTGGGCAGGAAGCCCCGTCCCCGGCAACCGGGACACGATTGAATGAGCGGCGGCAGCATCGGACAAGACCAAAAGGCTCCGCCACAATCTATCCGAATTGTGGCGGAGCGCACCAGCCGCCCGAGCCGCCAACCGGGCGGTCGCAAGCCTGGACAGTTTGCGCCTCAGTTGATGGCGACACTGCCCGGCCGCTGTTGGGCGAGCTTGAGAAAAGTGGCGGCGATATCGCTCAGATCGAATTCGTCGCGCAACTGCTCGACCACCCCGCGGTAAACCGCGAAACTTGGGTCACTCACGGAATTTTGCAACTGGCTGCGCAGCTGCTCGACAAGGCGTTCGGTACGCCGCGCCTGAATTTCGCCCGCCGAAGGGATTTTAGCCGGAATCAGCGTCGAGCCGGTCGCCCGTTCGATAAGCCGCAGCCGATAGCGGTCGGTGGGTAGGGCAAAGCTGATCGCCACCCCGGTGCGCCCCGCCCGGCCGGTGCGGCCGATGCGGTGAATGTACGATTCGCCGTCCTGGGGCAGGTCGTAGTTGATCACATGGCTGAGATCGGCAATATCGAGACCGCGGGCGGCGACGTCCGTCGCCACCACCATGTTGAGCTGCTGGCGGCGAAAGCGGCCCAGCACCGCCTCGCGCGCACTCTGGTTGAGGTCTCCGTGCAGGGCCTCGGCGCGGTGGCCGTCGTCTTGCAGTTGTTCGGCCAGTTCGTCCGCCGCCTGTTTGGTGCGGGTAAAAATCAAGGCCGAGGCCGGATCTTCGGCTGCGAGCACACGGGTAAGCGCCTGGGCGCGGTTTTTGAAATTGACAAAGTAGACCCGCTGGGCGATGGCCGGGGTGGCGCGTTCCTCGGCGGGCATGGTGAGGGTCATCGGCGTGCGCAGGTGGCGGGCGGCGAGTTTGCGGATACTTGCAGGCAGCGTTGCTGAAAAGAAGACCAGCTGCCGCTGCGGGGGCGCCGATTCGAGAATCGCCTGGACATCCTCGCTAAAGCCCATATCGAGCATCTGGTCGGCTTCGTCGAGCACCAGCGTGCGCACGGCCGTCAAATCCAGACTGCCGCGCCGCATCAGATCGAGTACCCGCCCGGGGGTGCCCACCACGATCTGCGCACCGGCGCGCAGGCGGCGCATCTGGCGGTCGATGGGCTGGCCGCCGTAGATGGGCAGCACCCGCACACCCGAGTGCTTGCTGTAGGTATGAATGGCCTCGCACACCTGCACGGCCAGTTCGCGCGTGGGGGCGAGCACCAAAGCCTGGACCCGCATGTCCTGCGCGTCTGCGCGATCCACCAGCGGCAAGCCGAAGGCGGCCGTCTTGCCGGTGCCGGTCTGGGCCTGGGCGAGCAGGTCGCGGCCGTCCAGCAAAAAGGGAATGCTCTTTTGTTGAATCGGCGTCGGCCGCTCGAAGCCGAGTTCGTCGAGCGCCTTCACCACGGACTCGCTGAGCCCGAGTGCCAAAAATGCAGTGGCCATGGAGATCTCCCGGTAAGTGACAAGGAGAAGACCTGCAAATCCATGGCCGGAAACTTTTTCTGCCGACCGGGCCTCTGACCGGTAGGTCCGGCGGTCTTGCGACCGGCAGAATTGCGAAAGCTTCAGAGCGATTGGGCGCTCGTCCGGGGATTCGACCCGCTTCTCTGCTTCATGTTAGTTAATGCAGAGGCGGAACGTCAAATTAGCCGCAAGCTGGCCATCGCCTTCCAGCCCGCTCGACTTCAGGCAGAATCGCCACCGGGTGGCAATGCGCTGCAGCACCGTGTTGGGCGGCAGCTTTCCCGTTAGCTAGTGGGAGACCACTGGCGGACAGACTGGTGCAACCGCGCTTGGTGGACAGTATTTCGGAGGAAACCGTCCGTCGCACCCTAAAAAAACGAACTCAAGCCCGGGCTCAAAGAGCAATGGTGCATCTCCAGGGTAAGGGCCGAGTTCGTCTGGCGGATGGAGGACGTGCTGCAGCTGTACGCACAGCCGTTTCGATCCGGCCAAGCCGGTGGTGTGCTTCGACGAGCGAGCGTGCCAGTTGGTGGTTGTATCCCAGGCACGCATCATAATCAGTGTGGTCTTCCACTAGTTTTACGGGTCAAGACCATTACTTGTAGCGTCTCGCTTTTATCCGGGTCTCGAGGTGCAATCAAAGAACTATTCGAACCACGACAACCGCCACCGAGAGCGCAGTGATCCAAAGTCGACCTCGAACCTCTCATACCGTTTAGCTAAATACCTGCGCGATTTAAAGAGTCGAGGATCCAGGGATAGCCCGACAACGATGCTATGACCTCTTTCGTTGTATTCACCATCAGCTCGCACACTTTCTCCTGCAACTCTTTCAAGTCTTTGAACAACTTCCAACTCAGCCTGTCCTTCAGATACTCCCAGAAGTGTTGAATCAGTGAACGCTTGCACACAGTTCGAGGGGCCAGACCCTGCGCCTCCAGCTGCCCAGCAATTTTCCCAGCCAATGCACATAACTGACTTCCTGACACATGCAACATTGCAAG
>JAESGW010000285.1_pt1 | contig 75315 bp, 78 predicted proteins | sample 9269791 | NCBI WGS metagenome assembly JAESGW01 (sample SAMN16773120, study PRJNA677053) | algae metagenome | isolation source: Aphanocapsa lilacina HA4352-LM1 and co-occurring heterotrophs from near cave... | place: USA: Maniniholo cave, near Haena, Kauai, HI | collected 2009-07-28 | reverse complement strand
CCAAGCTCTCTGACGGTGCTATGCCCAGGGGGTGACGGTCCCGCCCATCCGATCCCCGGTCGGCGGCCACCGGCCGGGGATCACCGAACCTGCTACGAGTCGGCGGAAATCAACATGCAAGGGGGTCTTGGGAGGCACTGTGCCCTCCAGCTTCCCCCCTCTTGGAAATTCTAGGACTTAGCCAAGAAGCTAAGCTCAAGAATTTCCATTCTCCCCCGCAAGGGGGGAGATGACCGAGAGATCGCGTCAAACAAAAAGGCCGCCCCAAAGGGCGGCCCTGAACTTGTGATCAGCCTCACCAGCTTAGTGGTGGTGCTCCTCCGGAACTTCGTCTTCTTCCGACGCGATGATCTTGGAGAGCTCGGCGCGGGTCATCGGCTTGTCGGTCTTCTTGGCGAGCTCGGTGACGAAATCTACTACCTTGTTCTCGAACACCGGCGCGCGGAGGCCGGCGAGGGCCTGCGGGTTCTTGCGGTAGTAGTCGTAGACCTGCTGTTCCTGGCCCGGGAAGCGACGCACTTCGGCGATCAGCGCCTGCTGGTGCTCTTCCTCGGTCACTTCGACCTTGTTCTGGTTGCCGATCTCGGCGACCACCAGACCGAGGCGCACCCGGCGCTCGGCGATCTTCTGGTACTGCTCCTTGGCCGCTTCCTCGGTGGTGCCCTCGTCTTCGAAGGACCGGCCGTGGTGCTCGACTTCGTGCACGACGCGCTGCCAGATGGTGTTGAACTCGGCTTCCACGAGCTGCTCGGGAACGGCGAACTTGTGGCCTTCGTCGAGCTGGTCGAGGATCTGCCGCTTGATCGCCTGGCGACCCATCGACTCGAGCGCCGCCTTCATCTGGTCCTTCACCGCATTGCGGAGACCTTCGACGTTCTCGAGGCCGAGCGACTTGGCGAACTCGTCGTTGAGCTCACCGGCCTTCGGGCCATCGATGTGGAGAATGGTGACCTCGAAATCGGCCTTCTTGCCCGCCAGTTCGTCCTGCGCATAATCCTTGGGGAACGTGACCTTGACGGTCTTGGTCTCGTTCTTCTTCATCCCAACGAGCTGCTCTTCGAAGCCCGGGATGAACTCGCCCGAACCGACGGTCAGGTGCGCATGGTCGGCCGAGCCGCCAGCGAAAGCCTCGCCCTTGATCGTGCCCTTGAAGCTGAGGCCCAGGCGATCGCCATTCTCGACGACGCCGTCCTCGCCCTTTTCCTCATAACCGCGCTGCTGCGCGAAGACGCGCTGCACTTCGGTGTCCACGTCCTTCTCATCGAGCTCGACCACCGGCTTGTCGACGGCGAGCGACTTGAAGTCCATCAGGGTGACCGGCGGCAGAACTTCGTAGCTGACCTCGAAGTTGAGGTCGGCTTCGCCATCCAGCACCTGGTTGATCACGCCCTGGTCTTCCGGCAGGTCGACCTTCGGCTGCGTCGCGGCGCGCTCGGACCGGTCATCGAGGGTCTTCGACACGGTCGAGTTGATCGCGTCCGACAGAACTTCCGACATGGCGGAGCGGCCGTAGACCTTCTTCAGGTGCGCGGTCGGCACCTTGCCGGGGCGGAAACCCTTGATGTTCGCGGTGCCCTTGAGCTCATCGAGCCGCGCATCCAGCCGGTCGCTGAGATCCTTTTTGGGGATGACCAGGGAGAGTTTGCGCTTGAGGCCCTCGTTGAGGGTTTCTGTGACCTGCATTGGGGTATCCCGTTGTCTCTTCAAAATCCGTTTGGCCGAAGTCGCTGGCAGTATCGCGGCGAGCTGGTGCGGGTGAGAGGGCTCGAACCTCCACGCCTTGCGGCGCTGGAACCTAAATCCAGTGCGTCTACCAGTTCCGCCACACCCGCAAGGTGCCCCGTCGGCCGGGTCGCGTGCATATATGTGAAGAATTGGGGAAGGTCAAAGGGAGAGGTGATGGCGCAAGGAGGGCTTGCCGCTACTGCCCTGCGACAGTCGGCGGCACAGGGTGCTTTACGGGCCGCTTCTTGCCCTCGCGATCGATGCGCTCCGTGACGAAATATACGTAGCCAGCAACCGCTCCGGCGACGGCCAGCATGATCGCAGGCCAAGGGGAAAGGCCAAGACTATTGCCAGTTGCGGCTGCGACCCCGAGGAACAGCGGATAGTAAGAGTGCCGCACCTACCGCGCCGAACGCCATTGCGTTGAGCCGGGACCGCAGCCCGAAGCGGTTGCCGAGCCAGGTACCAAGCAACACCACAGGAAGAAACAGGAGCATTGCCGGCAGCAGGCCGACCATGACGCCGAAAAAAGCGAACACCGGGATAACAAGCCCGCCGTACCCCACCACGATCGCCGCCGCTGATGCAAAGACCACGCACCCCGCAGCCACCGACAGCAGATATCCTGCAAGCGAGAAGAAGTACTTAAGTCCTGCTACCAATGCGCCCTGCCCCGTTGCGACCTACATCCTATCATTTTCCACCTAACGCCAGAACCACACGCCGCAAACGGCGCATTTGCCCACTTTCGCTGCAAACCGATCTTTGCCACTGTCGGTTTGCTCGTTTCGAACCATCGAAATGCGCAAATCGACAGCGTCATGCACATTCTTTGTGCAAACATCTGCCAGCAAGCTTAGAGCGGCGGATCAGATGTTCGTCGTATGCGCTTATTTTGGCAAGGTTTTCTCCGCTGCCGGAGAGCTGGCACGGACCCTGCATACAACCGAGCGGCACCCGACCGGTGCCTGTTGGAGGCCTGAATGAAGAAGATCGAGGCTATCGTAAAGCCGTTCAAGCTCGACGAAGTGAAGGAAGCGCTGCAGGAAGTCGGCCTGCAGGGCATCACCGTCACCGAAGCCAAGGGTTTCGGCCGTCAGAAAGGGCATACCGAGCTCTACCGCGGCGCGGAATATGTCGTCGACTTCCTGCCCAAGGTGAAGGTCGAGGTGGTGTGCCCCGACGATCTCGCCGAAAAAGCGATCGAAGCGATCCGCACGGCTGCGCAAACCGGCCGCATCGGCGACGGAAAGATCTTCGTCTATTCGATCGAACAGGCTATCCGCATCCGCACCGGCGAATTCGGCGACGACGCGCTCTAAGGGGCACCTCTTCGCGCGTCTACCTGCCCTAGCATCAACTCCAGACTTACACAGGGGAACCTAATGACCACTGGAAGCGACATCCTCAAGAAGATCAAGGACGAGGACATCAAGTACGTCGACCTCCGCTTCACCGACCCGCGCGGCAAGCTGCAGCACGTCACCATGGATGTGACGGTCGTCGATGAGGATCTCTTCGAGGAAGGGACCATGTTCGACGGTTCCTCGATCGCTGGCTGGAAGGCCATCAACGAGTCCGACATGGTGCTGATGCCCGATCCGAACTCGGCCTATCTCGACCCGTTCTTCGGCGCCCCGACCCTCGCCATCAACTGCGACATTCTCGAGCCGCTGACCTACCAGCCGTACAACCGCGACCCGCGCACCACGGCCAAGAAGGCCGAGGCTTACGTCAAGGAACTCGGTATCGGCGACACCGTGGTGTTCGGCCCCGAGCCCGAATTCTTCATCTTCGACGACGTCCGCTATTCCAACACCACCTACAAGGTGGGCTTCTCGGTCGATCACTCGGAACTGCCGTCCAACAACGACACCGAGTACGAGTCGGGCAATACCGGCCACCATATCGGTCTCAAGAAGGGCTATTTCCCGGTGCCGCCGCTGGACAGCGCGCAGGACATGCGCGGTGAAATGCTCGCCGCCATGGCCTCGATGGGCGTGACCGTCGAAAAGCACCACCACGAAGTGGCCTCGGCACAGCACGAACTGGGCATCAAGTTTGCCCCGATCATCAAGTCGGCCGACGACGTACAGATCTACAAGTACGTCATCCAGCAGGTCGCCCAGGCCTACGGCAAGACCGTGACCTTCATGCCCAAGCCCGTCTATGGCGATAACGGCTCAGGCATGCACTGCCACCAGTCGATCTGGAAGGACGGCAAGCCGCTCTTCGCCGGTGACCAGTATGCCGGCCTGTCGATGGAAGCGCTCTACTACATCGGCGGCGTGATCAAGCACGCCAAGGCGATCAACGCTTTCACCAACCCGACCACCAACAGCTACAAGCGCCTGGTGCCGGGCTTCGAAGCTCCGGTGCTGCTCGCCTACTCGGCGCGCAACCGCTCGGCCTCGTGCCGCATTCCCTTCGGCCAGTCGCCGAAGTCGAAGCGCGTCGAAGTCCGCTTCCCCGATCCGCTGGCCAACCCCTATCTCGGCTTCGCCGCGCTGCTGATGGCCGGCCTCGACGGCATCAAGAACAAGATCCACCCGGGCGACCCGATGGACAAGGACCTGTACGAGCTGCCCAAGGAAGAGCTGAAGCAGATCCCGACCGTTTGTGGCTCGCTCCGTGAAGCCCTCGAGTCGCTCGATAAGGACCGCGACTTCCTCAAGGCCGGTGGCGTGTTCGACGACGACCAGATCGACAGCTACATCGAGCTGAAGATGACGGAAGTCATCAAGTTCGAGCACACCCCGCACCCGGTCGAGTACGAAATGTACTACTCGGCCTAAGCGCCGGATCGTTTCGATTGAATGTGGAAGGGCCCGGCGACGGGCCCTTCTGCTTTTACCCGCTCTGTTGTACGCACGCGCTCCACCTCTGCACCAAAGGTCCGGAATCCATGTCGAGCCGCTGGCGCGAGACGCAACCGGAGGAACTGGCCGGCTGGCTCGACGGCGCCACCATACCTTGGGGGATCGCCGGAGGCTGGGCGCTGGATCTGTGGCAGGGCAGCATCAGCCGAGCGCATTCCGATATCGAGATCAGCTGCTTTCTCGCCGACCTGCCTGCCCTGCTCCCGATCCTCGATCGCTTCGAGATCGCCATCGCCCGCAACAAGCAACTGACCACCCACGAGCCCGGAACCGCGTTGCCTACGCCGCCGTTCAGCCTCTGGCTCCGCCGCCACGGCGAAGCCCTGTGGGATTTCGAGATCGTCGCGGAGGCGCAGCAGGATGGACAATGGGCCTACCGCCGGGAGCTGTCGGTACAACGCCCCCTGCATTCCGTCTTCACGCGCAGCGCGTCGGGTTGGCCGATCATCGCCCCGGAAATCCAGTTGCTCTACAAATGCAAGCAGCCGCGCGATAAGGACCTGCTCGATCTCGCCCGCTATGTTCCTGCGCTTGACGAGGCAGCACGTCTCTGGCTCCGTTCGGCGGTAGCGGCTACCCATCCCGAATTCCTGCCGACCCTTCTCGATATCGAGGCGCACGCCGCCCGCAACCATGGTATTGCCCAATGAGTGTTGGACTACTCGGCCTTCTCGATGACGTGACTGCCCTCGCCAAGGTCGCCGCTGCCTCGATCGACGACGTCGCGGGACAAGCCACCAAGGCCGGGCTGAAGGCCGCCGGCGCGGTGATCGACGATGCTGCCGTGACGCCGCGCTACGTCACCGGCTTTTCGGCCGATCGCGAGTTGCCGATCGTATGGAAGATCGCCGCCGGCTCGATCCGCAACAAGCTCTTGTTCCTCTTACCGGCCGCGTTGGCACTGAGCTTTTTCGCACCCTGGCTGATCACCCCGTTGCTGATGATCGGTGGTGCCTACCTTTGCTATGAGGGCGCCGAGAAAGTGTTCGAGGCGGTGTTCCCACACGAGGCGCATGCGCACGAAGCAGAAGCCCTGCCGCAGCCGGCCGACCCCAAAAAGCTCGAGGAAGAGCGGGTCGCCGGCGCCATCCAGACCGATTTCATCCTCTCCGCCGAGATCATGACCATCGCGTTGGCCGCCTTGCCCGGCCTGCCGTTCTGGGAGCAGGCGCTGGTCCTGGTGGTGGTGGCCTTCGGCATCACCGCCGCGGTCTACGGCGCCGTGGCGCTGATCGTGAAGGCCGATGACTTCGGCCTGCTGCTCGCCAGCAAAGCCCGCACCGGTTTCGGGCGCGCGACCGGCCGCGGCATTCTCGTTGCCATGCCCTGGATCATGCAGACCCTCAGCATCGTCGGCACAGCCGCGATGATCTGGGTCGGCGGCGGCATTATCGTCCACGGCCTCGCCGGCTTCGGTCTCGACCAGATCGAGCACCTGATCGAAGCCGTCGCCCACGGTGCCGAAGAGATGCTGCCGGCGCTCGGCGGCTTCATCGAGGGGCTCGCGACCATCCTTGCCGACCTGGTTCTCGGGCTTGCGCTGGGCCTGCTGCTGATCCCGATCGCCGGCAAAGTGATCGGCCCGGCCTGGAAAGCGATCCGCGCCATGCTGCCGCAAAAGCCGGCAGCCTGAGGCGGTTGGCTGCTGCCGGGTTGCACTCCTGCCCATGACTGCCGACACTCTGCACCCATCGTGGCTCACCCCTCATCCGGCGCTACGCGCCACCTTCTCCCCGACGGGGAGAAGAATACCGAGAGCGCTGTGGTCACCTCCGTTCCCACGGTGAAGGCCAACTAGCCTTCACCGGCCCCAGTCGGGGAGAGGGTGGATCGCGCGCAGCGCGAGACGGGTGAGGGGTGGCGATCACCCGACCCGTCATGGTGGCAACGCCCACCAAAAGCGAAGGGCCCCACCGGGCCCTTTCCAATTGGCCGTTGGTTCAGCCGATCTGCCCGAAGAATCCACGAACATCGCCGACCCACACACCGGGCACTTCCAGCACCGCATAGTGCCCGCCGACGTCGAACTCGTTCCAGCGCACGATGGTGTTGCTGGTCTCGCCGTAGCGGCGGATCGGCACTTCGTCGAAGCCGAACACCGCGACGGCGGTCGGCACACCCGAGTTCGCCTTGGGCGACCAGGCTTCCGGATCATGGGCATTCTCGTAGTAGAGCCGGATCGATGAAGCGGCGGTGCCGGTGAACCAGTAGATCATGAAGTTGGCGAGGAACCGATCCATCGGCACCGCGTCGACGCGATCGCCGAAGCTGGTGAACAGCTCGCTGATCCAGGCGAGCAGCCCCGCCGGAGAGTCCGAGATGCCGTAAGCCAGCGTCTGCGGTCGGCTCGACTGCATGACGTTGAAGCCGAAATGCTCCGCCATGAAGCGCTGCACCCGCTGCAGCCGCACCTTCTCGCTGTCGGTGAAGGTCGCGATCTCCTCCGGCGACACCGGGCCGAACGGGATGAAGCCCATGGTCGCGGCGTTGAGGTGCACGCCGATCACCCGTTCGGGCGCCAACCGGCCGATCTCGGGTCCGATAATGGCGCCGGCGTCGCCGCCCTGCACGCCGAAGCGCTGGTAGCCGAGCCGGCTCATCAACTCGATGAAGGCCTTGCCGATGCGGACATTGTTCCAGCCGGCCTCACGGGTCGGGCCGGAAAAGCCGAAGCCCGGCAGCGACGGCACCACCACATCGAACGCATCCTCGGCCTTGCCGCCATGCGCCACCGGGTTGGTCAGCGGCCCGATCACATCGAGGAACTCTACAATGGAGCCGGGCCAGCCATGGATCAGCAGCAGCGGCGTGGCGTTCTGCTCGGCCGACTTCACATGGATGAAGTGGACATTCTGCCCGTCGATCTCGGTGGTGAACTGCGGCAGCGCGTTGATCTCGGCCTCGGCCTCGCGCCAGTCGAAACCGTTGAGCAGTCGGTCGACGGCGCTACGGACATAGGCATTGGTCGGGCCAGCGGCCCAGCTGCCATCGACTTCGCTCGGCATCACGGTGCGGGCGAGACGATCCGTCAGGTCCTGCAGCTCAGCGGCGGAAACGTCGATCTTGAAGGGGGTGATGGTGGCCATTTCGGGTACTCCGTTCGGGGGTGATCGTTGAAGACACCCCCTTCGTACCCAACCCCCATCCGGGATTATTGGAAGTTTCCGACAACCTCATCATGCCCGGCGCGAAAGATTTCGTTCGTCGCCCCGGCGCGAAAGATTTCGTTCGTCGCCCCGGCGCGAACGATTTCGTTCGTCGCCTCGCGAACGATCTCTCGCGGCGTCTGTCCCATGATCGCCTTCAGCGAGTTGATCATGTGCGCCTGGTCGGAAAAGCCGAGCGCCAGCGCCACGTCCACCGCCGGCCGGCCCATCTGCAGCATGGCGACCGCCTTTTGCGCCCGCTGCACCAGGGTGAAGTGCTTGTAGGTGAGCCCGGTGGTCCGGAGGAAATGCCGCTGCAGCGTCCGCTCGGTCATCGCCTTGGGCTGCCCCTCGACCACCGAGGCCACCAGTTCGTTGCTGTCGATGATCCCGTCACGCACCAGCCGCGCCACGAACACGTCGGCATTCTCGAAGGTCGGGATCTCCCGCACATCGGTGCCGATCCAGAACCCACCCTTGCCGAACTTCTCCAGCATCACGCCTTCGTCCCGCATGATGTCGCCAGGCATCAGCGGCATGAAACTGTGCGGCTTGAACGAAATCACCAGTTGCTCATCGCCCGCCTCGTGCTCATAGACCACTGCCTGCGTGGTAAGCCCGGTGCGCAGCACCATGGTCTCGTCGCCGCGCTTGATGATGGCGATATCCCAGCAACCGTCAGGCTGCATCAGCGTCGTCCCGGTCGTGTCAAAACGAACCGAGCTGATGCTCTCGACGAACGGCGAGTCGATCGGCCGGCTTTGCACGATGCGCTTCATGTGCCGGAGCCTAGCAGCGACTTGCGAAGATACCAAATCACCTGCATCGCCAACCCACTGGCGCTCTTTGCCGGCATGGCTATGCTGGCCCCGCCTTTGCTGGTCCGGAGCCCGCCATGACGCCCGAATTCCTCATCACCACGCTGGTCATCGTAGCCTCGCCGGGAACCGGCGTGCTCTTTACGCTCGCCGCCGGCCTGACCCGCGGCGCTCGCGCCAGCATCCTCGCGGCTTTCGCCTGCACGCTGGGAATCATCCCACACATGGCGGCTGCGATCACCGGCCTTGCCGCGCTGCTCCATACCAGTGCGCTGGCCTTCGAGATCATCAAGTATCTCGGCGTCGCCTACCTGTTGTACATGGCCTGGGCGACACTTCGCGAGAAAGGCGCGCTCAGCGTCGATACCGAGAGGGCGCCGAAGTCGGTCCGCCAGGTGCTGATCTCGGGCATCCTGATCAATATCCTCAACCCAAAGTTGTCGATCTTCTTCTTCGCCTTCCTGCCGCAGTTCGTCAGGACCGACAGTGCCGACGCCCTGCCCCAGATGCTGGAACTGAGCGCGGTGTTCATGGCCATGTCCTTCGTGATCTTCGCGATCTATGGAGTGTTCGCTGCGGCTGTGCGCCAGCACATTGTCACCCGCCCACGCGTCCTCACCTGGATGCGCCGCACCTTCGCTGCCGCCTTTGTGGCGCTCAGCGCCAAACTGGCCTTCACCGAGCGCTAGAACGTGTGCTCCCCTTGAGGCCCCTTGAGGCCCCTTGACAGGGAGGGGCTGGGGGTGGGGGTGGTGAGGGACGCCCGGCGCTGACTGTCAGGCGTCGACGAGGTGGAGCCGGTCTTCCAGACTATCCGGCTCCTGCTCGACCAGGAACTGCACGGCGAAACCGACATCGAGCCAGCGCACGACACGCGCCACCACCCGCCCGACCGCCAGTGGCGTGCCGAGGTCCGGCTGCACGTCGGCCGATAAGGCCGCGCCCGAGCGCGACATATCGATGATCAGGCACGGCAGGCGGCTCCCGTCGGCAAACAGAATGGTGGAGCGCGGATCTCTCGGCATCATCCGGCGGTGCGCCCGCTTGTCGGCAACCCCATGAAAGACGCGCTTCTTGTACCAGCCGATGCGCTTGATCAGCAGGTCGCGCTCCTCGGCAGTGGTCTCGATCGCCATCGAGAAGCCGCCATCGATCAGACGCTCGACGCGGCCCCGTACTGTCCCGAACGGTTCGAAGTTGGCGGAGAGTTCCTCACCCGGCGCACCCAGAACCGGTGCCGAGGCGACCATCAGTTGCGGCGAGATCGACTGCAGCCGGCAGGCGAAGACCTGGACGCGGTGGCTGCGGTTCTTGCGGCTGGCAAGCAGGTAACGCCCCATCAGCGCGCCGATGAAGCGGATATCACTGGAGCGCTGGGAGGCGTTCTTCCCCATTGCAAGCCTCCTGGCTGGCGTTCGATGTAATCGTTGTCATCACGCTAGCGTGTAAGCCTCAACGGCCGGTTGCCGCGTAGCGGTAATCCCTCGGCACGCCGGTAAGGATTTGTTTGCCATGGCCGGCGTGAACATTATTTGCTCAACGTCAGCCGCTCGTCGGCGAAGATGCCTCGATCGCTGGCTTCAAGCGTCAACAGCGCTTCGAGCTCGCCGATCTGCTGCACCTCGGTGAACTGCACGGCAAAGCCGGCCTCGATGTGCCGGACCACCCGGCCGGGGACCGCGCCCACCCCGGCGAGTGCGCCGACGGGTGGCAGCACATCGGCCGACACCGCGACGCCCGACTGCGACATATCGATGATGAAGCAGTCGAAACGCTGGCCGTCGCCCAACGTCAGGCTGGCGCGCGTCTCCCGCGGCAGCACCCGCTTGTGGGCTCGCCTGTCGCTCACCGTCTTCAGCGTCCGGCGCTTCAGCCAGTCGATCCTGGCGCTAAGCACGGCACGCTCCTGTTCGGTGCAATCGAACGCCACGACGAAACCACCCTCGATAATGCGGGTGATCCTGCCGCGCATGAGCCCCAGGCCTTGCAGCGACATGGTCAAGGCATCGCCGGGCGCCCCGCTGACCGGCGCGTTGACCACCGCCTCGTGGGCCGAGACGCTGCGCGAGCGGCAGGCGAACACTTGCACGGCGCCTGGTGTCTGCGCGCGCGCCACCAACACATAACTGCCCATCACATCGCCAATGAAACGAGCATCCTTGCGGCTGCTCGCCTCGGCCTTGGCAGCGGGTCCTTTCTGCATCGTCTCGGCCATTCACTGAACAATCTCGCACTATCGTACGCAAGATTACCTATTCGGCCGTGACCAAGATCTTGCCAACGAACAATTGAACAGTATTTTTACAGGGCAACACGGGGCATTGAGCGATTTCTGCTCACCGTCTGCGCCGACGACCAATCGTTTAGGCAGTTTGTACTAAGTCGAACGATCTATAACTGCTCGCTCTCCAGCATCATCTCCTCGAAGAAGGCCTCGGGCCCATCGACCTCCTTGAGTCGCCTGCCGCTGATTTCCAGGTAGCGCGTTCCGACATGTCGCACGAAACTGCGGTCATGCGAGACCAGCACGGCCGTCGCTTCATGGGCGAGTATCTCACTTTCCAGCGCCTCGCGGCCCGGGATGTCGACATGGTTGGTCGGCTCATCCATCAGGTAGAAGTTCGGCTCGATCAGCCGCAGTGCCAGCAACCCCAGGCGGGCCCGCTGCCCGAAGCTCAGTTGCCCGATTGGTCGCGATTGCTTCTCGATGACGAAACCGGTGGTCGCGAGGAGGCTCCGCACCCGGGAGTCGGGCTGCTTGAACGTCACCGAGATAAAGCTCTCCGGCGTCTCCTTGACCGGTAGTTGCGACATGTCCTGGTCGGTATAGCCCAGCACCAGCGATGGCGTGACCCGAATGCCGGGGACGCCGTCCGGCTCCACCATCGCGCGGTGGATCAGCTTGACCAGTTGCGACTTGCCCGCGCCGTTCTTGCCCAGCAGCACCACGCGGTCGCCCTGGAAGATGTGGAGCTTGTCGATCTTGAACAGCCCCTGCCCCGATGGCGTGGTGACGGTCACGTTCTCGATGCCGACCAGCAGCTTGGCGTGCGTGCCGCGATTGCTTAGCCTGATCTCGCCCGAGCGCTCGCGATGCGCAGGTCGCACGGCTTCCTCGATCTTCGCCGCCCGCTCGCGCAACTGCTTGGTCTTGACCACCAGCAGGTCACTGCCCGAGTTGATGCCGATATTGTTGAGTTTCGCCGCTTGCTTTCTCAACTTGGTAGCTTCCTTCAGGTCGCGCTCGTTCTGCGCTTCCTGCGAGGCATCCTCGCGCTCGATCTCGAGACGGGCGGCGGAGTAAGCCAGGGGCATGTAGCGCGACGTACCGGGCCTCAGGAACAGCGTCCGATTGGTCACCGCATCGAGAAAGTCGCGATCGTGGCTGGCCACGATCAGCGGGATGTTGCGCGCTTCGCGGTTGAGCCAGGTCTCGAGCCGGAACAGCTTTGACAGGTCGAGGTGGTTGGTTGGCTCGTCCATCAGCAGCGCATCGGGATCGGTCACCCACACCCGCGCGATCAGCATCAGGCGCTGCCAGCCGCCGCTCAGCGCCGAGACCAGCCGGTCGCGCAGTTCATAGGGTGTCTCGAGCCCATCGAGCGCCACATCGGCCCGCCACGCGTCGGTCTCGCGATCTGCAGCCTGCAGGGCACCGAGCACCGCGTCGCGCAGCGTCAGCGGCATCAGCGCTGCGGGCACATCCTGCTCGACATAGCCGACGCGCAGACCGCGCGAACGGACCACTTCCCCGGCGGTGGGTTCCGCCAGCCCGGCGATGACCCGCAACAGCGAGGTCTTGCCCAGCCCGTTGCCGGCGACGAGCCCGACCCGGTCGCCATCGGCAACGACGAGGCTCAGGTCGCGGAACAGCGGATCGGTGGCGGTGATGGAAAGGTTCTTGAGGCTGATCGAGCCCATGTTCGTCTCTCTGGAATTCTAGCGGTCCCAGAAAGGGACCTGTGCCGTCAATGGCTCACGCGCGAAGCGGAGCCGGCTTGGGCAGACCAGAATGGTGTGAGACGACGAAAAACGTCCGGACCCGTTCGGCCAGCCCTGCAACTAAAGCTGCAGGGCTGAAACAGGGCCGCGACTGCGGTGCTGGTCATGACGATAGCCCACGCGACCCTCCTTGGTTGGCATTGCGGACGAAACGCTTAGACCACCGGCGGCGCTTGGAGGTCAAGTGTCGGCGTGCTCGCAAGCGCCACATCCACCGGGTCCTTCCCGCGAAAGCGGGAACCTCTGTTTGCGATTGCAACAAAGAAGACTTAGGTCCTCGCTTTCGCGGGGATGACATCGAGCGCGGGTCTGCGTTGGCGCACCATCGCTGCCTCACACCAGGTAGAACAGCGCGGTGACGGCGACGAGGGTCAACGGGCGGGGCAAAGCAAGATGGGCAAGCCGGTACGCAAAACTATCAAATCCGGCCTGCTGCCATCCGCTGTCGCGTGGCGCCCTCAAAGCTGTCTCAAGGTACGCGAGACTGCTCTTGGCTTGGGCGCGCATACGGCTACTCCGAACAAAAACCGTATGTGAAATTCATACCCGCGAGCGCTTAAGAAAGTGCTTCCGAGAAGCAAACGAAGTCTGAATCAAGTGCTCCAAAACAACGCGTCCGGCTCTCTGTAGGGAACCGGACGCATTGGATTCATTGGCGATTTCGTCAGCTGCGGCGCAACCGTTCACGATTGAGGATCGCCCCGGTGCAGGTGGAGACCCGGAGCAGATAGACCCAGTTGCCGCGTGTCGCCCTGATTTGGATGCGGCGGTCGTTTCGCACATTGAGGGAGATATTGGTGTAGCCCTGCTGGCGCACGGCGTTGCGGAGCTGCCGATCGGTCAGCTCGATGCAGATCAGCGGCCGTCGAAAGCCGAAGCCGTCGGTGCCGAAGCCGAACTGGAACTGCATGCTCTGCGCCTGCGCCGGGAGGGTCGAAGCGCCGAGCGCCAGCCCAAGCACGGCGGCGCGGATGAGCGTGGTAGCTTTCATGTCGTTCTCCTTTTGCAATTCACCAACAAAAAATCCCGGCCCTGAGGGGCCGGGATCTGGCGGGAGCGCAAGGGAGGAACCGGCTCCCGCCGGAACTTGATCAGAAGCGGAACTGGAACTGGAAGCCCGGGAAATACGGGCGACGCAGCCGCTCGATATCCGAGACGCGACCAGTGCAGCGGTTTACCGTCATCGCGTAGGTGCTGCGGCCATAGTCGGCCACCACCTTCACCCGGACCCCGCGGCGGTCTACGAAGCGGATATCGTCGAAGCCGGCGCGGCGCAGGCCGCGGCGGACCTCGTTGGTGGTGAGGCAATCGCGCTTGATCCGGCGGCCATTGTCGAAGCCGTACGAGAAGCTGCTGCCACCACCCTGGATGCCGAAGTCGAAGTTAAACGACTGCGCCTGGACCGGCATTGCAGTGAACGCTGCCGCACCAAGCGTCACCGCAACGATCGCGGCGCGGCCGGATTTCATCACCGACGATAGGATTGAGGTCATGATAGTCTCCTTCAAGGTCTACTGGTGCCAGGTCCACTAGCGTGCCACGACCCTAAAGGTTGCATTCTTAACCAATGCGATATCGCTCGTTCATCCGCCGTTCATGTCGCAACGCAACGTGCCGGGGAATGCCGAGTAAGAGCAGGCGCAGTCGATGTGAGATTGCCGAACGCCCAGCCCGGACACTGCCTACTGGCCCCAGCTGGGCGCTCCGCAATCTCGAGCGGTGGAATACCGCCCGTCCGTTGAATGCTCGCGGAACCGTGCATTCACATGCCGTTCACGACCGGTTGACAGCTCGAGCGCCGGGCCCTACCTCCCGCTTAACCCACCCAAAGCAGCAAGTATGCTAGAGCTTGTGAGGCGCCCGATTCGCGCCTCGGACGGAGATTTCATGGCGGCGATCGAAGACCTTTTCGGCCCTGATGACGAAGCTGCTGCGCCGCAGCGCACGCCTGCTACCCCCACGCCGAAAGCGCCGGCTGCCAGCCCTGCCCCGAGCGTCGCTCACGCCGCCTCCTATTCGGCTGCCGATATCGAGGTGCTCGAGGGCCTCGAGCCGGTGCGCCGCCGCCCCGGAATGTATATCGGCGGCACCGACGCCAATGCGTTGCACCACCTGTTCGCCGAAGTCATCGACAATTCGATGGACGAGGCGATTGCCGGTCATGCCAGCCGCATCGAAGTGCATTTCGGCGAGGACGGGTTCCTGACCGTCACCGATAACGGCCGCGGTATCCCGGTCGAGAATCACCCGAAATTTCCGGGCGTCTCGACGCTGGAGATCGTCATGACGCGCCTGCATGCCGGCGGCAAGTTCGACGGCAAAGCCTACGAGACCTCGGGCGGCCTGCACGGTGTCGGCGTCTCGGTGGTCAACGCCTTGTCCGACAGCCTCATCACCGAGGTCGCCCGCGACCAGATACTCTACCGCATTGCGTTTTCGCGCGGCAAACCGCTGGGCGGCGTCGAAACGGTCGGCAAGGTGCAGAACCGCCGCGGCACCACGCAGCGATTCCACCCCGATCCGGAAATCTTCGGCGAGCACAAATTCTCTGCCGCCCGCCTGTTCAAGATGACCCGCTCGAAGGCCTACCTGTTCGGCGGCGTCGAGATCCGCTGGACCTGCGACGAGAGCCTCGCCACCGCGGATGTCCCGGCCAAAGCGACGTTCCACTTTCCGGGCGGCCTGCGCGACTTCCTTGCCAACCGCATCGAAGGCGAGCCGCGCATCACCGAGGACATCTTCTCGGGCACCATCGGCAAGCCCGGCACGCACGGGGCGGTCGAATGGGCGGTGGCCTGGTGCCTCGGCGATGGCTTCGTCAACTCCTACTGCAACACAGTGCCGACCGGCGACGGCGGCACCCATGAACAGGGCCTGCGCGTTGCCCTGCTCCGTGGCCTGCGCAACTACGCCGAGCTCTCGGGCAACAAGCGCGCTGCCCAACTGACCGCCGAAGACGTGCTGGTGCAGTGCTCGGCCATGCTCTCGGTATTCGTGCGCGAGCCGGAATTCGTCGGCCAGACCAAGGACAAGCTGAGCTCGCCCGAGGCGACCCGCATCGTCGACGCGGCGCTGCGCGACCCGTTCGACCACTGGCTCGCCACGTCGCCCAACCAGGCGTCGAAGCTCCTCGACTGGGCCATCGAGCGCGCCGAGGAACGCCTGCGCCGCAAGAAGGAGAAGGAGGTCGACCGCCAGTCGGCGACCAGGAAGCTCCGTCTGCCCGGCAAGCTCGCCGACTGCACGCAATCGGCCGCCCAGGGCGCCGAAATTTTCATCGTCGAGGGCGACTCGGCTGGCGGCAGCGCCAAGCAGGCGCGCGACCGCAAGAGCCAAGCGATCCTGCCGCTGCGTGGCAAGATCCTCAACGTCGCCGGCGCCACCCGCGACAAGGTGCAGGCGAGCCAGGCCATCGCCGATCTCATCCAGGCGCTCGGCTGCGGCACCCGCGACCGCTATCGCGAAGACGAGCTGCGCTATGACAAGATCATCCTGATGACCGACGCCGATGTCGACGGCGCCCACATCGCTTCGCTGCTGATGACCTTCTTCTTCCAGGAAATGCCCAAGCTGATCGAGGGCGGACACCTCTATCTCGCCATGCCGCCGCTGTTCCGCATCAGCGCCGGCCCCAAGGTCGCCTATGCGATGAACGACGCGCACCGCGACCAGTTGCTGGCCGACGAGTTCAAGGGCAAGAAGCCCGATATCACCCGCTTCAAGGGCCTCGGCGAGATGCCCTATGTGCACCTGCGCGAAACCACGATGGACAAGAAGACCCGCACTTTGCTGCAGGTGCGCATCCGCGACGATTTCGAGGAAACCAGATCCTCGGTCGATCGCCTGATGGGCAACCGCCCCGAAGCTCGCTTCGACTTCATCCAGGAAAACGCCGCATTCGTCACCGATCTGGATATCTGAGGGACGAGGGTCCCTGAGGGTCAGGGGCGAAGATGATCACCAGGCGTGGTTTGCTGAAGCTGCTCGGCGTGGGTGCGCTTGGGCTGATCGCCACTGCCGCCTACCCCTTCATCGAAGCCGTCGCTCGTCCGCGCGTCACGACCTACGCGCTCACGCCGCGCGCCTGGCCCGCTGGTCTTAAGCTGCGCGCGGCGGTGATCGCCGACATCCACGCCTGCGAGCCGTGGATGGATCTCAGACGCATCGAGGAGCTGTGTGCCCAGACGCAGGAGCTCGATGCCGACGTCATCCTGCTGCTCGGCGACTACGTCAGCGGCATGCGGCTGAGAACCGGCCAAGTTGCCAACGCCGAATGGGCGAGTGCCCTGGGCAAGCTCACTGCGCCGCTCGGCGTGCATGCCGTGCTCGGCAACCACGACTACTGGGAAGATCGCGCCTTCCAGTTGGACCATTCGACGACCCCGCTGGCGCGAACCGCACTGCGCGACGCCGGCATCGCCACCTATGTCAACGAGACCATCCGTCTCGAAAAGGACGGACACGCCTTCTGGCTGGCCGGTCTCGGCGACCAGATGGGCATCCTGCCCGGTGGCGTCCACGACGGCCGGCACACCAGCGGTGTGGATGACCTCGAGGGCACGCTAGCCCAGATCCCCGACGACGAACCGACCCTGCTGCTCGCCCACGAGCCGGACATCTTCCGCAAGGTGCCCGATCGCGTCAGCCTGACGCTCTCCGGCCACACCCATGGCGGTCAGATCTCGTTGCTGGGCTGGCGGCCATGGGCGGCATCGCTAGGCTCACGCCGCTTTCCCGCCGGCCACTACAACGTCGAAGGTCGCGAGCTGATCGTCTCGCGCGGCCTTGGTTGTTCCGTCATCCCAGTACGGATTGGCAACTGGCCGGAAATCGTCGTCCTCGATCTCGGCACGGCCTGACTGAACTCAATTAATCACCCGTCCGCGAACCCCGTTGACTCGCAAGGGGTTTCCACTATGTTCCGGGCGCGTCGCGCGCAGCCCCGGACAGGGCGGAGTCCGGATCGGTTGCTGCAAGGCGAAGCCTGATTATCCGGCTTGTACTTTGCGACCTGTTCGTCGACCCGCACCTCCTCAAGTAGCTGCCCGTCGACCTGCCTTCCCTACTTGAGCGGACCACTGATTTGGCAAATGACTTTTCCGGGTTGGGCCTCAGCGCCAAGGTGATCGATGCGGTTGCCGCATCCGGCTACACCAAGCCCACCGATATCCAGGCGCAGGCTATCCCGCATGTCCTTCAGAAGAAGGACATTATCGGCATCGCGCAGACCGGCACCGGCAAGACCGCCTCGTTCGTGCTGCCCATGCTGACGCTGCTCGAAACCGGCCGGGCACGCGCCCGCATGCCGCGCACGCTGATCCTCGAACCGACGCGCGAACTCGCAGCGCAGGTGCACGAGAACTTCGAAAAATACGGCAAGAACCACAAGCTCAGCGTGGCGCTGCTGATCGGCGGAGTCAGCTTCGAAGACCAGAACCGGGTGCTCGATCGCGGCGCTGACGTCTTGATCGCCACCCCGGGCCGCATGCTCGACCAGTTCGAGCGCGGCCGCATCCTGCTCAACGGTGTCGACATCCTCGTCATCGACGAGGCCGATCGCATGCTCGACATGGGCTTCATCCCCGACATCGAGCGCATCTGCGGCCTGTTGCCGCCACGCCGGCAAACCTTGTTCTTCTCGGCCACCATGCCGCCGGAGATCCAGCGCCTGACCAGCCGCTTCCTGCGCGACCCGATCAAGCTCGAGGTGGCTCGCCAGAACTCGACCGCCGAGACCATCGAGCAGCGGATCGTGCGCGTCTCCGGCAAGCCGGAGGAAAAGCGCGACGCGCTGCGCCGCCTGATCCGCGGCGAAGAGAACCTCAAGAACGCGATCATCTTCTGCAATCGCAAGCGCGATGTGGCCACCCTCGCGCGCTCGCTGGAGCGCCACGGCTTCTCGGCCGGCGGGCTGCACGGCGACATGGACCAGAAGAGCCGTATGGAAACGCTCGACAGCTTCAAGACCGACAAGCTGCAACTGCTGATCGCCAGCGATGTGGCGGCCCGCGGCCTCGATATCCCGGCGGTGAGCCACGTATTCAACTTCGACGTGCCGACCCACGCCGAGGACTATGTGCACCGTATCGGCCGCACTGGCCGCGCCGGTCGTTCCGGCGTCGCCATCACGCTCGCCACGCCCTCCGACGGCAAATACGTCGATGCCATCACCAAGCTCATCGCCAAGGACATTCCCGAAGTGAAGCTTGGTGGCGGATCGGCCGAACGCTCCGAAACGACCCACACCGACGAACGCAGCGAGACCCGCTCGCTGCGGGACGCTCGCGGCCGGCGCGGTGGCCGCGGCTCGCGGGAGGCCGCGACGCCGGTTGAAGCTGCGCCTCTGCAGGAAACCCAGCAGCCGAGCCAGGAACGCAGCGAGCGGTCCCGCCGCCCAGCTCGTAACGATGCACCCCGCAACGACAACAATCGCGGCAATGGTGGCGAGAAACCCGCCCGCGAACCGCGTCCCCAGCATGTCGAAGGCATCGTCGCCGATTCGCCTTTCGGTTCTGACGGTCCTATCCCGGCGTTCCTGCTGCGGAAGTAGCCGCGATCTACAGAATTTCCACGGCGATCTCCGTAGAATTGCTAACAGATCGCCGTGTTTTTACGCCCCGTTAATGCCGAACAACTGACAATGCCGGCCGAACGACCGGCAGGAGCCGGGCTTGGGGGAACGGTGTCAGAACAGGAATTCAGACGCGCCCTCGGCTACGCCAACTCGGCGCTGGACCTGCTGAAGCGGGCGACGATTCCTCCCTATCCGCAGTTCTACGAACTGCTCTACACCTACGCCACCGGCATCAACCCGGCGCTGAACGCCCGCGTCAACGCCATCTTCCGCGACGGGCATCCGACCGCGGATATCGCCGAGCGCCTCTACAACGAGTTCCTCCGCGCCCAGGACGCCAACGAGCGCATCTCCGGCGTGTCGCAGCGGATGTCGAACCGCATCGTCGCCATCCACGATGCCATCGACACCGCCATGACCACGGCCAGCGACTATTCGGCCTCGCTGCAGATCGCCAGCGGCGATCTCGGTTCGGACGAGTTGGATGCCACCAAGCTGCGCGTGCTGGCCGATGCACTGCTGGCGGAAACCCGCCGCATGCAGGATGCCAACCACCAGCTCGAGATGAACCTCGCCGCCTCGCGCGACGATATCGAAGCGCTGCAACGCGACCTCGACGATGTTCGCCGCGAAGCTCTGCTCGATCCGCTCACCAAGGTCTACAACCGCAAGGCCTTCGACGACGGGCTGCTGCGCGCGGTGGGCCGTGCGGAAGAGCATGGCGACCATATGTGCCTGATGCTGATCGACATCGATCATTTCAAGCGCTTCAACGACACCTGGGGCCACCAGACCGGTGACCAGGTGCTGCGCCTTGTTGCGATGACATTGAAATCCAACATCAAGGGCCGGGATATCGCCGCGCGCTATGGCGGCGAGGAATTCGCCGCGGTACTGCCCGATACCGACCTCGAAGGTGCGATGATCCTCGCCGACAACATCCGCAAGGCGATCCAGGCCAAGGAACTGCTGAAGCGCTCGACCAACGAGAAGCTCGGCCGCGTCACCGCCTCGTTCGGCGTCGCCATGTATCGCGAAGGCGATACTCCTTCGAGCCTGATCGAACGCGCCGACCGCTGCCTGTACGCCGCCAAGCACCGCGGCCGCAACATGGTGGTTGGCGAGACCGAGTTGGGCGAAGAGGATATCGTCGCGGCCTAAGCCGCTCCTCGCTCTGCTCGGATCGCGCATCGCTAGCGATGCGATACCCCTCATCCGGCGCTGCGCGCCACCTTCTCCCTCAAGGGGAGAAGGCATCAGACTGAGAGTTCTCGGTTCTATTGCCTTCTCCCCTTGAGGGAGAAGGTGGCCGAAGGCCGGATGAGGGGCATGCGATGCGCAAGCATCGCCGATCCGAGCGGAGCGAGGAGCGAGGAGCGAGGAGCGACCTAGCCCGCCACGGTCTCCACCCCCAGTGAGCGCAGCGCATCCCAGTACCCGGGATAGGTCTTGCCCACACAGTCCGGATCGAGGATCGCGATGCCGCCGATCTTCAGCGCCGCCAGCGCGAAGCTCATGGCGATACGGTGGTCCTCATAGGTCTCGATGCTGGTCCGCGCGTTGCGGTGGCTGAGCTCGATCAGCCGCGGATCGGACGACACCACCAGGTCATCGCTTTCCTCGTGGGCGAGACCCGGCCGGATGCGGTTGAGCTCGGTCGAGAGCGCCGAGATCCGGTCGCACTCCTTGACCCGCAAATTGGCGATGCCGACGAAGCGCACCGGCGTCTCATTGAACGCCGCGAGCACCGCCAGGGTCGGCACCGCATCCTGCATCTGCGAGCCGTCGATCACCGCGGGCATGTGGGGGAACATGCGGATGAGCTTCGCCGCCTCGGCATCGGGCTGGGTGAAAGCGTCCATCGGCACGCCCAGGTCGATGCTGCCGCCGGTCAGCGCCTCGGCGGCCCAAAGGTAGGTCGCCGCCGAGGCGTCGGGCTCGATGTGGAAGTCTGTCGCCTGGTAGCCGGTAGGCTGCACCTGCCAGGTCATCTCATCGAGCTGCTCGACGCTGGCGCCGAACGCCCGCATCGCAGCAAGCGTCAGGTTGACGTAGCCACGCGCATCAAGATCTTTGCCGGTCAGCGCCACTTCGATCGGGCCCTCACCGAACGGCGCCGCCATCAGCAGCGCCGACACATACTGGCTGGAAAGCCCGCCATCGATCTCGACCCGGCCGCTACCGAACGACCCGGTGCCGTTGATCACTACCGGTGGGCAGCCCGTCTCGCTGGTCGCGTCGATCCCGAGCGAACGCAACGCCGCCAGCAGCGGCTCGATCGGGCGCTTGCGCATCGCCTCGTCGCCATCCACCACCACCCTGCCCTCGACCAGCGACACCGCGGCCGTCAGGAAGCGCGTGGCGGTGCCGGCATTGCCCAGTACCAGCGCCTCGGTCGGCGCCTTCAGCGTACCGTCGCTGGTGACGACGAAGCTCGTCGTATCCGGCTCCTCGACGCTGACGCCCATCTGGGTCAGCGCCTTGGCCATCAGCGCGGTGTCCTTGCTCTTCAGCGCCCCGGAAAGCCGGCTGGTCCCTTTCGCCAGCGCCGCCAGCAGCAGCGCGCGATTGGTGATCGACTTCGAACCCGGCGGGGTGACCCGCCCGACCAGCGGATGATCAGGCGGAACGATCGTCAAAGCCTCGAGCTTTGAGGAAACAGCAGCGGTCAATGGAGGACTCCGTCAGGCAGCGGCACAATGGCCGCACTCACTCCGGCAGGGCCGGACACATCGATCGGTCGATTTGGCCCGGAGCGTCGCCGGGGTGAGGTTGAAGCAAGCGGAATGGGTTTAGCGGAAGTCGTCGTACAGTTCCAGCCCCGGAGCAACACCGGGCGCACCAGTCGCGACACCCTCACCGGGTCATTCCCGCGAAAGCGGGAAACTCTGTTGCGGGCTCCCTGCCGGCGCCGATAGACAGATCGCAAACAGAGGTTCCCGCTTTCGCGGGAATGACCCTGTGTGCTTTGCGAGCTTGATCGACGACAGACTCAGGCGTGCGCCCGAGCCTCTGCCAGCGCCTTCAGATCCGCCGGCTTCAGCTGCACGCTTTCGCCGCAGCCGCATTCGCCGGTCTGGTTCGGGTTCTTGAAGGTGAAGCCGGATTTCAGGATGTCCTCCTCGAAATCCATTACCGTGCCGAGCAGGAACAGCGTCGCCTTGGGCTCCACATAGACGTGGACGCCCTTCTCCTCGATGTGATCGTCACCCTGCACCGGCTCGCTGACATAGGCGAGCGTGTAGGATTGGCCGGCGCAGCCGGCATCCTTGATGCCGACGCGCACACCCACCACCGGCGTGGCGCTGTCCTCGATGATCTCGTTGATGCGCTCGACGGCGGCATCGGTGAGACTCATGATCTTCAACGGCATCGGCTCAAGCCCTTCATCGTAACTAGACGATATATAGACCTAGCGGGCGGGATTTACCACCAGTTCAGCGCCACCTGGGCTTCTTCGCTCATGCGCGACGCTTCCCATGGCGGATCGTAGACCATGTTGACCGTAACGTCCTGGATGCCCTCGACGTTGCGCGCCGCATTCTCCACCCAGCCCGGCATCTCGCCGGCCACCGGGCAGCCCGGCGCGGTCAGCGTCATATCGATGGTGAGGTTGCGATCGTCGTCGAGGTCGACTTTGTAGATCAGCCCAAGCTCATAGATATCCACCGGGATTTCCGGATCGTAGACGGTCTTGAGCGCCCCGATCAGATCTTTGGTGATCCGCTCCACGTCGTCCGCGGGAATCGCCGCGCCGACACTGGGGGTGATGCGGGGCGCGTCGCCGGCATTCGGCTCAGCGGCCGCGACCTCGGGGGCAATCTCGTTCACTTCGTCAGACATATCATTTCCCCAGGACGAAACGGTTCCGCGCTATCACGCAAAGAAGCTTCGCGCTTTTTCGATGCCCTCGACGAGCGCGTCGATGTCATCCTTGCCGGTATATAGGCCGAAGGAGGCCCGGCAGGTAGAGGTGACGCCGAACCTTTGTAACAGCGGCATGGCGCAATGCGTGCCGGCCCGCACTGCGATGCCGTAGCGATCGAGAATGGTCGAGACATCGTGTGCATGCGCGCCCTTCACCTCGAACGAGAAGATGCCGCCCTTGCCTGGCGCGGTGCCGATCAGCCGGAGCGAGTTGATGCGGCCGAGCCGTTCCATCGCGTAACCGGTGAGTTCCGCCTCATGCGCCTGCGCCGCTTCGCGGCCAACCCCCTCGACATAGTCGATAGCGGCGCCCAGCCCGATCGCCTGGACGATCGGCGGCGTACCGGCCTCGAACCGATGCGGCGGCTCGTTGTAGGTGACGGTGTCGCGGGTGACTGTGTCGATCATCTCGCCGCCGCCCTGGTAGGGCTGCATATCGGCGAGCAGCTCGTACTTGCCGTACAGCACGCCGATGCCGGTTGGGCCATAGAGCTTGTGGCCGGTGAAGACGTAGAAATCGACGCCCAGGTCCTCTACGTCCACCTTGAGGTGCACGGCGCCCTGGCTGCCATCGACCAGCACCGGAATGCCACGGGCATGAGCGATCTCGACGATTTGTTTGATCGGCGTCACCGTGCCCAGCACATTTGACATATGGGTGATCGCCACCATCCGCGTCTTCGGCGACAGCGCCGCTTCGAACGCGTCGATATCGAAACTGCCGTCGTCGCGCACATCGACCCACTTCAGCATCGCGCCCTTGCGTTCGCGGTGGAAGTGCCAGGGCACGACGTTGGAGTGGTGCTCCATGATCGACAGCACGATCTCATCGCCCTCACCGATCCGCGGACCGGCGAAGGACGAGGCAACAAGGTTGATCGCCTCGGTGGCCGAGCGGGTGAAGATGATCTCCTCGTTCCGCCTGGCATTGAGGAAGCGCCGGGTCGCCTCGCGGCCGCCTTCGTAGGCCTCGGTCGCCCGGTTGGCGAGCGTATGGAGACCGCGATGGACGTTCGCATAGGCGTGTCGGTGCGCCCAATCCATCCGGTCGAGCACCTGGTTCGGCTTCTGCGCCGACGCGCCGCTATCGAGATAGACCAGCCGGTTGCCGTGAATCTTCTCTTCGAGGATCGGGAAATCGGCGCGGATCTGGTTCAGGTCGAAGGTCATACTGCTTTCCTGTTCGGAGGGCGCAGAAGGCCCCCTCACCCGCCGCTGCGCGGCGACCTCTCCCCCCAGGGAGAGGTGGTGCTTGGGCACGAACTCCGCCCCCCTCGCCACCTCTCCCTGGGGGGAGAGGTCGGAGCGCATAGCGCTCCGGGTGAGGAGGCCTTTCTTCAGGTGTCAGCTCGCCGCCAGCCAGCCCTCGATCACCGCCGTCAGCGCCTCGTTCAGCGCCTCGTCCTCGATCGGGTCGATCAGCTCGGCGAGGAAGGCCCGCACCAGCATGGTCTCGGCGTCGGCTTTCGCGATGCCGCGGCTCATCAGGTAGAACAGCGAATCTTCGTCGAGCTGGCCGCAGGTCGAGCCGTGGCCGCAGACCACGTCGTCGGCATAGATCTCGAGCTCGGGCTTGCAGAGGATTTCCGCTTCGTCCGAGAGCATCAGCCCCTGGCTCATCAGCTTGGCGTCGGTCTTTTGCGCATCGCGCGCCACCACCAGCCGGCCCTGCACTACGGCCTTGGAGCGCCCGCGGGCAATCGACTTGAACAGCGGCTTCGACGAGGTGTGCGGCACGGCGTGCAGCGCATCCATGGTGATGTCGGCATGCTGGCCCTCGGAGACGAGGTTCAGTCCAGTGATGTCGGCATAGGCGCCGGCGCCTGCGTAGCGCGGGAACAGCTGCGTCCGGCTGAGCGCCGCACCGGCATTGATGATCAGGGTGCGAAGCTGCGCGCCTTCGGCGAGATGATACTCGTTGGAGGCAAAGTGCGTGGCATTCTTGGCCGCAAGGTTGACGGTTATGTGCGTCACCTTGGCGTTCTTGCCCAACGCCAGGTAGGTCGCGTGGTTGCCGAGATGCGCTTCCTCGCTGCCCGAATAGGTCTCGACGATCACCGCACTGCTGTCGTCGGCGACGAAAATCTTCGCGGCGCTGGTCGAGTGCCCGGCAGCGCCTTCAGTGCGGCGATCGATCTGGATCACCGGATCGACCGAGCCGTCGAGGTCGAGCGTCAGGCACTCCCTGGTCAGCGCCAGGTTGAGACGCGTAACCACATCGTCACGCGTCGTAAGCACGCTGCCGGTCGACTTGCCGACGATGACGCCGGCCGGCGCCGTGCCGGTGTCCTGCACCACGCCATTGGCGATCATCAGCTGGTAGGCACCGGCGACGCGCAGCGCCGGAGCGCTCGCTTCGGTGGCGGCGCCAGCGAGTTCGGGGACCGAGCGCAGCAACTGCTTCAGGTCGGTGTAGTGATAGGCCTCGACGCGCCGCGTCGGCAGACCAGCGCCGGCAAGACGCTCGGCTTCCGCGATCGCACCGGCGGCCGTCAGCTGGTCGATGAGTTTCAGTTCAGCCGGCCCGAGCCGGACGGGGACATGCATGGTCATCGGTCCTTACGCCGCCGCTTCATCGAAGCCGGCATAGCCCTTGGCTTCCAGTTCCAGCGCCAGTTCCTTGCCGCCGCTCTCGACCACCCGGCCATCGGAGAACACGTGCACGACATCGGGCACGATGTGGTTCAAGAGCCGCTGGTAGTGGGTGATCACCAGCATCGAGCGATCGGGACTGCGGAGCGCATTGACACCCTCCGACACCACCTTCAGCGCGTCGATATCGAGGCCGGAGTCGGTCTCGTCGAGGATGCACATCTTGGGCTTCAGGAGCGCCATCTGCAGGATCTCGGCCCGCTTCTTCTCGCCGCCCGAGAACCCGACATTGAGCGCACGCTTCAGCATGTCGCTGTCGATATGCAGCGCCTTGCCGGCTTCCTTGACTGCCTTCATGAAATCCGGCGTCGACATTTCGCTCTCGCCATTGGCCTTGCGCTTGGCATTCAGCGCCGCCTTGAGGAAGGTCATGGTGGCAACGCCAGGGATCTCGATCGGATACTGGAAGGCGAGGAACAGCCCGGCCGTGGCGCGCTCCGAAGGCTCCATCTCGAGGATGTTGACGCCGTCGAGCAGCACTTCGCCGCCGGTGATCTCATAATCTTCCTTGCCGGCCAGCACGTAGCTGAGCGTCGATTTGCCCGACCCGTTGCGACCCATGATTGCATGCACTTCGCCCTTGGGGACGATCAGGTTCACGCCTTTGAGGATTTCGCGTTCCTCGATGCGGACGTGCAGGTCGCGGATTTCGAGCATGGGGGTGGTCATTTCACTTCTCCGATATTTTCGCCGTCCCAGTAGTCGAGGCTCGCTGCCTCGCGCGCGATGTGCCGAAGCGACGATTTGTCGGTCGGGTTACCGCTGGTCCGGGAAAAGACGCCAAACTTGTTCGAGTCCGGGTACTCGCACACTTCGGTGGCGGCCATCGTCGAGATGCCGAAATACCGAAGCACGCCAGTGCCGGTGTTGATGATCTGATGCGCCGTCGAGCGGTCGCCTGCCGGGGCACCCAGCACGTCGCCGGCCTTGATGGCATGGCTGGCTTCGCCGTAGCGGTAGGTGCCCTCGCCTTCGAGGACGATGAACAGCTCGTCCTCGACATGGTGGTTATGGAACGGGCAGCTCGATTTGCCCGCGGGCACTTCGTTGTAGCTGATGCCGAGGTTACGCAACCCCAGCAGCCGGCCAAAAGAAGCATCCGACGACTGGTAGTTCGCGCCCTGCGTCCAGCTTTCGAGCGCCAGCTCGGCGATGTTGAGGAGAGGCTTGTTCACCGCGGGCGCCCCTCGTTGGACACGCGGCCCGCCCGATAATCCTCTGCCGTGTGTTGGGCATCTCCCTTGCGGGATGCCAGGCTGACAAACAGGCCCAGGCCCGATGCCGCGAGCACGACGAAAATCGCAACGCCCAGCAGCAGCGAGCCGGAAAGCGCGAGGCCGAGGAAGCCGAGAGCGCCAATCGCCAGGCTGGCGACGAAGGCCACGACCACCAGCCAGCCCTCGCGGCTGATCGGAGCCATCGCATTGCGCGGATGCCCCACGGGGAAACGACGGGCGAACCAGTACTTAGCCATTGCTGCCGCCCTCGGTGTCTTCACCGTCCCAGTAGCCGAACGGCGTCAGCTTGCCGGCTGTGCTGAAGATCGACATCGGCTCCCGGTCGTTGCCATGCGCGATATCGACGGCGATCCGGCCGCTGTCCGGGTATTCGGTGACGTCGGCCCGGCCGTGGTTGGCAAAGGCGATGTAGCGCAGCTCGGCATCGCTGCTGTTGATGATCTGGTGCGCCTCGCCACCGGCGGGCGCACCGATACAGTCGCCCGCCTTGATCGGCAGCCGCTCTTCGCCGACACGATAGGTGCCGGTGCCCGAGAGGATGAAGAACAGCTCGTCATTGCCGTGGTGCCGGTGGTACGGCCAGGCGGTCTTGCCGGCCGGCACCACGTGCAGAGTCGCACCGATCTGCTCAGTGCCGGTGGCAGCGTCGATATCGTGCAGCCCCACCTCAAAGCGATTGCCGACCTTGAGCCATTTCAGCTCAAGCTCGCCAACGTTGACGATGTTGTGGGGTGCGGCCATCAAGCGTCTCGTCTCACTCTACCAGTTCGAGCCGATGCTCGATCCGATCCAGACGTGCCTTCATCGCCGCGATTTCATCGTGGTCATGATTCAGCAGCGTGTCGCTACCCTGCTGATGCTGCCTCACCGCAAGCATCTCGGCCGCGACGGTATCGACCTTGCCCTCAAGGCGAGACAGGCTCGACCGCATGGCCTTCAGATGCTCGAGAATAATGTTGCCAACCTCGTCCGTCATCCCACGCTCCCCTCCAGCGAAATGGAAATCAGCTTCTGCGTTTCGACCATGAACTCCATCGGCAGGTGCTGCAGCACGTCACGGACGAAGCCGTTGACGATCAGCGCCACGGCTTCCTCTTCCGAGAGGCCACGCTGCATGCAGTAGAACATCTGGTCGTCGGAGATCTTGCTGGTCGTCGCCTCGTGCTCGAACACCGCACTGGCGTTGCGGCTCTCGATATAGGGCACCGTGTGAGCGCCGCACTTGTCGCCGATCAAGAGGCTGTCGCACTGCGTGAAGTTGCGCGCGCCCTTCGCCTTGGCATGCGCCGAGACCTGGCCGCGATAGGTGTTGTCCGAGAAGCCCGCCGCGATGCCCTTGGAAATGATCCGGCTCGTGGTGTTCTTGCCCAAATGCAGCATCTTGGTGCCGCTGTCGACCTGCTGATAGCCGTTCGAAATGGCGATCGAATAGAACTCGCCCGACGAGTTGTCGCCGCGCAGGATGCAAGAGGGGTATTTCCAGGTGATCGCCGAGCCGGTTTCCACCTGCGTCCAGCTGATCTTGGAGTTGTCGCCGCGGCAATCGCCACGCTTGGTGACGAAGTTGTAGACGCCGCCCTTGCCGTCCTTGTCGCCGGGGAACCAGTTCTGCACCGTCGAGTACTTGATCTCGGCGTCCTTGAGGGCGACGAGTTCGACCACTGCAGCATGCAGCTGGTGCTCGGCGCGCGCCGGCGCCGTGCAGCCTTCGAGGTAGGAGACGTAGGCGCCTTCGTCAGCGATCAGCAGCGTGCGCTCGAACTGGCCGGTCTTGGCCTCGTTGATGCGGAAATAGGTCGACAGCTCCATCGGGCAGCGCACGCCCTTGGGGATGTAGCAGAACGAGCCGTCGGTGAAGACCGCCGAGTTCAGCGTGGCGTAGTAGTTGTCGGAAACCGGAACCACCGAGCCCAGATACTGCTTCACCAGGTCTGGGTATTCGCGGATCGCCTCGGAGATCGAGCAGAAGATGATGCCCATCTTCTCGAGCTCGGCGCGGAAGGTGGTGCCGACCGAAACGGAATCGATCACCGCATCGACGGCAACCTTGGGCTGCTCGATGCCGGCAAGCATCTCGCGCTCCTTCAGCGGCACGCCGAGCTTCTCGTACATTTCGAGCAGCGCCGGATCGATCTCGTCGAGCGACTTCGGCTTCGCCGCACTCTTTGGCGCCGCGTAGTAGTACATGTCCTGGAAGTCGATCTTGGGGTAGTGCACCTTGGCCCAGGTCGGCTCGTCCATGGTCAGCCAGCGCTTGTAAGCATCCAGCCGCCACTCCAGCATCCACTCCGGCTCATCCTTTTTGGCCGAAATGAAGCGGATGGTGTCTTCGTTCAGGCCCTTGGGGGCCTTATCGACCTCGAGCTGAGTTTCGAACCCGTACTTGTATTTCTCGACATCGAGCGCGAGTACCTTCTCAACGGTATCGTCCTCGATCTCTTCCTTCAAAGTCGGGATATCGTAACGGGCCATCGTCTTCTTCCTATGCTGCGACACGGCGGGACTTGTGACGTCCAACCACTTCGCCAAAACCCCTGAGATAGGCCTCGACGTCCTCGATTGAAGAGGACCAGCCGAAGCTCACACGCATTGCACACTCGCCGAGCTCTGCCGGCACACCCATGGCGGCGAGCACATGGCTCGGACCAACCTTGCCCGACGAGCAGGCGGAGCCCGACGAAACAGCAAGGCCAAGCAGGTCGAGCCCCATCATCGCTACCGCATTCTTCAACCCCGGCACCGCGAAATTCGTAACGTTGCCGACCCGGTCGGCCTTCTCGGCGAAGATCACCAGGTCGGGCGCGATCAGCCGCATGCCGTCCTCGGCGGTCCGCACCAGCTCGCTGACATTGGCGTGGTAGAACCGCTCGGCGAACACTTCTGCCGCTGCACCGAACCCGGCAATTGCCGCCGCCGATTCCGTGCCGCCGCGCCGACCGCTCTCCTGGCCCCCACCGGGGATCAGCCGAACCTGGTCGGCATGGCCCTTCATCAGGAGCGCGCCAATACCGGCTGGGCCGCCGATCTTGTGACCGCTGACTGCCATCATATCGGGTGCGCGTGAGGCAAATTCGAGCCCCACCTTGCCAAAGCCCTGCACCGCATCGACAAAAAGATAATGCGGGCTCGGACCGACGAGCACCTCGATGCGGTCGACCGGCTGGATCACCCCGGTCTCGTTGTTGACAAGGTGCACCGCAACCAGGAGCCGCATGCCGACGAGGTCCGCTGCCGCCAGCGCCGCCGCGATCTCTTCGACCTTGATCACTCCATCGGCATCGAGGCCGACCTTCTTGATCGGCAATCCAGTGGCCTCGGCAGCCCTCAGCACTGCCGCATGCTCGCCCTCCGAAACGACGATGGCATCGACGTTGAACGCCTTGGCGCCAGCGACGATCGCCTGGGTGATCGCTTCGGTCGCAGACCCGGTGAACACCACCTGGTCGCGCTCGGCTCCGGCGAGCCGCGCCACCTGGGCCCGGGCCTTGTCGATCACCGCCCGCAGCGCTCTGCCCTCAGCATGCACGGACGAGGGGTTGCCGACGAGGTCGAGCGCACCGATATGGGCAGCTCGCGCCTCCGGCAGCAGCGGCGCCGACGCATTGTGATCGAGATAGATCGACTGTCGCGTCATAGAACCGAGGCCTGCCTCTTCCGCTTCCAAAGGCCACCCGTGACGCCACGGCGCCGAACGTGCCTGAAACAAATCTTGAAATCGGGCGCTCACTTTCTCTACAAGGAGCGCTCACCAGCAACCGGAAGCGGTTGGACCACCAACTGCCGCCTTCGAAAACCCAGTTTAGAATTATTCGAAACTGGAGTTTTCGGCCCATGTTTTAGGCAGCGGCGCAGCATTCGTCAAGCCGAGAGACCGGCCCGCGCGCGAGGCATGAGCTCAGCGCATAGAGGCTCGGCGGGGCCCCAAAAAGAACGGTCAAGGAAACGACCTAATGCCAGAAGTCATCTTCAACGGACCCGAAGGCCGCCTCGAGGGGCGCTACCAGCAGGGCAAGGATCCCAACGCCCCCATTGCGATCGTGCTGCATCCGCATCCGCAGTTCGGCGGTACGATGAACAACCAGATCGTCTACAACCTGTTCTACATGTTCGCCCAGCGCGGCTTCTCCGTGTTGCGCTTCAATTCGCGTGGCGTGGGGCGCTCGCAGGGCCTGTTCGATCACGGCATCGGCGAACTCTCGGATGCCGCCGCGGCGCTCGACTGGCTGCAGTCGCTCAACCGCGAGTCGCGCGGCTGCTGGATCGCAGGCTTCTCGTTCGGCGCCTGGATCGGCATGCAACTGCTGATGCGCCGTCCGGAAGTGGAGGGCTTCATCTCGGTGAGCCCGCCCGAGAACCTCTACGATTTCTCGTTCCTCGCCCCCTGCCCGTCCTCGGGCCTGATCATCCATGGCGACAAGGATCGCGTGGCGCCGCCCCAATCGGTGCAGAAGCTGGTCGACAAGCTGAAGACGCAGAAGGGCATCACCATCGAACAGCAGCAGGTCGAGGGTGCCAACCACTTCTACGAAGGCAAGATCGACGAACTCACCGAACGCTGCGCCGACTATCTTGACCGGCGCCGCGCGGAAATCGCGGCGGGCAAGGGGCGCTAGCCATACGCCCCCGACCTCCTCCTTCGGAAGGCTCGGGATGAGGTCCGCATGGGGGTCACGCACCCCCATGACGAGCCGGTCGATTACATAGGGCAAGCCGATGGCCGCCAAGTTCAAATCCGATTTCCTGAACGTCCTCGATCAGCGAGGCTTCATCCACCAGATCTCCGATCCCGAGGGCCTCGATGCCCTTGCGGCGAAGGAACGTATCACCGGCTATGTCGGTTACGATGCGACGGCAACCAGCATCCATATCGGCAACCTGATCACCGTGACGATGCTCTACTGGCTGCAGGAAACCGGCCATCGGCCGATCAGCCTGATGGGTGGCGGCACCTCCATGGTCGGCGACCCCTCGTTCCGCGACGACCAGCGGAGCCTGCTCAGCGTCGAGAAAATCAAGACCAACATCGACAGCATCAAGAAGGTCTACTCGCGCATTCTCCGCTATGGCGAGGGCCCTACCGAAGCCATCATGGTGGACAATGCCGACTGGCTGTTGAAGCTCAACTATGTCGAGTTCCTGCGCGATGTCGGCCGCCACTTCTCGGTCAACCGCATGCTGAGTTTCGACTCGGTGAAGCTGCGGCTCGACCGCGACCAGTCGTTGAGCTTCCTCGAGTTCAACTACATGATCATGCAGGGATACGATTTCACCGAGCTCAACCGGCGCTACGGCACGGTGTTGCAGATGGGCGGCTCCGACCAGTGGGGCAACATCATCAATGGCGTCGACCTCAGCCACCGCATGGGCGGCCCGCAGCTCTACGCCCTGACGACCCCCCTGCTCACCAAGGCTTCGGGCGAAAAGATGGGCAAGTCGGCGTCGGGCGCAGTCTGGCTCAATGGCGAGCTCTTCAGCCCCTATGATTTCTGGCAGTACTTCCGAAACACCGAGGACGCCGATGTCGGCAAGTTCCTCAAGATCTTCACCCGCCTGCCGCTCGACGAAATCGAGAAGCTGGCGGCGCTCGGCGGTTCGGAGCTGAACGAAGCCAAGAAAGTGCTGGCGACGGAAGTCACCGCCATCGTCCATGGCCGCGAGGCGGCTGAGCAAGCGGCATCGACTGCCGCCGCGACCTTCGAGGCCGGAGCGCTCGACCTGTCGCTACCAACATCAGAGGTGTCGAAGTCAGGCCTCAACGCAGGCATCGGGCTGCTTGCCGCGCTGGTCACCGCCGGTCTTGCCGCATCCAACGGCGAGGCCCGCCGGCACATTCAATCCGGTGCGGTGCGCGTCAACGACGAACCGGCCACCGACGATCGTGCCACCCTGAGCACGGCGGCGCTGTTGCCGGAAGGCGTGATCAAGCTGTCGGTCGGCAAGAAGAAGCACGCGCTGCTAAAGCCGGTTTAGGACGTCATCTGACTGGAGCCTGCCGTTCTCCACCTTGTCACCCACCCCGGCGAAGATCTCGTTGGGGTGGGATAGATTGGTGGCTGCCAACCCCTCACCCGTCTCGGCCTTGCGGCCGATCCACCCTCTCCCCGACGGGGAGAGGAACAAGAGTGATCACCGGCCTGTCCGAATTCTTCTCCCCGTCGGGGAGAAGGTGGCGCGTAGCGCCGGATGAGGGGAGAGCCACGATGGCTGCAGCTCCTAGATCGATCAGCCTCACTCACCGCGTGTACGCTCTGACCGGCCTCAGCGCGTCACCAGCACCGGGATGGCGGTGTGCGCCAGCACATTGTTGGTCTGGCTGCCGAGCAGCAGCCGGCCGAGCCCGCGGCGGCCATGCGAGCCCATGACGATCAGATCGGCGCCCACCGAATTGGCGGTCGAGATGATACCATCCGCCGGAAAGCTGTCATTGACATAGACCGTCTTGGCGGTGACCCCGGCGGCGCTGGCTGCAGTCTCAGCCTTGGCCAGCAGTTCCTTGGCGCCGGTTTCCTGCGCCTCGATCAATTCCGGGATCGGGTCGAACGCCGTGCCGGCGACCGTGGCGTACCCCCCACCCAGCACAGCCGTGGGCTCAGTGACCGTGACGATGGTCACCGCCGAGCCGAGCACTTTGGCGAGACCGAGCGCATGATCCAGTGCCCGCGAAGCGAGTTCCGACCCATCCGTTGCGACGAGAATATGTGCGTACATTTTGCGTACCTCCACCGCATCATGTGGCGATCGTAAGCCGTTGCGCCAACCTATACTTTGATCGAAATCGACGTATGCCGGACGGCTACCACCTGTCCCCGGACGGTTACCTGTCCCGGCGGTCACTCGACGCGCGGGATTTCCTTGGCGCGGTACTCGAACATCCGGCGGAATGCCCCGGGCACCAGCGCCGACATCGGGTTGATCTTGAAATCCGGCTTGTCGAGCGGCCCGCGCACGGCAAACGTCACCCCGAACAATCCCTCGCCATCGCGCCCCGCCAGCGGGCCGAGCAGCTTCGAAAACGCGTTGTTGAGCCCGAACAGCGGCACATAGGTGCCGGTAATGTCGTACTGCCGCTTGTCGGTGTAGATGAAACCACGCGCCGTTCCACCCACCGTGGCGCCGGCCAGCACCGCATCGGTGATCTCCACCCGGTCGCTCCGCCGTACGAACTCCGCCTCGGCGCTTTTGAACTCCAGTTTGTTGGAGCGGGCGATCATCTGCTTGGACTGGGAGTGGTTGCCGAGAATTTGCGCCACGTTGCCCTCGTTGACGAAGGCGAAATTGCGCAGCGAGAACTGCCCGACATCGATCTTCTGATCATTGACCGTCTCGACCACCAGGCTGCCGGCGCCGCCTTCGACATTGGGGTAGACGTTCATCAGCCGCAGCAGCGTGCCGAGGTCGTTGAACGCCACCGACATCACCTTGCCATCCGGTGTCGGGTTGGTGGTCACCGAGACGCTGCGGTTGCCGCCGAGATTGGCCTGGAGGTTCACCCGCTGCAGGTCCGCTCCACGCAGCACCAGGTCGAGGTTCACGTTGAACGCCGTGGTCTTGTAAAAACCCAGCGCCCGCTTCAGCTCGAGGTCGACCGCAATGGTCTGGTTGTTCACCGCCGTCGCCTGCGGCCCACCGGTCGAGTCTCCCGAGAGGCTGAAGAAGCGCTGCAGCATCGGTTTCAGGTCGAGCTGATCGCCGCGCAGCCGCACCTGGTAGCCATTACGGATCGGTGTCAGCGAGATCTGCGCCTGATCGCCGGGGCTGAGTGCGAACGAAGTGAACTCGGCCGATTGCAGGCCTTGCTTGAGGTCGAAATCGAGCCCGCCCGCAAGCTTCACATCGCCAAAACCAAGATCGAGGTCGTCGATGGTTACCGCGTCGCCCGCGAGCTTGATCTGTGCCGCAACGGTTCCCTTGACCCCTGCTGCCTTGCTGATACCGAGGTCCTTGACGCTGAGGCTGGCGGCCTGCAGGTCCGCGACGAGTTGCATGCTGCCATCGCTGTGCGGCTTCACCGAAACGGTCAGCGGCCCGTTGAGGAACTCCGACGTATCGACGCCAAACTTCTTGAACGCGTCGGAATCGACCTTGGCGGTCAGCACCACGTCCGGCTTCTTGGGATCGAGCGTTCCCATCGCGGAGATCGCCGCCGGCACCCCGTCGAGCTCGGTCGTACCACCGACATTGAACCCGGCCTGGGTCAGACGGAACTGCAGCTGTCCCTTGCCGATCGTATGGCCTTCGATCGGTGAGGCGGTCTCGAGATCCTGCAGCGTGCCGTTGACCACATAGTCCATGGTCCGCGGCTTGTTGGTCTTCTTGTCGGTGACGAAGGTCGCCACCAGGCCCAGCGAAACCTGGCCCCTGAGAATGTCGAGATCGATCGGCAGCGTCGCCTGCTTCAGCGCATCCGGCTGGTTGGTCTTGACCCAGTCGATCAGTGCCGGGATGCCGCCGGACAGGTCGCCGGAGATCTCGTAGACCGCCTCGGTGTCGCTGTTCGAGCCCATGATGAAGCCGGCATTGGCAATCGAGATATTGCCTTTGGGCGTCGGGATCGTTGCGCCATCACCGGAAATCTGGATGTCGCTGTCCTTGAGGCTCAGCCGCATCTCGCCGTCGATGGTGATCGGCTCCATCGTCTCGAGCGCCTTGATCTGCACGCCGACACCGACGATGTCGATCGCCATCGCGTTCTTGGGCATCGGCTTGTTCTCGCCCGGCTCGCCGAGCGAGCCGACCGGGAAGTCGTAGCGCATGGTCGATTTCTTGATCCGGCCGCCGACCACGTTCTTGACGAACCAGTCACGCGACTCGCTGGCGAGGAAGGCCGGCCACAACCGCTTGAGATCGTCGGCCGAAAGCCCGTCACCGGCGATGTTCATCTCGAAGCCGGTACCGCGCCGTACCATGTCGATACGCCCGGTGGAAACCAGCTTGCTGCCGTCGGCCTTCCTGGCCTCGAACTGGTCAATGCCCGTTGCACCGTAGAGCGGCGCCGACCAGCCCTGGAAGTTCACCTCGGAGAACGGCGCCTCCGGCACCCCCTGTTCGTTGGCGATGGAGACGTTGCGCGCCGCCACCTTCATGCCGACGATCGGGCCATAGAGCGGGTCGAGGCCGAGCTTGAACACCCCGCTGACCGAGCCGGTGCTGCCCGCTACGCTCACCTGCATCTCGCCCATGGTGAACTGGCCGATCGAAGGGTCCCACACCACCTCGGCGATCGACGTTGCAATCGGGAAGAACTGGCCGTTGACCCGCACATCCATGCCGGTCAGGTCGACATGGAACAGCCCGTCGGTAATTTTCTGCGTGTCGGTGAAGCCGACATCGATCGACACCGACGCGGTGCCCACCACCGAGATTGCCGTCTCCTGTTCGCCCACGAACGGGGCAAACGCGCCGGGATCGAGGTTGGTGATTGAGGCTTTGAGGCGCGCGCCGCCGTCATCGGTCTCAACCCACTCGAGGATGCCGTTCATCACCGAGCCGCCGATCCCGGCGGAGAAGTTTCCGGAGGCCGATTTGCCGTCAATGTTCGGCGCAATGTCGATGTTGATCTCGGTGAAATGCCTGAGCACGCCATAGAGCGCGTCGTTCATATCGAGCGCGCCGCGCTTGACCACCAGCCGGGAGAAATTCCCCAGCTTGGCCTGCTGCACGATGCCCGCAATACCCTTGGCGGCCGCCTCGAGGTTATAGACCAGCCAGTCATTGTCGGACCGGATGCCCAGATTGGCGTCCGGCACCTGCCCCTTCACATCGACGCCATCAGGCGACAGATTTACCTCGGGGAACTGGTCCTGCCCCTCGATGATCCGCACCGTTCGGCCGCCATCGGGCTCGTCCACATACTCGAATTTGGCGAGGCGCGGGCCGAACAGGTCCTGATTCACCTGCAGGTGTGGGCCGACGATCGTCACCGTGGCGCCGGGCTGCCCGACCAAAGCTCTGAGCGGCGAGAACCCGACCTCGAGCGCGTCAACGCTGACGGTGCCGCCGGTCTTCACGTCGGTGAAGGTAACCGGCTTGAACTGGATCACCGGCCAGACGAACCCCTCGAGCGCGAGCGCCATGTCGCCCAGCTCGAGCTTGCTGCCTGACGGCATCGAGTTGAGCACCAGGTTGCGCACCTGTGAGCTGACGAACGGCAGCGGGATCGGGGTGACGAGCAGCACGGCGTACATGGCGACGAGCAGGATGACAGGCGCAGCGACTGCCGCCGCTGCAATCCTACCCAGGATGCGCCATGCCGAGCGCTTGCGGAGCTGGGAGCCAGGGGCTGGAGTAGGTTTCACTGCTTTCCGACTTGAGGCCGCTCGCTTTGCCGCCCTATCCTAGAATCAAACCGAGCAGCCGTTCACTGCCAGATGATACCGGCTGCAATATGGCACTAACACCCATTGGATGCGCGGCTTTTCCAGCGTTTTCCCGTCTACCGAACCGGACCACATGACCCTTCCCACTCCCGGCACCCCTGCCCCAGACTTCGAACTCGTCACCGACAGCTACGAGACGTTCCGCCTGTCGGATCATTTTGGCCATCCCGTGGTGCTTTACTTCTACCCCCAGGACGACACCGAGGGATGTACGCTCGAGAACATCGAGTTCACCGACCAGATGCCTGAGTTCAGGAAGCTGGGCGCCGTCGTCGTCGGCATCTCACCCGATACCGTCGAAAAGCACTGCTCGTTTCGCGACAAGTACAATCTCGGCGTCATCCTTGCAGCCGACCCTGAGCGCAAGGCCATCGAGGCCTACGGCATCTGGCAGCTGAAAAAGCTTTGGGGCGTCGAGTATATGGGGGTGAAGCGCATCACCGTGCTGGTCGGTCCCGATGGCAAGGTCGCCGAAGTCTTCCACGCCACCAGGATCAAGGGGCACGCTGAAAAAGTGCTCGCCGCCACGCGCGCGCTGGTTGCGAGAACTGTTGTCCCGCCCGCCAAACCCAAGCGCGCCAAGGCCTGAGCACGAGGCTTATGGCGGCTCACAGTCGGGCTTTTCGCGTTTGTTAACCCTAACGGATCATGATCGGGGGCAGTGAAAGTGGCGTCCCGGAGTTCTGGCGGTGCGTGCGAAATCGAGTGGCGTTCAGCCGGCTGCTAAAGTGTTCGGCGCTCCCCCGCAGAAGGCGAAACGGACGCCCGGCATCCAGCCCAGCCTGTTGTACCTGGCCTTTGCGGCGCTGTTCGGCACCAATGTCCTGACGCTTGTCGGTTTCCTGATGGCTCCCGATATCGCTGCACTGCTCAACGGCCAGAACGATGTAGTCGTCTCCGCCTATGAGGACCGCATCGCCCAGTTGCGCGTCGAGGTAGACCGGCTCCATTCCCGGCAATTTGCCCAGGCCGGCGACATCAACCTGCAATTGCAGGAACTGACCCAACAGCAGGAAGTGCTGCTTGAACAACACCAGTTGGTGAAGCAACTCGCCGCAAAGGCCGCCGAACTCGGTATCGAAACCGCCGCAGCCGACCCAACCGACGACGATGCCGCGCCGCTCGCCGCCATTGCCCCCGTTGCCGCAACCGGCGACCTCGCAGAGGTCAGCGCCTCGATGAGCCGCATGATGGACGATAGCCGCATGGCGCTGGCCGCGTTGTCCGTCTCCGCCACCGAATCGACCGACACCATCCTCGACGTGCTCGGCGGCCTCGGCATCAAGCCGAACATGCCGGACGGATTGACCGATGCTGTCGGCGGACCCTATCAGCCCCCGCTCGACGGAAGCGACAGCAGCGGCATCGTCGACGATGCCAACGACGTCTTCCTAGCCCTGGCGCGCTTCAAGGCGGCCCGCGGCGCCATCGACCTGGCGCCGATCCACAAGCCGATGGACTCGCTGACCCGCATCAGTTCGACCTTCGGCAACCGCAAGGACCCGTTCACCGGCGGCCGCGCCTTCCATGCCGGCCTCGATTTTCCCGCCCCCAAGGGCACCACTGTGCTGAGCGCCGGCTACGGCAAGGTCACCTTCGTCGGCGAGAAGTCCGGCTATGGCAACCTGGTCGAGGTCACCCACCTGACCGGCCTCGTCACCCGCTACGGTCACCTCAGCGCTTTCCTCGTCAAACAGGGCCAGGTGGTGAACACCGGCACGCCAATCGCCAAGGTCGGCTCCACCGGCCGCTCGACCGGTCCGCACCTGCATTTTGAGGTACGCCGCAAGGATGTGGCGGTTGATCCCGGCAAGTATCTCGCCGCCGGCAAGCGGCTGGCGCGCTTCCTCGGCGCGTAAAGCGGCTTCCGGAAATTGCAACGCCGCAACGGCTTCGGCAAATCAGCCATGCATTCGCCCAAGACCAGCTAGTTGCTCTGGTTTTTCCCGGGGGACGGGTTTAGGTTCCCGCCACAATGCTGATGACCTCAGACATTCCGACGATGCTGCGGCTGCACCGGGCGATGTTTCTCGCCCGTGAGATTGACCGTGTGGAACAAGACCTGGTCAAGCAGGGCCTTGCGCATTTCCATGTCTCCGGCGCCGGCCACGAGTCGACCGCACTGATCGCCGATTATCTCGGCCAGCAGGATTGGCTGCACCTGCACTATCGCGACAAGGCGCTGCTTCTGGCGCGCGGCCTGCCGCTGGTCGAATTCTTCCGCAGTCTGCTGGCAACCGGCCCCTCGCACTCCGCCGGTCGACAGATGAGCGCCCACTATTCGGCGCGCGAGCTGAACGTCGCCTCGATGGTCGGCCCGGTCGGCAACAACGCGCTGCACGCCGTGGGCAACGCCCAGGCCGTGAAGTTCCACCCTGATTCTCCGGTGGTGATCTGCTGCGTCGGCGATGGCACCACCCAACAGGGCGAGTTCCTCGAGGCGGTCGGTGAAGCGGTGCGCACCGGCGCTCCGGTGGTCTTCGTCATCCAGAACAACAACTGGGCGATCTCGACCAAGACCCCGGGCCAGACTTTCTTCGACCTGCCCACCGGCCCCGCCGACAGCTTCTTCGGCCTGCCGATCCGCCGCGTCGACGGCGTCGACCTGGCCGCCACCCGCACCGCCTTCGAGACGGCAGTGACCCACACCCGTGCCACCCGCGGCCCGTCGCTGCTGCTGATGGAACTGGAGCGGCTGTCGGATCATACCAATGCCGACGACCAGGCGCTGTATCGCGCCGCCGACGAGTTGAAATCGGGCAAGAGCCGCGATCCGCTTGAAGCCATCCGCCAGTCGCTGCGCGAGTCGCAGATGGGCGATGCGGCTTTGGCCCAGCTCGAAACCAGCCTGATCGCCGAAGTGGCGACAGCAGTCGTCGAAGCGCGCGGCGAGGCAGTACCTGCGGCGGCCGGCGCGGCCAAGGCGCCCTACCCGGCCGAGTTTGCGCACGCCCGGGAGTATCGCGGCGATCCCAAGGCGCCGAACCTGACCATGCGCGAGGCGCTCAACCGGGTACTGCGCGACCAGCTTGCCGCCAATCGCGAAGTGCACCTGCTCGGCCAGGACATCGAAGACCCCAAAGGCGACGTGTTCGGCGTCACCAAGGGCCTGTCGACCGCCTTCCCGGGCCGCGTCCGCAATGCTCCGCTGTCGGAGTCGACCATTGTCGGCACCTCGATCGGCCGCGCCCTGACCGGCCAGCGGCCGGTGGCGTTCATCCAGTTCGCCGATTTCCTGCCGCTCGGCTTCAACCAGATCATCTCCGAGCTCGGCTCGATGTACTGGCGCACCGATGGCAGCTGGCAGGCGCCGGTGATCCTGATGGTCAGCTGCGGCGGCTACAAGGCCGGTCTGGGCCCGTTCCACGCTCAGACCCTCGAATCGATCCTCGCCCATGTGCCGGGCATCGACGTCGTGATGCCCTCGAGCGCCGGCGACGCCGCCGGCCTGCTCAACGCCGCCTTCCAGAGCAAGCGGCCGACGGTGTTTCTCTACCCCAAGAGCGGCCTTAACCTCTCGGACCGTCGCACGTCCGACGATACCGCGAAGCAATTCGTGGTGCCCGGCAAGGCGCGCGTCGTGCGCCAGGGCAACGACCTGACGCTCGTCACCTGGGGCAACCCGCTGACCCAGTCGCTGCTCGCCGCCGAGACGCTGTCCGGCGCCGGCGCCGAACCCGATCTCATCGACCTGCGCTCGATCTCGCCTTGGGACGAGGACGCGGTGCTCCGTTCGGTGCGCCGCACCAAGCGCCTGCTTGTCGTCCACGAAGACAATCACACTGCCGGCTTCGGCGCCGAAGTGATGGCGACGGTAATGGAAAAGGCAGGAATCCCCGTAGTTGCAAGGCGCGTCACCCGCGACGATATCCACGTGCCGTTTCAGTTCGAGCGGCAGATCGATACCCTGCCCTCCTACCGCCGGATCATGGAAGCAGCCGCCGCGCTGCTGGAGTTCGATCTCGCCTGGGAAGCGCCCAAGCTGGATACGGGTCCCGCTGCAGTTACCGCCATCGGCTCCGGCCCCGCCGACGACGAAGTCGAGGTCGTCGAACTGCTGGTGAAGCCCGGCGACATGATCAAGACCGGCGATCTGGTTGCGGTGGTCGAAGCGACCAAGGCCGCCGTCGACGTGCAGGCAACCGTCACCGGCAAGGTGCTGTCGATCCCGGTCGAACCCAAGCAGAAGGTCGCCGTCGGAGCGCCGCTGATGTTCGTCGAAGCCGACGCCTCGGTGGCGCGGCAGCAGGCGACCGTCACTGCCGAACGCATCGACAAAGCCATTCTGAAGCGTCGGAGCGCGCCGCAGGCCGCCCCCGTCACCGTCGGCCGTGCCGAAGTTGCGGTCGGCGTTGCCGGCATTGCCGGGGTGACCGGCGCCCGCAAGGTGCACAACGCCGACCTCAAGGGCAACTGGCAGACCCGCGACGCCGGCGATATCGTCAAGCTCACCGGCATCGAGAGCAGGCGCTGGGTGCAGCCAGGCGAGACGGTGTTCTCCCTCGCCGTATCCGCCACGCAGAAACTGCTCGACGAGCAGCAGCTCGAGATCGGCGACATCGACCTCGTGATCGCGGCCACCGGCACGCCGGATGTGATCACCCCGTCGCTGGCCTGCCGCGTCGCTGACGCCGTCAGTACCGCCGGCCGGACCAGCCTGCCGGCCTACGACATCAATGCCGCCTGTTCCGGCTACCTGTATGCGCTGGCCAATGCCCGCGATTACGTCACCAACCATCCCGAAGCACGGGTCCTGGTGGTGACGTCGGAAGTGCTGTCACCGCTGCTCGACCAGAACGACTTCAACACCGCCGTACTCTTTGCCGACGCCGCAACCGCCTCTCTGGTACAGGGGCCGGGTCATGAACAGCCAACCCTCTTCACCTTCGCCCAGCCGACCATCGCCGGCGCGCCGGAATCCGGTGAGCTGCTGAGCGTGCCGCGCGCCGGCGAGGGCTATATCAGGATGAATGGCCGCGAGGTGTTCGCCGATGCGGTCCGCGCCATGTCGGCCACCCTGACCTCCGCCTGCGCCGCCGAAGGCATCACCATGGACGATATCGACCTGATGGTGCCGCACCAAGCCAACCAGCGCATCATCGATGCCATTGCGCGCCGCTCGGGCCGCCCGGCGCATTCGATCATCCGTAATCTGGGCAATACCAGTTCCTCCACCATCCCGCTGGCCCTGATGGACGCGCTGCCCACCACCAAGCCGGGCGACCGGCTCGGACTGGTCGCCTTCGGTGGCGGCATCACTTACGCGGCGGCAATCGCGACGGTGGGATCGGGGCGCTAGGGGTCGGCACCAGCCCCTGCAGCAGGCCGACCAGGTCGGCCTGCCGGTGCATGCCGGTCTTGCCGAACACGGCCTGCACCTGGTTGCGCACGGTCGCGGCGCTCGCTCCCGTCGTTGAAGCGATCTGGCCGATGGTCATGCCGCCGCCCAGTGCGCGGGCGATTCTCGCCTCGGCCGGTGTCAGGTCGAACAGCCCCTGGATCACGGCGGCATCCGGCAACTCACGCAGGGTCACCGGCGTCATCAGCAGCACCGCCGCGGCCCCGGTGAACACCTCGCGCGCCGACGCGCGGATCGGCAGGATATGGGCGACCATGGCCGCGCTGCCTTCCGCCGCGGGGATCGGGATCGAGCGCACCGACCCGGTGTGGAGTCCGGCCTCGGCGGCCTCGAGCGCCGTCGTCAGCATCACATCGGCCTTTGTATTGGCGAAGCCCAGCCGCGCCGGCCGCGATAGCACCACCGCGGGGGTCAGCGCCTCGAGCATGCTGTTGGTGGCTATGGTCGCCCCGCGCGGTCCGAGTACTGCCGCGGGAATGCCCACCATCTCGAGCGCCGCGACCGCTCCCTGGGCGCGCTCGAAAGCGATCCGCGCCGACATCAGCGCCGCCCGCGCCAGGTGTGGCCGCAGCACGTCGAGGCGCTCTACCATTTCGCGCTCAACCGGCCCATCCTCGAGCCGGCGCTCGCCGTGGAAGATCAGGAGGTCGCCGGTCGGCACCTTGATGCCGGTCGCCACGCCCCAGCCGAAACCGCGTGGCACGAAAAACTCCTTACGGATCGGATCGGCCTCCCACTCCTCGCGACTGAACACATCGAGGTCGGTGACGAAGCCGGGATGATCATAGGCGAGGAGGCGGGCGGTGCGATCGTCATGCCCGGGATAGCCGCCTTCGAAATAGCCTCTCGACATGTCGTGCAAACTCGGCGACGCCGTCCAGTGGGCCGCTTCACCGCGAATGGCGAATAGTACCGTCCCCGCCACCTTGGCGAGATCGCCAAGTCTTGCGAGCACGTTCGGCCAGAGCTCGGGAACAGCCCCAGCCTCGTAAATCTTGTCGACCAGGTCGTCATGTTCCATCGTCGCTTCCCCAAGGCAGTTACCTATTGAGTGACGTAACTCACGGCATTACGCATTAGTTCAAATGCATCATGCGTCGGCAACACGTTACCGGTAACACTATGCCTGCGCCAAGGTGGCCCTGGGCGCACTCATCTCGATTTCGGGTCTTCGGATGGTTGTTGGCCGGTGGCGAAGCTACCGGCCAACTTCGTTATTCGGCGTCAGCGACCTCGTCGGCGTCAGCGACCTAGTCGGCGTCGGCGACCTTATCGGCGTAGCCGGTGACGCGCGCCGCCAGCGAGGCTTCCATGAAGTCGTCGAGATCGCCATCGAGCACCGCGGAGGTGTTCGAGGTTTCGTGCCCGGTACGCAGATCTTTCACCATCTGATACGGCTGCAGCACGTAACTGCGGATCTGGTGGCCCCAGCCCACATCCGTCTTGGCGGCGGATTCGGCGTTGGCAGCTTCCTCGCGCTTTTGCAGTTCCACCTCGTAGAGGCGCGCCTTCAGCATGGCCATCGCCGTGGCGCGGTTCTTGTGCTGGCTGCGCTCCTGCTGGCAGGCGACGACAATGCCTGACGGCACGTGCGTGATGCGGATCGCCGAGTCGGTGGTGTTGACGTGCTGACCACCAGCACCGGACGAACGATAGGTATCGACCTTCAGGTCGCTTTCGTTGATCTCGATGTTGATGGTGTCATCAACCACCGGGTAGACCCAGGCGCTCGAAAAGCTGGTGTGGCGGCGCGCCGCGCTGTCATAGGGCGAGATGCGCACGAGGCGATGCACGCCGCTCTCGGTCTTCAGCCAGCCATAGGCGTTGTGGCCGGAGACCTTGATGGTCGCCGACTTGATCCCGGCTTCTTCGCCGTCGTGGATCTCCATCGTTTCGACCTTGAACTTCCGTCGCTCCGCCCAGCGCGTGTACATGCGCAAGAGGATATTGGCCCAGTCCTGGCTCTCGGTGCCACCGGCACCCGAGTGGATCTCGATGTAGCAATCGTTGCCGTCCGCCTCGCCGGAGAGCAGCGTTTCAACCTGCGCCGAACGCGCTTCCTTCAGCGTCTCGTGCAGCGCCTGCTCGGCCTCCTTGACCACCTCGGCGTCGTTCTCGGCCTCGCCCAGTTCGATGAGCTCGGTATTGTCCCGTACGGACGCCTCGAAGGCCTTCACGGCCTTCACCTGCACATCCAGCTCGTCGCGCTGCTGCATGATCGGCCGCGCCTTCTCGGGGTCGGCCCAGAAGTCGGGATGCTCGGTTCGTGCCGTCAGATCGTCGAGGCGGGCTTCAGCAGTATCCCAGTCAAAGATGCCTCCTCAGCAGGCTTACGACCTGCTCGATTTCGGCGATGACCTTGGTGATTTCGGCGCGCATTTCAATCCTCAAATCCGTTGCCGCTCATGTAGTTGAGACGAAGGGCCCAATCAACCCGTTCTTCCCCGCGTCACCTGCCCATGCTAGGCAGCGGGCGCGAGTAGCGAGGGGCCAGCCGTGACGGAACGTATCGAAGGAGTAAGCTTCGTTTCGAGCGGGACGCCGGAGGCGGATCGCGCAGCGGACCTGCTGCGCCAGCGCTACGGCGACAGTGGCTTTGACGCTGCAACCACCGTGGTTGCCTTGGGCGGCGACGGGCTGATGCTGCAGACCCTGCACCGCAAGATGGGCAGGAACGTGCCGGTCTACGGTATGAACTTCGGCTCCGTCGGCTTCCTGATGAACGAGTTCTCTGCCGACGACCTGGCCACCCGCCTCGCTGCCGCCAAGCCCACGCATATCTATCCGCTGGAGATGAAGGTTCGACTCGCCGACGGCTCGGAGCACCGGGCGCTCGCGCTCAACGAGGTATCGCTGTTCCGCATGACCTACCAGGCGGTGAAGGTCGAAATCCTCGTCGATGGCCAGCCGCGCCTCGAGGAACTGATCTGCGACGGGGTGCTGCTGGCGACGCCGGCCGGCTCGACGGCCTACAACCTCTCGGCGCATGGCCCGATCCTGCCGATCGACTCGCCGCTCCTGGCGTTGACGCCGATCTCGCCCTTCCGCCCGCGCCGCTGGCGAGGCGCCATTCTCAACAACCGCGCCGTCGTCACCTTCCGCACCCGCGAAGCCGAAAAGCGCCCGGTGAGCGCGGTGGCCGACAATATCGAGTTCCAGCGGGTGATCGAAGTGACGGTGCGTGAAAACCGCAGCCAGCGGGTAACGCTGCTGTTCGACCCGGGCACCGGACTGGACGAGCGCGTACTGAGCGAACAGTTCCGCTACTAGGTGACTGTCACGCGGCCGGCAGAGCCAGCCGCGCTTCGGCCTCGATCTGTGGCAGCGCCATCTCAGCTTGCGTCGTCCCTGCGAATGCCGACATGACGCCGCGTGCCGCCCGTCGGGCAAGAATGACGTTCTGTTCGCTCAGATAGGCGAACGCTTCCTCGAGCTCCGGCGGGATCACCCCGTCGTGCTCGACGATCAGTTCCTCGGTCAGGGCCGTCACCACGAAGTGCCGCGCCGCGAGGTCGTCCGCAAGGTTCGCGGCACGGGCGTGAAAGATCAGGCGCGCCAGCATGTTGCGCACCGCTTCGCTAAGGCCGCAGCGGGAGAACAGCGCGTTGAGCACTGACCGGCTGCCATGCTCAAGCAGCGTGAAGACTTTCTCCCGCGGCGTCTCGGACAGTTGCGCCACGCAATCGGCAAAGAACAGCACATGCCCCTGAACGATGGCGTGCAGCATCACCCGGGTCGAGACGAACTCGGCTTCCACCAGTTCGGCGGCGTAGGGCGCCCTGCCCGCTGCCGCTTCCTGCTCGCCGATCGCGGTCAACGCCGTATCGGTCGCGTCGCGCAGCAGCCGCTCCAGCCGATACGGCGCAATCGCGCCACTGACCATCCGCGCGCCTCGAAGCGCCGCCGCGACTGCCTGAACAAGGATGAGCCGAGCATCGGCCGGCAGGTCGTCACGTGCCAGCAGCAGCCCGCGCAACTCGGCATCATCGGCGCCGTCGCGGTCCGCCACCTGCCGCAGCATTGCCGGAGAGAACGGCACATCCGGGCGATCCAGCAGCTTGGCCAACAACGGCCGCCCGCCCCTGGCCACCAGTGCCTCGGCCACGCGTTGGCTGACCCGCTCACGTGTCGCCGTGGCCATCAGCATGGCCTCGTCGGCACCACGGATCAGTGCCATCAGGTCGGCATCGACCAGCGCCGGCGAATACTGCACCACGGCGCGCGCAATCACCGGACTATCCTGCAGCAGCGCCAGAAGGATCGGCCGCGGCGCCTCCACCGCATGAAGCAAGCCATAGGCCAGCGCCCCGCGTACCCGCACCGAGGGATCATCGAGGAAGCCGATCAGCGCCGCATAGAGCGCCGCGTGCTCATCAGCCGGGCCATAGTGGTTGAGGTAGGCCATGGCAGCCAGGTGGGCCGCCTGCCCCCGCTCCTCGCTGTCGCGCGATTGGCTCAGCGCGACGAAATCCTGGTACGCAACCATCAAGCTCTCCGATAGCGCCGGAAAAGACGCTATCGGGTAAGGCTTAAGGAACGGTTCACCATAATTTCGGGGGCTTGGGCAATGTGCCGTCCTGCCCATAGAGCTGGGTGAACAGCGCGCTTCCCTGCGCTTCCGTTGCAGGGCTCATCAGCGTGCGTGCCTGCACCTCGCCCTCGCTCGAGAACAGCGAGGTGAACGACATGTCGTCCGGCGAGAATCGCGATGGCACCGGGGCAGAGTCCCACTTGCCCGCCGGCGCTGCCGGGTCGACCGCCAGCTGTTGCGCGGCAAAGCGCGGATCGACGGCGCCGTCATGCTTGTCGACCAGCGCCCGGTAGACTTCGCGAATCGTCCTCGCCTCGCCGCCTTCATAGAAGATTGCCCGATTGGCCTTGGCCTGCTTGGGGAACAGCTTGGCGGCAATCTGATCCGGATCGTTCAGGCCGGCGTTGAACAGCTTCTCCGCCCCCTGCGCCCCGAGGAAATGCGCGATGTAGAGTTCCCCCGGGCTCGGCATGCGGCCGAACTTCTCGAGCAGATACGCTCCATTGCTGCGGGTGAACGCCGCTGCCATGTCCGAAGCGATCTGCGGGTCCTCACGCAGTTTCAGAACTTCCTGCCGGAGCGCCTTGTCGGAGATGTAGTAATCGCCGTCGGAATCTACCTTGATGGCGTCGGCGTACTGGCCGTAGCCGAGCCGCGGCCCCTCCTCTTTCATTACCTGCAGCCAGGTGCTGTCGAGGAACTGGAACAGCCCGGTCGCACTCGACGTCCGGGCCTTGGCTTCAGGGTTGAGGCTGCTTTCGCGGATCGCCGTCCGCAGCAGGTAGTCGAAATCGACGTCGCTCTTTGCCCCTGCCGTGTCCATGGCATAGGCGAGCGGCTGCGGCACCGATATCGGCTTCACGCCCATCGACTCGAAGGGTCCATTGCTAACGTTCAGTTAACCAATCGCTTGTGACTGGTTAATGAATGGTTAGCCTTGCCACCTCGTCACCACTTCATCGAGGTTCGGCCGGTCGCGGTCTTCGATCACGGTCGTCGGGGTGCCGATATGGATGAAGCCGACAAAGCGTTCGCCACCCCTTGCACCGAGCATCGCCTGTGCCTCGGTATCGAAGCCGTACCAGCGGTTGGTCCAGCTCGCGGCAAACCCCATGGCGAAGGCCGCGTGCGAGAGGTTGAAGCAGACGTTGCCGGCCGACAGCAACTGCTCCATTTCCGGGGCCTTGGGGTTGGGTTTGGGCGACAGCAGCACGCCGATGGTCACCGGAGCCGGCAGGAACTGGCGTCGCTCGATATCGAGCCCGGCTTCGTCGAGTTCGGGCCGCTTGCGCTTGGCGATCTCGGCGAGCTTCTCGCCGGCTTTGATCCGGTCGTCGCCCTCGATCAGAATCAGCCGCCACGGCACGAACTTGCCGTGATCGGGTACGCGCGTGCCGATGGTCAGAATCTCACGCAGCTCGTCCGGCGTCGGGCCGGGATCCTTCAGGAAGCCGATACCGACGGAACGGCGGGTTTTGAGGTAGTCGCGTACGGCGGCGTTGATGGGCATGGTCTGGTCCTTGCGAGCGTCCGGTCCTTATGACACAGCTTTTCCCCAATCCAAGCGTAGGCACGCGAGGCATTTTGAAGCGAGGCGCTGCGGGGCGCCGGTTGCGGGGTCTTAGGGTGAAGTTCAGGCATTGGATCGGCATTCTGGGGATCGTGGCGATGCTCGCGCCGATGCTGGCGATTGCCGAAGACCCGCCGGTTCCCCTGCCCCGTCGCGCCGACCGCATGCCGCAAGCGGTGGAACAGCCGGCCGCGGCGGCCTCAGCAGCAGAAGTCGCAAACGCCGATGTAGAGGCGCCTGGAGCCATCGACCCCGGACCGGCTGCCGCTGCCGCCGAAGCTGTCGCCGTCAACACCACGCCGCAGCCGGTGACGCTGATGGCCAAGATCACCGAGGACGGCAACTCCCTGCCCGACGGGGTCACCTGGCGCGTGTTCGAAACCCGCACCGATGCCGCGGGCGACCTGGTGTTGGCGCAGAAATCCGACGACGCCACGGCGCATCTCGAGCTGCCGCCCGGCAGCTATGTCGTGCACGTCGCCTATGGCCGGGCCCAGACCACCGATACCCTCACCGTTGCGGAGGGCGAGAACTCCAAGCAGCTGATTCTGGACGCCGGCGCCATGCGCCTCAATGCGGCGGTGACCGGCGACGTAGCGATCCCGATCAACCTGCTGCGCTTCGACATCTACACCAGCGGCAGCACCGAGGCCGATCGCACGCTGGTGGCGCAAAATCTCAGCCCCAACGACATCGTCACGCTCAATGCCGGCACCTACCACATCGTCTCCTACTTTGGCGACGTGAATGCCGTGGTGCGCGCCGACCTGCGGGTCGAGCCTGGTCAGTTGACCGACGCGACGCTCTACCATCGCGCCGCGCAGATTTCCTTCAAGCTGGTCAGCGAAGCCGGTGGCGAGGCCATCGCCGACATCGACTGGACGGTGAAGACCGCCGACGGCCAGACCGTCTTCTCCAACATCGGCGCCTTCCCCTCCACTGTGCTGGGCGAAGGCGATTATCTGGTTTTCGCCAAGCGTGGCGACCAGGTGTACAATCGCGAGTTCGAGGTCCAGCCCGGCGCCGCCAAGGAGATCGAGGTTCTCACCGCGGTCTACTGAGGTCAGCTTCAAAGAATCTTCGTTGCCACCGTCGATTTCTCGATCGACGGTGTCGATCTCTTGATCGGTCGCTCGTCGTGTCACTGAAGCAGGGATGAATTCGCGCCGTTCCGGCCGCGATGTCCTGGCACAAGGAGACCGAAGATGCGCTTCATGATCATTGTCAAAGCCACCACCGCCAGCGAAGCTGGCCTCATGCCGCCGCCCGAGACCTTCGAGGCGATGGGCCGCTTTAACGAAGCGCTGATTAATGCCGGCGTGCTGCTCGCCGCCGAGGGTCTGCATCCCTCGATGCAGGGCGCTCGCATCACCTTGGAAGGTGGCAACCTGATCGTCAGGGATGGCCCCTTCGCCGAGGCCAAGGAACTGATCGCCGGCTTCTGGGTGATCAGCGCCAAATCGCGGGAGGAGGCGCTCGAATGGGTCAGGCGCATCCCGTTCGAGGATGGCGAGACCATCGAACTGAGACGCGTGTTCGAAGCGGCCGATTTCGCCGAGATCATGCCGCAGGAAGCCATCGCCCAGGAACAGGCGTGGCGCGACGCCACGCAGAAGCCGATCACCAACTAACTTCACAACGAGGGACATCGACATGAAATTCATGGTCATCCGCAAAGCCGACGCAGAGACCGAAGCCGGGGTGATGCCTGGCGCCGACCTCATCGCCGACATGACGCAGTTCCACGAGGACGCCGCCAAGGCCGGCATCGTCATCGCCGGCTCCGGCCTGATGCCAAGTTCACGCGGCGCCAAGGTGAAGTTCAACAACGGCCGGCCCACGGTGATCGACGGCCCCTTCGCCGAGGCCAAGGAACTGATCGCCGGCTACACGCTGATTGAAGTTCCCTCGCGCGAGGCAGCGATCGAGTGGGTCAAGACCTGGCCGAAACTCGACGGTCACGGCAACGTCGAGATCGAGATCCGCCAGCTGTTCACTGAAGAGGATTTCGGTGAGGCCTATACCGAGGCCATGGCGAGCAAGGATGCTGCCCGCAACGCCCTGGGCCAACCCGAGTAGTTGCTTTGCAATGGCGAGGGGATGAGCAAGTGCTCACCCCGGAGATCAACACCTTGCTCCGGCGGATCGGATTTGGTCTGATCCGCCGCCATGACCGAACGAGAAACCCATCGCGCCATCGAGGCGGTATTCCGCATCGAGCAGGCCAAGCTGATCGCTGGCCTGACCCGAATCGTCCGCGACGTCGGCCTCGCCGAGGAACTGGCGCAGGATTCGCTGATCGTCGCCCTCAATCACTGGCCGGAGAGCGGCGTGCCCCGCAATCCGGGCGCCTGGCTCATGCAGACCGCTAAGCGCCGCGCCATCGACTACTTCCGCCGCAACAAGATGGCGGCGCGCAAGCTCGACGAACTCGGCTACGACCTGCGCGAGGTCGAATCCACCGCCCCCGATCTCGACACACCGCTCGATGACGATGTCGGCGACGACCTCCTGAAGCTGATTTTTACGTCTTGCCACCCGGTGCTGTCACCCGAAGCGCGTGTCGCGCTGACGCTGCGCCTGCTCGGTGGACTCACCACCGACGAAATCGCCAGGGCCTTCCTCGCCGCCGAACCGACCATTGCCCAGCGCATTGTGCGGGCCAAGAAGAGCCTCGCCGAAGCCGGCATGCCGTTCGAGGTACCCCGCGCCGAGGAACGCGCCGGGCGTATGGCTTCGGTGCTCGAAGTGCTCTACCTGATCTTCAACGAGGGTTACTCAGCCACCGCCGGCGACGATTGGACCCGCCCGCAGCTCTGCGAGGAAGCGATGCGGCTGGGCCGCATACTTGCCGGCCTCGCGCCAGATGATGCCGAAGTGCACGGCCTCGTCGCGCTGATGGAAATCCAGGCGTCGCGGCTGCGCGCCCGCACCGGGACCAATGGCGAACCGGTCCTGCTGCTCGAACAGAATCGCGCCCTCTGGGATCAGATGCTGATCCGGCGTGGCCTCGCTGCGCTCGAGCGGGCGGAGACCCTGGTCGGCGCCGGTCCATACGTCCTGCAGGCCGCCATCGCCGCCTGCCATGCCCGTGCCCCGAAGGCCGAGAACACCGACTGGCGGCGTATCGCGGCGCTCTACGACATGCTGGCCGAGATGACGCCGAGCCCGGTGATCGAACTCAACCGGGCCGTCGCCCACAGCATGGCCCACGGCCCGGCCTCAGGCCTCGCCATCCTCGATGCCGTCGCCGATGACCCGGCGCTCAGGAGCTATCATCTGTTGCCCAGCGTCCGCGGCGATTTCCTGGTGAAGCTCGGCCGCCTGGCCGAAGCACGGAAAGAGTTCGAACGCGCTGCCGGCCTGACCCGCAACGAACGCGAACGGATACTGCTGCTCGATCGTGCTGCCGCCTGCCAGCCGGCCGCTTGACGGCCTTCGCGGCACGAGTAGCTGCTCTGCACGAATTGTTCTTAAGCAGAACGCTGTTCCGCTATCTCCGTAACATTTCAGAGTGCTATAGAGCGAGAGCTTGCAGCAGAAGCATACAGTATGGCTCAACCCGACCGTCGATTGGTCCCGATCGTATCGCTGGACATCGTGGGATATTCCCGCCTTGTCGAGCGCAGTGAACGTCAGACCCTGCGCCTCGTGCAGCGGGTCTACGATCGGCTGATCTCGCGCACCATCGGGGCCGCCGGCGGCAAGGTGTTCAAGACCATGGGCGATGGCCTGTTGGCCGAGTTCAACAGCGTTGTCGCTGCCGTACAGTGGACCGCCGACCTGCAGCGCCAGATCCATGAGCGCAAGATTCACGCCCCGGGCGGCGAGATGTTCCAGGTCCGCGCCGGCATCGTACTCGCCGATGTGCTGGTGGCAGGCAACGACCTCTACGGCTCCGGCATCAACCTGGCGGTGCGGGTGCAGAGCCACTCGCCAGCCGGCGGCATGTGCATCACCAAGTGGATGTACCAGTATCTCGATGGCACCATCGAGCTGCCCTTCGTCGACATGGGCCCGACCGAGCTCAAGAATATTTCGAAGACCGTCCGTATCTACGCCTGGCACCCCGCCGGGCTGACTCGCCCGCAACAGCCCGAATCGCCGCCGCCCCCGCCGCCGAGCAACCGCCCCTCGGTGGTGGTGCTGCCGTTCGATAACCTCTCTGGTGAAGCCGACCAGAGCTACTTTGCCGATGCCGTGGTCGAGGAGATCACCGCGACGCTCAGCCGGGTGAAGGACTTCTTCGTCATCGCCCGCAACTCGGCCTTCACCTACAAGGGCCGCGCCGGCATCGACATCCGCCAGATCGGGCGCGACCTGGGCGTACGCTATGTCGTCGAAGGCTCGGTGCGCCGTGTCGGCGAGCGCGTCCGCATCACCGCGCAGCTGGTCGAGACCGAAGCAGGCAGCCACATCTGGTCCAACAAGGTGGACGGCGCCGTCGCCGACCTGTTCGATCTGCAGGATCGCATGGCCGCAGAAGTCGCCAGCGCCATTCAACCTTCCATTCGCCGCGCCGAGGTCGAGCGGGCCCGCAAGAAGCGCCCGGAAACGCTCGCAGCCTATGACCTGGTGATGCGCTCCCTGCCCCACCTCTGGTCACACAGTCCAGACGACAACCGCGAGGCCATCGCCCTGCTGACCCGGGCTCTGGCCCTCGAACCGCATTATGGCCTTGCGGCGGCTCTGGCCGCCTGGGCGCATGGCCAGCAGGTCGCCTATAACTGGACGGCCGATTTCGCCGCCGAGCGCCGTACGGCTGGCGCCTTGGTCGAGACCGCCTCGCAGCATGTTGCCGACGACCCGACCGCCCTCACCGCCCTTGCCTCCGCCATGATGATGCTCGGTGGCGACGTGCGGCAGGCGGCAACCTTCGCCGATCGGGCGCTGGAGCTGGACCCGAACCACGCCTGGGCCTGGATGCGCCGCGGCTGGGGCCACGTTTATCTCGGCAATCCCGAGGAAGGCCTCGCCGCCTTCGAGCGCGCGGCAAGGCTCTCGCCCATGGACCCGTTCGCCTTCAACATCCACCTGGGCATGGGACTCGCCAGTTTCGCCGCCGGCCGGCCACAGCAGGCCATTGCCTGGGCGCAACGCGCCATGTCGGAGCGGCCGGGCCTCACCTGGCCGCATCGCGACCTCGCGGTCTACTTTGCGCATCACGGCGATCTGGCCGCGGCCCGCGACGCGCTCGAGCGTTTCCAGCGCGCCCATCCCGATGTCAGCCTCGCCTCGATCGGCGACGGACTGCGCTTCATGTATCCGTCGCTGCTGGCGCGCTATCTGCAAGGCCTGCAAATGGCCGGATTGCAATAGGCAACTCGCGGCGTAACTTTATCCATTCCGTAAGTGGTTCTCCAACACCGCATCGGCATTGTCCCGCTTGGGCTTTGGGGGTTTGAGCTTGGATATCCGCCTCGAGAAACGGCTTTCGCCGCGTCGCAACACAATCATCGAGGCGACGATTGTCTTCGATGGTGGCCGCACACGGATCCGCTGCATCATCCGCAACCTGTCCGAGACTGGTGCCAAGCTCGAGGTTGCGTCGGTGACCCGTATTCCGCGGACCTTCGACCTCGTAGTCGAGAAGGTGCGCCCGCAGGCCTGCGTCGTCATCTGGCGCTCCGTCAAAGAGCTCGGCGTGCAGTTCCGCGACCCGATAATTCGCTGAACTCCGCCTGAACCGCAGGTTCGGGATCCGTTCAAAACCCGCCTCCTATCAGACCGGCCATTGATGCGGACAAGATGTTCCGCCTCACGTTCTGCCCCTGCGCGGAACACTCGTCTAACAGGAGAACAGTATGCAGAAAACCATTGCGCTGGCTTTGCTGGCCGCTTCCATTGTTGCCTTCCCGGTCGCCACCCCGTCGTTCGCTTACGACGCCAGCAAGAGCGCGCTGTGTGGTCCCGACGCCCCGGAAGGCTACAAACGCCCGGGCGGTTACTGCGACACCATCACCGAGAACAAGTCGCTCATCGAAACCGAGGAAGGTTGCACGCCATACCTGCCGAGCAGCTTCCTCCTGGGTACTTCTGCCAAGCCGGTGCTCGTCGCCGAGTACTGCCACGACGACTGGATGCACCCGTTCGCGGCCGTCTGAGAACGCTCCGGAAGCGGCCTTCGGGCCGCTTCTCTCGTTCGCATCTATTCAAATGCGGTTCATCTGCCCTATCTTACTTGTGGCAGCACGTTTCGGACACGTCCCTTGGGGGGACCCATCATGTCGAGGCATGCATTCTTCATCGCCGGTGATCGCGTCGTACACGTCGCCAATCCCTGCGGTGCCGGTTTCCAGTATCAGGCGCAGTCGCAAACCCTGCCGCCGCAGGCTCAGGTCGGCCCGCACCAGCACGAAGCGGCCGAAACGGTGCTCGTCGTCAAGCAGGGTATGCTCGAGCTGATGGTCAACGGCGCAGTTGGCTACGTCGGCGCCGGGTCCTTTGTGCGCATCCCAGCCAAGGCCTGGTTTGCCTACCGCAGTGTCGGAGACGAGGCCGCCCGGCTGCTCTGCCGCACCGCGCCGGCACAGCCGGACCGCATCGGCCGAAAAATCACCATCCAGATCGCCGCCGCCTAGGCAGGCGATCGCCATTTCAGAAATGGGCCCGTCCATTGGACGGGCCCTTCGTCATTTCGCAGTCCGCGTCATCGCAATAATCATAAGTCGTATTATGATTATGAACCGAGATTGAATGCCGGGTTCGGTCTCAATTCACGCCGCCCTCAGTAAGCCTCTCCCCATCGGCGGGTCAGACACCCGCTTCCTGCCAGTGCGTCTGGTACCCCCGTTCAGGAGAGAAACTTGAAGAAGATCCTTGCCATTGCCCTGCTGCTCGCCACGTCGGCGGCATTCCCCGTCGCCACTCCGGCGCTCGCCGGCTCCAGCACCGATGCACTATGCGGCCCCGGCGCCCCCGAGGGCTACAAGCGCCCGGGCGGCTATTGCGAGCAGCTCGACCAGGGCTCGCTGATCGAGTCCCAGAAGGATTGCAACTACATCATCGAAAGCACGGTGGGAGCGCTGCGAGCGGGCGAGACGCTGCTCGTCGCCGAAAACTGCTACTATCAGGAGCCGGTTTCGCTCTGATCGTAGACGAAAGGGGCCGCATCGCTGCGGCCCCTTTTTGATTGCAGGCTTATGCAGCCTGCTGCTTGAGGTCGGGCGGTACCGCCTCCGCCATCAGCTCTACGATGGCATCGGTTGCGGCGATCACCTTCTGGCCCTCGCTGCCGAGACGGCGGACCGACACGGTCCCCTCCTCCGCCTCACGTTTGCCGACCACGAACATCAGCGGCACCTTCTGCACCGAGTGCTCGCGCACCTTGTAGTTGATCTTCTCGTTGCGCGTGTCGAGCTCGGCCCGGATGCCGCCCGCCTTCAGCCGGTCGACCAGCTTCTGGGCGTAGTCGTCCGCTTCCGAGACGATGGTCGCCACCACCACCTGGGTCGGCGCCAGCCACAGCGGCATCTTGCCGGCATAGTGCTCGATCATCACGCCGATAAAGCGCTCGAGCGAGCCGAGGATGGCGCGATGCAGCATCACCGCGTATTTCCGCGAGCCGTCTTCAGCCACATAGGTGGCGTTCAACCGCTCCGGCAGCACGTAGTCGAGTTGCAGCGTTCCCACCTGCCATGAGCGCCCGATCGCGTCCTTCATGTGGAACTCGAGCTTGGGCGCATAGAAGGCGCCGTCGCCCTCGGCAATCTCGAACTCGTAGCCGGTCGCCAGCAGCGCATCGCCCAGCGCCTTCTCGGCGGCGTTCCAGCGCTCGATGGTGCCGCCGAACTTCTCCGGACGGGTCGCCAGCTTGATCACCACGTTGTCGAAGCCCAACTGCTCGTACACCGAGTACAAGAGGTGCACGAAACGCTCCGTCTCGGACTGGATCTGCTCCTCGGTGCAGAAGATGTGGGCGTCGTCCTGGGTCATCTGCCGAACGCGCAGCAAGCCGTGCAGCGCACCATGTGCTTCGTTGCGGTGACAGCAGCCGAACTCGGCCATCCGCAACGGCAGGTCGCGGTAGCTCTTGATGCCCTGGTTGAAGATCTGGATGTGGGCCGGGCAATTCATCGGCTTCAGCGCCATCAGCTCGCCCTTGCCGCTCAGCACCGGCCCCTCTTCCTCGGTGCCGGGCACCTCGTCGGGAACCACGAACATGTTCTCGCGGTATTTGCCCCAGTGACCAGAGGCCTCCCAGAACTTCGACGACATCAGCTGCGGGGTCTTCACCTCGTTATAGCCATCGGCGTTGACCCGCCGGCGGATATAGGCCTCGAGCTGGTTGTACAGCACATAGCCCTTCGGGTGCCAGAACACCGAGCCCTGCGCCTCCTCCTGCAGGTGGAACAGGTCGAGCTCGCGGCCAATCTTGCGATGGTCGCGCTTCTCGGCCTCCGCGAGCATGTGCAAGTACTCGTCGAGTTCCTTCTGGCTGGCGAAGGCCGTGCCATAGATGCGGCTCAGCACCGGGTTGTTGCTGTCGCCCCGCCAATAGGCGCCGGCCACCTTGGTCAGCTTGAAGGCCGTGCCGATGTCCTTGGTCGAGCGCATGTGCGGGCCGCGGCAGAGGTCGAACCACTGGCCCTGCTTGTAGATCTTGATCATCTGGTCGGCCGGAATGGCGTCGACCAGTTCGACCTTGAAGTTCTCGCCCTTGGCGGCGAACACCCGCTTGGCCTCGTCACGCGACCACACTTCCTTGGTGAAGGCAGCGCCGCGCGCGACGATCTCGGCCATCTTCTTTTCGATGGTGGCGAAATCATCCTCGCTGAACGGCATGTCACGCTTGAAGTCGTAGTAGAAGCCGTTCTCGATCACCGGGCCGATAGTGACCTGCGTCTCGGGCCACAGCTCCTGCACCGCCTCGGCGAGGACGTGCGCGGCGTCGTGACGGATCAGCCCGAGCCCGTCGGCGCTGTCGCGCATCACGAACTCGATCTTGCCATCTGCCTCGAGCGGATCGGAGAGGTCGCTGAGGACCCCGTTCCATTTCATCGCCACCGTCTTCTTGGCAAGGCTTGGAGAGATGCCCTCGACCACGGTGGTCCCGGTGGTGCCACGCGCATAGTCGCGTACTGCACCGTCGGGGAACGTCACCTTGATCATTTTCATCTCCAATGGAAATTGCCGGCGGAAGTGCCGGCAAGGCGGGGTGTCTAGCATGTGTCGCGGGGCTACGCCAAGCGGACGCGCAAATACGCCCGGGGCATGCCAGCCCCGGGCGGAAAACGATCGGTCTTGTCGCGAAGCGCTAAGTTCGCCGGCTCGACACTGCCCTGCCGATGGCAATGAGGATGCAGGCGCCGATCACCCCGGCGATCAGGTAACCGAACCAGCCGCCGAACGAGATGCCCAACACACCGAACACCAGGCTGGCGACAATCGCACCAACGATGCCCAGAATAATGTTCATCACCACGCCGCTGCTGTTGTTCATGAACCGCCCAGCGAGCCAACCCGCTACGCCGCCAATGATGATGGCGGCAAGCCAACCCACGCCGTCGAAAGCCATCGCACGTCTTCCTTCCCGTTACGTCGCTAACCAGCCAGATCGTTCCGGCTGCCTAGCCATAACGGCGGAGAACGGAAAACGATCCGTCGTGTGCTATTCCCAGCGCCCATAGGTCCACGGCACGTACCAATGCGCCTCCGGCGGCAGCGCCTCCGGCACCGGATCGTAACCGTGCGTGCCACCGGGCCGACACCGGACGATCCGCGCCAGGCCCATCCAGCCGCCGGGCCAGAAGCCGTGGCGCCAGATGGCGTCGCGGGTGAATTCCGAGCAACTGGGAGCGTGCCGGCAGGTACGGCCCATGAACATCGACAGCGAGTAGCGATACCCCTGGATCAGCACGTACGAGACGAGCTTGAACGGCCAGTCGACAATGCTCCAGAACACCTGCGCGATGCGCTGCATCAGCCCGCAGCCGCCACCCGCGGAGCCTCGAGCTTGTCCAGTGCCTCGCATACCGCGTCGAACACCAGCAGCGTCGAAGTGTGGCGCGGGCGGTATTCGCGTACCGGCTCGAGATATCTGAGATCGACCCATTTCTCTCCGGATGGCGGCGGGCCATCGGTCTTGAGCATTGCCGTCATCTCGTCGCGCACCCGGCGGAACTCGCTGACCGGCGTGCCCACCACATGCGTAGCGACTACGGCCGCCGAGGTCTGCCCGAGCGCGCAGGCCTGGATGTCGTGGCCGTAGCCGGTGATCACCCCGTTCTCGACGTTGATATCCACCTCGATGGTCGAGCCGCAGACGCGGCTCACCTTGCGGGCGCTGGCGTCGGGATCGCTGAGACGCCCCGGCCTTGGCTGATTGCCGGCGAGTTCGAGGATCCGGTCCGAATAAAGATCGCTGAGTTCCATCTTTTTCGCGAAACTGTTTCTTGGCCGCTGTCGTTGCCCACCTATATAGTAGTGGAGATGCAACAAGTCAGCGGCGTCCATCGTCACTGACACCGTACCGGGAACCGTGGGGCGACGTATTGCGTCTGTCGCCTGCTATTGACCGAGGAACCAAAGATGGACGCCAGCGCCAAGCCGCAGCACGTCAAGCTCGTCCCTGAAATCACCCGCCCCAGCCGCGAAGAAGCGGAGGCCGCGGTGCGTACGCTGATCGCCTGGGCCGGCGACGACCCGACGCGCGAAGGCCTCTTGGAAACGCCGCACCGCGTCACCAAGGCATATCGCGAGTTCTTCGCCGGCTATGGCGACGACCCGCGCGATGTGCTGCACAAGACCTTCAAGGAAGTCGGCGGCTACGACGACGTCGTGCTGGTGCGCGACATCCCCTTCTCATCGCATTGCGAGCACCACATGGTGCCGTTCTTCGGCAAGGTGCACATCGCCTATCTGCCGCATGACGGCGTCGTTGGGCTATCCAAGCTCGCCCGCCTGGTCGAGGTCTATGCCCGCCGCCTGCAGGTGCAGGAGAATATGACGGCGCAGATCATCGATGCGGTGAACGAGCACCTGAACCCGCGCGGCGCCGCAGTGATGATCGAAGCCGAGCACATGTGCATGTCGATGCGCGGGGTGCGCGCACACGGAGCGCTCACCATCACGCAGCGCTTCACCGGTGTGTTCGCCGAGGATCGCAACGAGCAGGATCGCTTCTTCGCGATGGTCGGCAAGCGCTGACCCCGTCGGGCAGGAAGCCAGACGGGTCCACCGCAACCGCGATCAAGTGTGCTACGGATCGGCGAGCATAGGGTGAGCCCATGTCCGCCGTCGCCAAAACCCTCTGGATCATCGAATCGCGCTTCGGTATGCCGCGGACGCTCGACGACATGGCCGTGCATGCGGGTGTGTCGCGATTCCACCTGTCGCGCATCTTCCCCCAGGTTACCGGCTACTCGATCTCCGCCTATCTGCGTGGCCGCCGCCTCACCGAAGCGGCCAAGGCACTTGCCGGTGGCGCGCCCGATATCCTGGGCGTGGCGCTCGATGCCGGTTACGGCTCGCACGAGGCCTTCACCCGCGCCTTCCGCAGCTTGACCGGCCTGACGCCGGAAGAGGTTCGGCGGCGGCGATGCCTTGACGACCTGCCTTTGCTCGAGCCGCTGCGCATCGACCCCGATGTGCCGGTGGAACTGTGCGCGCCGCGCATCGAGGACCGTGGCCCGATCCGCGTGGCGGGGATAGTCGCACGCTACGCCGCCAACGCCGATGCCGGGATCCCAGCGCAGTGGCAGCGCTTCAGCCCCTATGTCGGCAACGTGCCGGGCGAGATTCCCGGCGTCTACTTCGGCCTCTCCGGCCGGTACTTCAGTGAAACCGGCGAGTGCGAGTACATGGCCGCCATGCAGGTGGGCGAGACCGTCGAGTTGCCGCGGGAGTTCACGCTGGTCACCGTGCCGGCCCAGCGCTATGCCCGCCTCGCGCATCGCGGCCACATCACCACCATCCGCTCCACCATCGAAGCGATCTTCGCGCAATGGCTGCCGACGTCAGGCTACCGCAAGAAGCAAGGGGCGTGGAGCTTCATCGAGTATTACGGGCCCGACTTCAACGAGCGCACCGGCCTCGGCACGGTCGAAATCTGGGTCGCGCTCGAGGATTGAGCGCGAGCCGGGCGCGGGATAGAACCGCGCCATGAGCACCCCCTTCGCCGACCCCACTGCCCTCAGCCACGCCGACCTCGAGGAAGGCACCCTGTTCGCGCCGAAATTCGATGCGCACGGCCTCGTCACCGCCGTGGCGCAGGAGGCCGGCAGTCATCGCCTGCTGATGGTGGCGCACATGAACGCCGAGGCGCTGCGTCTCACCATCGAGACCGGCCAGGTGCACTACTATTCGCGCTCGCGTCAAAAGCTCTGGAAGAAAGGCGAGAGCTCGGGCGAAATCCAGGAGCTGGTGGAAATGCGGACCGATTGCGACCAGGACGTGGTCCTGCTGCTGGTCGAGCAGACCGGCCGTGGCGCCGCCTGCCACACCGGCCGGAAAAGCTGCTTCTATCGCATCGTAGAAAACACCCAGACACTGCGCCAGAGCGGCGAAGCGCGACTGTTCGATCCGGCCGAGGTCTACAAGCCTCAGTAATGCGGCGGCGGGGGTTCGACCGCCGGCGCCAGCGCCGGATGCGCCTCGACGTCGCGCAGTTGGGAGCCGAGGTTGTTAAGTTCGCGCTTCAGCGCCTCGATCTGTTTGAAGTGCTCGGCCAGCGCCGCGTTCAACTCCTCGATCGCCTGATCCTGAAAGGCGATCGTCGTCTCCAGGTTCACGATGCGCGCCGTGAGGTCGGCTATATCGCTCATTTTCTCTCCTCCTCAGGGACGGCGTTCGAACAGTGGCGTGAGGAACAGGCCGGCAAGGAAACCGCCCAGATGCGCCTGCCAGGCGATGCCGATCGATTGCCCGATCAGCATGGGCAGGAACGGCACAGCTGCGTTCAGCACCAGCCACACCACAATGAAGAAAGCAGCCCGCTGGTTACGCATCAGCTCGCCGAGGCCCGCCATACGGCGCCCGAGTACGCTCTCGGCGCCGGTCTCAGGATCGCGCCCGACAATCACCGGCTGGAAAATGAACCGGCACGCGGCCCCCGTCAGCCCCGCGACGCCACCCGAGGCGCCAATCAGCACCTGGAACTCTGGATACGTCGTTACCGCGAAGGCCGCGGCGCCCACGGCGGCGCTCGCGAGGAAGAGAATCACCGTCGCGCGCGGCCCATAACGGCGAGCCACCGGGGTCCCGAAAATGGCCAACCAGGCGCAATTGATTAAAAGGTGCTCCCATCCCGCATGCAAAAAGGCATGCGTGAACGGGGTCCAGAGCAACGGTATCCACCCTCCATCGAGCACGAATCCGGGGGCAGCGCGCGCCGGGATGAACGCCAGCCAGACATGCAGCTGCTCGTCCCCTTGTTCGTTAAGAACGAAGGCTCTGGCGAGGTGTACAGCCAACATCAGGCCCAGCAGCGCAGTCACCACCCCGGGCAGCAAGATGGCCGGCTGACGTCCGTCAGACATTTGATTTTGTTGGTTATTTCGCTCGTCAGACATAGAAACTCCCGGTTTTCCGGGCTTTGTAGCCCATTCCCCCGACTTATCCACACGGCGTCCGCCGCGTTAACCCTAACAATTGTTTAAGGGCGATTTCCGCAACGGCTTTTGTCACTCTTGGTGCTGCGGCGGTCGCCCCCTTCTCCGGGATGCGATGCTCGGGGTTTGGGAACAAGGCAAAAAGACTATGCAAAAGGCCAGCACCAAGGCGCTGTTCGACTATTGGAATGCGCTCCGCGGTTCTCGCAGTGCTCCGGATCGGCGCGATATCGACCCGACCCGAATCCGTTCCGCCCTCGCCAATACCTTTATCCTCGAGCTCAGCGATACCAACGAGTTCGATTTCCGCCTCGCCGGCTCGCATCTGTGTTCGGCCTATGCCCGCGAGCTGAAAGGCCGCTCCTTTACGCGTCTGTGGCACGAACGTGACCGCGACGCTATCGACACCCTGGTCCGCGCCGTCACCGAGGATCATGCGGTTGCCCTCGTCACGTTCCAGGGCACGACGGCGGTGCACACGCGCCTGTCGGTCGAGACTATCCTGCTGCCGCTGCGTCACAACGGCTCCACCCAGACGCGCCTGCTCGGCGCCATGACCTCGATCGACGAGCCCTATTGGTTCGGAGTCCAGCCGATCATGGAGCAGCGCATCACCGGCCTGCGGCTGATCTGGCCCGACGACGTGTCGCTGGCCGACATGGCGAGCGATGTCGCGACTTCGGTGCCTGCCGAAGACCTGGTGTTCGCCAGCGCCGGATCTGCCGTCCCTGCCCCGATGAGCGCCACCGTGTTCGGTCGCACTGCCCGTCGTTACGCCCATCTGGCAGTAATCGACGGCGGCCGCCGCTAAAAATCGTTGGTTTGGCGCAAAGCACGCCTCAGGCCTTACCTTCGATTAACCAAGAGCGGACTAGTGTAGGCCAATCAATCGCTTGGCCCCGGCAGGTCTTCTCTGATGCTCACCGACAACGCACGCTCTGCGCGACCTGCCCGCTCGTACGCGCAACTGCCGCGTTTCCAGCGCGTCAAGGTTTCGTTGCTCGGCCGCTACATGCTGACCGATCGCCGTGAGTTTCCGTGCCAGGTGCTCGAAATGTCGCCGGGCGACGCCATGCTGATCGCGCCCATCTCCGGCATCGCCGGCGAGCGCGTCATCGCCTATATCGATCACCTTGGCCGTATCGAGGGTGACATCACCGATGTCATCGATGGCGGCTTCAAGATGGACATCGTCGCCACCTCGCGGAAGCGCGACAAGATGGCGGCGCAGCTGACCTGGCTCGCCAACAAGGATCTGCTCAACCTGCCGGAAGACCGCCGGCACGAGCGCGTGGTGCCCGACAACCGGCACTCCACCGTGGTCCTCGATGATGGCCGCCGCTACAACTGCAAGATCATCGACATCTCGCTCTCGGGCGCCGCGATCGAACTCGCCGTCCGGCCGGCGATGGGCACCCCGGTGACCCTCGGCCGCATGCGCGCCCGCGTCGTCCGCCACTTCGGCGACGGTGTCGCCGTCGAATTCGTCTCGGCGCAGGAAATGCTGACCGTCGTGCAGCAGAACCTGCGGGTCAACTAGACCTCTCGACCTCAAGAGCGTTCTGACCATCTGATTTCCAACAACTTGGCTATGGCTAACGAGTCCTCTCCAGGACCGTTCGAATTCGCATAAAAACTAGCTTGCAGTTTTTCGTTCGGGGCAATTCGGCCCGGGCATCGTGGCTTCCGTCAGGGGGCAACCACGATGTCGAAGTTCAAAGGGTTCATCGCAGCGGCAGTCGCAATCGGAATGGCGGCGTTCATTCTCGCCATGCCGGCACGGGCTGACCAGGTCGATTTCACCAATCCCGCCTTCGCCCCGGCCGGCGGCATCACCAGCATCCCGGTGGGCGCCTCCGAGTTCTGCAAGTCGCATCGCAGCGAGTGCAAGGCCAACCCGCGCGCTGTCGGCGCCATGGCGCTGACCGAAGCCCGCTGGGCCGAACTGGTGCAGGTCAACAATATCGTCAATTCGGCGATCACCGCCATCACCGACGAGGACTACTACAAGGTCGCCGAGTACTGGGCTTACCCCGATGACGGCTATGGCGACTGCGAGGACTTTGCGCTGGCCAAGCGCAAGGCGCTGATTGCCGCCGGCTGGAACCCCTCGACCCTGCTGGTGACGGTCGTTCGCGAAGCCAAGGGCACCGGCCACGCCGTGCTGATGGTCCGCACCGACCGCGGCGATCTGGTGCTCGACAATCAGGATGGCCGCATCCTCGTCTGGAACGAGACGCCCTATACCTACCTCAAGCGCCAGTCGCAGGCCGATGCCGGCCAGTGGGTCGACCTGGTCGATCCCCGCACCACCTTCGTTGCGTCGAAGTAAACGTCAGCCGAGCGCAACCAGCGCCTCGGCTTCGATGCGCCGGATCCAGTCTCCCTTGCAGGTGCTGTAGTCGTGCGAGCTCGCTTGATGCAGCTCGAAGCAGCGTCGCTTCACGGCCTCGTACTGGACGGCGAGCTCGGGGTGAGCCACCAGATAGTCGCGAAACGCCAGGTGTCGCCCGATCGCGGCGGCCCCCAGCTGGTAGCAATGCAGGTGAACGCGGCGCTTGCCGGTCTCCGGATCGTCGAGCGTACAAAACCGTCGGCCGGCAAGGCCATACTCCCCCCACCATCGATACCCCAGCGCCTCCACCTCCGGCCGCATGGCATCAAGCGCGTCGAGGGAGCGAACCACCGGGACAAGGTCCAGCGTCGGCTTCGCCACAATGCCTGGGATGGCGGTCGAACCAACATGATGGACGGCAAGCAGTTCCTCGCCAAGCGTCGCGGCAAGCCGTTCGGCTTCCGCCGCAACAGCATTTGCCCAAAGCCGGTCATGCGGCTTCAGTTCGACCGGAACGGGTGGCGCCACGTCTGCCGGCAGTTGGCTTACGGCATCAGCGCGAAATAGCTGCCGACGAACATCAGCCCGGTGATGAAGGCCCAGCCGAAGGCGACAAAGGCAGCCACCAACGCCAGGCTGATCGACAGCGTACCGTTGCGATCGTGCTGCCAGCCCATCTGCAGCATGATGAACGGGCCACACACAAAACTCACCGCCACGTGGCCGAGACTGTGCGCGAAGGTCTTGCCATCATACCGCAGGGCCGCCTGGGCTTTCGCCAGCCATTGGTAGAGGTACGTACCGGCCCCGGCGATTGCGAGCCCCACCGCCATGATCAAGCCGGCCAGCAGCAATTCCCTGAGCATTTCACGCGCCCTCTGAACGATCGCCTTAACTCTTTGTTAAGCATATCCGGCGCCCAGTGGGCTGTCACCTGACGCACACAACTCTGGTTAATTTGCAGCAATGGCCGGCGAGGCGCAGGTCCACAGACCCAATCACCACTCGATCGGCTTCAATCTCGCCGCGATCGCCGCGCTGCTGGCCCTCATGGGGATCGGCGTGGCCTACCTGATCGACGCCGCCGGGAGCACTGCCCGCACCCAGGCGCACCGGCTCGATACCGAAACCACACTGACCCGTACACTGGGCGGCCGCGATCTCGAAATCCCGTTGTCGTGGTTCCGCTATGAGGAGCAGCGCGTCGAGGGCTTCGCCAAGCAGATCGACCTGCGCTTCGAACTGCCGTTCGGCGTTGACGCGCACAGCGAGCCGGTCGACGTGACGCTGCTGCCGCGCAGCCGCGCGCGACCGAGCGCGGCGTTGCTTGACGGTGCCTACCTGCACCAGTTCCTGCCCGAACAGGTGAGCGGCCCGCCCGGCCTCGTGGGCAAGCCGTTGCGGGCGGATGGCGGCTACGCGGATGAGGTGGTCTGGTACGACGCGTTGTCGGCCGAACCATTTGTCGCAAAATGCTCGAAGCCGATTGCCTCGGCGGCGACGGGACAGTGTCTCAGGACGGTCTATCTCGGGCCGGGCATTGCGGCGGTCTACGCCTTCCCCGAACCCGCGCTGCAGCACTGGCGTGATTTCGATGCCGAACTCACCGCCAGGCTGAAGCAGATCGGCGCGCTGTAAGCGCGCGCCAGCAGGCGCGGGACTTAATGGATCTCGTCCAGGTCGACGTCCAGAATAGCCATCTGGAAGTTGTAGGAGCGGTCACCGTCCTCGTCGTCGACATAGATCAGGCCGAGGAACTCCTCGCCCAGATACACTTCTACGCTGTCGTTCTGCTTGTTGCGCGGGCGGACATCGATGTTCCGGTTGCCGAACTTCTGCTGCAGAAACTTCTGGAGCTTGATGATTTCAGGATGGTTCACGGCGGCTCCTTCAAGGGCATGCACAAGGTCGATTTGGGATCGCCACAATAGGCATTGCGCCCCGGCGGGCAATCCCGTGCCGTGCATTTTTCCGCGATGACGGCTGCAAAATGCCGGCGGCAGCCCTCCTATCGGAGGGAGAATCAGCCGGTGAGATCCTGCACCACGGCCAATTGATCCATCACGGACGCCGGGTGCGGCGTGCCCGCCTCGCCGATGATCCGCGCCGGAACCCCGGCCACGGTCACCCGCGGCGGCACTTCCTTGACCACCACCGAACCGGCGCCGATCCGGGCGCAATCGCCGACCCGGATGTTGCCCAACACCACCGCATGCGCGCCGATCAGCACGCCGTTGCCGATCTTGGGGTGGCGGTCTTCCTCGGACTTGCCGGTACCGCCGAGCGTCACGCCTTGCAGGATCGAGACATTGTCGCCGATCGTCGCGGTCTCGCCGACGACGAACCCGGTTGCATGGTCGAGCATGATACCCTTGCCGATCCGCGCCGCCGGATTGATGTCGACCTGGAACACCGCACTCGAGCGGCTCTGCAGGTAGAGGGCGAAATCCTTGCGCCCCATGAGCCACAGCGCATGCGCAAAGCGGTGCGTCTGGATGGCGTGGAAGCCCTTGAAATAGAGGAAGCAATCGACCGCCTTATGCAGGGCGGGGTCGCGCTCCAGCGTCGCCGCGAGGTCGGCCCGCGACTCGAGCCCGATCTCGGGCCGCCCGTCCAGCGCTTCGCGGAACGCCTGACGGATCAGGTCGGCAGAAACGTCCGGGTGGTCGAGCCGCTCGGCCAGGCGGTGGGCCAGCGCATCTTCGAAGCCGTCGTGGTTGAGCACGTTGGAATACAGCAGATTGGTCAGCGACGGCTCGCGGGCCACCACCTGGCGTGCTCCCGAAACCACCGCGTCCCATACCGGGTCCATGGCCGTAACATTGGCCGTTCTCAAATTCGTGCTCATAACGCTCTCCATCGGCGAATGCCGATATAAGCCAAAACGTGCTCCGATACCAACCATTAGCGCAGAGATTGGTTCGCCTCAGCTGAACTCGCGTTGAATGGTTACTCCGCGGCGTGCCGCGCGAGGAAATCCAGTGCCGCGGCCTTGAACTGCTTGTCGCCTGTGGCGCGCATGTGATCGCGCCGCTCGATGGTGAAGGCCTCGCCCTGAGGAAGCAGCGCCGCCAGACCGGCTGCCGACCCGGCCATATCGTCATCGCTGCCGACGGCCACCAGCACCGGCTGGCTGATACGCCGCACATCGGCCTCGCGCATCGGCTCGCGTGAGTTGACCATGCAGGCGGCGAGCGCCGCCCGATCCGCCTTGTTGTGGTCGGCAAAAATGCGGAACTGCCGCCCGGTGCGTCCGGTGACCTGGTCCAGCGACTCGGCGGTCAGCGCCGAAATGATCTCCTCGCTGTCCTCTAGCCCGGAAATCAGGTTGAGCCCCATGCCGCCCCACACGGCGCAGCTCACCGCATCGGGGTCCTGCAGCATCAGGTAGGCGGCGATGCGGGCGCCCATCGAGTAACCCATGATCGGCGCCCGCGCGATGCCGAGGTGATCGAGCAGGCGCTTGGCGTCCTTTGCCATCTCATGCGCAAAATAGAGCTGTGCGTCGTAGAGTTTGCGCGAGGTGCCGTGGCCGCGATTGTCGAAGGTGATCGGCTGGTATCCGGCGCCCAACAGCGTCTCCACCCAACCGGTATCGATCCAGTTGACCTTACCGGATGAGCCAAAGCCATGAATCAGCAGGATTGGCTTGCCCTCGCCGTGCACTTCATAAGCGATCGAGATTCCGGCGGAGCTGAACTGGGGCAAGACACGGCCTCGTGCAATGGGAGGCCGTGTCTAGCCCCGTGGAGAGCCTGCGGCAACCACCTCTGCAGTCACCGTTTGACCGGAAACCGCCCGTCGACCATCAACCGGCACGGCAGCACGGCGTAGTCGTAAAGATCGCCCGTTTTCAGCTCGGTGGCTCGGATCAATACGAAGTTGTCGCCCACCTTGACGATCTTCTTCGGCTTCAGCCCGCCCGAGCGCAGAAGGCTGAACATTTCCGATTTGGTGGCGCAGCCCAGGTAGTTGCGTTCGACGAAGTTGCCTCCGGCCAGCGCCGGAGAGGCGCCAATTGCAGAGGACATGACGGCGGCAGTCACCGCCCCAAGAACTATCGATTTCACTTTTCCCTCATTGCGTTCAATGCGTTGCAGGCATCGACCGGCAATGGGTATCAACCTGGACTGAACCGCCGGCCACCAACCTGATCAGCCCGGGTTCATCGTTCTGCGCCCGCGCTTCCAAATCAGCCGCGCCTTGGCTATGTTCCGGCCGAATTCGAACCCGAGGACCACCGAATGGCGCACGAGAGCACCCCGCATTTCCACAATACCCAGGGTCTGCCGCGCATCGAGGTCGGCTCCAAGGAGTTCATGTGCGTCGGCGCCCTGCCCCCGTTCGATCACCCGCACATCTATATCGATATGGGCAAAGACAACGAGACGGTCTGCTCCTACTGCTCGACGCTCTACGTCTTCAATCCGCAGCTGGCGCCGGGTACCTCCGAGCCGCTCTCGGCTGTCTATCACTCCGAAGCCGCCTGATTTCCCCGATGTCCGGCAACGGACGGACCGTCTACATCGCGGGAGCCGGCATCGCCGGCATGACGCTGGCGCTGGCGCTGGCCAAGTTCGGCGCCACCGTCGTCGTGCTCGAGCGCCATACGCAGGTGCAGGAAGTCGGCGCCGGCCTGCAGGTCAGCCCCAACGCCCGAAAAATCCTCAACCGGCTCGGCCTCGATAAAGCCCTGGCGGCGAAGGCGTTCGAGCCGGAGGGCATCGACGTCTATCCCTATGGCGCCGACCACCCCTTGGTGACACTGGAACTCGGGCGCGTCATGGAGCAGCGCTTCGGCGTGCCCTACACCGTGATGCACCGCGCCGATCTCGCCGAGGTGCTGTACCGGGCCTGCAAGCGCTTCGCCAATATCGACCTGCTGTTCGGCGTACGGGCCTACGACGTGGTGAGCCATTCGCGCGGCGTTTCGGTCACCGTCGACGAAGCCGACGGCAAGTCGCGCTCCGCCCGGGCCTTTGCCTTTATCGGCGCCGACGGCGTCAATTCACGCACCCGCACCGGGGTGCTGATGGGTCCCGAGGCGACCTATTCCGGCATGGTCGCCTGGCGCATTACCCTCGGCCAGTCGGCGCTCGACGGCGTGCTGGCGCCGGATCGTACGAGCCTGCTCTGGGGCCCGGGCTATCATGCCGTGACCTACCCGTTACCGCATCGCCGCCAGGTCAACATCGCGCTATTCGCCAAATCCAAGGCCGCGCGGACTTTTGGCGCCGAGCCGCCACGCGCCCCGGACCTGCCCTGGGCGGCGCTGAAGAGCCGGCAATTCGCCGCCATCCGCGAGGCTGCGGGCGATCAGTGGGGTTATTGGCCGGTCTCCACCGTCACCACCCCAACTTGGTCCGAAGGCGGCGTCGGCGTCATCGGCGATGCCGCTCACGCCATGCTGCCGTTCCAGGCGCAGGGCGCCGCAATGGCCATCGAGGATGCGGCGATCCTTGCGCCGCTGCTGATGACCGAAGCCGACGCCGACTCGGCGCTCCGCCGCTATGCGGCTCTGCGCCAGCCACGCGTCGAGCGGGTGCGAAAACTCTCCAGCTCCAACGGCTTTGCCTTCCACCTGGAATGGCCCTTCACCCTTGCCCGCAATGCGGTGGTAAAACTGCAAGGGCCGCGCGGGCACTTGCAGCGCCTCGGCTGGCTCTACGGCTACGACGCGGCCCCCGACCCCGCGGGCCTACCCCCTGCCCCGCGCTCGCCCCGGCAGGACGTTCACTAGAGCGAGATCAGGAAAAGTCGCAGACTTTTCCGGTTCGATCTCGCGACAAACAAGGACGTGCAGCTGGAGTGCGATTCAACGAAACGCAATACTGCTCCTGAACCCTTGGCGCTTGCCTTCGTTGGAGGCGATGTGTCAACTGCCGCTCCAAATTGGGAATAGTCGCCCCGCATGCCCGTTTCTCCGCAATCCAATCTCACGCTCGCCTGCGTGCTCATCACCATCTTCCTGGATATGCTGGGCTACGGCATCATCCTGCCGGTGCTGCCGCAGCTGATCGGCCAGCTCTCGGGTGGCAGCGTTGCACAGGCCGCGGTGATCGGCGGCTACCTGGTCTTTGCCTATTCGCTGATGCAGTTCCTGTTCGGCCCGGCGCTCGGCAATCTCTCCGACCGCTTCGGCCGCCGCCCGATCATCCTGATCGCGCTGGCGGGGCTGACCATCGACTACACCATCATGGGTTTTGCCAGTTCGATGGTGCTGATTTTCATCGGCCACACCATTGCCGGCATCTCCGGCGCGTCGGTGGCGACAGCGACCGCCTATATCGCCGACATCACCCCGCGTGAGAAACGTGCCCACCGCTTCGGGCTGATCGGCGCCGCCTTCGGGCTGGGCTTTATCTTCGGGCCGGTGGTGGGCGGCCTGCTTGGCGAACTCGGCCCGCGCTGGCCGTTTTACGCCGCTGCGGTGCTGGCTGGCGCCAACCTGCTGTTCGGCTTCTTCGTGCTGCCCGAGAGTCTCGGCAAGGACAAGCGGCGGCCGTTCGACATCCGCCGCGCCAACCCGTTCGGCGTGCTGCTGAGTCTTTCGAAGAACCCGGTAGTGCTCTGGCTGCTGGGCACGCTCGGCATCTTCGTGCTGGCCAGTCAGTCGTTCCCCTCGGTGTGGAACTTCTTCACCATCGAAGTACTGAGTTTCTCGTCTGCGCAGATCGGCGTGGCGCTCGGCTGCTTCGGCATCGGGTTTGCCGCGAGCCAGGCGCTCCTCGTTGGCCTGTTGACCAAACGCATCGGCGAGTGGTCCACCGTGCTGCTCGGCATGCTGGCCGCAGCGATCGCCTTCATCGGCACGGCCTCGATCCACTCCGAGATCCCGCTCTATTTCTTCCTGATCTTCGGCTCACTCGCCGGCGTCGCCGGCCCCGCCATCAACTCGCTGATGTCGCGCCAGGTGCCCGACGATTCGCAGGGTGAGTTGCAGGGCGCAATCAACGCCACCAACTCGCTGGCCTCGATCCTCGGGCCACTGCTGGCAACGCAGTTGTTCAGCCACTTCACCCAGCCAACGCCCGGCACGCCGGGCTATTTCCCGGGTGCGCCGTTCCTCGGCGCCGGCATCCTGGTGATCGTGGCCGCGCTGCTCTTCATCTACACCGTGCGCCGCTTCGACCTGATGCACCGGCCGCGCGTGGCGAAGAAGGATCACGTGCACGAGATGGCCCAACCCGGCCAGCAGCAGACGCCGCCGCATGACGAAAACGGGAATGGGAATGGCGCTTCGGAAGGCGCGGCGGGTCGGTAGCGCGGTCGAGGAGCCATCGTGCCCTCCAAGCCCCCTCTCTTGCGATTTCTAAGGCTTAGCCGAACGGCTAAACCTAAGAAATCGCTTTCTCCCCCGCCAAGGGGGAGAGTCCCGACTGCTTCGACGCAAGTGGAAGGCACGGATCCTCCCCTAGCGGGGGAGAAAGCGAAAACTTGGGCTTAGCGCAGCTAAGTCCTTAGTTTTCGCAAGAGAGGGGGTCATGGGAGGCAAGATGCCCCCACCCTGTCACTTCCCCAACGTCGACGGCCACTTGCCGTGCTGCTCACCTTCACGGTCGGTGAGGATGAAGCCATGTGCGCCGAAGAAGTCGCGCTGGCCCTGGGTCAAGTTGGCCGTGCCCTGCGCCTGCCGGTAGCTGTCGAAATACGCCAGCGAGGCGGAAAGGCAGATCAGCGGGAATTCGCCGATTGCGCCTGCCGCAACGATCTTCCTGAGCGACTTGTGCGCGTCCTTCATGATCGCAACGAAGTCCGGCACCATCAGCAGGTTCGTGGCGCCGCCCTTGGCGTAGGCCGCCGACATCTGGTCGAGGAAGCGCGAACGGATAATGCAGCCGGCGCGCCAGATCTTGGCGATGGTGGCGAGCGGCAGGTTCCAGCCAAACTCTTCCGAGGCCTTGGAGAGCACCGCAAAGCCCTGCGCGTAAGAGACGATCTTGCCCGCCAGCAGCGCCTGCTCGAGGTCGGCAAGCGACACATCGGCCTTACCGGCCGACGGCTTGCCGTAAGCCGCCTCGGCTGCGACGCGCTCTTCCTTACGTGAGGAAATCGAGCGTGCGGCCACGGCACCCTCGATGGCGGTGGCCGGCACGGCGAGCTGCTGCGCTGCGATGGCGGTCCAGGTGCCGGTGCCCTTCTGGCCGGCCTTGTCGAGGATCAGCTCGACCAAGGGCTTGCCGGTCTTGGGTTCGATCGCCTCGAGCACATAGCCGGTGATCTCGATCAGGTAGGAGTTCAGCGGCCCCTGGTTCCAGTCCTTGAACACCTTTGCGGCAGCCGCCGGGTTCATCCCCAGCCCGTCGCGCATCACCCCGTAGGTCTCGGCGATCATTTGCATGTCGCCATACTCGATGCCGTTATGGATCATCTTGACGAAATGGCCGGCGCCGCCCTCGCCGAGATAGGCGCAGCACGGCTCGCCGTTGAACTTGGCCGAGATCGCCTCGAGGATCGGCTGGGCGTTCTTCCACTGCTGCTCGGGGCCGCCGACCATGATCGACGGACCGTGGCGCGCGCCCTCTTCGCCACCCGACACGCCGATGCCGAGGAAGCCGATCCCCTTGTCGCGCAGGTACTCGAAGCGCCGCTGGCTGTCAGTGTAGAGCGAGTTACCGCACTCGAGGATGGCGTCGCCCTTTTCGAGGTGCGGCAAGAGCTGCTCGATCATCTCGTCGACCGGCTTGCCCGCCTTGACCATGATGATGATGGAGCGCGGCCGCTTCACCGACTGGATGAACTGCACCAGGTCCGCTTCCGGCACGACTTTCTGGTCGAGCCCCTGCTCTTTCGCCATCGCGACGAAATCGTCGATCTTGGATGCAGTGCGGTTGTGCACCGCGATGGTGTAGCCGTTCTCGGCGATGTTGAGCGCCAGATTGGAGCCCATTACTGCGAGCCCGATCAGGCCGATATCGGCAGACGCCATCATTATCTCCATTGGGAGTCACTAGGATTTCTTTGCGCGGCTTTTTGGCACGGGCGACGGCCGAACGCCACCCCATCGGAGCCCCGACCCACCAGCCCTGTGCACGTTCCTCGCCGCTTCGGTCTCTTGGTCTTACCAAGCCGCGCGTCATCCACTAGTCTCGCGCCGCCTGAGCCTGGGAGGGGCACTGACTTTGGACTCGATTTCTCTATTCAATCTGGGCGGCAAGCGCGCCCTGGTCACCGGTTCGAGCCGCGGCATCGGCTTCGGCATCGCCGCAGCACTCGCCGGCGCGGGCGCCGAGATCATCCTGAACGGCCGCGATCATGCAGCCCTCGGTGAAGCTGCCTCACGTCTCGCCGACGACGGCGCGCTGAACGTCAAGGCCCTCGCTTTCGACGTCACCAGCGAGGACAGCGTCGAGGACGCTATCGCCCATGCCGAGACCGAGATCGGCCCGATCGACATCCTCGTCAACAATGCCGGCATGCAGCACCGCGCGCCGCTCGAGGAGTGGCCGCTGGACAAGTTCAGGCAGGTCATCGACACCAACCTGACCTCGGCCTTCATCGTCGGCCGCGCCGTGGCGCGCGGCATGATCGCGCGCAGGCATGGCAAGATCATCAATATCTGCTCGGTGATGAGCAACCTTGCCCGCCCCTCGATCGCCCCCTATGCGGCAAGCAAGGCCGCTATCGCCAACCTGACCCGCGGCATGGCGGTCGATTGGTCCAAGCACGGCCTCAACGTCAACGGCATAGCGCCAGGCTACATCCGCACCGAACTCAACGAGGCGCTGCTGAAGAACCAGGAGTTCAACTCCTGGGTCGAAAAGCGCACCCCGATGGGCCGCTGGGGCGATCCGGCCGAACTGGGCGGCGCCGCCGTCTTCCTTGCCTCCGAGGCTTCCACCTTCGTCAACGGACACATCCTCTATGTCGACGGCGCCTTCACTGCCACCGTTTGAGAATGCCCGCATCATCATCGCCATGGGGGTGTCGTCGTCGGGCAAATCGGCGACCGGCGCGGCAATAGCGCGGCGGCTGCACGCCCCGTTCCTCGACGGCGACGGCTATCACCCGCCCGCCAACAAGGAGAAGATGCGCAACGGCATCCCGCTCACCGACGAAGACCGCTGGCCCTGGCTGGAGACACTCGCCGGCGCACTGCATGACGCGGCCGAGCAGAAAGGCGTCGCCGTCGGCGCCTGCTCGGCGCTGAAGCGCGCCTATCGCGATTACCTCACCGAGCAGGCCGGCGAGCCGATCCTCTTCGTCTTCCTCGACGGCGACATAGATACGATCCGCAAGCGCATCGAAGCCCGCAACCACGAGTTCATGAGCCCCAAGCTGCTCGACAGCCAGTTCGCGACACTGGAGCGGCCGGACCCGGACGAGAACGTGCTCGCCGTCTCGATCGAGGAGCCGATCGAAACCGTCGCCGGCAAAGTGGTGAAGCAGCTCAGCCACCTCAAGGTGTTCAAGCGCGGGCAGTAGGCCTGCAGCACGCCCTCGCCTTGAACATTCACGGTTGATTTGCACCGGCTCAGTGTTTGCACTCGATGCGGCACCTCCCCACGGCGTCATCCCCGCGAAGGCGGGCAACTGTGTTGTTAGGCTTGGAATGGCTGCCCGGTCTTAAGGATGGCGTTTGCGGTGACGAGGAGCTTTCTGGCGACAGCGATGAGGGCGAGTTTTGTGGCTT
>JAESGW010000284.1_pt1 | contig 75323 bp, 74 predicted proteins | sample 9269791 | NCBI WGS metagenome assembly JAESGW01 (sample SAMN16773120, study PRJNA677053) | algae metagenome | isolation source: Aphanocapsa lilacina HA4352-LM1 and co-occurring heterotrophs from near cave... | place: USA: Maniniholo cave, near Haena, Kauai, HI | collected 2009-07-28 | reverse complement strand
GCAGCTTGAACGGCGTTGAGTGCCGTCGATATGGACCTCGGGACTTCATGAGCCTTCTCCGATTGAGGCCCACAGAGCGTATCAGTTCTTCCGTGTCCCGTGGTCCAGCCCGAGGGGTTCACTCCAGCCGCGGATTACCTAATGCCGAACCTTTATCCATGGAGGTGGCTTGTCGGCTGCTGCTTGATCCGGAGGCGGCCGCTCAAGCGCCCGAATCTGGCAGAGTTTCCGCTATCTTCTTGGCCCCGATCAGTTCAAGACAGTAGGGAACCGCCGGAAATACGGCGGCAAGGCAGATGCTGATCGAGGCAGGCTTGCCCGGCAGATTTATGATCAGGGAACGCCCTCGAACGCCCGCCGTTTGACGCGACAAGATGGCGGTCGGCACTTGCTCCAGACTTACGCGTCGCATCAATTCGCCGAAGCCGGGCAACTCTTTCGTCAAGACCTGCTGAGTAGCTTCCACTGTCAGGTCGCGCGGGGCAGGGCCCGTGCCGCCAGTAGTCAGGACGAGGTCGACGCCGTCTGTGTCGCATAGTTCGAGAAGCACATTTCTGACACTTTCGACCCCATCCGGAACGATCCTTCGGACGAACTCACATGGACGTGCCATCGAACGCCACAGCCATTGCTCCACGGCCGGACCGCTCAAATCTTCGTACTCGCCGCGGCTTGCCCGGTCGGAGACAGTGACGATCGCGATCCGCGCAAGGGCGTTTTCTGAATTCAACGTCATCAGGTGCTTTGGCCTTCACTGTGAAAACCCGGCTTGCCGCTGAGGTACCCGTCTACCATCCCTCCCGGAAGATCGAGGCACGACAAGGCAAATCTCGTCGAGGCCGGCGATTGGGCGCCGTCAAGCAGGCCGCGATAGGCTTCGGCGACCGCCACCATGTCGGCAGTATGGGGAGATAGGCGCAAGCGCCGGATGCCCTGCGCGCGCAAGTCCTCAGGTGTAGGACAGAAAGCCTGCACCTGGTTAGAGAGTGTCTGAACGCCGTTGACGGCAAGAAATTCCTGTCCGCCGATCGTATCGACCGCAAGGCCGTCAGGGTCCTGTTCACACGTAAACTGGCAGGAATCCTTGTGAAGATTGTTCAGCCTCGCGTGATAGCAGCGACCAGAAAGGGCCAGCGGCAGTCTCCCGAATGCGAAGATCTCAAAATCTACGTCGGAACAGTTGCGGGCAATGCTGCCGATGGCATCCAACGAAAGTTCGACCGGGGGGCAAATGGTGCGTGCGCCACGCGCAGCGAAAAACCGGGCAGTGGATTCGTTGTAGACATTCACGAACGGCCCAATCACGAAGGCCTGTCCGGAACGGGCTGGGATGGCCGTCACGTCGTTGATTTCGACTAGCCGCCCCTCGCTGCACCAATCGTTTACGGCCCTGCGCTCCCGAACCGTGGCAGGTGCGGCAAGCGTGGACAGCACGACCTCCTTGCCGCCGCGCTCGAGCCGTTCGATCACTTCAGGCCAAATCGAATCGGAGAACGGCATTCTCTTTCCGCAGACGACTTCGCCGACATGCACCCTGTCAACGGCAGCCTGATCCGCGACCCGCCTGTAGAAATCAGCCAAACGATCTGCTGGCCAGTGGAAAAACACCGGACCAAGGGTCAATGCAATTCTTGGCATAGCGCTCATCTCCACGTCTTCTTGTAGGCGCCTTCGGTCTGCCGTCCTCCCTCGGACATGCCAGCCAGGATCCGGTCGATCTCGGCCGCATCGCCGCCTGCCTCGACCGCGTCGACGGCCCTCCGGAACGCGCGGACGACTTCTGTGACGTATGCTTTGCCGCGCTGGCGACCCTCGATCTTCAGGGCTGTGACTCCGGCCGCTTTCAGCCCGGCAAGCACCCCGCCGGCATTCAGGCTGACCGGGTCTTCGAACAGGTAAGATGTCTTGCCGCCGGCAGTGAAGCGGCCCTTGCACAGGGTAGGATATCCGGTCGGCTGGCTCTGGGCATAGCGGTCGATAGTGAAGCCGGCGAGCCGCGCCGCAGTCCCCTCGGCGTCATCCTCATAGGTGACGTGTTCCGGCGGCGAACAGACGCCGCTCAGATTGGGGGACTTTCCGGTGGCATAGGAAGACAGATAGCAGCGGCCTTCGACCATGACGCAAAGGCCTCCAAACACGAACGCCTCGGTTTCCACGTCGATCATGCGATTAAGCGCGGCTATCTCCTGGACTGAAAGCACTCGCGGAAGGACAACGCGCCTGACACGGAACGCGTCGACATAGAACTTGACGGCCTCTGGGGTCGATGCGGCCGCCTGCACGGACAGGTGAAGGCGTAGCCCTGGATGGCAATTCGCGGCATGGTCCAGGACAGCCAAATCCGCCGCGATGACTGCGTCCGCTCCGCATTGAGCGGCCTCGTCCACGGCCTTGTGCCATAGGTCCACGCGGCCAGGCTGAGCGAATGTGTTTATCGCGACGAGTACCTTTTTCCCGTGATCGTGGGCAAATCGCACGCCTTCTGCCAACTCGGCGGTCGAGAAGTTCAAGCCGGGAAAATTCCGGGCATTGGTCTCGTTGCGGAACCCGCAGTACACGGCATCGGCGCCTGCGACGACTGCTGCACGCAAGGTGGCTGGCGTGCCGGCTGGACAGATCAATTCCATTGGCTGATTGCTCATGGTCAGGAACGCTCCCCTTGGTCCAATCCCCGACACGCAAGCCGCCTGGCGGCACGAAGGCTGCCGAGTATGGCGTTGTCCGCGAGGCGCCCCAGGGCACCGTGGAGACCCAGCAGGTCCGCTGGCCGCAACTCGGCATCGTCAATGGCATTTCTAAGCGCCAGCACAGCTTCCGTACGGCCGCCGATTGAGACGATGCGCCTGAAGAAAAGAGCGTCGCCATCAAGACTGCCATCGAGCAACCCCAACAGCATCAAGATGGGGCCACTGATAAAGACGGCTGCGGACGATGTCTCCGACTTGCCGACGACACGGACAAGAGAGCGCTCCCCGTCCGGCACGACAAGAAAGGCAAAGGAAAGATCGGTTGGATCGACGAAGAAGCACGCGGACTTATGCTCGCCTAGTCGATCGAAGAGGTTTGGCTGCCTTTTGGCAAGGTCGCGGAGGGCCTTCGTTAGAAGGGTTCCGAGCGGCAGAGCGCCGATTTTGGGAAACAGGATTCGGGCGAGCGGCAAGGAGCCGTCCCTTTGTTCGTCGGCCATGCTGTCTCCCTCGGTGAATCCGCTTTGCTGGCGGTCTTAGGGACGAAAGCCACGGCGCTGTTTGTCGAATCTCAAAGAACAAACAGATTCCTCCTTGGTCCGCGCGATCGAGCTTAGAAGTCTCCCAAGCGAGGACGCGCAAGGAAGCCGTCTTCGATGCAGTCTGGAGCTAGGCTGCGGACATCCGCCTCGTCTCTCGGAATGAACTGAAGATCGAAACCAGTTCCCGCAATCGCCGCCGGAAGGAGGTCGGAGGCCGCCAAAGGGTGCTGCAAGGCACAAAGCAGTTCGGCCCGTGCAAAATCCCTCTCGCCCGCCCGATCAAGCCGCGGCTTCTCGAACGGCAGTCGTCCTCGCTGAATGCTTCCTTGAAAGCAAGTCGACCGCAGGGAGACGATTGCCGCTTCCAACAGTCGTGCGCAGTGCGCTCCAATGTGCATTCGCCACCCATGCTCCGTTGCAGGAAGGCATGGATACCGCCCCTCGACCGCGCGCGCTTTGTGCCAACGCAAAGAGCGTCGCCGGATGTTTGTGAAAGGTCAAAGACGGGAGCCAGTCACCGTGGCAAACGTGCGCCGTCGCCCGCGTCGCGCGACGGGATTTGTACTTATGCATCATAGATCGCTGCCGCTTTTCAATGACCTCTCCTCGTTCCTGTCGCACCTGGACGAGCGAGGAGACGTACGGCATGTCCAGGCACCTGTTTCGATGCACCTCGAAGCAACCGAGGTGCATCGGCGCACGATCGCCAAGGGCGGGCCAGTGCTGAGGTTGGAGAAGCCGATCGATGCGCAGGGAAGGGTATCGACCTTTCCTGTCGTGACGAACTTGTTTGGGACGCGAGCGCGCGTCGCCGCCGGGTTGGGCACCGACCTCAATGGCCTGGACTCGTTCGGGAAGCTTCTCGCCTGGATGAGGTCCCCGCAGGCGCCAAGGACACTGGGCGAAGCGCGAGACTTACTCCCGGCGGCTCGCAGCGCGCTCCTGGCACGGCCAAGGATCGTAAAAGCGCCTCCCAGTTGGAGCGAAATCCCGCCCGACCTGTCCCTCCTTCCAGTCCAGACATGCTGGCCAGGTGACGCGGGCCCGCTGATTACCTGGCCCGTAGTCGTGACCCGCGCACCTGGAGCTGACGATCCAGGAACGTACAACCTGGGCATTTACCGAATGCAGGTGATCGATAAGGATCGCGCAATAGTCCGTTGGTTGCCGATGCGCGGCGGTGCGGCGCACCACCGTATGTGGGCGGCCCGCTGCATCGACATGCCTGTCGCAGTGGTTATCGGCGCCGATCCAGCAACGCTGCTCGCTGCCGTAATGCCGGTGCCCGAGGGCGTGACCGAACTTGCGTTGTCCGGCATGATCGGAAACAAGCGACCACGGCTGACCGCGTGCGGCAGTATCCCGCTACACGTTCCTGCAACAGCCGAGATTGTGCTGGAAGGCACCGTATCCGCCAAGGAAACTGCTCTGGAGGGCCCGTTTGGCGACCATACCGGATACTACAATGGCGCTGAGCAATATCCGGTGTTTCGCCTCAACAGAATCCGGGTCCGTGACCAGGCCTGTTATCTGACCACCTACACCGGAAGGGCTCCTGACGAGCCCTCGGTATTGGGCGACGCTCTTACTGACGTGTTCAAGCCACTTCTTCGGCAACAGATCCCAGAAATCCGTGACGTCTGGCTTCCGCCGGAAGCCAGCTCCTACAGGATCGCCGTTCTGTCCATCGCCAAGAAGTACCCGGGGCAGGCGCGTCGTGTGATGATGGGCTTCTGGTCTCTGCTGCCGCAGTTTTCCATGACGAAAATGCTCATCGTGGTCGACGACGACATCGACATACGTTCGTGGCCGGACGTGATGTGGGCAATCGGAACGCGCATGGACCCCTCCCGTGACCTGATGACCGTGGACCGCACTCCGATCGATCACCTCGATTTCGCGTCTCCGCTTGAAGGGTTGGGAGGGAAACTCGGCATCGACGCAACGCGAAAAGTCGGATCAGAGACCATACGGGACTGGGGAAGCGAATTGCGCATGTGTCCAGAGATCGATCGGCAAGTGTCGCAGCGATGGAATGAAATCTTCCCGGAGTTCGGATAACGCCATGACCAAGCGCATCATTTTGGGAATAGCGGGGGCCTCGGGTTCTGGCCTGGCCCTCGAAACCCTCCGGCAGTTGGCCAAGGCTGGAGCTGAAACGCACCTGGTGGTTTCGATGGGCGCCAGAGCAACCATCCAGCATGAACTCGGTGATGAGGGCCTTGCCCGCATCACCGAACTGGCAAGCCGAGTTCACTCGCCTCACGACATGACAGCTCCGATCGCCAGCGGGTCTTTCCCAAACGACGGCATGATCGTCGTTCCCTGCTCCATGCGCACGTTGTCCGCGATAGCGCATGGATTAGGCGATAACCTGCTGACCAGGGCAGCCGACGTCGCCCTCAAGGAAAAACGCCGACTGGTGGTCGTTCCGCGTGAGGCGCCCCTGCACGAAGGTCACTTGCGGTCGATGCTGACGCTGGCAAGGCTGGGAGCGACGATTGCGCCTCCGATGCCACCGTTCTACGTGGGCATGCACAGCATCGACGAGATGCTCAGGGAGATCGCAGCGCGGCTGCTGAACTGGGTGGGCGTTGATCCAGGCAGCGCGATGACCCGATGGAGCGACCTGCCACAAGGTCGGCTGCCTTCACGCGAACTGGACATCTGAAACTGCCAGGGGGCTGTTGATACGCGCCGGCCTTAGCGTACCCGTTCTTCAACCTGCCGTGCAGGCGGAACTGGCCTCGTCAAGATGAACGCAGCCGCGGCCAACATAGCCGTGGCCTGCATGGTGATCGCCACCAGAGGCACGCCAGCCAGCACCGATAGAGACAGCGCCAGCACCATGGAAAACAGAGCAAGTCTCTTCGCGCGGCGTGAGATCGCGCCGTAAGCCCGCCAATCCCTGATAGCTCGGCCAACTTGCGGATGTGCCAAAAGCCGCGAGTGGAGTTGCCGAGAACTCCTTGAGGAACAGAACGCGGCGAGAACCAGGAAAGGAGTAGTCGGAATCAGCGGAAGAATGGCGCCTATCAATCCCGCGAAGAGGGCGGAAGTGCCAGCCGCCAGCCAAATCAGCTGGCGGATACGATGAAGTGTCACGACTGCGAAGGCTCCGCTCCGTCAGCAGGCAGGATCGCCAGGCTCCTCATGCACAGCGCGCCTTCTCCCGATGTGGCAGCCACTTCGTCGAAGAGCAGCGCCAGCTCCGTATAGACGCTGCGGTCGGGCTCTGCCGCAGCCAGTTCATCGACTTCGCGGAGCAGATCTACGATGGCCTCTATCCGCTCTCGGTGCTGCCTCGCCCGTACGAGGTGTTCGCGCTGGACGCGCCTTTGCTCGAGCGCGGTAAAGCGCGTCAAAGCATCATCGAGCCGGGCACGACATTCGCAGTCCAAGTCTACGCCAGCAATGACAGTCTTTATGCGGCGCACCACCGAGCCATCTGCATGGCGATCGACGCCACCGAGTGCGTTGTAACTCATTTGTCAGCTACCTTCGCATGTTCGTTGGAGTTCTATCTGCCGCCTTTGCCGACCGGAGCTGGGCGCGGAAGCAAAGCAGCCCGCGCCACCGCTTCCTTCAATTGGGGAAAGGTCGCCTGAAGGACCTCCCGGTCGGTCGCCTCTGAAGCACGGTGGAGAATCTCGACAGTATGAACCAGGGTTTCAGACTGATCGTTGGGGCGACCTGCAATTCGGCTGGCCGCAGCCTCCAACTCGTAGCTTGCTTTGTGAATGCTCGCGTAGTCGTCGGTCGCCAGAGCCTGCTCGACCTTAGACAGTGCCCTCCGCATCATGGCGCTTGCTTCTTCCACAGTGCGGGGAATTTCCACGGCATGGTGTTTTGCGGGCTGTCCCATAGTCCCGGCGGTCGGCAAGCCGACTGCTGCCGCCAAGAGAATAGCAGCGCTGATGCCGCTTCCCAGGGTGAGCTTCTGAACCCAGGCAGTCATCTCTGCTCCTTCGATCGCTATGCGTCGTAAATCGGCAACCGAGCAACGAATTGTGCCCGGGCGATTGATATCTACACTTGGGCCGCACTTTTCCGTTTGCGCTGGCGCAAACACGATGTTGGAGTTTGAGCCGTGCCCGGTCGACGGTTGCGCCCTGCCTCGGACCGCTCACGCGGCAATATCGCTCACTGCAGCGCGGTTGCGACGCGACGCCGACTGTGAAAAAATCTGCGAGTAACTGAGGGAATGTCTTGGGCCGAGTCGACCGTTCGCTGATTGCCGGGCTCCCGCTGTTCGCAGGAATTGCGCCAGAAGGACTCGACAGAATACTGGCGGGAGCGCGATCCACGCGATATGCGAAGGATTCGGCCATCTTCGAACAAGAAGAAGAGGCCCACGCGTTCTTCCTTCTGCTGGATGGGCATATCCGAGTTGTGCGAAGCACTCCTGAGGGACAGCAGGTCATAGTTAGATACATCAGTGCTGGCGAGATATTCGGAATAGCGTCGGCGCTCGGACGCACGACTTACCCGGCCACTGCGTTCGCAGTAGTGGACTGTGTCGCGCTTTCGTGGCCCACCTCTATGTGGTCAGAGCTGTCCGCTCAGTTTCCGAGCTTTGGCGCAAATACGTACAAGACAGTTGGCACCCGACTTCAGGACACGCACACGCGCGTCGTGGAAATGGCCACGGAACAAGTCGAACAGCGCGTGGCTCATGCCCTGCTGAGGCTCCTGGAGCAGACAGGGAAGAAGACAGACGAAGGAATCCTTATCGACTTTCCGATCTCGCGGCAGGACATAGCAGAGATGACGGGCACGACGCTGCATACCGTGAGCCGGCTGCTGAGCGCGTGGGAAGACAAAGGGCTGGTACGGAGCGGACGTCAGAAGGTCACAGTGGTCGACCCGCATAAGCTGATGTTGGTTGCCAATGGTCGGAGCGAACGGAGCTAGCCTGCGTTTCCCTGTCGATCAATTGCAGCCGCCAGCTGATTCAGAAAAGAAGTTTCATCCAACTCGTGTTCTCGACAAGCGTCGGATACGGTATGAAACGACCCGATAGGGCAACCTACACACAGCATCCGATTTGCGAGAAACACCCGGATTGTGTTGGGCCAGAGTTTCATCACGTCGTCGACCGCAAGGTCCGGGTCAAAGCGCTTGCTTGAAGCCATCTCATTTTTCCCATGCATTTCGTCTTAGCATCGCCGATCCGGCCATCCTTTCGTTGCGCTCCGTCAATCAACGCGGAAGTTCGGCGTCGGAAAAGCGGGTGACGATTCGTGCATCTTTGCGCCTTCGCAACGACATCGGCTGACGCGTGACTAGGCTGCCATTCGCTGAACGAGACGGAGAACGACTATGGCGATGGTTCGCTGGGCCCCCGACGGTCCCGAGATCGATGCGACCGTGGCTGCCCGCGGAATGAAACTGGCTGTCGAGTACTTCCTAAGGAAGATCCAGCAAGGGCACATCAAGTGCCTGGTCGAACGGGGAGTTGGCGACGATGAAGGGCGGCACCGCCTGTCCTTCAGATATCGCGATCGCGAACTGCTTCTTATCGTTGCCGATGACGGCCAAGTCCTCAGCGAGGAGCTGACCATGGCGCCTCGCAAGTTCGCCTGGAAATAAGCAAGTCGAATAGACTAGGGGGTGTCCTGAGCTGGACCGACGTCGTCCTCGTCGGGTGCAATCAGATCGATCAAGGCTGCCACCCGGCTTCCTGGCAGCGGCCGGCCTTCGCCCATCAACGCGTCGTCCCCGAAGACCCACGCCCAAGCCTCTTTCAACTCTGTCAGCGAAGCTTCTGTCAAAATGAGTTCCGCAATCATTTCGTCGTCCACGCGGCCGAGGACCGAGACGACATCTTCGCGTGTCATGGTCATCGCTTCCTCCGTCGACCGTTTCCAGGTCGTATCAGAACACCAACGCAGCAACCGCGAGAAGGCTGATAGCCAGCACTGCAAGGCTTGGAACCAGCACTGCAGCTCCTGAAGCTACGGCTAGCGCCGCCACCCAGCCGAACGGCCTGTCACTTGCTCGAGACATCTTCGAAGCCTTCCGTTTCAGTTCTTGAACAAACGCCGTTGGCAGCCGTGGCGTTCCCCCGAGTGGGAAGGGCCGCTGCATCATTTTTGCGTGCCTGCAGACTAAGAGGAGCGTCGGCACCTGAAGGCAAGACCCGCGCCGCAGCCCCATCCAGATCCTCGTACTGGCCACTCCGCAACGACCATAGGAAAGCCGCCAAACCAACCAAGCCCATGCCTAAGGCAATTGGAATCAACAAAGAGAGATAGCTCATGCAGCCTCCGCTGGGACTAGGCGGCGAAAGCCTGCAGACCGCGTGGACGAAGCCGTTTCGCGCGGGAGCCGCAAGGCGTTGCCAACGACCAGGATTGACGACGTCGACATGGCCACGGCTGCAATGAGCGGAGTTATTTGACCCGACATTGCGAGGGGCAAGGCCAAGACGTTGTAGGCCACAGCGAGCGCGAAGTTCTGCCGCACCAGCCGGGCGGCATTGCGGGCGATGCCGATTGCCTGCGGGACACCTTCGAGGCTGTTCCGCAGAAAGACGAGATCGGCAGCGGTGCGTCCGATATCCGCCGCCGAAGAGGGCGCCATGGAAACATGTGCCGCTGCCAGTGCCGGAGCGTCATTCAGGCCGTCGCCAACCATCAGTACGCGGCGGCCGGAGGCGACCAGATCTCTGAGTCGGTTGACCTTGCCCTCAGGCAAAACGCCGTGGCGGCCCTCAGAAATTCCAAGCGCATCCGCGACCTTCCTGACTGCGATCGCAGAGTCGCCCGATAGGACCTCTGTTGCCAATCCCCAACTTTCCAGCGTTCCAACGGCTTCCGCTGCATCGGGACGAAGATTGTGGGCGATCGTGAACGAACCAGCGAGCGTGCCGTTCTTCGACAGCCAAGCCATGGATTCGCGGCTTGCATTGCCTGGCAGGCCTGAAACCCATTCCCGCCTGCCGAGCCGAAAGACATTCCCATCGATCCGGCCTTCAATTCCGTACCCAGACACCTCGCGAAAATCCGCGACTTCGGGCCCGGTCGAGGCGAGAGCGGCGACCGCGCATGAAGCCGGGTGTCTGGACAGGGCTGCGAGAGCGGCAGCGGCGGGCACGTCGTGCAGGGCAGCCGTGTGACGTTCTACACGCGTGACACCCGTCGTCAGAGTTCCGGTCTTGTCGAACACGACCGTGTCAGCTTCGGCGAGCCGTTCCAGGGCGCCGCCGTCCTTGAGCGTGATACCGAGGTCAAACAGCCTTCGTGCGGCCACAACCTGAACCATGGGCACAGCCAAACCCAATGCACATGGGCAGGTGATTATTAGCACCGAAACGGCGGCCGTGACCGATGCATGCCAATCGCCCGTGATTGCGATCCAGGCCGCGCAGGTGGCGAGGGCCAACAAATGGACGACGGGGGAATACAACGCCGCGGCTCGATCCGCGATGCGGCGATACTGTGCCCGCCCGTCCTCCGCCGCATCCATCAATTTCGCCATGTCAGCGAGGAAGGAATCCTTGGCACGTCTATCGGCACGAACCGTCAGCGCGCCATCGAGGCTGAGCGCGCCAGACAAAACGGCGGTCCCAGGCTGGGCACGCGTTGGCGTCGCTTCTCCGCTGACTACCGACTGGTCGAGACTGCCGCGCCCGGCCACTATCGTGCCGTCTACCGGAACCCGGTCGCCTGGGCCGACCGGGATGATGTCGCCCGGCTCAACTTCCATGAGATCGCAAAACTCGCGGCTCCCGTCAGCGCGTATCACCGTGACGCCTCGCGGTATCAAGCGGCTGAGGCCGGAGACCGCCTTCCGCGCCTTGCGCCTCATTGCATAGTCAAGCGTGCGTCCGGCAAGCAGGAAAAAGATAAGGGAAGTTACGGCGTCGAAATATGCGTGCGGCCCTCCGGCAAATGTATCGTACAGGCTCAGCGCCAACGTCAGCAGGACCCCAACCGAAATAGGAAGATCCATGCTGCTTGTGCGACGCCATACCGACCTCCATGCCGAAATGAAGAATATTCTTCCGGAATAGGCGACCGCAGGTACTGCCAGCAGGCCGGAAACCAGGTGAAAAGCACTTCGAGTCTGCGCGTCTGCACCCGACCACACCGACACTGACAACAGCATGATGTTCATTGCCGCAAAGCCCGCCACTGCGGTGGCGCGCAGCAATCTCGACATCTCGGGGTCACGAAGATCATCTCCCGCTTCCGCGAGGCTGGAGTCGTATCCGATGGCAGCCAGTGCCTCAGTTACAGGAGGGGCATGGTCGCCACGCCACCTTACGGATACGCGGCGGGACGTAAGGTTCACGCGGGCGGCGAGAACTCCCTCAAGGTTTTGCAGGGCCCCTTCGATTGAGGTGATGCAGGTGCCACACCTGGCTTGGGGTACCGAAAGGTCAGTCTGAAAGATGCCATCTCCCAGATCGCGTCGCGCCAGCAAGATTTCGCCAGCGGTCGCGCTGCCGCAACGCGCCAGTTGCAGCGCTGCCTCCGCTCCCTGGGCGCAGCAGCTCACCGTCAGGTCTCCGGGAGCGCCACGGCCCTATAGGCGTGCCAGGTGGCATGGCCGAGCAGGGGAAAGATCAAGATCATCCCCACGAGCCCCGTGACGACACAGACGGCGAAAAGAACCAGCAGGATTGCAGCCCAGCCCAGCATTGCAGGCAGATTGTTCCAGACGAGTTTCATGCTTGTGCCCATCGCGGTCAGCGCATCGACGCGCCGATCAAGGAGTAGGGGCACTGCAAAGACGCTGATGGCATAGGCAAAGGCAGCAAAAAGGCCGCCGATCGCTGTCCCGACGACGATCATTGTCCACCCGTACGCAGTCCCAAACAGCAGGCCGACGATGTGGTCTAGCCCCGGAAACGCCGTAACTCCAAAAAAGAGCGCGTAGAGCAGAACCGCGGCACGCATCCAGAGCAGAAGGAGGCAGCACAGCAACAGCCCGGCAAAGAAGACCTGCGCGCCTGCCCTTGGACGCACGAGGAGCATGGATCCGAAGCTGATCTCGCGTCCTTCCTCGATGGCCCGACTTTTTTCATAGAGGCCGACCGCCAGAAAAGGAGCCACGATCATGAATCCCGCCAGCGCCGGAAAGAGAATGTAGTCCCGGCCGAAAGCAACGAGCGTCCAAACGAAGCAGGCCGACAGGACGAAAACACCAATTCCGTATCCCAAGCTAGACGCCGGGCGTGTCCAGAAATCCCGCCAGCCCGCTGACAGCCACCTGAGGCCGATGAAGGGCGACAGACCGCGGTTGAGCCGCGGGTCGCGCGTCTCGCCGATGCCAGAGGTTTCGCTGAGCAGCCAGTACGACTTTTCGGTGTCGCTCATCTCTTCGCCTCCTCAACATGCCGACTTGGCAGCGCGATAGCCACCTTCGCCCGCGGCCTTAAAGTGCTTGACGCAGTCCGGCTGAGAATCGACTGCAACATAGATCAGGTGAGCATTGGCTCCGGCGAAAAGCAGCAGCCCTGCCGGGACCAGCATCCAGAGCATGATGCTGCGGTACCGTCTTTTCGACTGTACGGTCATGGCTGTTGCGTCCCCAGGTCATGCACGTAGAGCGCAATCGTGCGGATCTCAGCCGTCGTCAGCCTTTCATCCCAGGTGGGCATATGGCCTTGGCGTCCGCCGTGCACCGACGCAATGATGGTGTCGAGGTCGCTTCCGTAGATCCAGTGCGTATCCGTTAGGTTTGGCGCGCCGACATCCCTGTTTCCCTTCCCGTCTTCTCCGTGGCAGGCAGCGCACGTTGTCAAAAAGACTTCTCGCCCCGCTTCTATCCGTTTGAGATTGTCCGCGGTCGAGTAGTCCGGATGGGAAAGTGAATAGACGTAGGCGGCCACGCTCCGCACCTGATCCCGGTCGAGCACCTCGTCCCGCCCAAAGGCTGGCATCTGCCCGACGCGGCTTTCCGGATGCCGGGTATTGATGCCGACACGCATTGTCTGCTCGATAAGCTGGGGTCCACCACCCCATAGCCAGTCGTCATCGGTGAGGTCCGGGTAGTTTGCCCGGCCTTTGCCGTCCCGACCGTGGCATGCGGCGCAGTTATCCCCGAACAGCTGCCGCCCCGTGTTGCGGACCGTCTGCATCAGCGCCTCGTCCGCCTGGATGGCGTCGTACGGCTCCTTTTCGAGGCGTGCCATCCAGGCAGCGCGTTCGCGCTGGCCGTCGACGACACGCGCTTCGACAGTCTGCCTCTGGTCGACCCCTAAGAGGCCTCGTGTATAGGTCGTCCCGAGTGGCCAGGCCGGCACCAGGAACCACCAGGCGATCGCCCACAGGTGCGTCACGATCAGGAACAGCAGCACCCCCCGCGGGACCGGGGTGTCCAGTTCCTTGATGCCGTTCCATTCGTGGCCTGTGGTCTCACGGCCGCTGACGGGATCGCGTTCGTTCACTTCCATGGCTTGTCGTCCTCGCCGAGGATGCTGTTCTTGGCCTGATTGAAACGCTTCCGGTTTGACGGCCAGAATGTGTAGACCACCACGCCGACGGCCAGCGCAATCAGGTAGAAGAGGCCCCAGCTCTTGGAAAAGGCGACAACCGAGTTGTGATCCAGGTCCATTCCGAAACCCTCCGCTTACCCTTCCGGGTTAGGTTTTCCCTCTGGAGCCGCGGTGTTTTCGTATGCGGCTCCGGTCAGTCTTCCTAGGATCTGCAGATACGCCACGAGCGCGTCCATCTCGGTGACGTCGGTCTTCACGCCATCAAAAGCACTGACTTGAGTTTCGTCGCCATATCGTGTGGCAACCCCGGCAGCGAAGTCGGTGTCCGGCGTCGCTTGACCGTAAGCATCGCGCGCCGCGTTCTCCACCATTTCGTCAGTATAAGGAACGCCCAGCGCCTTCTGCGCCGCGAGGTGAAGCGGGAGGTCCTCCATTTTGAGAGAGGTGCGCGCGAGCCAGCGATAAGCAGGCATGTTGGATTCTGGAACGACGTCGCGTGGGTTTGTCAGGTGGGCGACATGCCAGAAGTCGGAATACTTGCCGCCGACGCGAGCAAGATCGGGCCCAGTCCGCTTGGAGCCCCAGAGCATCGGGCGATCGTACTTTGACTCGACGGCAAGCGAATATGGGCCGTAGCGTTCCACCTCGTCGCGCAGCGTACGGATCATCTGGCTGTGGCAGGCATAGCAGCCCTCGCGGACGTAGATGTTGCGCCCGGCAAGCTCAAGCGGCGTGTACATCCGCATGTCCGGGGCTTCTTCGACAGTCTCGTCGATTGTGAAGAGTGGGGCGATTTCGACGATGCCGCCCACGCTCGCGGCTGCGATGATTGCGATCACCAAGCCAATCGCTGAACGCTCGAGTTTGCGGTGAAAGATCTCAGGCATTCATCATTCTCCCGCCACGGCAGGAGCGATCGGGACGTCCGCATTGAGCGGGGCCGCCAACGGCGCAGACCGAACCGTCATCCAGATGTTGTAGCAGCCGACTACTGCACCAATCAAGAAAAGCAGCCCTCCAAAGGCCCGCGCGATGTAATACGGGTACATCGCCACCAGTGAATCGACGAAGGAATAAGCGAGGGCGCCTTCTTCCGTATAAGTCCGCCACATCAGTCCCTGGATGATGCCCGAATTCCACATCGCGAAGACGTAGATCAGCGTCCCGGCAATCGCGAGCCAGAAATGCACTTCCACGAGGGCTGCTGAGTACATCCGCTCGCGTTTCCAGAGGCTTGGCACCAGCGTGTAGAGCGATCCAAAAGTGATCAGCGCCACCCAGCCCAGCGCGCCAGCGTGGACATGCCCGACGGTCCAATCTGTATAGTGGGACAGCGAATTCACAGGCCGGATAGCAAGGAACGAGCCTTCGAAAGTCGATATGCCGTAAAACACGGCGGCAGCCATCATGAACCGCAAAGTCGCATCGTCCCGCACCCGGTGCCACGCGCCGTTCAGGGTAAGCAACGCATTTCCCGCGGAAGCCCAGGACGGAACCAGCAACATCACCGAGAAGGTCATGCCAAGCGTCTGAACCCAATGCGGCAGCGCGGTATAGTGGAGGTGGTGCGAACCCGCCCACATGTAAAAGAAGGTGATGCCCCAGAAGCTCAGGATCGAAAGGCGGTAGGAGAAGATTGGCCGCTGAGCCCTTACTGGAAGGTAATAATACAGCATGCCAAGGAAGCCGGCCGTAAGGAAGAAGGCGACCGCGTTGTGTCCGTACCACCACTGCACCATCGCATCCTGGACGCCAGGCCAGACCGTGTAGCTCTTCGCATGCCCCCACGAAATGGGGAGTGCCAGGTTGTTGACGATGTGGAGAATTGCGACGACCAGAATGAACGCCATGAAGTACCAGTTGGCCACGTAGATGTGCGGTTCCTTCCGCCTGGCGATCGTCCTCAGATAGAGGATGAAGTAGGTCACCCAGACAATCACCAGCCAGATATCGGCGTACCACTCAGCCTCGGCGTATTCCTTGGATTGCGTCACCCCAATCAGATAGCCCGACACGGCAAGCAAGCAGAATAGGTTGTAGCCGAGGAGCACAAACCAAGGGCTGAGTTGTCCGGCGAGCCGCGCGCGCGAAGTCCGCTGCACCACATGAAACGAAGTCGCGATCAAGGCATTGCCGCCAAAACCAAAGATCACTCCGGTGGTGTGGGTCGGGCGGAGACGGCCGAAACTCGACCAGCCAGCGTCGAAGGCAAGGTTGGGCCATGCAAGCTGCGCGGCGACCCAGACGCCCATGAACATCCCGAACACTGCCCAAGCCATCGATAGGACAATGCCGACCTTGATTGGGTCGTCGTAATAGGATGTTTCCCGGTCTTCCGTCGGTTCGGGCTGGTACAGGCCAGACAGCACATAAAACAGGACGGCGCCTGCGAACAGCATGACCATGACGCCATGGACGCCGAGCACATCTGTGCGACCCACGGCAGCCATCGCCAATCCAACGATCGCCACCGCAATCGCTATCACGGCGGCGTTCTGACGTTCCGAAGACGTAAGTTGCCGGATCATCGTCTTTCCTCCTCCGCGGATTCGACGTGGCTCAGTTTCAGGTATTTCTGTCAGATATCAAGCAGTTCCGCCAAGGAAGATGTTTGGACCGATGGAGCGCGCTGCCCGATGGGGCCGGATGGTCTTCGAAATGCAGGCTGCCCGACAGTGCTCAAGAGTATTCGAAGGAGCTGCTGACGCCGCTGCCAGCCGCTCAGCTCCTGTGCCGAAGCCCCAATCATTGGGGAGTTGGCATGGAGTCGTCACGCGAGGATTGCGAGAACACGTGAGGGATTTGTTCCAGATCAAGTTAGCCCTGGGCCGTCTCAGCTAAGATGGATCAACCGTGGAACTGCCGCGTGATGTCTCAAGGAGGCGCACAATGAAGATCTGGATATTTCTGCCGCTGACGACCTACCCAGACGCATGCGCTGATGTCTTCGCTGTGAACGCCGTGGGTAAAGTCGCGATTGGTCTTTGATCGCGCCGTCAAACACGCGCCATCAAAGGCAGTTCCGTGCCCAGGCCACACGCTAGAAAACAATGTGAACGTTCGGAGTGATGCAGTGACTGCGGAGACCAGCCAGTTCGAGGAAATTGCGACGGGACTCCTGAGTGCCGCTGAGGCTTGTGCGATCGTGGAAAGGTGCGCTCCCAATTGGTCCGAGGCGGATTGTGGCGACGTCGTTGATGTGTTCAGATCTTGGGCTTGGAAAGCGTTGGATGCCAGACGGCGCGATGACGAATTGAAGCAGTGGCACAACCTGCTTCGCCAGCTCGTTTCTCATTTCCGTGGGACGACCGCTTCCGAGAAGCTAGGGGTTCTTCGGGACCTTGTGTACGAGTCTATCGCGGTTGCAACGCCATTCCCGGTATCAAACGTGCTGAACAAGAAGCACGTCAAGGAGCTGCTCCAGATTCTAAAGAGTGTGCATGGTGGACGTTTGGACAGGAAATCTATCGGATCTAGATTGCGACTTGAACATGCCAACCTTGCCCGCGTTCTGACATTGGCATTGACGGCCGGACTGGTTGTCCGATCAGCTAGAGGGAAGAGTGCCTGCTTCTCGATTACCGAGTTTGGCATGACCCAGTTGGAGTCACGCGGCACTTATACCAACGCGTGCGATGCCAACGGCATTGGTCGCGTGCGATGCCAACGGCATTGGTTGTAAAATTCATACTATCCCGTGAAGCCGTCGCGCTTCGGTTAGAAAAGCAGTGATCGTTGATAGGTTGAGAATTCGGCGACTAACAGTCCAAGCTGTAGAGTTCTCCATTTTGCAGTGGACCGCACAGCTTGGATCGGTCGGGTAGGTCTGGGTGCGTCGTCTTCTGACTCGCGCGACGCGCGACGATCATGCGACGTGGCGATCCGGCATCTTACAGCGCTTTCGCACACGGCTCAGCCTGACGCGAAATCATCTAGCCAATGCCCTAGCTCTCATATCTGCCGGCTTACTGAACACGAGGAGGTCAGGTGCCTCAGAAGGTTCGAAGACATCTTCTTGTTGGATTCCTTCCTGGCGCTTTAGCGAGCTTTCTAAATCAACTTCCGAGGCAACATGGCACGTTACAGACGTTGGAAAGACGTGGCTTCCGAAGCCAACCTCATAGAGGCGCAATGGGAGACGGTGCATTGCTGAAGTTGGATGATTTGGCGTGCCGGGCCAAGGCACTTTTGGTCGAGCGCAGATTTGTACCGCGGAGGCCTACGAGATATTCGATGTCGATCGAGGCTGTGTAGTCGCGTAGGCAAGCAGCGCCGCGATTAGCCACGTCGATTGATTCATGACGCCTGAGGAGCATGGATCCGCCGCACGCGGCTGGGGCTGCTTGCAGGCGAGGTGCTAATCGCTCGAGCTATGCGGAACTCCGCATCGTCGAGTGACTCTGCTCACACGAACATCATGATCACCATGTAACCTACGGTCACAAGCACTAAGCCACCGACTAGCATCGGCACGAGGGTACTTCCCGAGTGATTATCGTTCATGGTGCCATTCCCTGTTGGCGGGGTTCTTCCTGAACTGATTTTGATCAGGCACTGCCAAGTGCGCACTGCCGCAATTTCCGAGCCTGGCTAGCCTGCCGGAATGAAGAATACCTGAGGTCGAGGGACACTTCGCTGACAAGGCGGTTGTCTGCGTCGACAATGCCGCAGCAAACCGAGTCGCCATTGCGTACAGTCAGGCGAATGCGACTTTCGTCGCCGTCGACGCCGTGCTCGACCATGCTGGTCACGAGGCCGAGGCGCATGCGGCGGCGCAGTTCGTTCGCTTCCACCGAATGCCTCTGGGGTTCCAAGATGTTGGAACCGGTCTGGTCAAGATCGAGCTTCATGTGGTCTTCCTCATCGCCGCGCGCCGCCAGTGTCTAGCATAAAGATAGATCTATGATATATGTTTTATTTCGCATGTTGCAGCATATTCGCATCACATCAAATTCGGACGACAGAAAGCCGCATCAACCCGGCAGGGGTGACACATGGATATGAGTGCAGGCACAAAGGAAAAACCGACCATCGTCATCGACGGCCGAGTGCTGCCCGGGCAATTGGACGAGCAGATGATCCACGCCGTGGTTCATGGGTTCTACGACGAAATCCGCAAGGATACCCTGCTCGGACCAGTGTTCAACGGCGCCATTGCTCCGCAAGACTGGCCACGGCATCTTGCGAAGATGTGCGACTTCTGGTCGTCGCTCATGCTGCGAACCGCGAGCTATGAGGGTCGCCCGCTGCCGCCGCATCTTGCGATTCCGGGTCTGGGCGAGCAGCATTTCCGGCGATGGCTGGGTTTGTTTCGCGCCACCGTCGACAAGCTCTGCCCGCCGGAGATTGCGGCGCTATTCATGGAACGGGCATTGCGCATCGCGCATTCCTTCCGGCTTGCGCTCGCCTATAACCGCGGTGAAAACACGTTGACGGTTGAACCGATCACGCCCGACAGCCTGTGATGTGCCGAGGCGGTCGGCAGGGCGGGCATGCGGCGAAGTTTGGAGCGAAAAATGAGGCTGACGAATTTTTCCGACTATACGCTGCGCATGCTGATGTTCGCGGCGTCCGCCGGGGATCAGTTGTTCACGATCGAAGAGACGGCGCGCGCCTTCGGTGTGTCGAAGACGCACCTCAACAAGGTGGCTAATACGCTCACCCGGGCCGGCTATCTTGTTGCGGTCCGCGGCAGGTCGGGGGGGCTGACACTCGGTCGCCGACCAGAAGATATCCGCATCGGTGACGTGATCCGGTTGACCGAGCCGGACTTTGCACTAGTCGAGTGCTTTGCTACGGGCAACCAATGCACGATCACAGGGTGCTGCAAGCTTTCCGGCATGCTGCGTGACGCACTCTCATCGTTCCAGTGCACGCTTGATCGCTACACGCTGGCCGACATCGCCCTGGCGCGTCAGGATTTCTTCGTTGGCGCTTCCGGCGCCTAGCGAGCACATGGAGAAGCCGTTGATTTTCAGCTATGACGACAACGTATCGGTGCCGCTCATTTAGGTCAGTGAAGTGCGTGTCGCGCCCTCTGGTGCCTCGCGCATGCTGGCTCTGGGCCACTGGACGGGCCTCGCTCAGCCGGCGAAAGCCTGCTAAGGAGGTATGACGGTACTTTTCCGGTGGAAGCGGAGCGGCAACCAGCCGCCGAAAAATAGGCCCTGCGAGGCAATTTACCTCGATAGCTACCGAAACAACACAAAAATATTTGTGCGTGAATTTTCCTTTAAAAACAACACCGTAGCATTTTGACGGCCCACAGGTCGGCTTTCGGCGCTGCGGACAAGCCCCGCACGCGAATTGCCTGGACTTGCTGCTGTGTCATCAACCCTCGGATGGGCGAAACTACCGCACTCCCATGCCTGAACGGATCCCAAACTCATGCGGCGCGGGCTGCAAGTAGAGCGTGGAGGGCTTCTGGCTTTAGGTGCGTATACCGCTTCAGCATCTTCCAGTCCTTGTGCCCGGTAACGAGTGCAACTTGCTCGATTGTGAATCCGGCCTCGAAAAGTCGGCTTGTGCCTTCGTGTCGCAAGTCGTGGAAGTGAAGGTCGTGGATACTCAGGTCGGCGCATCCGCGACGAAAAGCTGTGCCGACTGATCTGCCATTGAATGGGAAAATCCGATCATCGTTGTTACTTCGGCAGGCGCGCTGCTCCTCCACGATGGCCCATGCGTCGTATCCGAATGCAGCGAAAAGCGGAATGCGCTGGTTATTTCCCTGCTTGTTTCGGGGATCCTTCCGGTCACGGATGAGAAGCATCCGGGTGCGACATTCCAGATCCGACCAACGCACCGTGCAGATTTCCTCTTGGCGCATTGCGGTAGCAACAGCGAAGCGGATGATCCGACCAATTGGCGCGATCTGACGCGGGTTTGCGTCGAAATGCGAGATCAACCGGTCGAGTTCATCTTGGGTCGGACGACGGTCGCGCTCCTGCCCTTTGCCAACCAGACCTAGCTGTTTCAAGCAATGCGGGCGAGGTCTACGGCCTCGATTGTAACGGGTAGGCCGTGAACTGCGGCCGCGTGAGACAGAATGAGCTTGATAGTGCCAATGTCGATGCCGAGGGTAGCAGGGCCTGCACCTTTTGCCGCTCGATCGCGGCCGAACCGAATGAGCCGCTCGCGATCGAGCGCCGCCATGTTGCACTTTCCAAGCTGACGCTTCAGCATATCCAGAGTCGCAGCTTTCGAGCGTCGAGGGGGCTTGCCGACGTCACACACGTCGTCGATATGAAGGTCGATGAGATCGCCGAAGGTTTTGAGGCGCGCGATGCGCGACTGATTTGGCGTTTCGCCACGATCAATCTGGCGCTCCGCCTCAAGGGCCCAGCGTCGGGCATCGTCTCGCCGCAAGAAGGTCTCGCTGACGTAACGGCCCTTGCGACGAACCTGAACGCGCCAGGAGCCGGAATGGAGTTTTGTGAAAGTGGCCATTTTCGTGTGCGCTCCGTGTGCACTCAGCCGTCGAACGGTGGCGAAAAGCGTCGCAATGTGGCGTAAATTCGTGTGCACTCGGTGCGACCTAACCAATTGAGACTACTAAAAAAATGATGAAATATCAAGAACATAGACTGGCCATTGCGCCCATGACGAGCAGGCCGAACAGGAGCACCACCTAAGGCTTCGTCCGCCAGCGGCGCCGGTGGCGATCGCGCCGGCGAGAATGTCCAGGCCATAGGCGAAGGCGCCGAGGCCGGCGTCCGCGATGGGAAAACCTTTGGATAGCCAGGAGGTGACGACAGCTTCGCTGCCGCCGGCCGCGGCAGCTACTCCGGAACCGAACAACGGATCCCACAGACTGTCTATGTGGCCCATGGAACGCTACTGGCGGTGCCGTCCCTGTCGGAGAGCATGAAGTTCAAGGCCGATCTGAAGGCCGCGAGCGAGGTTCCGCCGACCGACAGCACCGGAACCGGGACTGCCGATGTCTGTCTCGACAGCACAACCAAGAAGCTGAGTTGGACGGTGACATCGACAAGTCTCACCGTCGACATATCTTCGAGCCTCGCCGCCTGGAGCGATGGTGCTTTTACTCGAGCGGCGAGTTGCGCCTGCTAGACGCGGTCGACGAACTTGTTGAACCGGCTGGGTCGCATCGCCGCAATCCTGGCCGCCATCGCTGATGATCTCTCCTCATGCATCCCGGGGGATGCATCCTGACACCTGCCCAGGAACGCAAGCCCGTATCTGACGTTACTCCTGCTCGACATCTGGCACTCGACACGCGGGAAGACACCGATGGCACAGCGCGCATTCTGGAAGGGCTACATGAAACTGTCGCTGGTGACCTGCCCGGTGGCGATGACGCCGGCAACCAGCGGGTCCGAAAAGGTCCGCTTCCACACCCTCAACGAAAAGACCGGAAATCGCGTCGTCAGCCACTATGTCGATGCCGTCACCGGCAAGCCGGTCGACGAGGACGACGAGGTCAAGGGCTATCCCAGGGGCGAGGACGACTATGTGCTGCTCGAGGACGAGGAACTCGAGGCCGTCGGCCTTGAAAGTACCCGGACCATCGATATCGAGAAGTTCGTTGCCGCAGACAGCATCGGCTGGATCTGGCTGGACAAGCCGCATTATCTGATCCCGGACGACAAGGTCGGTGAGGAAGCGTTCTCGGTGATCCGCGACGCCATGGCGGCGGCCGGCATGGTGGGCATCTCGCGCCTCGTGCTCTACCGGCGCGAGCGCGCCGTGATGCTAGAGCCGCGCGGCAAGGGCATCGTCGTGTGGACATTGCGTTATGGCGACGAGGTCAGGGACGCCGGCGACTATTTTACCGGGATCGATGCGCCGAAGCCTGATCCGGATCTGATGACCCTGGTGATCCGCCTGATCGACAGCCGCACAAAGCCGTGGGACCCTGACATGGTGCGGGATCCCGTCCAGGAAAAGCTGCTCGACATCATCGCCTCCAAGAAGAAGGGGCGCCGTCGGCCGGCCAGGGAAAAGACCGAGCCGGCCGCTTCGTCGGGCAATGTCGTCAGCATCATGGATGCGCTGAAACGCAGCATCAAGTCAGAAGGGCGCGCCAAGAATTAGCCGGCCTTTCGGCGCTTTGCTGCAAGCGGGACGGCGGCGGCGCGCAAATCCTCCCAGGGATCGCTTGCCAGGGCTTCGAGGCGCTTGGGCATGTTTTCGACGGTGAAGTGGGCCGGTCCGATGTCTGCGCCGAGCTCCTCCCACGACAGCGGCGCCGACACCGCAGCGCCCGGTCGGGCCCGGGTCGAATAGCAGGCGACGGCGGTCGCGCCGCGCTGGTTGCGCAGATAGTCGACGAGGATCTTGCCGCGCCGCTTCGATTTGGTGATCGTCGAGACGTAGCGGTCCGGATCGTCGGAGGCCATCTCGTCGGCGAGCGCCTTGGTGAAGGCCTTGACCTCGGGCCAGTCGGCTTTCGGCTTGAGCGGCGCCACGACGTGCAGGCCTTTGCCGCCCGATGTTTTCAGGAAGGCGGCAAGCCCCTTGTCGACCAGCCGCTGCCGCACCTCCTGTGCCGCTTCGGTGACGGCCAGCCAAGAGACGCCGTCTCCCGGATCGAGATCCATGACGATCATGTCAGGATGTTCCCAATCCGCTGCTGTCGAGCCCCAGGGATGAATTTCCAGCGTCGCCGACTGGACCAGGCCGAGCAGGCCATCGAGGTCGTTGATGCTGATCAGCGGCGCGCCTTCTTTTTCCTTGGGGTCCTTGATCAGCCCGATGTTCGGGTTCAACCCTTTCCAGGCATGCTTCTGGAAGAATTTTTCGCCTGTTATGCCGTTCGGGCAGCGCAGCAGCGCCAGCGGCCGGCCGACGACGAACGGTGCCATGTGGCGCCACACATCGGTATAATAGTCCGCCAGCCCCTCCTTGGTAACGCCATCATCGGGCCAGTAGAGGCGGTCGGGATGGGTGAGTTTGACGGTGCGGCGTTGCGGCGGCGGAGGCTTTGCGCCGGACTTTCTGATTTCGCGGACGATCTCCGTCGCCGGCTTGTCGTCGCGCAGGCCGCGAAACGAGGCGTGGCGCAGGTGGCCATCCGCGGTCCACGCCCTGAACTCCACTTCCGCCACCAGCTCGGGCCGGACAAACCGGGCCTGGCGCCTTTCGTCGGCCGACAGGCGTCCGGCAAATGGGCTGGTCGCAATCTCCAAGCGATGGAGCCGCTCAAAGAGCTGCCTTGCCACGGCTTCGGTGAAACCGGTCCCGACACGGCCGACATGGTGAAGCTCCTTGCCGTCGAACACGCCGAGGATGAGCGAGCCGATAGCCTTGCGCGACACGCTGGAGGGCACGAAACCGGCGACGACGAACTCCTGGCGGGCCGAGCATTTCGACTTGATCCAGGACTTGCCGCGGCCGCTGCGATAGGGCCCATCGCGCAGCTTCGACACCACGCCCTCGAGGCTGAGGCGGCAGGCGTGGCGCAGTACCAGGCTGCCGCGTTCCTCGAAATGGCCGCTGTAGCGAACAATGCCGTTGCCCTCGGGAATAAGCTGCTCGAGCCGTGCCTTGCGTGCCGAGAGCGGCGCCTGGGTGAGGTCATATCCCTCAAGATGGAGCAGGTCGAAGGCGTAGAAGACGAAGCGATCCATCCGGCCCGCGCTCAGGTCGGCCTGCAGGGCGGAGAAATCCGACGCGCCCGTGCCCGTCTCGACGACAAGTTCGCCGTCGATGAGTGCCGTGGTGACGGGCAGCGCTGCGAGCGCGTCGACGACCGCCTTGCCGAATTTGGCCGTCCAGTCGAGCCCGCTTCGCGTCGACAGGAAGACATCGCCATCTTCAAGCCGCGCCTGCAGGCGGTAACCGTCGAACTTGATTTCGTGTAGCCAGCGCTCGCCTGTCGGCGGCGACGCCGCAAGGGTTGCAAGAGCCGGCTCGACGAAGGCAGGAAGGGCTGCCTTTCTGGCTTTCGGCATGTCGGCAAGTGCTGCGGTCGGCGCCTCATGCGCGGCCTTGCCGCGCGCCCCCGACTTCCGCGTCCCCGACTTCTGGGTCCCAGTCTTCCGTGCCCCAGTCTTCCGTGCTGTTGCCTTGTGCTGCAGGGTCTTGGGGCCACGGATGCGCCCGGTCTTCGACGACCAGCCGGGAGCTTCGCCTGAGACCTCCGCCAAGTCCCGCCCCGTCTTCACCGACAGCGGCAGCTCGTCCAGCACGTCCTCGCCATTGTCGCGGGCAAATTCATCGTCGCCCTTGATCAGCAGCCAGTTTTCCCGTTTTCCGCGCATGCGCACGAGATGCCAGCGGCCGTGAAGCTTCTCGCCGTCGAGTTCGAAATCGAGCTGCCCCTTGGCATAGCCGTCCGCGCCGTCGCCGATCGGAGTCCAGCTGCCGCGGTCCCAGACGATCACGGTGCCGCCGCCATATTCGCCTTTCGGGATCGTTCCTTCGAAATCGCCATAAGCGAGTGGATGGTCCTCGACATGCACCGCCAGCCGCTTGTCGCCGGGCGACAGGCTGGGCCCCTTGGTGACCGCCCAGCTTTTTAGCACACCATCCATCTCCAGCCGGAAATCGTAATGCAGGCGTGTGGCATCATGTTTCTGGACGACGAAGCTGTTGCCTCTGCTGCGCCCCTGCCGCCCCTTAGGTTCGGGCGTGGCGCCGAAATTCCGCTTTCTGCGATAGGTTTCGAGCGCCATGATCATCCGGCCTTGCGCTGCGGCGGCTGTGCCTTGGCAGGTTTTCGCGCCCCCTTTTGCGGCGAGGTCTTCTTTTGCCCGGCGCTCTTGTTTTGCTTCGTGGCTTTGCCGGCAACGCCGGCGCTCTCACGCAGCGCGGCCATCAGATCGATCACATCCCCGCGTTTCGGCTGTTTCGGGGCGGTGATCTTCTTGCCCTCCAGCTTTGCCTTGACGAGGTCGGCCAGTGCCGCCTCGTAGCGGTCGTCGAATGTCGCCGCGTCGAAACTGCCCTTCTTGGTCTTGATGATGTGCTGGGCGAGGTCCAGCATCTCGCCTTCGATCTTCATCGCGGGGATTTCGCTGAAGGCGTCCTTTGCCGAGCGCACCTCGTAGTCGAAATTGAGCGTGGTGGCGACCAGGCCGTCGTCATAGGCTTGGATCAGCAGCGAGCGCACCCGCCGGAACAGCACGGCCTGGGCGATGGCGACGACGTTCTTTTTCCGCATGCCCTCGCGGATGAGCGCGAAGGCCTCCTCGGCTGTGTCGCCTGACGGGGCGAGATAATAGGGACGGTCGAAATAGACGTCGTCGACATCGGCGCAGGCGATGAAGGCGGTGACCGAAAGCGTCTTGTCGCTTTCCGGCACGGCAGCTGCCACTTCCTCCGGCGACAGCAGGACATAGTCGTCCTTGCCGACGTCATAGCCCTTGACCTGCTCTTCCCTGTCGACGGCCTTGCCGGTCTCGCTGTCGACGAATTCGCGCCGGACGCGATGGCCTGTGGCGCGGTTGATGGTGTGGAAGGCGATGCGCTCCGACGTCGAGGCGGCGGTGTAGAGGGCGACCGCACAACTCAGTTCCCCGACCTTCAGCGTCCCCTTCCAGTTGGCTCGCGGTGCCATGTGTGCCTCCGTTCGACGGGGCAACGTGCTGCGGCGGCGGTTTGTTCCGGCGGCCCTCGGCAAATCGTTGCGATGGCGCTGCCGCGGATGGGGCGGCAGGCAGAAGGCGGGTCAGGCGAGGCCAAGTGCTGCGTCCGCGCGCTGCCGGAATCCCGCGCTGCGAAGACGCGCCGCGAAAATCAGGAACCCGATCGCCATCCCTGCATTTGGGAAGGAAGCGACGGCGGATTCTCTCACGAAGGAAACGACAATGGCCAAAACTCCGAGCGCCTCGGCACGCAAGCCTGCGACAATTCACGATCAGAAGCTGGAACGCGGCAGCGGCGGCGAACTGCACCAGACGGCAACGGGCGGCATCGACGTGCTCACCACCGCACAGGGCGGCCCCGTCTCCGACGATCAGAATTCGCTCAAGATCGGCGAAAGCGGCCCGACCGCGCTCGAGGATTTCCATTTCCGCGAGAAGATTTTCCATTTCGACCACGAGCGCATTCCCGAACGGGTGGTGCATGCCCGCGGCTACGGCGCGCATGGCTATTTCGAAACCTATGAGTCACTGGCCGCCTATACCCGGGCCGACCTATTTCAACGGGCGGGCGAAAAGACGCCGGCCTTCGTCAGGTTCTCGACCGTCGCCGGCAGCAAGGGCTCGTTCGATCTTGCGCGCGACGTGCGCGGCTTCGCCGTCAAGCTGTACACCAAGGAAGGCAATTGGGATCTCGTCGGCAACAACATCCCGGTGTTCTTCATCCAGGACGCGATCAAGTTCCCCGACATCATTCATTCGGTGAAGCCCGAGCCCGACCGGGGTTTTCCCCAGGCGCAGTCGGCGCATGACACTTTCTGGGACTTCATCAGCCTGACGCCGGAATCGATGCACATGATCATGTGGGTCATGTCGGATCGCGCGATCCCGCGCTCGTTCCGCTTCATGGAAGGCTTCGGTGTACATACATTCCGCTTCGTCAATGCCAAGGACGAATCGACCTTCGTCAAGTTCCATTGGAAGCCGAAACTCGGGCTGCAGTCGGTGGCCTGGAACGAGGCGGTGAAGATCAATGGCGCCGATCCCGACTTCCATCGTCGCGACCTCTGGCAGGCCATCCAGTCGGGCAACTTCCCGGAATGGGAAATGCGCGTCCAGCTCTTCGACCAGGACTTTGCCGACAGCTTCGATTTCGACGTGCTCGATCCGACCAAGATCATTCCCGAAGAAATCCTCGAACCGATCGCGGTCGGCCGCCTTGTGCTCGACCGGATGCCCGACAATTTCTTCGCCGAGACCGAGCAGGTCGCCTTCATGACCCAGAACGTGCCGCCGGGCATCGATTTCTCCAACGACCCGCTGCTCCAGGGGCGCAACTTCTCCTATCTCGACACCCAGCTGAAGCGGCTCGGCAGCACCAACTTCACCCATCTGCCCATCAACGCGCCCAAATGCCCGTTCCACCACTTCCAGCAGGACGGGCACATGGCGATGCGCAATCCTGTCGGCCGGGTGAACTACCAGCCCAATTCATTCGGCGAGGGCCCCCGGGAATCGCCGCAGCAAGGGTTCCGCTCCTTTGCCGATGCCGAAGAGGGCCAGAAGGTGCGTCTGCGCGCCGAGAGCTTTGCCGATCATTACAGCCAAGCCAGGCAGTTCTTCCAGAGCCAGACCGCTCCGGAACAGCGCCACATCGCCATGGCCCTGACCTTCGAGTTGAGCAAGGTGGAGACCCCGGTGATCCGCGAACGTATGGTCGCGCATCTGCGCAACATCGATGAGAGCCTAGCGACCGCCGTCGCCGACAAGCTCGGCATTAAAAAGCTTCCCGCGCCGGCGGATGCCGCGGTCGCACCGCGCGACGACCTGAAGCCGTCGCCGGCGCTCAGCATCATCGAGAACGGTCCCGACAGCTTTGCCGGGCGCAAGCTGGGCGTGCTCGTCAGCCCCGGCGCCGATGCGGCGCTGTTGAAGAAGCTCCAGGCGGCGATCGACAAGGAGGGAGCCGTGATGGAGGTCGTGGCGCCTAAGGTCGGCGGGGTCGAAGCCGCCGACGGCAGCTGGATCGAGGCCCGGCACATGGTCGACGGCGGCCCGTCGGTCCTGTTCGATGCGGTCGCTCTCGTCGTTTCGGAACAGGGAGCCGAACGCTTGGCAGGCGAGGCGGCTGCACGCGACTTCGTCGCCGATGCCTTCGCCCACTGCAAGTTCATTGCCTTCACCGCGGAAGCGGTGCCGCTGCTGGAGAAGGCCGGGGTCGATCCTCAAGCCGACGAAGGCCTTGTGCCTCTCGGCGATGCCAAGGCCGCAAAGGCATTTGTCGAAACCTGCCGCAAGCTGCGGCTGTGGAGCCGGGAGACGGCGGTCAAACTCTAGCCAAGCTGCGACAACGGGGCTGCGACCACGGGCAGACATCGCGGGCAGGGGGCGGGGCAGCCATCACGGGAGCCGATCATGCAAATCATCCGAACGGAAATCGAACAGGATCTCGCGGCCGAGGCCCATCCCATCCTGCGCGTCATGTTCAGGGGCGAGGGCGGCGAATGTGTCATCGTTGCCATGGCCGACGTCGACAGCCTTGCCGGCGACGAAGCCGCGGCAATCGAACGGGCAAAGGCCGTGCTCGTCCAGACCGCAACATTCGACAGCGCCGTTAACGACTATGACGCCCAGAGCAACGGCAACTTTGATCAGGTCACTGAAACGGCAGTGACGGATCAGGATGGCGGGATCTACGTCTTCGAATATCGCGACGGCGATGGCTCCCGGCGGGTGCCGCCCTCGAAGATGCCCAGCCTGGATGCCGCTCGTGAGGAAGGGCTTCGCTGTGCGGTCGAGTTGCTGGCCGACCTCGACCTGAACACGGGGCCCATCCCCGACTGGCTCATCCGGATTTACGACGAACACAACACCCTTCTTGCCGTCGTCGACCTGGAGCAGGCGGACGCAGCGCGCCAGGCGGCCGATCAGAAGGCGGACCGTCGTGACGGATCGTAGCGAGGGGCATCGTCTCGAGGCCGCGATTCTTTGCACCCCCTCTGTCCTGCCGGCCCCGCAAGGGCGAAGATCAGCCCTCGTTACTGCCCGCGCCAATCTCCGGCGCAGGACGAGGCTGCCGCTGCCAAACTCCCCCCTTGCCACGGAGATATCCGGCAGGTCAGAGGCGAGCAACGTCGAGCACTTTCCTTTGAAGTCGGTGACAACCCTGCTCCACCGGCGGAGAACATCCGGTTCGGAGAGGCCGCGATCCTTCTGGGGCCGGCGAGGCGTACTGTTTCGGACAAGCGGACCCCGGGAGGGCGGTGATGGCGGCTGAGGGGCTGGTGCATGGTCCGCTGGGCGACACCTGTCTCCATCTCTGCGTCGACATGCAGCGGCTGTTTGCGCCTGACGGCCCGTGGTCGGTTCCCTGGGCGCAGAAGGTGCTGCCGGCGATCGAAGAGCTTGCTGGGGCGCATGCCAGTCAGACTCTGTTCACCCGCTTCGTTCCCGCCGCCCGTCCGGGCGAGGGGCCCGGCATGTGGGCACGCTATTACAGGCGATGGGCAGCGGTTACGCTGACACGCATGGACCCGGCCTTTGTGCGGCTGCTGCCTGCCCTGGAGCGGCTTGTTCCTCCGGCCCGCGTCCTCGACAAGCACGTCTATTCGCCATGGACCGAGGGACGTCTCGACGCGCTGCTGGGAACGGAGTTCGACACGCTGGTCGTCACCGGCGGCGAAACCGACGTCTGTGTCCTCGCCACCGTCCTCGGCGCCATCGATCGGGGATATCGGGTCGTGTTGGCGACGGACGCATTGTGCAGTTCTTCCGACGCGACGCATGACGCCCTCATGCAACTCTATCACTCCCGCTTCAGCGAGCAGGTCGAGACAGTGACGGTCGAGGAGATTCTGCTGAACTGGCAGTGACTGGAGCTTCGCGGAACGAGGATCGACATTACCCGGGGCGCGGCGGAGGCACAGCTGGCGTAGCGTCGCTGCTTTCCTATCTCGCCGCCAGCCTGTCGGGCACGAGGCGATGGCGGAAGCGGTCGCGGATGTGGGCATTGAAGAAGCGCCCCTTCGAAAAGGCGCTTCGGAATGCGGCGTAGGTCTCGGGCGGCACCGCCTCGTAGTCGTAGCGTCTGCCGCTGACAACGAACCAGACCGACAGCACCCGGGTTTCCGGATCATAGGCGGTGTCACGGATCGAGGTCGACGGCATTTCGCTCAGGCTCCCGCCGCATGGCGCAAAGGCTCAGTTAAGCCGGCCAAGGCGCCGGGACGGCACGGGGTCCAGCAGGCCGATAGCGCGCTGTATCAGGCCTCATCGCGAGAGGTAGCGGACCTCGTCGTCGTCGCGCTGCCAGCCGCCCAGGGCGCCTGCCGCACTGGCGATGAAGGCGCCGATGGCCAGCGACAGGGCGCCCACCAGCGCGAAGGTGGCGCTTGCCTTGCGCGCCGTGTCCGCAGCCTGCTGCGCGGTGGCCTTGGCTTCGCCGATGCGGGTCAACACGGCGTCGACGCGCGCCTGGGCATCGGCCTCGGACAATCCGGTGCGCGCGGCGACCAGTTGCACCAGGTAGGTGCGATCCTCTGCCGAAACTTCATTCGTCGCCGCACTGGCCAAAAGGATGCGCGACGCCTGCCGCGCCGCCTGATCGGACTCCGCCGTGCCGGGGGCGGCGACCCTGGCGGGATCCGAGGGCCGGAACAGGGTGTCGACGAAATAGGACGTCGCCGTGTCGACCGCGGGCGAATCTGCGTTGGCGGTCGCGGCCGCAGCGGCACCCGAGGCGACATTCGACGCGGCCTGGACGCCGCTGCCGACGGCGGCCGACAACACCGACCCCAGTACGCCGGCGACCAGAAGCGTGGCCAGCGCCCAGGCGAGAAAGCCATGCGCCGTATCCCTGAAGAAGGTTTCGTCGGTGTGGATGCCGACCCATTTGGTGCGCAGGCGGCCGGTCAGGTAACCGCCGACGGCGGCCGACAGCCACTGCACGATCACCAGCCAGACGGCGGTGGAAGCCGCAAAAGTCGTGATCGTGACGCCCGCGCTGGGCCACGGCGAAACCATCGTCAGGCCTAGGCCGGACCCGAGCAGCATCAGCACCAGCGTAATGCCGGCCGCCGCAGCGGCGCCGGCCAGGATCGGCCCCCAGTTGATCGCGGAGGCGGTGGATTCCGGGGCGGAGGATGCGGGCGAAGTGGCGATGCCTTGCGCGGCCAGCGTCTCGTCGGGAACCAAGGTCATGTCATCCTCCTAGCGCACGAAAAGAAGGATCAGGATGATGATCGGGATCGGAATCCCAAGCAGCCAGAGAAGAATACCCCGTCCCATTTACGTCTCCTGCACGTGTTCGGCGCCACTCCGGCGCGCTGTTTCGGTGGATGAACAGTCCAAAGGAGAAGCGTGCCGGGGCGCAAATGGTTCCTCGGAGCGGAGACTTTATGGCGGCAGGCTTTTCGGTGGGCGGCTTCACCGGAGAGCTGCACGAGACGCCCGGCCCAAACTGCGGCTCTGCTCGAACCATATCCCCGCCTGGCCGTTGAAGGGTGGTTCGTCACATGGAGAGTGCAATGAAACGCTGGCTCAGGGACAACGGCCTCACCCTCACATTGATGCTTGTCTTTCTGCTGTCGATCCTGGGAATGGCGATCGCGGGCTTCGCCCATGAGAGCCGGGAGCTGGCGCTGCACGGCGAAGCGCCGCCGCGTTTTCTCGCCTATCTCGGCTCGGGAACGTTTGTCTCGGCCGTCTTCGAGAATTGGGAGAGCGAGTTTCTCCAGATGAGCGCCTATGTCATGCTGACCGCGTTTCTGTTCCAGCGCGGGTCGGCGGAATCGCTCGATCCCGACGATCCGCACAGGCCAGGCGACACGCCGCCCGCCAGGCTGCGCGGCCGCATCAGGAGGTGGCTCTACTCCTACGGGCTGGGGTTGAGCCTTGCCGGCCTGTTCGTGCTTTCGTTCACTATCCACTGGCTGGCAAGTGCGGCTGCAGCCAATGAGGAGGCGGCACGCCACGGCGGCGAGATCACGTCCGTCGTGAGCTATCTGTTCGACCCGCTGCTCTGGTTCGAATCCTTCCAGAACTGGCAGTCGGAGTTTCTCTCGACGGCGATGCTGATCGTGCTGTCCATCTTCCTGCGTTTCAAGGGCTCGCCAGAATCGAAGCCTGTCTCCGCACCACACGGCCAGACGGGAGCCTGAGCTGCCGAGCCGGTCCGATCAGGGCAAGGGTTGCGTCGCAGCGCAAAACTATTTGATGTCCATCCTGGCGCGCGCCTCAGTGCCACGCCGGCGCGTCCGCGTGCCGGCGAGAAACCGCCTGAGGAAGGCTTGCGGCGGCGGCAAGGGGGCAGGGGCGGCGCCGTTCTCCACCGCGCGGTTGCGCTTGCGCAGCCGGGCCGCATCCTGGAGCAGGGCGCCGGCCCAGCGATAGACGTTGTTGGTGCTGACGACCTCGCGCAGCCTGTGCATGCGCTCGCGCTGCTCGTCCTCGGGCATGGTGATCGCACGCTGCATGGCTTCGGCCATCGCCGACGGATCGAACGGATTGACGATCAGTGCGTCGAGCAGCTCCCGCGACGCCCCGGCGAAGGTGCTGAGGATCAAGACGCCCTGTTCGTCGTCGCGGGAGGCGACAAATTCCTTGGCCACCAGGTTCATCCCGTCATGCAAGCTGCTGACCACGCAAGCGTCGGCCGCGCGGTAGGCGGTGTAAATATCGGCCTGGTTGTGGTGTTCGTCGAGCAACAGGATCGGCTGGTAGTCCTTGTCGCCAAACCGCCTGTTGAAGTCGTCGACGAAGGTCCGGCATTCGGCGTGCAGGTCGCGATAGGCGGGCAAGGTACCGCGGCTGGGGGCGGCGATCTGCACGAAGACAAGCCTGCCCACCCATTCGGGATAGCGCTCGAACAGCTGCTGGAAGGCAAGGAACCGATCGAGGATGCCCTTGGTGTAATCCAGTCGCTCGACCCCGACCAGCAGCCTGGTTTGCGGATCGAGACCGTGACGGCTCAGCATCCTGTCGCGACATTCCTGCACCGTGGGCTGCGTCGCAAGCGCTGCAGGCGGCCATTCGATCGAGATCGGATAGGGGTGAACCAGCGTCGTCTGGCCGCCATAGGAGATCGAGGAATGCTCGCGCTCGATGCGGCTTTCGAGGAAGCGGTCGACGCTGTCGGTGAAGTTGTTGCAATGGAACTGGATGTGGAAGCCGACGACCGAGCTGCCGAGCAGACCATCGAGGATCTGTTCGCGCCAGGGACAGATGCTGAACACTTCGGGGTTCGGCCAGGGAATGTGCCAGAAGGTGACGATCGTTGCGTCCGGCAACTTGTCGCGGACCATGCGCGGCAAAAGCGCGAAATGGTAGTCCTGGACAAGGACCACGGGATCGGGCGTGCGGGCTTCGGCGACGATGCGGTCGGCGAACTTCTGGTTGACGGCGCGATAGGCCTCCCAGTCGGATTCGCGGAAGATCGGCCGGGTGAAGACAATGTGGCAGAGCGGCCAGAGCCCGTCATTGGCGAAGCCGAGATAATATCCCTTCTGCTCCTCCTCGCTCAACCAGACGCGGCTCAGCGTGTAGCGCGGCCCGTCGGGCGGGACTTCGATCCGGTCGTGCCGGTCGACGACCATCCTGTCGGCGGTGCCGCCGCCATGGGCGATCCATGTGCCGGCACAGGCACGCATAACCGGCTCCAGCGCCGACACCAGGCCGCTCGCCGGCACGATCAGTTCGACCTTGCCGTTCTTCAGATTGTGGATGTAGGGCTCCCTGTTGGAGACGAGGATGATCTCGGCGTCGGGAAGCTCGCTTTCAATGACATGGCGCATCGTCTCCGCGGTCCAGGCGATCGTCGGGGTTTCGACAAGCCGATTGTTCCGTTCGAACTCCGGCAGCAGCTGCCGCGGCGGCTCCTGTGCGGTTCGCCGCAGCTGGCCGGCATCGTCCGATATCGGCGCCGGACGGCGCCGCCACGCGGCGATCGATACCGCAATGGCGATCACCGACATGCCCAGCGCGACGAGGGCCACGCTCGCCAGGTTCAGGAATGCAGGATCGTATGTCATGCCGTCGCTTGAAATGAATGGAACAGGCTACAGAAGCTGAACTCGTCCGGCGTGGATCGGTTCCTCCGTCTGGACAGTTTGCAGCCCGTGTTGGTCAACTCCGCACCACAAGCGGCGCGCGGCCTTCGTCACGGGCATCAAGGAACGCGGCAACCCGGTCGCCGACACGCTGGAAATTGAGGTCGACCTGCGCCCGGCCGACGCGCAGGCGTCTGACCGTCAGCGTGTCGATGCCGATCGGCAGCCTGGGCCTGTTGACCCTGATTTCGTTCTCGAACCCGTCGATCTCGAGGCCGAGGCAGGCCTGCATCAGCATGAAGGCCGACCCCGACGACCAGGCTTGCGGCAGGCAGGCGACCGGGTAGGCGACAGGTGCTTCGCCCGGCGCCCTGGTGAAGCCGCAAAACAGTTCGGGCAGGCGCATGTTGAAATGGACGGCGGATTCGAACGTGCCGCTCAACAGCCGGACGAGGCTATCGCGTTCGCCGTAGCGCGCCATGCCGGCGCCGCAGATGGCGGTGTCGTGCGGCCAGATGGAGCCGTTGTGATAGGACATCGGATTGAACGGGATTTCGTCGTCGGCAAGGGTGCGGATGCCCCATCCGGTCTGGAAGCCGGCCGCCAGAAGCTGGTCGACGAGGCGCCGCGCCCGTTCCGGCGACGGCAGGCCGACGAAAAGCAGGTGCCCTGCATTGGAGGCGCGAACCTCGCAGGGCTTGCTCTCGCCATCCAGCGCCAGCGCGTAGAAGCCCTTGCCGTCCATCCAGAAATGGCGTTCGACGGCGGTCCGCATGCTCTCGGCGCACTCCGCCCAGCGTTTCGCCGCAGCTTCGTCGCCCCTTCGTGACGCGAGGTCGGCGAGGCCGCGATAGGCGGCAAAGGCATAGCCCTGGACTTCCACCAGCGCGATCGGGCCTTGCGGAATGCGTCCGTCGGCATGGAAGACCGCGTCGGAGCTGTCCTTCCAGCCCTGGTTCGACAAGCCGGTGTCGGCGGCGCGCTGGTAGGCGACGAAGCCGTGCTCATGGCTGGCCCGCATCGCATCGATCCAGCCGGCTGCGGCGCACAGCGACGGCCAGAGTTCGTCGATGAACGCCATGTCGCCGGTGCGTCGGGCGTAGGCGCCGGCGAGATGGACGTAGAGCGGCGTGGTGTCGACGCCGCCATAGTAGCGGCCGAAGGGCAGCTCGCTGAGCGCCGTCATCTCGCCCTTGCGCGTCTCGTGCATGATCTTGCCGGGCTGTGAATCGCTGAAGGCAAGCGTTTCGGTGGCCTGATGCCGGGCCAGGAACGACAGCACGCCCTTGGCAAGACCGGGATTGAGCCAGAGCATCTGCAGAGCCGAGATCACGCCGTCGCGCCCGAAGGCCGTCGAGAACCAGGGTATGCCGGCATAGGGATAAGGACCAGTCGCAAGTTCGGTCGTCAAAAGCGCGATGTCGGCGCGTGCGCGCGACATCCAGTCGTTGAAGACCCGACCCGAACTGTGCAGCGTCGCGCCGTGCCGGCGCTTGGCGCGCATGCGCCAGCGGGCGTGGGCGGCGGCCGAACGGTGGCGCTCGCGGCTGGGTGGCGCGACATGGCTTGCGCCGACCTCGACGAACAACGAGCCGCCGCCGCGGCGGGCGAGGCTGATGCGAAATTCGGCGTTTCCGGCGCTCAGTTGCACCGGCTGCTCGGAAAATGAGATGACGGACTGGCGGACCAGCGTGTCGAGGCCTTCGTAGCGCAGCACGACATGATCGGCTGACGTTTCACTGGCAAATGTCCTGCCGCGCTTCCGGCGCGCGGTTCCGCGCACTTCGAACATGTCGCGAAAGTCGGCGTCGAACTCCAGCGACACCGGGACCACGAGCTCCCTGTCGCTGTAGTTGGCAAGCCGGATGCGCTCGAACATCCGGTCCTGCCACAAAAGCCGCGAGCGTTCGACATGGATGATCCCCTGCGGCAGCTGCTCCAGCGGCATGTTGGTCATGTTGGCGGTGAAGACGATGTTGTCCTGGCTGAGCGAGGCGCCGAGCAGCGTCGGCTCGCGTCCGCCGACCCGCAACCGCAGCAGCGACAGCACCCGCGTGTCGTCGCGGAACAGGCCGTCGCCTCTGCCCTGTATGTCGCCGCGATCATTGGCAACGACAAAACAGTCGCCGTCCTTGAGGGCGTATTGCCGGTGCGGCGTCCTGGGCGGTGCATCGTCGAGCGCTGCGAGCGCCACCGCGGGGTCGAGCTGGCGTTCGTCGAGTTGTGCCATGTTCCCTCCCGTCAGGGTTTGCAATTGTCGGGCCGGTCAGCCGCCGTGGCCGTGCAGCAGCTGCGCGTAGGCGTCGGCATATTGCCTGACCATGCGTTCGGCCGAAAAACGCCTGTCGAAGACGGCGCGGATCCTGTCGCGGTCGAGGCCGACCACCTGGTGGACCGCCGAGATCGCCGCCTCGTCCGTGTCGACGACCGCCCCTGTCACCCCCTCGTCGATGATCTCGTTCATGGCGCCGTTGTTCCAGGCGACGACGGGCGTGCCGAGCGCCATCGCCTCGATCACCACCAGGCCGAACGGTTCCGGCCAGTCGATCGGAAACAGGAGCGCTGCGGCATTGCCGAGAAGCTCGTCCTTCTCGGCATCGCCGACTTCGCCGATGAACTCGACGTTGACACCGTCGATCAGCGGCTCGATCCGATCGTGGAAATAGGCGCGGTCGTCGTCGCCGATCTTGGCGGCGATCTTGAGCCTGTAGCCGCTCCCGAGCGCGATCCTGATGGCCCTGTCCGGCCGCTTGTCCCTGGACAGCCGGCCCAGGAACACCAGATAGCCGCCTTGACCCGTCCACCTTTCGCTGCCTGGCCGGCGCGGCGGCAGGCCATGCTGGATCGTCGCCAGCCAGTTGGCATCGGCGAGCGGAAAGCGCTGCCGGTCGGAGATCGAGATCAGCGGAAAGCCGGGCCAGCGCTTGTAGGCGCCGGGAAGGTCCCGGTAGTCCAGGCGGCCATGCGGTGTCGTGACCGTCTTGCCAGCTATCTGCTCGAAGAAGGGGAAATGCAGGAAGTGGCTGAGATGGAAATGGATGACGTCGAATTCGGCGGCCCGGTTGCGCACCTCATGGAGTTGCGTGAGGTGGGCGGCGATCGCCGAAACAGGCGGATCCGGATCGAGGCGCAGGGCACAATCCCGCGAAGCGACAAGCGTCGCACGCGTGGTGGAGTCGCCGCTGGCAAACAGCGTGACGTCGTGGCCTAGCGCGACAAGCCCGTCGGCCAGATAGGAAATGATCCGTTCGGTGCCGCCGTAGAGACGCGGCGGCACGCTCTCATAGAGCGGCGCGACCTGGGCAATCTTCATGTTTTTCAGCCGTCCTTCCGAGGCAATATCCATCCCGCCAGCACAAGCTGTCCGAGGAGGAAATCGTCCCCGGCGACGATGGTTCCCGCAAAAGTGCGGATTGGGCGCGGGTCTCTTCTGGGGAACGAATGGAGTGCTCGCCGGTTAACCCCCATCCTCAAACGAGAAGAAGATGCGATGTATGCCCTGGCGCTTGCCACCGATTACGATGAAACCCTTGCCGACCATGGCGCCGTCACGCCGGCAGCGCTTGAGGCGATAAGGAAGCTCAAAGATTCCGGCCGGAAGCTCATTCTGGTGACGGGCCGCGAATTGCCCGATCTCAAGCGGGTCTTTGCCGAGCACGAAATCTTCGACCGCATCGTCGCCGAAAACGGCGCGCTGCTCTATACGCCGGCGACCCGCAAGTCGCGCCAGCTGGCGCCGCCGCCGCCGCCGAAATTTGTCGACCGGCTGCGAAAAAGAGGCGTCGAGCCGCTGTATGTCGGCGAGACCATCGTCGCCACGCTTGTTCCCAACGAAACCATCGTGCTGGAGGAAATACGGGACCTCGGGCTCGAACTCGAGATCATTTTCAACAAGGGCGCGGTGATGGTGCTGCCCAGCGGCCTGAACAAGGCGACGGGGCTTCTGGCGGCGCTCGAAGAGCTGGAACTGTCGCCGCACAATGTCGTCGGCATCGGCGATGCCGAGAACGACCACGCTTTGTTGCGCACCGTCGGTTATGGCGTGGCGGTGGCAAACGCCCTGCCGACGGTCAAGGAGACGGCCGACCGCTCGACGCGGGCGGCGCGCGGCGCCGGGGTGGCCGAGCTTGTGGGTCTGATGCTCGACAAGGATGCCGCCTTGATGGACACGGAAAGGCAACGCGTCGAGGTCGGCGCCGACGCTGCGGGCGCGGCTTCGGTGATTTCGCCTTATGGCGGCTGCAGTCTGATCGCCGGCACCTCGGGCATCGGCAAGTCGACGCTCGCCACCCTGCTGACGGAACGCTTCTTCAAGAAGGGCTACCAGTTCTGCGTTCTCGACCCCGAAGGCGACTACAGCCATCTCGAGAACGTCGTGGTGGTCGGCGACGCCGATGCGGCCCCGAACCTGCGCGAGATCCTCGACCTGCTGGAGAAGCCGACGAACAACGTCGCCGTCAACATGCTGGGCCTGAAGACCGACGAGCGGCCCGATTATTTCGCCAGGCTTCTGCCCGAGCTCGCCTCGCTGCGGGCGCGCAAGGGCCGGCCGCACTGGCTCGTCATCGACGAAGCCCATCATTTGTTGCCGTCGGCCAGGGTCGGCAACTCCTTCGCCCTGCCCAACGAATTGCCGGCGACGATCCTTGTCACCGTCCATCCCGATCTGGTGTCGAAGGACGTGCTGCAGAAAGTCGAGGTGGTGATGGCGCTTGGGCCGGAGGCCGGCGCGGTCTTCGACAGCTTTTCCCAGACGGTCGGCGTCGATGGTCCGAAGGGCATCGTTCCGTTGTCGGAGCAGCAGATCCTGTTCTGGGACCGGGCATCGGGCCGGCCCGCCAAGGCGATCGAGGTCGACAAACCGAAACAGGCGCGCAAGCGCCACAAGCGCAAATATGCCGAAGGCGATCTGGGCGACAGCAGCTTCTATTTCCGCGGGCCCGACGGCGCCATGAGATTGAAGGCGCAGAACCTGATGATGTTCCTGCATATCGCCGAAGGCGTCGACGACGCGACCTGGGAGCATCATCTCAGAGCTGGCGATTATTCCAAATGGTTCGGCGGCAAGGTCAAGGACAAGGAACTGGCCGCGGAGGCGCGCGCGATCGAGGATAACGAACAGTTGGCGCCCGGCCAGAGCCGCGCCGCGATCGCCGACGCCGTTCGAAGCCGCTATACTGGGACGACTGGGTAGAGCTGAGGTGCGAGTTGCCGGGCTAGCAGCGACGGATCAGCTCGGGCATTCGCCTGACCAGGCTCGCCAGCGCCGGCTCGTCGACAAGGGTCGCCGCATCCTCGGGGCACAGCCATTTGCGGCCGCGCTCGGCCTCTTCCTTCCAGCTGTCGAGCACCGTCTCGACCGCCATCGGAAAGACGCGGACGATGATGGGGACAAAGCCGACCGACAGCCTCTTCCAGTAGCGGAAGGAGCCGATCGGAACCCTTGCCATCTGCCCGACAACGCCGGCTTCCTGCCTCGCTTCGCAGGCCGCCGCAGCCGCCGAGCTCTTCTTTTTCATCGGCCAGCCCTTTGGCACGACGAAGCGCCGCGTTCCGCGTGAGGTGATGAGCAACACCCGCATCGACCCATCCGCAGCCAGGCGATAGGGCAGTGCTGCGACCTGGTTGGCGGGATCGCCCTTGATCGCCGAGCGGATGGCACGCTTTTTCCGCTTGTTCATGGTCACAGACTCGCCGCGCCCTTGCGGATGCGCGTGGCGCCCAGCTGCTCGAGCGCCAGGCGAACGAAGCGCAGTTCCGCCTGCCAGCCGTCGTCGGCATTCATCGCGCTTTCGGACGCCGCCCGCTGCAAGGCGCGGGCATCGTCTTCCAGATGGCGCAGGCGCTGTATCTTGATCTCGCGGGAGGCGCGCGGATCATCGAGAATCTTCCGGCCCAGTTCTTCGCAAGGCGTATTCATGACGACACCTGAATTGTCTCGGCACCTGAAGACAATGACCGGTGCGCGGCTTGGTTCCGCTCATTCCTCAGATCGTTGATTGGCATCCGATCAGCCGCCGGCATCGGACCGGCAGGCGCACCGGATCAATAGCCGGCCAGCCAGGAAAAGCCGCTGGCGGTGCCGAAGGCCACGGCAAGGTGGAACCAGCAACTCCAGCGGAGTGGTTCGTTGTCGGTCAAAAGCCGTATTGCAGGATGATCGAGGCGAGCGCACCGAAGATCACCACCAAGTAGACCATTTCCTCTGCGGACATATCGCATCTGCGGCGGCTTTCTCTACGAACGCCCCCCGCCTCGTTGAAGCACGCAGCCTGACATAGGGCGTGAGCCTGCGAAGAACACCTCGAACGCCAGATTGGCTTGCGGCATCACGCCATCAGCCGCTGCCGGGTTGCGCCGGCTGGAGACAGGACGAGCCGGCAGAAAGTTCGGAACCAGCGCCGTCGCGATGCGTTGGCCTTCAGATGCCCTGAACCCGAGGAGACCCCAAATGAACAATCTCATCGAAAGCGACAAGGTTATCGGTACCGAAGTTTACGGACCCGATGGCGCCCACATCGGCGAGGTCGAACGCTTGATCCTCGAGAAGGTCGATGGCCGTGTTGCACATGCCGTGCTGAGCTTTGGCGGTTTTCTCGGCATGGGGCAGGACCGTTATCCACTGCCGTGGAACAAGCTGACCTACAATGAGGATCTGGGAGGCTTCCAGGTCGACATCACCCGGGAGCAGCTCGACGGAGCGCCGACCTATGTCGAAGATGATTGGTCGGAGGAGAACAATCGCCGTATTTACGACCATTACGGCGCTCAGCCCTACTGGTGACGCGGCAGGAGAGGGGGTAACGACTTCAGCGACCGTTCCGGTCCATCACGAGGCGTGGCAGGGGTTCTTGCCACGCCTCGTCTCATGAGTCCGATGCGGCGACGGGGTCGAAGGCAGCGGGTCGACAAAGGCAGGCGGGGCGGTCGATCCACAGGGCGGACCGCGTCCGTCGCATCCACGGGGAATTCCGCCGCAGACGCGATGAGCCCTTAGTTCGATGAGCCCGGGGATCAAAAGAGCCTCGCGACCAACAAGTCTCGGCCTCAACGAACCTCGTCTTCAACGAACCTCGGGAAACCTCGGGCTTAATGCGCCTCGCGCCGTTTGCGCGTGGCTGCGGCCTTCTTTGCCGAGGCCGAGCGTGCCGAGGCCGAACGGCGCGCAGCGGCTTCGCCGCCGGCCTTTCCGCCTTTCTTGGCCGAGGCGTTGCTGTCGGGCTTGCCGCGCCCCGAGCCCGACTTGTTGCCGCCGCCCGAATCCTTGTTGACCGTCGCCCAGGCCCGCCGCTCCGCCTCGTCGGCAGACCCCGCGGTCCTTGTAGCCTTCCTCGATATGCTCGGCCTTGCGCTTCTGCTTGTCGGTGTATTTGTCCTTGTCGCCTCTGGGCATGTCTTTTCCCCTTTGGTTCGCCGACCGCTGCCGGGTGTCAGACGTCGGGCAAGGCGGTCGAATGGATGCCGTGTTCGGTTGGCACGGCCGAGATGACGGCACTTTCCGGATTGAAGGCGCCGTGGTTCGCCAGCGCGGCTGCCGCCGGCTCGGGTGTCAGATAGGCCCACATGAAATCGTCGGCCGCTTCGCCGACGGCGGAAACGCTCCAGAAATAAGCGACGCCCCAGTCCGGACGATGAACTGTCTTGTCCATCGCCCGCAGCATCTCGAAATAGATGTCTTCGAACGGGATGTAGAACACGTCGGGCTCGCCTTCGACGCAGACCATCCGGGCCCGGGTCGTCGACGCGATGACGGCATCGGAAAAGGTGACGGTCACCGTTCCGTCGAAGGTGCCGATCTTGAGCTGTTCGGTTTGTGGTGCGGTCTGCATGATGAGCTCCTTCATTTCAGACGGCCCTCCAAATGCTTCGGCCCGGCTTAAACGTCGAATCCTTGCCCCGTCGTCTCCTTGGCCGCATCGTTCTCACCCGCATCGTTCCAGCCGGCACGGTTCCGCGCTGCATCAGTCCTGGCTGCACTGGTGGCTGCATCGTTGCGCAGGTGATCGTGCAACAGGCTGATTTCGGCCCAGCCGAACTGATCGCCCGACTGCGTGACGATGCTGGCCGAATGCATCTGCCGCGACGACGGCGTGGCGACGGCATGCCGGATCGCCTGCGCCAGATGCGCAAAGAATGTTCCGTGCGTGAAGCGGTCTTCGTAGAACGTCGCCGGGCAATTCAGATCGACCGTTTTTCCGTTGATGAGCATCGGTAGTGACTCCGTCGTGCGGGACTTTTGAGCATGGGTTGGTTGGTTGCTGTCGGCTGTCTGTGACGCGCACGATCGACGTGCTGCTCCCTAACCGCCGGCGGGCCGGGCGGTTCCACGCTCAGCGATCACGAAATCAAAGGCTTCAAGCGGCGCCGCTCTCGCTGCTCTGGTCCATGTGAAGGGCCCGCGGTTGCCCGGCGGAAGGCTGCTAGACAACACCACCGTGACGATACCGTGGGGGCGGTCCTCTGCTGCGCCTTCATCACCGCGCTTTCCTCCTGCCGTCCTGCTGGTTGCCGCTGTGCTCGAAATCTTCATCGCGCTAAGACCTGCGCTGGGAACTCTCGTTATCGACCGCATCTCGACAACCGGATCGACGCGTTGTGAAACAGTTCCGGGATTTCCCGCTTCCTTGTCGAGACGGTCTTACCGTACCGGATGACGGGAATGACAATCATAGCGATGCGTTTTGAGTTGGAGCGCCAGGCAACGACCCGAACCGTCAGGCGCTCTAGCAGCGAGGCCTGCCGCGAATTCGCCCTCCGGCAGGTCTTCGCTTAGGAATATTGGTCCTTCTCAGAGTTTCACGATACATACCGTAGCCGTTTTCGTCCCCTTCTCGGCCACAGATTGTTTAGCTGGCCTGCCGGCCTCCCAGAAGGGCAAGCCTTTCTCTGTCGGTCGCATCCGTCGGTCGTCGCAACGCCTCTGGCCCAGGTCGAAGGCGTAGAACAAGGCCGGAACTTTCCAGCCGGACAGCGCTCACAAGCTTGTTGAAGCTGGAGCGCCCACTTTCGTCCTGCGCCACCCTCTCGCCTTCAATGACGGCATCGCACTTGATCCACTCGCGCATGGCAACGCGGACCCCGTCCCTTGTCGATCAACCATAGAAACGTTGCGCCATGATAGCGTCGAGCTTGCTCCGCGATGAGCCGTAGCGCTTGATGATGGTCGCGGCTTCGCCTCGGCTCAAGTCGTACTTGCTGGCAAAGTCATCAATCTCATATTCCTGCTGCGAGGACGAGGATACGAGTTTGCGGTCCTCTTTTGTTTTGGTTGGATCGTCAGGCATTGGAGGCCTCCAATCATTATTAGAGAACCCTAAAACGCTGTTCGGTGTAATTCGATCCAGGCCAGCTGCAGAGCTTGGACGCCGCTCTCGGCTTGGCCCGGATGATCGAGAGCGATCATGCAGGCGTCATCGCCCGACGGCTCACATTATTTGCCCGTACCCCTACCTTGCAACTGGCCAGCAGAATTGACGGTGAAGTGCGCATCGTCACGATCGAACGACACTGGCGCTCGGATTGCGACGGCAACCATCGAGTTCAGCCGCAACTAGAATGACGTTTGTTAGGCCTGTTTCCACTTAGAAACGATAGCGTAAGCCGATTGTATTTGCGTTCGATCCTTCGGCCATGTCGCCAAAAAAGCCGTTTGCCCCCGACCTGTGATGCAACTGGTAAACCAACTCAAGGTCAGGAATTTGTCTGAGTCGGAAGGAGAGTTCGGGACCGACGAACCCAAGTAGCGTTGCATCGCCGTCCCGGCTGATCTCGCGAAGGCGCTCGATCTCGGTAGGTCCAGTCACGGCACTAAGACCGACGGTTACCGCCGGCGCAATCGCCAGATCGCCTATGACAAGCCCATGGTGGCGGAGTCTCAGGCCGGCCCAAACCTCCCCGGTCGTCTCATCATCGTCGCCAAACCGGATTGCCGCCCCTGCTACCCCGCCAAGAACGAAGCCTGCTCCAAGTTCACGGAAATCGCGTCCAAAGGCCGCTCCAACGAGGTAATTGTCCGTGTAGTCCACGTTCCAGAATTGCAGATTGTCGCCGAAGGAGCCTTCGCCAAACACGCCCCCGAAAACATGGACGTCGTTCAGCCGAACCTGGCCTTCGGAGCTGACGAACGGATCCTGGGTTGCGATGTAAAAAAAAGGGGCGCCATCGCCTGCGTGAAGGCTGCTGGCCGGTGCCAGGAACAGAATTGCACTTATAAGCGGCTTCGCTCCAAACACGGACCTCTCCCGAATCAAACGCCCCAACGTTTGCTAATTTAGCATCGCGAGGGTCCGTCCATGCAAGTTCCTGAATGTCGCGATCCTCGGTCCAAGGCCAGGCTCGTGGCATAAGGCTGCCAGTAGCCGATATAGCGGTCGAGCTGCGCCCTGGCGGTGGCCGGCGCCAGCCGCATGAAGGCGAGCCATTCGACGAGCAGGCGCCTGACATTTTTCGCGCCTTCGACGTCGCCATGAACAACCACCGAAAACAGCCGTCCCGCGAGATGGCGGGGATAAGGCCAGCCCGCCAGTTCCGCCAGCTTGGCCTCACCGGCCTGCTTGCCATGGGCGGCTGCCCACATTGGATAGATGTCGTTCATCCAGTCCTGGGTCTGGCCCAGCCCATGATTGGCGAGTGACAGAGCGGTGCAGCCGTCGAAGAGCACGCCTTGCAGGGGAAAGTTGCGGTCATATTCGCAGGCCAGCCGCGAGAAATCCGTTCTCCAGCGGCGCTAACGAAGACATATCGACGACAACCTGCTCGCCACCACTTCCGAAAAAACGACTCTGTGAAAATACGAGCTCCAGGCTCAAAGTCCGGCGGAGAGCTCCTATCCGGCCACTTGCCTTTGGAATGCGACGAAGGGCTAACGAAGTCCAAAAAACGACAGTATGGCCACTACGATGACAACCAGTCCAACCAGATAAATGATGTTGTTCATATCGGTCCTCCCGTGCATTTGATAGGCGACATCATCCAAACGCTAGGCAGTCGTCGAAGTTCCGCGCATGGCTGTGCGCCCATGTGACCGCGACCGCCCCCTGTCATGGGATATGCAACTCTTGGCGATTTCATCCGCTCGGCGGAAGACCCAACCAAGGAAGTGCTATGCGCTCTCAGATCATGGGAGGCGCAGTGTCGACCACAAGCTTGAAAAGACAGTCACCTGGCTCGGTCAGTGCCGGAGCACGTTGACAGGCGACAAGGCCCGACTGCGCGAAATGAACTGGCCTGGCAGACTCCGACGGCCCTGCAATCGGATGTATTGTGCCGGCAAGATCTCCTGCCTCAACCTCGTCTCCCACTGCCACCGCCGGCTCGAATATCCCCCTGACCGGCGCATAGGTGAAGGCCTGCCTGCCATCGACCCGCATGGATCGTGTCGGCCCAGCCGGCTCAACGATGGCCTCGGGCAGGATGCCCAGATGTCTCAGCACACGCAGCACCCCGTCGCGCGCGAGGGTTTCCCCCGCCCGTGACAGCGACGCGCCGCCGCCGAGTTCGGTCGTCAGGGCAGGAATGCCGAGCGCCTGGGCTGTCGCCGACAGGGTTGTGGCACCACCGCCGCCCGAACCATCGCTGATCGAGCCGATGGGGGCGCCGAAGACATGCATTAGTTCGACGAGCCGTGCCGTCTCGGCTGCGGTCTTGCCCACGCGGATCAGGCAGCAGGGGAGATAGAGCAGCGAGGTGCCACCGGAGTGCAGGTCGATGACGATGTCGGCGAGCGGCAGAAGCACCTCGGAGACATAGTGGGCGATCATGTCAGTCGGCGAGCCATTGGCGTCGCCGGGAAACATGCGGTTGAGATTGCCCTGATCGAGCGGCGACACGCGCCTGCCTGCTTCCACGGCGGGATAGTTCAATGCCGGCAGGATGATGATGCGGCCGCGGAGCTCGCCGGCATCAAGCTGCCGGGCGAGCTTGCTGAGCGCGACCTGGCCCTCATATTCGTCACCATGATTGCCGGCGAGCAGAAGAGCAGTCGGGCCTACACCATTCCTGATGCAGACGATCGGGATCGGGATGGTGCCATAGGCCGAACGATCGCTCGAGAACGGCAATCGGAGGCAGGAGATCTGCTTGCCGTCCCTGTCAAAATCAACGTCCGTCCAGATGCGTGTATCCTTCGCCACCGGTCGGTCCTCTCAATGCAGCAGCGTGTTGAGGAAAGACTGGGCGCGCGGATGACTGGGTGTCGAAAAGAACGTCATCGGCGATGCCTGTTCGACAATGCTGCCCTGATCCATGAACACCACCTGGTCGGCAACCTCCCGGGCAAAGCCCATCTCATGGGTGACGCAGATCATGGTCATGCCTTCCTGGGCCAGCCCGGTCATGACGTCGAGCACCTCCTTGACCATTTCCGGATCCAGTGCAGAAGTTGGCTCATCAAACAGCATCAGGCGCGGGTTCATGCACAGCGCCCGCGCGATCGCCACCCGCTGCTGCTGTCCGCCGGACAGTTGCGCAGGGTATTTGTCGGCCTGTTCGGGAATACGGACCTTTTCCAGGAAATGCCGCGCCAGGCTTTCGGCCTCCTTGCGCGGCATGCGAAGTACCCGCCGCATTGCCAGCGTGCAGTTCGACAACACAGTCAGATGTGGAAACAGGTTGAAGCTCTGGAACACCATTCCGGTCTGCCGGCGGGCCAGTGCCGTCTCCCTGGCATTGTCACCCAGCCTGACCCTGCCAAGTGTGACGGTTCCCTGCTGGTAGGCTTCAAGCCCGTTGAGGCAACGGATCAGCGTCGATTTGCCCGAACCGGACGGTCCGCAGATCACGACGCGGGATCCGCTTGGGATGGTGAGGTTGACCTCTTTCAACACATGGAAGGTGCCATACCACTTGTTGAGCGAGGTGATCTGGATGGCAGGTTTGTCGTCTGTGAGGGTCATGAAGTACCTCTGTAATCGCTTGAAGGCAGCGATCTGAGCGTTTGATTTCGTGAATACGTGACTGGCGAGTGGAATGCCGGCTTGTCGGCTATCTGGCTGTCGGCCCCATCAGCCTGACCTCGAGCCGTTTGATGGCTTGCGAGATGAGGAGTGCGAGGCCGAGGAAGATGAGGCCGGCGACCGTCAGTGGCTCGGCATAGCGGTAGGTCTCGGATGCGATGTCGAAGGCACGGCCCAGCATCTCCGGCACCGCAAGCACCGCCAGATAAGGCGTCGCCTTGAGGATCGAGACGAAGTAGTTGCCCATGGGTGCCGCGATGTTGCGCAGCATCTGCGGGGCGATGACAAAGATGGTCATATCGATCCTGCCGAGGCCAAGCGCCCTTGCGGCTTCCGCCTGACCGTTGGGGATGGCATCGATGCCGGCCTTGAACACCTCGGCGAGATAACCGCTGTAATAGAGGCTGAGCCCGATCATGCCTGTGGCAAGCGCACCAAGGCGAATGCCGTAAAAGGGCAGGATGAAATACAGGCAGTAGAGCCAGACCAGCACCGGCGTTGCCCGGATGAAGTCGATCAGGAAGCCGACGAACAGTCCTCCCAGCCCGCCGGAGCGGCGGATGAGTTCGAGGCCAAAGCCTATTGCCGAGGCGCCAATGCAGCTGACTGCTGCCACCAGCAGCGTCATGCCGATGGCGCCAAGAATGGTCGGCACCGTCGACAGCGCAAAGGCCACATCAAACTGCACGACGCGCCTCCCTTGCCGGATTGATGCGCCGTTCCACCCAACGTCCGAGCAGTGCGACCGGATAACAGACGATGAAGTAGGCGAGCAGCAGGGAGGTGTAGATCGGCACCGGGTCATACTCGATCTGCGAGATCTCCTTGGCGCGGAAGGTCATGTCGGTCAGCGTCACCAGCGAGACAAGCGATGTCGCCTTCACCAGCTGGATGAGCTGGTTGATGAAGGTCGGGCTCATGGCAACGAGTGCCTGCGGCAACTCAATGCGCAACAGGATGGTGGCACGCGACAGCCCAAGCGCGTGGCCAGCTTCCTTCTGGCCACGGTCGAGCGCCTGCAGGCCGGCTCTCACGGCCTGGCTGGCATAACCGCCAATGTTGAGCCCCAGCACCATGGCACTGACAGTCATCGCTGACAAAGCCAGCCCGGCAAGGGGAAGGGCGTAATAGAACACGAACAGCAGGATGATGACGGCGGAGCTGCGCCAGAACTCGATGACCGACGTCACCACGAACCGCGCCGGGCCCGTGATCATGTATTGGGCAACGCCAAAGACGAGGCCGAAGGGAATGGCAAAGACAAGGCCATAGAGCGTCACCAAAGCGGTGACGCGAAAGCCCTGCAGGATGCCGAGCCAGATCTCGAATATGGTCATTTGCCGTCACCAGCCGTGCCACAGAGCTTCTCGACGGTGACGGTATCAGGCACGATCTCGGTCTCGCCAAAGCCATATCTGGCCATGACCTCGGTCACCGTGCCGTCCTTTGTCAGGGCCAGAAGCCTTTCATCCCACAGTGCGCGCAGATCATGGTCTTCGCTGCGGAACGCCACAGCCGCATAAGTTGCCTGTTCGTCTGTCGTCACGAAGGGGCTAGCACTTTCCAGTCCCTTCAGCTTGCCGCTGGCGAGCAGCCCTATCACGGTTGGCGAAGACAGCACCGTCACATCGATGCGGCCGGCGCGCAGGGCCGAGATGTTGGCCTCGATGTCGGGGAACAGCAGCATGTTGCTTTCCGGCACACCGGCTACAGTCGCATTCCTGACCGACACGCTGCCGCGGCCGGCACCCATGATGATCTGCTTGCTGACGATATCGTCAAAGCCATGGATCTGTTTTGGATTGCCAGTGAGCACGATTGCCGCGTCATGGACCTTGAGATCGGGTGTTCCGAAGGCAACCTGCCGGCAGCGCTCGGGCGTGATGGACAGACCGGAGGCCACCGCATCGAAGCGGCCGGCCAGCAGCCCCGGGATCAGGGCGCCGAATTCGGTGACCCTGATGTCGATCTCCTTGACGCCAAGTTCGACAAAGGCAGCCCGCAACAGATCCGGATGCCATCCCTTGGCCTCGCCGGTGGCTTCATCACGAAAGCCCCAAGGCGTCCGGTTGTGAATGCCGATGACGATCTTGCCCTCGCGCAGGATGCGCTCCTTCGTCGTCTCGGCAAAGGCTGGACCACCTGGCAAGGCAACGATCAGCGCAAGCAAAACGCACCACATGAATGCAAGCCGCAGGCGTACAGAACTTCTGAAGGTCATTTCTCTCTCTCCCATTGTTGTAAAAGGTGCCTCCCACCCGCCGATCCAGGGCACGCGTGATGTGTGACCGCGGGCATCGCTGCCTCGCATCCCGCAGTCCTGCAGTGCGTTTCAGCTTCGCCGTGGATGGCTTTCGCGGGCTATGGTGCCGTCCGACATGGATGCGCGAAGGCGGTTCGTCTCGCCGTCCAGGCCGCGATGCTCAGCGGGCTGGCGCCGGCTGTCCGCCGGCAGCACGTCCGCGCCGCGGTCACCCAATGCCTGGAGATCCGCCAGGACCGACTGAACTTGCGGCCAGGGGAATGCCGATGTGTCGCCCATGTTCTCGCCACCGCCGACAATGATCTTCAGTTTGGCGGTCACCCCGGCGAGTGATTGGGCGGGAGTGCTTGCAACAGCGTCGAGGATCTCCTCTTCGGCCTCAACGGCCTGGGCCTCGGCGGCACGGGCCCGTGAGTATCCGACCTCCCGGTCGAGCTCGTCCCAACGTGCCTGCTGATCTGCTGGCTGCGGTGCGCGGTGCCCGTCGTTCTCAGGTCCGCCGCTTGGTTCAGAAGCCTGCAGGGCATTCCTGATCCTTATCTCCAGACGCTGCTGCAGCCGGCACAAAACCACGGCCATGTGGTGTGCCTGTTCCCATTCCTGAAGAAGGACCACGCAGGGGTCGATGGTGCCAAGCAAACGCGCGGCGATCTTCTCGGCCGGTCTTACGCCAACCGAGCTGTCACCTTCCGCCTCGTCATCCACAGCACAGCTCTTCCTTCGTCCCCCTTGGGTGACGAAAGGCAAAGCTGTGGTATTGTCGGAATCAGCCATGATCCGAGCTCCAACCAGCTTGGGTTTGGTCAGGCTGGCCAAGATGTTCGCGCATCACGGTCAGCCGCTCTGAGTAGCCGGCTCGGCACTGAGTCGACCTCAGAGAATTAATAGAAAAAATATCAACAAGCCCATTTGAATGTCAATAGAAAATCTATCAATCACTACTCGACAGGTGAAGGCGGCGAGGGCGCTCCTCGGCTGGTCTCAGACAGATCTTGCCAATCATTCTGGGGTTTCCGAGCCGACTATTGCTCGTTTGGAAGCTGAGGATGGCATTTTTGGTGGTCGCCCCGATACCATTGCAAAGATAATCAATGCCCTGGTGAACGCAGGTATCACATTCATCCCCGAAAACGGCGGTGGAGCAGGTGTGCGCCTTGTCCGGCGTGCGAAAGCTTGATGGACACTAAGCAGCGTCCCATTGGCCAGGCGACAGCAAGCCGCGAGTATCGTTGGTTAGACTCGGATGCGACTTACCCAGCGGCTGACGTCGGCGGAGGGCGCGCCAACTGCAGTCGGGCGGGTGGGAGTAGGGTTGAGCCGCAGCTGGCGCTAAGCTCATGAGTTGCCTTGGGGGGCGGCAGGAGCCTGACTGCAAATTAGACACAGCTAACGCAACGTCAAGCAACGCCAGCGTGTCTGGCGGAGACCTACCGCAACTAGCGAATGCCTGGGCTTTTAGCCCCTATGATCGCGCTGCGCCTGCCGCTTCACCTCGATCTTGATGGCCAGCTGTTACCACCGATGGAACCAGAGTTGCTATCTTGGCGGTCTGACTACGCCTTAGTCTTCCTTCCGGCTTTTTTCACAGGCTTCTTGTCCCCAGGCTTTCGACCGAGGCCGAACTGCTTCGCCAACTCTGAGCGCCTTGCCGAATACCCGGGAGCTACCATGGGGTAGTCAGAGGGCAGGGACCACTTGGAACGATATTGGTCAGGGGTAAGCCCCACAAGAGCAAGATGCCGCTTCAGGGTTTGATACTTCTTCCCGTCTTCCAGGCTGATAATGTACCTGTCCGTGACAGTCTTCTTGATAGCCATCCGGGGTGTTGGCCGTTCTTCCACCGGCGTCGCCGGAGTGCCGAGCGTGCTGATGCTGGAATGGATTTGGGCAATCAAACCAGGCAGTTCTCCGGCCGGGACTGGATTGTTCGAAACATAGGCTGCCACGATATCGGCTGTGAGTTCAATCAGCTGACTATTGGATTTTTGCAATACTTCGGTCATCACAATACCTCGGGAGAGTACTCGGCTACTTATCTCCGGTAGCGGAATTTTGCCCACGACGAAACCTGGCGCTCTAAAAAGCACAAGCTCGGCCGCCGCTGGACGTCCGCTTTGCGCCCCATTTCGGCCGTTCAGGCGTATCCGACTAGTGTCCAAAAGCAGACATCCAAACTGCAGCAAGCCAAGGTTCACTGTGCCAGGCGGTTTCCTCCGCCACCGAACCATCCGTTCATTGTTTTAGACGGATCATTAAGTGCCCTGCGCCGACGGATCAGTCGTATGGTTTTGGTCCGAGGCAGTGGCCGATCGAAAAGTCGATTTTGGTACCATCGCTTCTGACTACCCAGAAGCATCTCTTTGAAAATTGTGGGACGTCTTTTGGCGGGGTGTCCACCTCAAAGCCCGCAATGCCAGTTCCAACCTTTTCTTCAAGCTCATCGTGGCGATCAAGTAGTGCAGACAAATCAGCTGCGTCTTCGGTGCTGACTCGTTCGCCGATTTCATAGCGCTTCAGCATGGCTGAGAAGAACGCCGTAGCGTCTCCAACCTTATCAAACGATCGCGTGGCGAGCGTAATCCGCCGTGCCTTCCCCATGGCCGATCCCCTTTCCCGGGAGAGTACCATACTTGTTGTCCGAACCTAGACGCCGGCCCAGCTGGTGTTCGTAAGGGGTCGACCGCTAAGCATTTTGTTCCGGCGGGTGTACTGGCGGTGTCTCGCCAAGTAGCTTCTCGCGCAACTCCCGCACGATGATGGAAGGGATCCCGGCACCTTCCAGAGCGTCCGCGTTGGCACGCATCCAGTCGCGACACGCGTCCTGGTCCAAGTCGTCCATCGCGACCACCTCGTACAACGCCACGGCGCTCATCCTCGAAAGGCCCAGCTCCATCAGCGATAGCAGCGTCGTGGTCGAGATGCCGAACTCGAGAGCCAGTCCGATGTCGAAGCTTTCCCGGAGAAGATCGGCTCGTCCGACTCCATTCAGGTGGACCTTCAAGACATCCATGTAAGCGGCGATGTACTTCGGAGCGGCAAACCGTGCGGCTTGCTCGACCATCTCCATCGTCTGGCGGCATACCGTCGGCACGTTGATAGCCTTTCCTCTCCGTCGAAGGTTCTCAATGCGTGCCTTGATCATACGGGCAAGCGACCAACCGCGGAGCCACCGTTGAACGGTCACCGCATGACCGTACATCAGCTCATCCGGCTTGAAAACCGGGTAGAGGTGATCGTTGATCGCCTTCATGACGAACATCATGGAAGCTATAGCCTCGTCGTCCTCGGTGGCCGCGAGGATCAAGTCCTCGGGTTCGCCCGGATGTCGGCCGAAAAACTCGAGCAGGGATTGCATCGCGATAGCACTAACGCCCGGATGCCGTGCGACCAGTGTCGCAGGCAATCGATTAGCCTCGCAAAGCTTGGCGAGCGCTTCGTCCAGTTCCGCGACGAATTTCGGATCATGTCGCTTCGCGAACGCGGCGTCGGATACGGAACCGGAACGCAGAAATGTCGAGATGAGATAGGAAGAGACCTGTTCGAGCTTGGAGTCGCGGCCTACCTCCTCCATGGACATGCTCGCGCGCCCTCTCAAAAAGCCGAGAATCTCCTCCGGTGCCTCCATCACCGCGTCTGTCTCGCGCTTGATTTCGTAACGCGCGCGCTTGGGCACTCCTATTGGCCACGCTTCTTCGTCGTGAGGATCGATGCAGACGATCTTGCCCTGGAACTCGTCACCCCATCGACCCGCACGACCAGCCAAGTTCCAGAAGTCATGCGCCAACATATGCTTGCCGTTTCCCTTCCTCGGGCCGCGGAGCACGATCATCCGGCACGAGAGATTTACACCCTCGATCAGGGTCGACGTGCACACCAGGAAGCGGATCTTGCCTGATTTGAAAAGCCGCTCGATCTCCGAACGCAGTAGCGACGGCATGTTGCCGTAGTGAAACGCGACACCGCGCTCGACGAGCGGCGCGAGCAGGTAGTCTCGATGCACCCCCTTTCGCGAAAGATCCGCGAGGGCCGCCAACTCCGGGTCGACGGCCCCCCGAGGCGAACCTTGGTTCAGAAGAATGGCGATCTTCTCCGCTTCGTCTGCACCGTTGGCGTAGATCAGGGTGCCTGACCGCTGACCTGTCAGGGCCTCGGCAACGAACGCCACCCTCTTTCTAAGTCCCATCGGACGGTCCGGCAGACTTAGAATGCCGACGTCGTCAGGCTCGTCGCCGCGCCGGACGGCCAGTTCGTACTTGGTCGTCTGACGCTTGACCTGCCGGGCGAACAGCACGTTCTGCAACACCGTTGGGGCATCGCTCTCGACAACCCGGCGATCGGCGAACGCCGGAGCGTCGTCCAGCAAGGTCTGCGGGTTCTGCGTGGCTGGACTGATGAAGACTGCCCGAACCTTCGGGCTGGCCCGCACCACGCGCTCGATTGCGTCCTGCAAGATCACGCCTCGTTTGGTATCACCAATCTTGTGGGCTTCGTCTACGACCATGAGGTCGATTTCCATCTCGTCGGACAGCGCATTTGCAAAGAGGTGCAGACGCTCCTGCGTAAAGACAGCGATCAGCGAGGGGCCGCCGTCCCGCATGGCCAAATACTCGTCGGTCAGTGGCAGCGAACTGACCCGTATTTCATCCGTGCCGATGCCTGCACTTGCCAACATGTTCCGGAGGTTCGTTTCAGTCTCGCTCACCAGCGCCCGGGTAGGAGCGAGGTACACCACCATCCGGGCCCGCTTCGCACGCACTTGGTCCAACAGCCACTGCAGCACCAGATATGTCTTTCCGCACGCGGTCGGTGCCGAGGCGGACACCCAGCTCCCATCGTCCCGCGCGCCGGTCCAGAAGGATCGCTGGAAGGCGTTGACCTCCATGAGCCCCCCGTCTGCCTCGAGTACCACCGAGTTCTTGAGGCGGTTTCGAGTCAATTCCAGCCGGGCACCGACACCCAGGCGTGCATCTAGACCCGGCCCCACCTCGTTCCTACGCTGCGCGAGCACAACCGCCAGCCTGTTCGACAACTGCTCGAACAGCAACGCCGCCGCATCCCGCGTCGGACCACGCTCCGCCAACGTCATTGCGGAAGTCGCGATCAACAGCGCCGCTTCGCGAGGACGTCGACTTTCGGAGCGGGCCAGGATGCTGCCGGCGAGCAGCAGCCGTTTCCAATCGATGGCGGTCAACGCCTTGCCAATGGACTCCACCGGCTCCACGTTTTCGAGCTCCTGGAGCGCATTGACTCGCGATAACAGGCCGAGATCGGCGGCCACGCCTTCTGCCAGTAGCCAAGCGATGAGTTCTTCCTCGCTCATTTGGCCAATCCCAGAGATGACAGCACAGCACTGCGGAAGGCCTCGGCGTCAGGAAGCGGCAGGCAGAGGAATTCTATCTGGCAATCTGTCAGCTTCTCGATCGTCAGCCGGTTCCCAACATTCTTGGACCACTTGTTGAGCGCCTCCCTCGATGCGTCCACGATGTCGTTCGCGCCACACTTCCCGCCAGCGGCTGGATAATCGGCGCTATCGAAGCCGACCAGGGCGACCGCGCGATACCGCTTCCTCTTCACGAGCGGGTCCGTCTGGTCAAAGAAGCGGCGCAACGAACAGTTGAGTTCGGGCTTACCGAGATCGGCTCGCTCGCTGAGCAGCACGAGATCACGTTCGCGCTGTGCCGCCTCCCCATCTTCCTCGTCGAGAAACGGCTTCAATGAGCTGAGGCACTCGCGGATCGCCCTGGTTGGATCCGAATGGATCTTCGACTCGCCCCAGTACAGATTCAGCACGCCATCCTCGTCGACATTGGCATATACGCCGTCGGCGCCATGGTAATGCACTTGCGCGCTGGTCTTGAGCGACATCTTGCAAAGGATCTGCGGCAAACCCAGGAAGCGCTCGGCAAGCAGATAAAGGAGGAGTTCGCCACCCTCGCCGGACGTTTTCAGATCGGTGAACATACCAAGCGCGCGATGATAGAGTTCGATCGTCGCGGCGAAACCACCTTCTCGGTCGTCCCGCTCCTTCGCGCGCTGACGGGACTCATGCGGAATCGCATAGTCGATCACCGCAGTTCGGATGAACTCCGCGAGCCGCGCGGCGCTCACGCGTCCGTCGGCGTCCACCTTGAGGCAATGGCAGTGGATGCGGACCTTGCAGCCCGCGATCTCGACATCACGTTCCACCAAGTCGAGGTGAACCTCGAGGGTGTTGGGCTTGGACCCGATCGCCTGCTTAAAGTCTGCTAAGGAAAGCGGCGCCAATGCGTTCGTGTCGGTCAAGCCTAACCCTCTGTGCCACAAGTGTTTAGCGTCACTTTTACGTGCCAAAAATCCTGATAACTAGCCTTCTCGACATTTAAGAATGCCGAATCCAAACAACAATCCGGTTTAGCTGTAACGATCATTGGACAGGCGGATAAAATCCATCAAGGCACTCTGTCGTGCAGGCACGAGCTAGCGATAAGCGACAGATGAATTTGAGCTCGTCGAAATTTGGCGGTAAGAGCATGCAGACCGCTCAAGCCCAAGGTGAGACTTAGGCAGGGCGGCGCGCCGAATGTCTGCTTTATATTATTTGGTGCCCAAAGCGGTCCAACCGCTAACGGCCCCTAGGCGGTGATGCTGGCGATCCGTTTCTCCATCGGCCAATCAAGGCCGAGGAGAACTCACATGGGTCACTCTCAATACGATGACGCTGGCCGTCAGCGAGCAGCTTGGAATGCAGGAAAGAAGGTAGGAACTAAGCGTCCGCTTACACAGAAACAGATCTGGGCTGTTCGCTTCTTCCTCGATCGCGAGAGACGCATTCGGGACCGCGCGCTGTTCGATCTGGCAATCGACAGCAAGCTGCGCGGCTGCGACTTGGTCAAGATCAGGATCCGCGATCTGGTTGCGGGGGCAGAAATCCGGACCCGTGCGATTGTCGTTCAGCAAAAGACGGGCCGGCCGGTCCAGTTCGAGATCACCAGCGACGTAAGAGCCAGCCTTCTGGCTTGGCTTGAAAGGCGCGGAGGATCGGTCGACGACTATGGATTCCCGAGCCGGATCAATCACGCCCGCCACATGAGCACGAGGCAGTACGCCCGCCTGCTTGACGAATGGGTCGCAGCGATTGGGCTGCGACCAGAGGAGTATGGCACCCACTCGCTTCGTCGCACGAAGGCGTCGATGATCTACAAGGCGACTGGAAATCTCCGCGCCATACAGATCCTGCTTGGCCACTCCAAGATCGAGAACACTGTCCGATATCTCGGCGTCGATGTGGAGGATGCGCTGCTCCTGGCCGAGCGAACTGAAATCTGACGTTGAAGCGGTCATCCGCGATGCATGGCGGATGACCGCTTCTGCTCCGTTCTGTCTGTCCTGGGGGTGGGAAGCGGTCTGACAGGATTCGGGTGACTGCGCCGTGAAAGCCGCCGTTCGCGCGGTCAGTGAACTTCGACGCAACGCGCCCCGCGCCAGCCGGGACGGCCTCAAGGCTGACAAACGACCGCACCGTTCGCGCCGACTTCTGTGCAGGCCGAGAAGAAGGATTGCAGCAGCCAGTAAAGTTGCACGAAGGACGGTGCAGGCCTGCGACCGTTTTGAATGGCTACAAATGCGTCCGCGACCGCCTGCCGACTGAGCGACGAGGTCACAATGACAGCGCGTCGGCGCGCATCGGGTGCCGTTCTTGCGCGACGCAGCGCGACCGCAAGATCACCAGCGTTCGAGCGTATTGTCCTTTGAATCTGTGTTTCCTGATCCGGCGCGTTGTAGGTCGAGCCCCACAATCCCAGCTTTGCCGCGAGTCGCTCTTCGGGAAACGTCATGTTGCCCAAGTTCTTGATCGCCTGGCTCACCGAGACATGGAAGGGGCTGGCACCAAGGGAAAGCGTCCCATGCTTTGCGTGGTAGAACGAGATTTGCGTAAGCCCCGCGTCGTCCGTGACCCCGATGAAATCAGCCCATTCATCCCCAAGATCGTCGCACAGCAAAATCGGATCGGCGGCGGCAATGTGATCGATAATCGCCCCAAAGCTTGACGTGGCATCGAAGGCGGTCTGTGCTGCGGCGAATTCCCCTTTTTCGCTGGTAACAGGGGCCAACGACGCGCTGGCGGTAAAGTACCGCAAGAATGATTCACCGCCGTCCAGAAGCGTCTCGTCCCGGAAGACCTGCCCATCGATATAGGCCAATCGCACATCTTCGAAGAGAACGATGAGCGCCTGGATCTCATCGAGGTACTCGCGGAGCGTTTGGCGGTCGCTGTCTTCACCCAGCTCCTCGCTGGCTCTTTCCGCGTAGACATCCGATGCCGGAGGTAAGGACAGGGACCGGAGGGCGATTCGGTTCTTGTTCAGGCTGATCGATGCCGCCTGATCACCCGTTGCGGGGTCGCGTGCCAGCCTGACGCGCCCATCCCCTTCAATGTTCAGAGGGCCATCGAGCTGTTCCATCAGCGCCATCAGTTCGCCCGCAGAGAGTTCGACCGCGCCATCGCCGTCCAGACGAATGAGCCGGATGCCCGCTTCGTCACTGCCCACGGCGTCGGACAGCTTGTTCGTATCAATCGCCATGGCCATGGGCGCCGACGCTGCCAGGGCTTCGGTCAATGACACCGGTCGGGCAAAGGACCTGATGAACGGTGAGACGTCCGCATTGTCCACACGAAGCGCATCGATAACGCCTTTTGCGAAGGTCACGATGCCAGGAAGATCGGCCCGCGCCGAGCGAATGCCGATACGGCCCGTGCTTGGTGTCGCGGTACTCTGCGTGCCGTTCGCAACAACACTGTAGGTGCGAGGCGCATATCGCCTGCTTCCTGCCGGTCCAACGACATTGGCGAGGTTCTGTGCTTCGAGGGTCTTGGCCCGCATTGCGTAGGGCGAAATGGACATGTTGCGCATCGTCATGCGCTGGAAAATCGCATCTGCACTTGCGATTGCGCCTTCGACACGCGCGGTCGCAACCGCCGAAAAATGAGTCGTCTTGAATGAAGCCGGGAGGCTCAATCGGGATGACAGAACCGCTGCATGACCCTGGTACTCGATCAGCAGGACAAATCCGCAAAGGCTCTCCCTGATTTCAGTCGTATCCTCAAGAAACGAGGGCGGGCTCTCATACCTGAAGCAGACCGCAGACCAGCGAGCGCCATCGAGCTGCTCGCGCGTATGCTTGAACTCGTTATGCGCCGTAACGCCGTGACTGGCGCGCAGCGCAACAAATAAATCTTCCACCGCCTTGTCTGACAGTTTCTTTCGTATCCGATAGAAATTGGCTGATGTCGCGACGGACAGGTCATCTATCATCTCAATATCTCCACCCACAGCATGCATAGTGTGCAGCCGTCCTCATGGAGTCCAGTCGGGCAATGCGATTGCACAAGGCTCAGCCGATCGGTTGACGCCGTGCCGCGCAAGCCCTCGTCGAGTTATAACTGCGGCTCGAAGCCGGCTTACCCTAGCCCTTCCTCAAAGCGGACCGTCTGACGACGGCCCCGTTCAAGCCAAACTCTGGATACCGCTCGAATGGCAGCTTTCGGGGCGCGTGCAAGCTAGGCTGAACGGCTGCGATGGAGGTCGGAAGCCGTCGCAGAGCGCATATCACCTTCAACGGCAGCTATTCGACCTCGACGCTCGAAAGCGGAACGTCCGGATACGGCCCCAAACCTGAAGTCTCATAACGGGACCTCCGTGACCAAGTAGCTGGATCCAACCTTATTGCCGTCACTTGAACCTCAGGTATCCCTCCGGCAACTCCGGGCATTCCGGATTTCGCTCCTCCGTGAAAATCTCGGCAGCAATAGACGCGATTGAAAGGGCCCGCTGAAAGGCCTCTCCAAAGCAGCGACGGAATAGTGCCCGGCTTGCGCCAGCGCCAATTCTTCAACGGCCGAGGTGAATTTGATCGTGTCGGAGAAACCGGTGCGCACCGACATCGGTAATTGCTGCCTCGCTCTCGAGGCGCGTGGAGGAAAGACTTCTATGGACGACGTCAAATTCATCACTGGCCTGACCGCCACAGCCGATGCCCGGGTCGCATTCCGCGGCACACCGTTCGTCGAGCGCACGGCGCCGCTGAACCAGAACGCTCTATGGATGCGCTGGGACAGGAACATGGTCGTCGACGCCTATTCCGATATGGTCGAGGAGTTGGCCGCGATCCGGAATCGGGTCGCCATGGGCGACATGTCGCCGTTGTCGAAATATGTCATTGCCGGTCCCGACGCCGAGAAGCTGATGGACAGGCTGATCCCGCGCGACATCACCAAGCTGAAGGTCGGTCAGATCTACTATGCGCCATGGTGCGACGAGAACGGACATGTCGTCGGCGACGGTCTCGTTTTCCGCATGGACGAAACCACGTTCCGCGTTTCGGCCGATCCCGGCTTCACCTGGTGGACGAGCCACGCCGAAGGCCTTGATGTCGTGGTGACCGATATCACCGACGACTATGGCATCCTCACCTTGCAGGGACCGCGCTCGCGGGAAGTGCTGCGTGCGGTGACCGGACATGCATTCGACGAACTGCCGTTCTCGCGGCTCGGTTTCGTCACGATTGCCGGCCGGCAGGTCGAGATCCTGCGCCAGGGCTTTACCGGCGAACACGGCTATGAGCTCTGGGTCAAGGCCGTCGATGGTGCCGCGGTATGGGATGCGGTGCAGGAGGCGGGCGAGCCTTTTGGCATCCTGCCGGCAGGTGCCTGGGCGCTCGATCTGGCGCGGCTCGAGGCAGGGCTGCTGATCGTCGGCTACGACTATACCAGTGCTGGGCCGGATCACGGCGGCGCGGGTATCCAGGCCGCAGGCCGGTTCCGTGCATCGCCATACGATCTCGGCCTTGGGCGCCTGATCGACCTGCGCAAGACCGACTTCGTCGGCAAGGCCGCACTGCAGCGCATGTCGGAAGCGGGCGATCACAGGAAGCTCGTCGGCCTCGACATCGACTGGTCGCGGGCCGCCGGCGGCAAGGGACTCGAAGGCGGTGCGCCGGGCAACCTCCGGCGTGTGCGCTGGTACCCGGTGCCGGCCTTCCATGATGACGCCGAGGTAGGCCACGCCTCGAGCGTCGCCTGGTCGCCATCGGTCGGCAAGATGATCGGCTTCGGCCATCTGCGCGGCAAGGCAGCCGAGATCGGTTCGCAACTCACCCTGCGCTGGACCCGCGACGGCGAAACGATCGACGTCGGTGCCCGCGTCATCGAACTGCCGTTCCTGTCGCTGAAGCGCGCAAACGGCTGACCAGCGCCTGGCGCATCCTCCCCCACGAACCCGCAGCTGGGCGGTTGATCCGCCCGGCGCCGGACATGTGGCGTCGCCCGCCACGGCGGCGAACGCCTGAGGCTCGCCGCAAGAAATCAAGGGCAGACCATGACCGAAATGACTGACACCATTGCTGAAAGGCCGTCTGCCCGCTGCGCAGCGCAAGCCATGTCGATCGAACTCGCGCCGGAGCAGGTGCGCAGCTTCGCACCCGACATCGAGCAGTTTCCGCTGGGCTCCCGAGTCTTCCTCACGCATCTCACGGGCAAGCCCGAGGCGATGCAGGTGGAGGCAGCGTCGCGCATCAGGGAGATGGGCTACATCGCGGTGCCCCATCTCGGCGCCCGCAACTTCAAGACCGACAAGGATTTTGTCGACCTCGTCGCTGCTCACAGCCAAAACGGCATCACCGAAGCGTTGTTCCTGGGCGGCAATCCGGCGCTTTTCCCGGGGCCGATGAGTGAATCGGCGCAATTGCTGACCCATCCCGTGCTTCGCGACTCGACCATTCGTACGGCTTTTGTCGCTGGTTACCCTGAGGGACACCCAGCCATTGCCGAAGCTGCTATAGCGGACGCACTGTGGCGCAAGCTCGAGATCTGCGATGCCCGTTCCATTGATGCCCGGGTCGTCTCGCAGTTCGCTTTCGACGGTGCTGCCATGGCTGCCTGGGCTCGCCGTTTGCACGAGCAGCATCCGGGGCTTCCCGTCCATGTCGGGCTCGCGGGCGTCACCAGCCTGACCAAGCTCATCAAGTTCGCCATGATGTGCGGAGTAGGCGCGTCGGTTGCCGCCCTGAAGCGCTCGGCGAGTGGCATCTTCAATGTCATATCCGATCGCAATCCGGCCGATGTCATCGAGGCATTTGCTTCCAGCTACCCCGAGCCCATGGGGCCGCTGCACTTGCACTTCTTCCCGTTCGGTGGCTGGGAAAAGACGCTTGCTTGGTACAGCGAGTATCAGGCAGCGCGTCGACCGCGGATCAATCTGCGATGAACCGGGCTGCCGTCCAGCACTCCCTGGTGCTCCAGCTCTCTTGCCAGGACCGACCAGGCATCGTTGCAGCTGTTACGGCGCAACTGGCAGCACTCGGCACCAACATAACCGAGAGCAGCCAGTACTGGGACCAGGCGTCAAACCGCTTCTTCATGCGCATCGCCTTTGCATCTGCATTTGGTTCCACGGCGTCCATCGAGGATGGCTTGCGACCGGTTGTCGAACGTTTCGCGATGGAGACGAACCTGTTGGACCGCCGGCGCAGGCCGAAGATGGTCATCATGGTTTCCAAGTTCGACCATGCGCTACTTCACCTGCTTTACCAGATCCGCGTCGGCTGGCTTGATGCGGAGGTGGCGGCGATCATCTCCAATCATGAGGATAGCCGTGAGACCGCCGACTGGGCAGCCGTGCCTTTTCATCTGCTGCCGATCGGCAAGGACACGAAGTGCCTGCAAGAGGAGCGCGTACTCAACGTCGTCGAGGCCTCCGGCGCGGATCTGGTCGTGCTGGCACGGTACATGCAGGTGTTCTCGAACGATCTCGCCGAGCGCCTGTTCGGCAAGGTGATCAACATCCACCATTCGTTTCTACCGAGCTTCAAGGGTGCGCGGCCCTACCACCAGGCTTTCGAGCATGGGGTGAAGCTGATCGGCGCGACTGCCCATTATGTCACTGCCGATCTCGATGAAGGTCCGATCATCGAGCAGGAAACCGAGCGTGTCGCGCATTCCATGAGTGCCGAGGACCTTGTCGCTACCGGCCGCGACATCGAGAGCCGTGTGCTCGCCCGCGCCGTCAAACGGCATCTCGAAGGCCGGGTCATGCTGAACGGACGCAAGACCGTCGTCTTTGCCTGACCGCACGACCTCGAGAAGCAGTGCATGCCAGCCGGCAATGGGCACGGCGCGAGGATCACTCGTGCCGCGCGCCAACCAACAGGAGGAACCACGTCATGAAGAATGGAACCACGCACCTTTTCGTGCCCGGTCCGACAAACATCCCCGATGCCGTTCGGCGGGCGATGAATGTCTCGATGCAGGACATGCGCGCGCCGGACTATCCGGAACTCACGCTGCCGCTGTTTGCCGACCTCAAGAAGGTGTTCAAGACCGAGACTGGCACCGTCTTCATCTATCCCGGATCCGGTACGGGTGCCTGGGAGGCGGCCATCTCCAACACGCTGAACCGTGGCGACCGGGTGCTGATGTCGCGCTTCGGCCAGTTCTCGCATCTGTGGGTCGACATGGCCCAGCGGCTCGGCCTCGAGGTCGACTGCATCGACGTCGAGTGGGGCGAGGGGGTTCCGGTCGAGGAGTACCAGCGCCGCCTCAGCGATGACAAGCAAGGCCGTATCAAGGCGGTATTTGCCACGCATAACGAAACGGCCACGGGCGTCACGTCGGATGTCGCCGGTGTACGCACGGCCCTCGACGCAGCCGGTCATGGCGCGCTGCTGTTCGTCGATGGCGTGAGCTCGATCGGCTCGATCGATTTCCGCATGGACGAATGGGGCGTCGACCTCGCCGTCACCGGTTCGCAGAAGGGGCTGATGCTGCCAGCCGGCCTCGGTATCCTGGCCGTCAGCGAAAAGGCACTCGAAGCGCACAAGCAATCCCGCATGGAGCGTTGCTATTTCAGCTTCGAAGACATGAAGGCGTCGTCGTCGGTCGGCTTCTTCCCCTATACGCCGCCGACCCAGCTGTTGCACGGCCTGCGCGCATCTCTCGATCTGATCTTCGCGGAAGGGCTCGACAACATCATCGCCCGTCACCACCGCCTCGCCGAGGGTGTACGCCGCGGCGTGCATGCCTTGGGGCTCCGGCTTTGCGCCAAGGAGGAGAAGTGGTGGTCGAACACCGTCTCGGCGATCGTCGTGCCTGACGATATCGATGCCCGGCATGTCATTGCCAACGGCTATTCGAGATATCGCACCTCGTTCGGCGCTGGCTTGAGCAAGGTTGCTGGCCGTGTCTTCCGCATCGGGCACCTTGGAGATCTCAACGAGGTGATGTGCCTGGCGGCATTGGCTTCGGCCGAAATGTCGTTGCGCGATGCCGGCGCCAAGGTCGAAGCCGGTTCCGGCGTCGCCGCTGCCCAGGAATGGTACCGCGCCGAGATCGCTCGCCATCTGCAGCCACAGCAAGACCGCGGCGCTTGAGGGGAAAAGATGACCAGACCGAAGGTAATCGTCACCCGCCGCTGGCCGCTTGAAGTCGAGGAGCGGCTGGCCAGGCAGTTCGATGTCAGGCTCAACGAAACCGATCGTCCGTACAATAGGAGTGAGTTGCGCGCGGCATTGCAGGAGGCCGATGCGGTGCTGCCCACCGTGTCGGACAGGCTTGGCGCGGAGGTGTTTTCGGACGGCGTGAAAGCGAAAATCCTCGGCAATTTCGGTGTCGGCTACAACCACATCGATGTTGCTGCCGCCAAGTCTGCAGGCGTGGTGGTCACCAATACCCCTGCGGTGCTCACCGATGCCACTGCCGATCTTGCGATGACGCTGTTGCTGATGTGCGCCCGCCGGGCCCGGGAAGGCGAGCGCGAGTTGCGGTCAGGCAGATGGACAGGCTGGCGGCCGACCCATCTCTGCGGCACGCAGGTAACCGGCAAGACCATCGGTATCGTTGGCATGGGTCGCATCGGCCAGGCCATGGCGCGGCGCTGTCACTATGGTTTTGGCATGGACGTCGTTTTCTACGACAGCCATCCGGTGGCCGATCCCGGCATGCCGGCGCGTCAGTTACGGACTGTCGACGACGTGCTTGCGGCGGCCGACTTCGTGTCGCTGCATTGTCCAGGCGGCGGTGAAAATGTTCATGTCATCAATGAACGCAGCCTCAGCCGCATGAAGCGGTCAGCGTTCCTGATCAACACCGCGCGGGGCGACGTCATAGACGAGAAGGCGCTCATCGATGCCCTTGACCACGGGATCATTGCCGGAGCCGGGCTGGACGTCTTCGAAACCGAGCCTGTCGTGCCGCGCGCGCTGACCGAACGTGATGATGTGGTGCTGTTGCCGCACCTCGGCAGTGCCACCAACGAAACCCGCATCGCCATGGGAATGCGGGTGATCGACAACCTTACGGCCTTCTTCGAAGGGCGTAGCCCGCCCGACGCAGTCAACTAGTCAATCATTCACGACGACAAACAGGGGCGGGCGCAGGCTTGTGTCCGCCAAACTCATAGCCAGGAGACAAAGAAGCATGTCCGGCTTTTTCCAACGCGACCTGAAGCGCCAGGACCCTGTTATCGCTGACGCGATTGCCCGGGAGACCGGGCGCCAGCGGTCGGAGATCGAACTGATCGCCTCCGAGAACATCGTCTCGCCTGCAGTGCTCGAAGCGCAGGGCTCGGTGCTGACCAACAAATATGCCGAGGGTTACCCCGGCCACCGCTACTACGGAGGCTGCCAGTATGTCGACCTGGCCGAGGCCGCCGCGATCGAGCGGGCGAGCCGGTTGTTCGGGGCGGCTCACGTCAACGTGCAGCCCCATTCCGGCGCACAGGCCAACGGTGCCGTCATGCTTGCCCTGCTGAGGCCGGGCGACACCTTCATGGGCCTGTCGCTTGCCGCCGGCGGGCACCTGACTCACGGCGCAAAACCAACGATGTCGGGCAAGTGGTTCAACGCCGTGCAATATGGCGTGCGCGAGAGCGACAGCCTGATCGACTACGACGAACTCGGGGCCAAGGCCATTGAAGCGCGGCCAAAGCTGATCATCGCTGGCGGCTCGGCCTATCCACGCATCATCGATTTCAAGCGTATCCGCGCGATCGCCGACAGTGTCGGCGCACTGATGATGGTCGACATGGCGCATTTCGCGGGCCTGGTTGCCGGCGGCGTGCATCCCAACCCCATCGAGTTTGCCGACGTCGTGACCACGACCACACACAAGACACTGCGAGGCCCGCGTGGCGGCATGATCCTCACCAACAATGCCGACGTTGCCAAGAAGCTCAATTCAGCTGTCTTTCCCGGGCTGCAGGGCGGTCCGCTGATGCATGTCATCGCCGCCAAGGCAGTCGCCTTGGGCGAGGCGCTTGAGGATGGGTTCAAGGACTATGCCATGCAGATGGTGGCGAACGCGCGTACGCTTGCCACGACCCTTTCGGCGCGCGGTTTCGACATCGTTTCAGGCGGCACCGACACGCATCTGATGCTGGTCGACCTGCGCAGCAAGGGCGTCTCCGGCAAGGACGCCGAGGCTGCACTCGGCAGGGCCGGGCTCACCTGCAACAAGAACGGCATTCCGTTCGATCCGGCGCCGCCGTCGGTCACCTCGGGTATTCGATTGGGCACGCCGGCGGCAACCACGCGCGGCTTCCGCGAGGCCGAGTTCGCCCAGGTTGGTACGCTGATTGCCGACGTGCTCGACGCTGTCGGCACCGATCGCGCCGCCGAGCAGGAGCGGTCGGTTCACTCCGCGGTGGAATGGCTCTGCGCCGAATTCCCAATCTATGAAGGCCGCTCAATCTGACACTAGGTGGCTGAGAGCCAATGCAGCAGCTTGGCCGCTGCCGCATTGGCTCCTTTTCGCATTACCTGCAGATATGGTTTTGCGTATCTCGGCCATTCGGACAGTGCCGCGCCTGTCCTAACGTCGCAACGCAATCGCCGTCCACACCAACCTCCAGGCCGGCCGTTCATCGGCAGGCAGCATGCACTTCCATCATGCAATGGGGGGCGACGCATGCTGCCCGCTGCCGACGGAGAGGAGCGCCTGGATCGCGACGATTGCCGCCTGCATCCGGGGAAGTCACCCCGGCATGGAAACCAGAACAGCTACAAATCGGGAGGGAACCGGGACAATGAACTACAGGAAAGTCATGCTTGGCTGCGCGCTGGCAATCGGTGCGCCCCATGGCGCCCAGGCGGCTGATGCCGTGGTCGCAGCCGAACCGGAGCCGATCGGCTACGTCAGGATATGCGATACCTATGGCACCGGCTTCTATTATCTACCGGGAACCGAGACCTGCCTGCGCGTCGGCGGCTACATTCGCTACGAGATCGGCGTGGGCGATCTGTTTGGCGCGGACCGTGACGATGACGGCCTGGGCGACACCTATTTTAAGCGTGCCCGCGCGGCGCTGAAGATCGATGCCCGCTCGGAGACCGAACTCGGCACGTTGCGCCGCTACATGCACATCAACTTCCAGCATGACATCGACTCTGACGGTGGCCACGAAGCGATGGAGATCGAGAGCGCCATCATCGAGCTGGGTGGCTTGCGCATCGGCGTGAATGACTCGCTGTTCATCACCTTCGTCAACTATGCAGGTTATGTCTCCAAGGACGACGTCATCGGCTACGGCCCCTTCGCCACGCCGCAGATCGCCTATACCTACAAGAACGAAAATGGCTTCACTGCCGCTGTCTCGCTCGAAACCGGCTACGAACCGTTCGTCGTCGACAGTTACATGCCGCATGTCGTGGCAGGCCTGTCCTATGCCCAGTCATGGGGTAGCGTGGCCCTGGTCGCGGCCTACGATTCGGTGTCGGAGGAGTGGTCGGGCAAGCTGCGCCTCGACGCCACCTTCAGCGATACCGTTTCGGCGTTCGCAATGGCTGGTCTCAAGAGTGACGACAGTGCTCCCTATTCCCAGTTCTACGGTATCTGGGGTGGCCGGTGGGCGTTGTGGGGAGGGGCTACGATCAAGGCCTCCGACAAGGCTTCGGTGAACTTCCAGCTGTCTTACGACGAAGACGAGAACTTCGCGGCGGTCGCCAATGTCGCTTACCAGGTCGTGCCTGACCTGATGGTCACGCCGGAGATCGGCTTCTACGACAATTTTGCCGTCGACGGTGCCGACATGATCGGCGGCTTCGTGCGCATGGAGGCATCGTTCTAGCATTGCCCCTTCCGGCAGTCGCGGCTCCGCTGGCTTGCGCCGGCGGAGCAATGCTCCGATGATTGCGCGCACCATGCATGGGAGCTGCGAGTTCTGGCCCGCCTCTCCGGACATTTGCGAAAGATCCGTATGCGTCTGCCCCCGATCGATCTGAGCCGCGAAAACACCTTCGGAGAACTTACCTATGAGACCGGCGGCCAGTATGGGCCGATCATGGGCGACTATCTCGCCTTCATCGTCGTCCATATCGGCAGTGCCACGATCGAGGCTGACGACAGGGTCACAAGGCTCGAGGCTGGGCAGTGCGCCTTCTCGTTGACGCACGAGCGCTACAACTACATCGCGCAGGAAGGCGTCCTCTCTCATGTCAGCTGGTGCGACGGTCGCCCGCAGAACGCTGGCTGGCTCTATCAGGAAGCCGGCAAGTTCGTGCCGTTTATCGACGCTACGCCTCAGGTCCAGACGCTCATGCAACTTGGCGTCGACCTCGGCATTGGTGACCGCGACAGTCGCAGCGGATTGCGTGAGGCGCTGACCAACGCGCTGCTCAATGCCTATATCTACGAGGCAGGGGTCCTGGCCGCGGAAAAACCGATGCCACAGACGATTCTGCGCGCCAGGCGCTATCTCGACGAGCACTTCGCAGGCGACCTCACCATCGAACATGTTGCAGAACAATTGCGGGTCAGCCCGCAATATCTGGTCTCGGCCTTCAAGAAGCATATGGGCATGACGCCGGCGCGTTATCTCTGGCGCTGTCGTGTCGATTATGGCGCCCATTTGTTGCAGCGGACCGGACTGTCGATCAGCGAAATCGCCTACAAGGTCGGCTACAAGAATCCTTACCACTTCTCGCGCCAGGTGAAGCTGGCGTTCGATTGCTCGCCGACAGAGCTGCGCGAGCAAGCGCGGGGCGCTTAGAGCGCCATGCGCTCCCTTGAATGCAACCGACGCTCCAACTCTTTGAAGCTGAGCATTTGCTTTCCGAGAATCGATCCCGATTTTCGGGGCGGATGCTTTCACGCCACCTGGCGCATGCCTGCCGCCGAGTGAATTGGCGATATGCGATTGCCAACCGCGTGTATGGTAGATCGGGCGGCATCCGTGGAATTCTTTACCTGCCGATCGGAGCTGTGGCCCAAGGCACCAGCCAGACCGGCAGCGGAGGAACGACTGTTAAAGGCACCCAGGTGCTCGCCAGACATGGCGCAGGGCAAACGCTGCCCGCAAATCGTTCCGAAATCGCTGAACCGAACGACTATCGCCTGCGGCCTGTTTCGAGGCCGCAACGTGCTGAACGAGTATTGCGGATGGCCAGTATGGGAAACCTCGCTTCGATAGATCCGGTCGCGCTCGACGAGTGGCATGTCGTGGCATCCCTGGAAGAGTTGCCTGTCCAGGAGACGGTCTCGACGATCCTGCTCGGCCAGGCGCTCCAGGTTGGGCGGCGTGGCGACGTGCTCGGCGTATGGCGGGGCGACGAGGCGCTGCCGCTGATCGAGCGCTTCGGCTATTTGTGGACGACGCTCGGCAATCCTCCACGCGACCTGTTCGAGATCGTCGAGTTCAATGAAGCCGACCGCAGTGTCATCGTCCAGGGTGTCACGCGCGTCGCCGTGTCGGCACCGCGCGCGGTCGAGAATTTTCTCGACATGGGGCACTTTCCCTTCGTCCACACCGGTATTCTCGGCGAGGAGCCGCACACCGAGGTCAAACCCTACAAGGTCACCGTCTATCCGGAGCCGCCGGAAATTCTGGTCACCGAATGCGAGTTCTACCAGCCGCAGGCCAATGCCGGTTCTGACAGCGGCGTGGATACCGAATATGTCTACCGCATCCCGCATCCGTTTTGCGCGGTGCTCTATAAGACAGGCTCGACGGATGCCTCGCGCCGCGACGTCATTGCCCTGTTTGGCCAGCCGGTCAGCGAAGAATGCGTGCTGGTCCATATCGTCATCTGCCTGGTCGACGATGTGACCAACCTTGCTGCGATGCGCAGTTTCCACCAGACCATTCTCGGTCAGGACAAACCGATCCTGGAAAACCAGGTGCCGAAGCGCTTGCCGCTCGACACGCGTGCGGAAGTACCGATCCGCGCCGACGCTGCCTCGGCAGCCTATCGCCGCTGGCTTCGCGACCGCGGCCTTCGCTACGGCGTCATCTTGGGCAACTCCAGCCGCGCTGCATGAATGTACAGCCGCCGTGTTTAACCAGGGATATGCCTGACTGAAATAGCAGCCATTGTTGCGCCCAAGCCGGCATGAAAGCTTGAGCTAATGGTTGCAAGACCAAAAACCAACGACAGATAAGACCAAGGGGAACGTCGTTGGTGCAGGTTTCCGCCGCCTTGCGCGGTCTGCCCGGAGCAGGTTGAGCGCGAGCACTCGGGCGGAATGGGACAGTTTTCGAGCTGGAATGGAGGAACATTACATGGCACCGAACATCACCCGTCGCACGACACTTCTCGGCTCTGCGGGAGCAATCCTGCTGGCGGGCTTTGCCCGCTCATTCGCCGCCGAGCCGACCAAACTGAAGATCGCAATCATTATGGAAAGCCGTGTCGATGTCGGCTGGTGTAGCACGCTTCTCGACTCGCTCAACAAGATCAAGGGCGAGATCGCACCGACCGTCGACCTTTCCTGGGAATACACCGACCCGCTTTGGAACGAGGACGCCGAGAATGCGATGCGCCTCTACGCCGAGAGCGGAGAATACGACATCATCTGGGGCCATGGCCGCTATTCGGACCAGATCAAGAAGCTGAACGCCGACTTTCCCGACATCATGTTTGTGGTGGCCGGCTCCGGCAACGTGCCGATTGGCGCCAACCAGTACTGGATCTACAAGCGCCTGCACGAGCCATCCTACCTGCTCGGCATGCTCGCCGGCCGGACGACGAAGACCGGTGTCATCGGATTGGTCGGCACGTTTGCCGCCGACGACGTCAACGATCAGATCAACGCCTATCTCGACGGCGCGCGCTCGGTCCGTCCCGACATCCAGCATCGCGTGTCGTTCATCGGCTCCTGGTCGGACAATGCGCTGGCCGCCGAGCATGCCAATGTCCAGATCGCTTCCGGCGCCGACGTCGTGTTCATGTTGACCGACAACTTCAAGCCTTGCGAGGAGCACAAGATAATGTGCTTCGCCAACATCAGCGATCAGAGCAAGAATGCGCCGTCAGCGCTTGCTTCCAGCGCGGTCATCAACTGGGAGCCTGATCTCAGGTGGCTGCTCGACGAATGGCAGAAGCACAAGGCCGGTGGCCAATTCAGCGGCAACGCGGAACCGAAATGGTTTTCGATGGCCGATGGCGGCACAGACATTGCGCCCTACCATGAGTTCGAAGCCACGTTGCCCGATGCCGTGAAGCAGGAAATTGCCGCGACCCGGCAGAAGATTCTGTCGCGTGAACTGGTCGTTGCAGTGAACACGGCGGAAGTGAAGTGAACTGCGCGGCACAAATGGTGCGGCCTGTTGTGGTGGAAGAGCTGCTCAAGGTCCAGAATCTCACCAAGCGCTTCGGCGCGGTTGCCGCCAATGACGGCGTCAGCCTCGACGTGCGCAAGGGTGAGATTCATTGTCTCTTCGGCGAAAACGGTGCCGGCAAGTCAACCCTGTCTGCCTGCCTCTACGGCTACTACAGGGCCGACAGCGGCGAGATCGTGTTCAAGGGCAAGACCGCCGAACTCAACTCGCCCGCCGACGCGCTCCGCCTCGGTATCGGCATGGTGCACCAGCATTTCGTGCTGGTTTCCAACTTCACCGTGCTGGAGAACATCATCGTCGGCAGCTCCGATGTCGGTGTCTTCCTCAACAAATCGGAAGCACGCCGCAAGGTGCTTGCCCTGTGCCAGGAGTGTGGCATCGACATCGACCTGGATCGTGAGATCTGGCAGCTCTCGGTCGGCGAGCAGCAATGGGTGGAGATCCTCAAGGCGCTTTATTTCGGCGCCGAATTGTTGATCCTCGACGAGCCGACCGCCGTGCTCACCCCCCAGCAGTCGGACCAGTTGTTCAGGATCATCTCGGGCATGCGCAGCCGCGGCCTGTCGATCATCCTGATCAGCCACAAGCTGCGCGAGGTGATGCAGTCCGATCGCGTCACCATCCTGCGCAAGGGCAAGGTCGTGGCAACCGTCGAAACCGCCGGCAGCACGGCGGAGGCGATCACCGCGCTGATGGTCGGACACAAGGTGACCAAGCACATCCGCGACCGGTCGGTCACGCCGGCTGGCGATTTCCTGTCCGTGCGCAATGTCTGCGCCAAGGGCGACTGGAGCGAGGACGTGCTCAAGGATGTCAGCTTCGACATTGCCAGGCATGAGGTCCTTGGCCTGGCCGGTGTCGCCGGCAACGGCCAGAAGGAGCTGTTCGAGGTCCTGATGGGCGTGCGCGCGGCGAGCTCAGGCGGCTTTTCGCTCGACGGCGAGGCGATCGTGGCACCGACATCACGGGAAATGCTGGACCGTGGCGTCGGCTTCGTGCCCGACGACCGTTTTCTTGAAGGGCTGATCCCGGAATTCGGCACGGCCGAGAACCTGGTGCTTGGCTGGCAGCGCGCGCCGGAATATCGCCGTGGGCCGTTCCTCGACCGGCGCAAGCTCGGCCTGCTCGCCCGCAAGAAGATCGAGGAGTTCAAGGTGGTGACGGCATCAGCCGAGCTGCCGGTCGAGAGGCTGTCAGGTGGCAATGCGCAACGCGTCATCCTGGCGCGCGAATTCCTGCATGCGCGCGGGCTGCTGCTCGCCAACCAGCCGACGCGCGGGCTCGACGTCGCGGCTTCCGAATTCGTCTACGAAAAGATCCTGGAGAAGCGCGCAGCCGGTTTCGCCGTGCTTTTGGCCTCGGAGGAACTCGACGATTTGCTGCGCCTTTGCGACCGCATCGCGGTGATCTTCAAGGGGCGGATCATGGGCATCGTACGCCCTGAGGAAACCTCGTTGCTCGACCTCGGAATGATGATGGCGGGAGACGCCAAAGAGCCTGAACGGACAGTCCAATGATTTCAGTTCAACGACGCTCGGGCAGCAGCCTGGGCTGGAACATCACCTGCTACTCCACGGCGATGATGTGCGCCTTCCTGACCTCGGCCGCCTTGCTGGCGTTTTCGGGCGGCGACCCTGCGAAGGCGTTTTCGGCGCTGCTCACCGGTGCCTTCGGCAGCCAGAACGCGCTCTATGGCTCGCTGGCAAAAGCGACGCCGCTGCTGCTCGTCGGGCTCGGCACGGTCATCGCCTTCCGCGCCAAGATCTGGAACATCGGCCAGGAAGGGCAGGTCTTTGCCGGTGCGATGGCAGCCTACTGGATGAGCCTTTGGGTGGCGCCGCTGCCTTATTGGCTGGCGTGGCTGCTGATCGCCCTTGCCGGCCTTGTCGGCGGCGGCGTGCTTGGCGTGCTTGCCGGCTATCTCAAAGTCCGCTTCGGCACCAGCGAGGTCATCTCGACGGTGATGCTGAACTACATCGTCATCTACATCCTCGCCTATCTCTTGGACGGTGGCCCATGGATGGAGAGCGGCCTTACCGTCGCCTATCACCAGTCGTCGCCGGTCAACCCGATGCTCGAATGGCCGATCCTGCTCGGGCAGGGCTCGGGCAAGATGCATATCGGCTTTATCTTGGCGCTCGCCGCCGCGGCTTTCTGTGCCGTGCTCCTGGAGCGGACGTCGCTCGGCTATGAGATCCGCGCCTTTGGCTCCAACCCGACCGCGCTGCGCTTCCGTGGCACCAACATCCGGCGGCTGTTGCTAGTGGTGATGCTGCTGTCGGGTGCCCTCGCAGGTCTGGCCGGAGCGGGCGAGTTGTTCGGTACCTCGCATCGTCTCCGTGCCGAGACAATGCTTGGCATCGGCAGCTCCGGCATCGTCGTTGCCATGGTCGGCGGCCTGCGCCCCAGCGGGGTGATGTTGGCTGCGCTCTTCTTCGGCGCGCTGAAGAGCGGTGCCATCTACATGCGATTGAAAAGCGGAACCCCGGCCGGACTGGTCTCGGCGATGGAAGGGCTGGTGTTGCTTTTCTTCCTTTGTGCCGCAGTCGCGACAAAGCTTCAGTTGGTGCGCGTCGAGGAGAAAGTCCATGCTTGAGCTGCTGCAAGGTCCGCTGCTGATCAGCATCCTGGCCGGCATGGTCCGGATCGCAACGCCGCTTTTGTTCTCGGCCATGGGCGAACTGGTCACCCAGCGCGCCGGCATCTGGAACATTTCGGTCGAAGGCACGATGCTGCTCGGAGCGGTGGTCGCCTATGTCGTCGCTTCGACCACCGGCTCGCCCTGGCTCGCATTGCTTGCAGCGGTGCTCGCCTGTGCGCTGATCAGCCTGATCATGTCCTTTGTCACGATCGTGCTGAAGGCGGAACAGTTCGTTGCCGGCCTGGCGTTGAACCTCCTGGCTACAGGGCTCACCCTGTTCTGGTTCCAGACCTATGTCATCGGCCGCGAGCCGCCGAAGTTCGCTGGCTTCGATCAGGTCGACATTACTCTGCTATCGGATATTCCGTTCCTCGGTCCGATCCTGTTCTCGCAGCGGCTGTTGACCTACGTCGCCTTTGTGCTGCCGGTCGCTGTATGGTTCTTCCTCTACCGTACCAAATACGGCCTTGAGATCCGCTGCGTCGGCGAGAACCCCAAGGCGCTCGACGTCAAGGGCCTGAGCGTCGGTTGGCGGCAGTGTCTGGCGATAATGTTCGGCAGCCTGATGTCCGGCTTCGGCGGTGCCTTCCTGATGCTCGGCTATTCCGACCGCTTTGTGCCCGACCTTATCGCCGGCCGCGGCTGGTTGGTCGTAGTTGCCATCATCGCGGGCAACTGGATGCCATTCCGCGTGGTTGGCGCGATCTTTATCTTCGCGTTGCTGGAAGCGATCGCGATCCATGCCCAGGTGGTCGGGGTGTCGATCCCGCACCACTTCTTCCTGATCCTGCCCTATGTCGCCTCGCTGGTCCTGCTCGCCGGCCTCAGGTCGCGCACGCATCAACCGGATGCGCTGGGGGTGCCCTACAGCCGCGAGTGAGCGATCCGGCCTGCGGCCGCGGGTACCGAAGCTCAAGAACCCCGGCTACGCGACGCGGTGCCGGGGCTGTGTCTGTTGTTGACCGCGTTCTCGATTGTCTTCGTGTGGTTTTGTCGCCGACTTGCGGCATTTCACCGATCACGTTGACTGAACCGCCACGAGGGTTACAGGCGTACGCGACAGTTGGTCCATTGCATGTGGGCTCTGCCGAGAGACGCGCTCCCGCAGGCACGGCCTTAAGACCAGCGTCCGGGGAAAAGCATGACTTCCTGGAATGCGGCCTCGTCGCGCAATGTCAGCTTTTCGAAGGTCCGAGCTGAAAGCAGACTGGCGGGAATCGGCCCCATTTCGGCCGTACAGGCCGCTTTGTCCATCCCCAAGGCCAACATGGAATCTGGCTGTCCCTACGCACTAGGAGTTGGACGATCTGCACGCGTGCGGCCGCCAGCATCGGGGCTTAGGGTGCGGATCGCGGAATTCCCGGCTTTGGGGAAACCTAGATCCGTCACCATGTTCACGAGTTGTTCTTGATTTTCCACTACAGGTGGGATTCAACTGTGGAAACGAATCTGTGGTGATTGTGTTGATTTGCGCTGAGAGCTGACCCGGGATTGGAGTGAACCCCTCGGGCTGGACCAGCGAGGCGCTTCAAACTAAGCCGCCTGCTGGGCGAGTTGGGTTTCGAATTCTGCTGGCGGTCTGTAGCCAAGGGCTGAGTGCAACCGCTTGGCATTGT